>Ga0307511_10001038_pt1 | contig 29501 bp, 35 predicted proteins | sample 13_EM_MG_FD_200266 | JGI IMG/M metagenome (GOLD analysis project Ga0307511, IMG submission 200266) | Populus trichocarpa ectomycorrhiza microbial communities from riparian zone in the Pacific Northwest, United States - 13_EM | ecosystem: Host-associated > Plants > Roots > Unclassified | place... | reverse complement strand
GTACGTCCGATCCGATCGATAAGGTAGGTAGCGTGCTACGGGTTTGCTTTTTCTAGAGGTCTGCTTGAAGTATCCTCGAAATTTGGTCAAGGAAGGATGACTGAGGAACTTATATAGTCTCGATTATATGGCTGAGCAAGAGTGGAAACTGGTTCTAGGGTTGCGTGGCCTTCGATATCTTGAATGAACAATCTATGACGCAGGTGGGCCTTGGCGGTCTTATACCCTCTCAGTACGTACCTGGGGCGGCTGAGTGATTACCTGTATATATTTTAGGGAATTTGGAATAGGTTGTCAAGGGGTCTGGAGCTCGTGATAATTCCAAATTAGTAGTTTCAAGGATCCTTACACAAACACAACAGCCTGGTGAGACGAAGATGGCGCAGCGACGAGTGTTTAAACTCGGGATCCGCGTGCCGGAAACGCGAGTGCGACGGCCCGAGCGAGGATACAAGACTAGACGCGGCACACGTATACCGGCGCTGCTCCACACAGGGCGTTGTATGAAGTGGAATCAAGCGGTCTGTACTGGCGCTAGAATTGACTGGTGCACTTTCCATAGAACGTGACCGTGACGAGTGCCCTCACAGAATTTTGCATGCTATCAGAGTACTCATGAATAATCCCTTCCACCAATCATAACTGCATATTTGTACGTCTGAGCAAAATGAGAAAAGGCAAAACAATAAATTCAAATCAGTAAGTGATGAAATCTGTCCACTCTAAAACAGAGCCCCCAAGTGAACAAAAGGAACTACAATCATATAAAATCTTCATACAACGACAAAAATATGAGAGAAGGGTAATCGTTCCGTAAAAATTGTGAAAGTCATCACGCCACATGTCATAATTCAAAAAGGCGGTGGCAATTGCGGAGAAGACGCTCAACATCTGATCCGGAGGCCATGCCTGACATAATAAAAACGAAACTGAAATGAAAAGGACGCCCCCACAGCCCTGTCACCGCTGCATGATTCGACTAACGACTTTGCATGTCTGATCATCATTAAGGCCGTCAATGTTCAAAATATGGGCCTGTTAACCGAGGGATCTGCCGTGAAGGGCGTCGTGTTTGCATTGGGAGATGTACCCAGGCGTAGGTAAGGATCTTCTAGACTGATGTGACTCTCTGAGACCGAATTTGCGGTAAGATACGGGTGGATTTGAAGGAGAAATGATCGAACATCTCTCAGCTATTAAGAGGAAATCTGGAGTAGTAGAAGCGTGTAACGGCATCATTCGGTCGTTTATTCGTCGATGGCATGCCGAAAACCGGAGGCTGATGGTAGTTGTGTATTAAGAATGAGTAGCGCTTGAGAGCATTTTGCAATTGGGTGAAAGGATGCAATTCGAACGCATCAAGTGGTAGAAAAACGAAGATACTCGGTAATAACGCCGTTCCAGCAGACACAAGCACAAGAAAACCAGCCAGTCTTAGCAATTCACAATCGTTCGCCCCCCTCCCTTTTGGTATTTGGTGAAGCCCATACGCCCTTAGTTCTTCGCCCTGGCAATGAGCCACTGTAAGACAGCATCCAAATTTGTTTCCTCCTTTGCTGAGATCGCATAACATGCCACCTCTCGGGTAGTTATGCCCTTCAGATCTAACTCTTCAATCAACTCATCAACTCCTATGCTATCTGAGAGGTCCGATTTATTGCCTAATACAAGTAGTGGGATTCCGTCGAGTATGGGCTTTTGCACCAATGCGTGGAGCTCATCTTTTGCAACTGCGAAAGAAGGTTGATCGGCAGAATCCACGATGAACCTTCACCCCGGATTAGTTCTCCATTAGCGAAGTTTCGGGATAAGCAAACTAACACGATAGCGCTAACTCCTCGGCAATAGCGTTCCCACATGGATCTGAACCGTGGTTGTCCACCAAGATCCCAGCTGCTCTACGTTAGAGACGGGAAATCCTGCGAATCAAGGGCAGAGAAAATATACCATTTTAAGGTAACGTGACCCTTCTGCACTTTCTTCATGTTGAATCCAACCGTGGGAATAGAGCTATTACAGACTGAAGTCAGTGGTTCGTCTTGCGCAGTTGCAATGATGATGACCGCCATACTCAATCGTGAACTCGCCTCCCTATAGATAGGTTAGCAGGACGTCAATACTAGTGAACCTTGCAATGTAGTAAACATACTGCTAAAACTCTCAATAACGAAGTTTTACCCGCATTTTGTAGACCTATCATCGTAACATCAAGCTCAGTCGCCCTATAGAGATTGTTAGCAAGTGTTCTCGACACTATCCTTAACCCTGTGTAGGTTTAGAGGTTGCATGTAGACGTGTAATACAACTCTTGCATCGATGCAGAATGGAATCTAGGTAAAGAGGTCCGCATACCAAAAGAGGCGTAGGAGCCAATCATAGATGCGGCGGAAAAACCCAGACATCGTTTCGTTTGATATATGCGGTCCGCTTCGCTAGATGCCTCGGTGTTGACGAGGCTGTTGCGGATGTTGACGCTGACCTCTTGGTCAAAGCAATGACTGTCTGGGGGCAAAGAACTGGTTCGATCCTAAATAGCAGTGTCTTGGGATGGTTGGCTGAGAAGCGCTTTCGCGAGGTTGCGGGATTATGAGAGGGGTAGAGGAGGGTGTGAGAAACTAAGTACTTAGGATGGAAGTAGGTCTGGGATGGGACAGGGAATGGAGGGGTGAGAGTGAGCGTGATGGGTGTAGAACAAGGTGGGGAGCAGATAAGTAGTGAAGGAAATGAAAGCTGCAGGTGATAGCGGTCCTTACAGCTTTCGATGCGTTCCTTCCGCTGTGCAGAATATGCGATGCAACGTAATATGGAAAAAAAATGGGATGAGATGAGATGAGAGATGAGGACGGGGGGGTGCGTACGGGGGTCGGGGTCGGGGGGCCCGGTTGGAAATATGATGCGATATGATAGATGGACGGATGCACTCACGGGTTGTGTACTGTACACGAGAACAGCGTGTGACGGTGCGTACTCTCTCTCTTATACTCAGGCTGTTTGCCGGCTCTGGATCTTATTTCTGGCGTATTCAAGTAATTATTGTTGGAATTAAGTGACGATCGAAGACAGGACTTGCGGATCAATAACCAACAACACCCAGGTAATTCTAGGCAGAGTTATTTCTAACGCCCGAGGAAACGTCGAAGCAGGCGGAGTTAGGGATCCCGCCCGGGTTTCCTCTGCTTTCTGGTGCTGTGGAGGCTTTTGGTGTGGGTTTTCTTGCTCGAGGTGGTGTTGTAGAAGCGGCACTTTACAAGGGCAAGCTGGTAAGTCTTCCCTAGTTCTCGTGAATAAGTAATGCTAGCTAGAGGTGATCAGCCATCGCCGGACTGGAAAACGATGCTTTTCTATGAATATATGTATATGGAGATTCTTGATCCAACAAAAGTTGAGTTCAAATATCAAAGGCCATGATGATTCAGCCGCCTTAGGGCCTGTGCGCTAGTGTGCACAATCTGCGCGTGTTGATCAGCGCTGGCCATGTCCAGTTGAAATGGTTCTGGAACCAGTGCATAAAGATCACGTAAATAGACGGAAAACATAACATTCCATGATCTGCTGGTCTGGCTGCATGACCCTTCGACCCATGTAGGTACTGTACATACATAGTCGTGTTGCGCGAGTTCTGATTCCAAGTTACTTGTAACCGGTACGTAGATTTCGGTTCGGGTACCGGAACAGCACGAGAAAACCCCTTTGCTAACCCGCCGAACCCGACTGTTGCGAGCATCCGTAGTCTGGCTGAGCATCCGAACCGACCAGATCTCGCTTATCCGGCACTGTTCTCTTAAGCAGCCATTTATAAATCTCGCAACCTGTGGTCACTCAAATTGGCAGCCTGATCTCCCCCCATATGAATCTAGTGTTTTCATATCCAACTATAAGGGCTCTGTTTTCTAGACCCAAATAGTCCCTTAGAAACATGGAAAATAAACTATAATAATCAATCACTTAATAGCAAATTCTGATGACATCTTGTTTGCGTAGCCAGACCTAGGTATATAACTATTGGTTGGCACAAGCCCTGGTAGATCCACATTCGCCACAACGGAAGTCGCCTCTTGCTCACCACTACTTCTACCGTAACTCCAAATCATCTCTACAGACTCTACAGCAAAAATAATGTCAGCAAACACAAGCAACCCCCCAGAGCACGATCAAGATGTCGTCGAGAAGTTCTTTGAGGCGAAGAAAATAGCCTCTCACCTCGGAGATATACATAAGCTCTCAAAACCAGGAAAACTTCAAAGATCCTATGGTCCAGGCAATGAGCATTCGTTGAGTCCTAATAAGTGAGGCTCGGGTTTCGTTTCCTAATTACACAAATTTGCGTTCCCACTAACGTTGCACAGAACTCTATAGTACTAAGGGAAAAAGGAAAGTAGAGGCCGAGCCGGATTTCTACCTAGAGGAGCGCCAGCAGCTGATCGCCGGAGACAAGCGCTTCAAGGTTTTTCATGAGAAATACTGGAACAGGGTGAAGAGGGTTGGAAAGCGATTCAAAAAGCGATTCATAAGTACGGAGAAACCACTGTTCCGTACCTTAACGAGTCTGTCGCTTCCTCGTGGGCCCCCGATAGGCCTGAAGCTGTCTTGACGGAGAGATAAGGATATGGGATATAAGTACATCGATTTGGGCCTGGTCTTGAGAAATTCTTTGCAGGGAGAAATTCAATACTTATTCGGGATGCATACTCATTCGGGATGAATACCTGGAAACACTCGAACATACTAAGAAGCATTGTGGAGAATGTAGCGGGGGAGCTGTATTGACTGGTCAACCTGGGATAGGAAGGACTTATCTACCTATATTATATTCTCGTACGCAGGATTTCAATGGCCAGGTAACTGCTTTCCAGGGACAGCCAGATAAAATACTACTCTTGGACTAACTAAGCAGCTTGACCCCGAAGGGTATCCAGGAACATAGACTCTAACGCCGCGCACACGATGTCACTACGGCCTACAACTTGGCTGAAGAACTGGCGCGCTAATATGGTAGCCATGGATTTGTGGTCATGAGATGAGATATTTATCGGCGCATTTGAATTCAAGCCCGAGTCAATTAACGTCGAGGCTCTCAACCATGTTTTCATAATTACTCCCAGTCTGCTCGTGGGTGTTAAGAGCTCGTAAAACAACCGGCAAACCTAAGGGCCTTGGATGTTAGCAGCTCCGAGCACTCCATTGATAGATCTATCGAACACCCCCCCAAGATGGCAAAGCTTGTAGCTATTATGCGTGTGGGGGTGGCGCTGATGGATCGAAATATTGTTTGTAACCAATCCTGTCGCGGCCAAACAAAGACCGTCGTCCGCTCTTTATTACTCACCTCTACTACATATCTAAGGGTCTCATGGATAGTTAAGCGGAGAAATTTAGGACTACTTAAAGTTGTTTTAGTATCTGAAGCAAAGTCACGGTTCAGCAGGATGGGCGTGGGAGGGTTATGCGATGCTTTTGTTAGAAAAAGAGACCTGGGAGTTATCGCTGAAGCTGTTAATCAGCGGCGGCAATAGCGAACAGCCGGAGAGTTGGAGGTATGGCGGGCGGGTATTGCTGGTACGAGTTCTGGCTTGAGCTGAAGGATTCCAACCGTGAGAATGAAACGGAGACTTCGATGGATACTTATCAACATATCCGATGACCATCAACATGTGCCAGTGTTCAAGTGAGCGCGCAACAGAGGCATTTTTTACCTTTGGCTGGAAAATGTGCATAACCTGCTTTCTTCCACCGAAAAGCCCTATAGCAAGCGTCATACAGTAAAACAAGTTGATTGTACAAGGTTGGAGTTGATATGATGAGATGATCTTGACATACCTTTTCTGTTGCATATTTCCTCTACGTAGGATGCTAATATAGTAGCATTAAACTCCAAGAGGAGTATTCAAAATACTTTTGGTAATCCGACAATCTCAGATTTACGGGCTGAACCTTGAGTACGTAGTGGGGGCTTCAGGTTGTTTTTCTTAACTCGACGACTTCAAACATATCAACACTCTACTGGCTCATCTCCGCCGTTGTACCCAGGAGCTTTTTGACCCTCGCATCGGTGGGGCGAGTAGCGTATAGAGAACCTTTCAGCTCACGAAGGCCCTGAATCAAGAGCTTGTTATGGTGGACATGGGGGGGGGGAGCCGCGGGGAGAAGGGAGAAAGGAGACGTTTCAGTGGGTGGTGGGCACTGGAGGTGTGAATGTTTCAAAGGCGGGAGGGGGGCAGTAGTATGGCTTTGTCATTTCCTTTTTTTTCTTTTCTCCGGGATCCTGAGTTGCTTTTAGCTCTGTTGGTGCGTGTTGGGGATCATTAATAACCCAATATGCCGAAAAATTACCCTGAAATCGGCGTAAAAAACGAGAACGAGACATAAAAACGAGATTGCTTTTTGCAATTAAAACATTTTACCAGGCTGTTTATGTATGTAGGTACCTTTGCCAGAGCGATCAATATCTCCCCAGTTATGTTTCAAGGCGGCATAGGATCTCCATCAGGGATGGGTGTGAAATATAGTCAAACCTGCGTAAATGCATCGAGTAACTGGCTAAATGTATTATTATTTTAAATATTGTGCCTGCTCAACCCAAGGGAGACGCATAAGTATGGTGGCAAAATGTTTGATTTACCCCCCCCTGCATAAGGGTCCTCATTTAGCGCGCATATTGTGGGTTTAGCGTGCAGAGTATGGATAAAGGTTAAGCGCAATTATTTTTGGTTTAGCGCGCATATCTAGGCTGTCCGTGCATAGTGAACAATAGGAAAACAAGAGCGTTAGCAACAACAGTATGAACAATAAAGGAATGAACAATATATCTACATACACAACCAACCTCCTAATACTTGGTATACCACCCCTCTGCTTTAATTACAGCTGCTATACGACGGGGCATAGAGGTATAAAGACTCTCCAGCAGTGACTCGGGAATCTCTTTCCAGATCTCTTCTAAATGCATCTGCCAGCGCCTGCTTCACTGTATCAACTGACCCACGCATATTAATCAAATCCGAATATCTTTTATGAAGTTGCCGCGCCATATATGCCCACACATCTGCTGGAGTATAGGTAGCTGCTGGGGTATCGGTAGCTGCATCTTTTACTAGAAGGGTATCAATCTCGGCTCGGGAGATATTAAGTTGGGCTGACATGATAGGAGGTAAAGCAATATGGAAGCAGCTTGGTATGATCACTGTATGGGAGCACGGGATCATGAAGGCATGAGATTTCACGTTGATTAGGGGAAGTGAAACATATTCACTAAAAATGTGATAGCCGCGTTGTATGCATATAATCTGAACCAAGCGAGCTGCATACACGGCATTTTATGCAGGGGTATCAAAGATTTTGCCCCCAGGCTGTCCTCTTCCGAGGGCTTGTGCCAACCAGACTACCAGGCTGTGAGCTTTGAAGCCATGATGCCGCGATGAACCTTGCATTGCAGCATGCATATGTGCGTATATTGCATCACCCCTCCATGTTTTATTTTGGTTTCTTGGCACTTGTAAATCTTGGCAGCTGCGTGTGGGAAAACTTTGAAGCTTCTGAACTTCTAGGACGAGTCCACAACCGCGAATCAACAGTGCACAATGCCATCTGTCTCCGGAAAGTTCCAGACATTAAAGAGGGAGCGACTGTTCCGGAATCCACCCAAAGATAAATCCGCCTTCCCTGCCCTTGAAGCGGCTGTCCGTCCCCATGTCGACTCGTTCAATGCCCTCACCGTGGATGGTGGGCTGTTAGACCTTGCGGCGAGAGATATAGGAGAGAGGGCGGTGTTCGGTGGTAGCAGTGAGTGGAGTCAATATGGAAACAAGTTAACCAGTGGGTAACCTCCTGAGCGCTCAATTGGGTGGATTTCAACTGAGAGTTTCTGTAGTACGAGTCGAGAAGATCTATGTCGACAAGCCGAAGCTCAGCATAAAAGACAAGACCAGTCTCAATCGCCTTATATATCCGTCTGAGGTACCGTGGCCAGCTAGATATTACTACGCCCAACTGGCTAATCAATGGGAACATAGTGCCGAGAACGACATATTTCATACCGGTCCAGGCTGACAGTGAAGTTGGGATTGAAAGTGAACAATGGAGACTGGCAGAGCATTGATCGGGAATGTGGACAAATTCCTGTGATGCTGAGAGTACGTGCCGTATCACGCATGGGGACCTCACGGGCATGAAGCTGACGAGTTAACTAGTCAAATCGATGCAATCTTGAGAAGTTGTCACCCGCTGAGCTAGTAAATCGCAAGGAAGAAACCGAAGAGCTAGGAGGATACTTCATTGTCAACGGAAATGAGAAGCTCATCCGCCTTCTCGTCGTTCAACGAAGAAATCACCCTATGGGTATTATTCGTCCATCTTACTCTAATCGTGGAGCATCATACACGAATTTTGGTGTTCAGATCCGCTGCGTCAGGCCCGACCAAACCTCTCAGACCAATGTCTTGCACTATTTGTCAGATGGAAATGTCACCTTCCGATTTTCGTGGAGAAAGAACGAGTATCTTATTCCGGCCGTGATGGTGATGAAGGCTTTGGTGGAAACCAATGACCGAGAAATTTTCGATGGCCTGGTTCCAGTTGCGCAAAGGGACAATACTTTCTTGACTGATCGAGTGGAATTGCTGTTACGGACATATAAGGTATATGGCTTGCCCACGAGACTAGAGACCCTGGCGTACTTGGGAGACAAGTTTCGAGTAGTCATGGGGCTTGGACCTGATCTTAGCGATGTCGATGTCGGAAAAGAGGTGCTGAGGCGAATTGTGTTAGTCCACTTGAATGATGTCCGAGATAAGTTTAGGATGCTACTGTTCATGATCAAAAAGCTCTATGCACTCGTTAAGGGCGATTGTGCTCAAGACAATCCAGATGCGGTTCAGCATCAGGAGGTACTTCTTGGAGGCTTCTTGTATGGAATGGTACTCAAGGAGCGGGTCGAGAAGTTGGTGGACGATATCCGAGCACAAATTCGTGCTGATGCTGCGAGTCACGTCAATGTCGATTTCAGGAATAAGGCCTATCTATCAAGAGTATTCTTGAAGGTCAACGAGAATCTGGGAAATGCTTTGGAATATTTCTTATCGACAGGAAATTTGTCAAGCCCTAGTGGTTTAGATTTACAGCAGGTTTCTGGTTTTACCGTTGTTGCCGAGAAGATCAACTTCTACCGTTTTATTTCTCACTTCCGGATGGTACACAGAGGTGCCTTCTTCGCACAATTGAAAACCACGACAGTCCGAAAATTACTTCCTGAGAGTTGGGGTATGTTTCTTTCTCACCTTGTATACCTTTTCACGCTGACATGAACCTCAGGTTTCTTATGTCCTGTCCACACCCCCGATGGTTCTCCCTGCGGGTTGCTTAACCACCTTGCACACAAGTGCATGATCACCACTACAGCAAGCAATGTCTCCTCTGTACGGAGAGTTCTAGCATCCCTTGGGATGTCCTCCCCTGCTACTTCCCCCTTACCCCGTGCGGCTACCATGTGTGTGCAGCTCGATGGTTGCATTGTGGGGTGGTGCTCGCCCAAGGAGGCAAAGGTGATAGCAGATACACTCCGATACTGGAAGGTTGAGGGATCACATGACCTCCCGTTGGATCTCGAAATTGGATATGTCCCAGAGTCGAGTGGTGGTCAATACCCTGGTGTCTATTTATTCTCCCAGCAGGCTAGAATGATCAGACCAGTGAATTACCTACCGCTAGACAAGGAGGATATCGTGGGACCATTTGAGCAGCCACATATGTCTATCGCCGTCAACCCTCAAGAGATTATTTCCGGCGAATCCACCCACGTCGAATTCGATCCCACAAACATTCTGTCTATCGTTGCCAACATGACGCCATTCTCTGACTTCAACCAGTCCCCCAGAAACATGTACCAGTGTCAGATGGGTAAGCAAGCTATGGGAACTCCTGGTACGGCGACGAGATACCGAACAGACAACAAATCCTATAGGCTGCAAACTGGTCAGACGCCCATTGTCAAGGCACCCCTATATGATGAATATGGTCTGGATAACTTTCCTAACGGAATGAACGCTGTTGTGGCTGTTATTTCGTACACCGGGTATGACATGGACGACGCTATGATATTGAATAAATCATCATATGAGAGAGGTTTTGGGTATGGAACAGTGTACAAGACAGAGCAGTATGGGTGGAGGGAGAAGGGCCGAGGGGAGAAGACTGGCCAGATGCTCTTTGGATTTGCGGAACAGGGATCTATTGCCCAGGTTTTGAGCGACTATCAAAGCAGTACCCCTATTGCACCAAATCCTGTGTACAAACCCGACGCAGAAGCCTCGCAAGCAGAGTGGGAGGAATATGAAACCAAGAAAGAGGAATACGACAAGGTCAAGCTAGCATACGATTCCGAAGTGAGGAAGTTGGAAAAATCCACAAAAGACCGTCTGAACAGTCTTGGAAAGGTTCATTTCCGCTGGTTCAAGCACCTTGATCTAGACGGTTTTCCGATTGTGGGCCAGAGAGTCGAGGACGGTGATCCTGTCGCCGCATACTACGATGTGAGTAAGAAAGAGGCAAAGGTATTCACATACCACGGGTCCGAAGTCGCTTTCATCGACGAGGTCCGATTGCTTGCCCATGAAACCCCAGATCAACCATGTCAAGAGATATCCATCAAATTCCGCATCCCCCGTTCACCACAAATCGGAGATAAATTCGCTTCTCGCCACGGACAGAAGGGTGTCTGTTCCCAGAAATGGCCAGCTGCAGATATGCCCTTCACGGAATCGGGCATGCAGCCAGATGTCATTATCAACCCTCACGCATTCCCATCCCGGATGACGATTGGTATGCTGGTTGAGTCGTTAGCGGGGAAGTCTGGTGCGCTGCATGGAGTTACTCAGGATTGTACGCCATTTAAGTTCGATGAAGAGAATACTGCAGCAGATTACTTTGGGCATCAGCTTATTAAGGCGGGATATAATTACCATGGCAATGAACCGATGTACTCCGGAATTACGGGGGAGGAGTTGAAGGCGGATATTTATATTGGATTGGTTTATTATCAGAGGTTGAGGCATATGGTCAACGATAAATTCCAGGTGCGGACGACAGGTAAAATCTCAGACTTGACGCATCAGCCTATCAAGGTTAGTGGTGCCGAATTCTATGCACCCCAGATCGAGATATACAGTCTAGAGCACTATTAATTTTACTGACGCAATACCGGATAATTATAGGGTAGGAAGAAGGGAGGAGGAATCCGTGTTGGAGAAATGGAGCGTGACTCTATGCTCGCCCATGGCGCCGCGTTCTTACTCCAAGACCGCCTCTTGAACTGCAGTGATTATACTCAAGCATGGATATGTCGAACCTGCGGAACATTCATGTCAATTACCCCTACCATCAAGAAACCTGGGTTCAAGCCACAGGTTAGATGTAGGAGATGTGCGACGAAGGCTACTGGGTTCGAGAGTGAGGGTGAGGCTTGGGAGGATGGACACGGGAATGTGTTTGTGGGTGGAGAGAGTACGACTGTGGTGGCGATTCCTTATGTTTTGAAGTATGTCTTCCCTCCTGGTGTCTGGGGAAATTGTTATGGCTAACCATCTATATAGATACCTCGACGCTGAACTCTCCGCCATGGGTGTACAAATGAAGTACAATATAAAGCACTAGACTGCGTTAGCTATTTAGAGGGAGTGGGGTTTAAAAAAGTGTCTCGGGTCTAAGGTAACAAAAATATAGTTCAAGATTTAATGGTTTTGTGTCATATCTCCTTACGGTTTAAATTTCTTGATGCGTTTATGTCTCTGGTGGAGTTTCTGTCGTTCTAAAATACCACCTTTATACAAAGTTCATGATGCCCTTGCGCACTTTCTGATGAGCCGCGAATGGTTGAAGGTAGAGCCGCTAAGGTGACGGAAAGCGATCTGCCGTATTTTAGAGGTCGGTTTAGATTTTGAAGACGTAACGCTAATTGACCCTTTCTTTTCACAATCTACATACCGTACCTACCTGGATTAGGAAGGACGGGAGTCTTGATCAACCAAATATGGGAGCTTAGAACCCCTCTAGAACCCTGGGCTCAACCTCCAGGACGTGTAGCGCAAGCCAGACTATCGGACGCTCAATAAAAGAAGGGGCTCGTTTACACGTGACGCAATGTTCGTATCTCACCACCCTCCCCTCAGGTGTAGGCACCCAACCGGAAAGGCTCCGACCCTTGGTCCAGGGACCTGACCTCCTGCACCACATGTACAGTACAGCCCACCTACTAGCGCCTGGCTGTGCAGAATACTTCACTTTATGCTGGTAACCACAGCACTTCACTCGTCAAAGGTTCCCCGAGCGAGTCATGGGGGTATACGTATGTATGGATAACAGGATCTCCTTTAAATTTGACTCACCACCACCAGGGGGGTACATTAGCGAAGCCAGGCATCTGTCGCGTCGCAGACCGCGAAAAGTGTCAACGCTTGTCTGATCAAGTGCTGACATTCTTATCGGAAACCAAAACCGGTAAAATCGTGAAGGGGGGGGGAATTGCTCAGCCTCGCCTAGAACACCAACTGCTCCAAGGAAACCGTATTTTTGTTACACATATTGGGGTATATTGTGGTCATAGTTATCAGGGGCAGGAAAAGCGGGGGGAGATATCCATGAGGAGTCGCGTTAGATTAAGCCTCATTAGGAAGTATTCTGAAGACACGCCCTAAGAGCCATTTCCATAGCTGAACGGTTGATTGAGCTGCCTACCCCCACGAAGTTGAGATCGACAAACATATAGAAATCGAGTTCCAATCTAGCAAAGCCATTTAAATCCGACCAAAATGAATCCTGGGTAGTATCCCTACTATCTGTCTGTTTAGGTTTGTTTGTTGATCACGATAGCCGCACTATCCTTAGGCACAATTAGCAAGCAAGGTTGGTCGTTCTCAAGCTCGAGGGAGACGCGACTGATATGCACTAACGTCAGCGTTCCTGCAGAGCCGAAAACTAATCTGTCCCGGCGCCCAGATTCCGACCTTCCCTGTTACACCTCGGTTAAACTCAATTCGGGACCCTGCCTCTTATCGCCCCACCAGGAATTTTCTTCTTCTTTTCTCACCGTCTCACCTAGTCTGGTTGGCATTTCTCACCGCCTTTGATACATACCAAATTAGGCAACATTTGATATCGTGAGTCACGGGAGAGATGGCGCTGGGCTGCATATGGCACAATGTTAATTATCCCGGCTATATTGGTTTTAAGCGATGTCTTTTGATAGGTATTTCGTTACATCTGTCTCTAATATTTATTTCCCGTCCAATCATGGTGGCTGCTAGGTTGCGCGTTAAACACAACCCCGGACGCCTTACGCTTCTGTTGCAATTTCAGAGGTCGGTGAGTAGGTGGAAAAGTTGCTTCACTAGCAATAAGGAAGTGGTAAATGAAAGCTACCCCAGGAGGCTTTGATAGAAATCAGTCACCTGGGTATTAGTGTGTACTGTGAAGGAGGGACCTTAACCATTTGAGGGGGTTGTACGACCCCAAATGACCCCCTAGGAGAGATTGAAGATGTACTAGCACCCATACACCCCTAAAGTATACCGCTCATGGCGTCCTATGTCGGGAGCGGCCATCGTGCCCTAGTTAGGTTGATATATTCTTATATATAACCATCAGCCTCACTACTTAGCAAGACTATTCTTTTCTTATTCGACGGCTCAAACCCTCGCACTCCCTCCAGGGCCAACTTCAAGTCACTCTTTCAAGTAGAACTACAAGCAGCTGCACCGAGCCTGCCATTGTTCGTCCATTCTTTTTGTTTCGTATTTTTTTCAGTGATTATTTGGGAATCATGAGGTGGACAAAATTTTCCTCTTTTGGCATTGTGGTCGTTTCTGCTTTCAGCACTCTCGCCTCTGCAGCCTGGAATATGTCGGCAAACAACAACGTTGCTTTGTACTGGGGCCAGAACTCGTTTAGTGCAATTAGCAATGACACAGCAAAACAACAGAAGGATTTGCTCTATTATTGCAAGCAACCCGGTGTCGATGTACGTTTTTGGGCCTGGGACAAAAATCTGGTAGGACTGGTCGCTGATGAAGGTTAAAATAGCTCATCCCAATCGGCTTCCTTAATAAATGGGGCCCAGGTGGTGAAACGCCTCTGGTAAACTTTGCCAATTCTTGTACTGGTAAGAGCCCTTGAGAAGGGTAATTCTTGAATAATCCGTTCTAACATTTGTGTAGGGTGGCAGATGTTCGTTGGGACAGATCTGTTGTATTGCCCAACAATTAGGTAAATTTGGAGTCTCGGAATTATGAGCACTCACTAACAATGCATAGTCAAGACATCATTACATGCCAGCAAACTTATAAAAAGAAGATTCTCATCTCTCTTGGTGGAGGTACGCAAGGCTATGGTGGAATTGCCAGCGGGGCCCAAGCAAAGTTGTTCGCTGAGACAGTGTGGGCCATGTTCGGAAACCAATGGCACTACCTCCGCCCCTTTGGTGAAGCTATCGTTGATGGATTCGACCTCGATCTCGAGAATGGCCCAGCAGCTGGTTATGAGAACATTGCCTACCGCCTCCGACAACTAATGAACGACGACAAAGCAAAGACCGGAAAGGAATGGATCCTCACCGGGGCCCCACAATGTCCTCAGCCAGATGCCATGCTCGACGTTGCTTTGAGAAACACTGTCTTCGATGCGATCTTCGTCCAATTTTATAACAACCCCTCTTGTCAAGCCTCCAATTGGGTACTCGGAAAGGATCAAACCACCAACGCAGGATTCAACTTCGCCATGTGGGACGCTTATGCCAAAAAATCAAAGAACCCGAAGATGAAGGTCTTCCTAGCCCTTCCCCTGGCTGGAGAGATAGCGACTGGTTATGTGAGCAGGAGCAAGGCGGCAAGCATCATTGGGGATCTCAAGAGATATAGCAACTTCGGTGGTTTCGCGGGATGGGATGCATCCCTTACGGATCTAAATAGTGGATATGTTTCTGACTTGAAGAAAGCCTTGAATACCCAACCTATTCCAGCGCTACCTAAAGTAGTTAAACGGAAAGCGGATTTTGCCATTCATGGACATAGCCACCATAAGAAGCATCTTTGAGGGCAGCATACAATAGCGGGGCAGGCTAGGCATGTACATATCAAGGAGTTAAGGGGGGTATCGGAACGGAGAGTTGACAGAAGGGACTTTGGGGACTTGTACCAGACATATTTCATAATGCAAACTAGCGAACTTCATGACCCAAGATATCTCAATGAGCAGAACATGAATAGCAGTAATTGTCTTGATTATTCAATATATTGACTTTGTATCCACTGGGGGAAAAACTGAAGGTTCTACCTCTGATTTACTCTCAATCCTCGCCACGGAAAATTCTGGTTAGACAGCTGTGGAGAAGGTCAGAAGGGGAGAAAAAAATACACTGGATCCTATGATATCGTACATGGAGAACTGCCTTTGGGGGGATATTGACTCCCGTCAGGCTTCGCGCAAGAACACCACTCGCCCTTTGGAATGGAGTCCATAACCAAGGGGATGTGGAGTCCACATCCGAACCAAGTCTTGCCAGCTAGATCATTTACCGAATTAGCATCTGTATCCTTTTGTGTACATAGAAGAATATACGTACAGCAGGTATCACACTTAGAGGGCCTGCACATGTTTTTTTTCTGAGTACTTGGTTCGCGTTTAAACAGTGGGTCGGTGTCTCTTTACGTCCGGAGAGCGTTTGTATCTGCAAAGATAAGGTGGGTCAAACATTGCTTCTTTATAGAATAATCCGCAGGTCTCCTGACCAAAACTTAGATGGCTAGCTATAGGGGACATACAAGAAGATTATGTAGACGAATCTCGAATTTTACCGCCAAGGAGCTTTGGTGGTGGAGGAGCTTTGGTGGAGGAGCTTCTATGCCGCAATTTTGTTGTTCGCAAATCACTGCCAAGCGGACTGGCGCAACCCTGACCGCTGCAATCGTTCCGATTTGTGAAGTACCTACAGGTGTAATTTAGTGCATGGGGTACGGTAAGTCGGGATATGCCTATAGGTACTGAGATGCCTTCTGAACCTGTGATTTTAACAGGCCGACAGATTCAGAATAGTATGATCTGTATAGATATTGCTCTACATATAGACTCTTCAAGTTGTGCATGCCTGCAGCTGTAGTGATCCTCCTGTGGCATTTGCAATTGACCGAAGGTGCATGGCACATCATGCTTGATGGAGAAGTCGTGGTCTGATGTTGGAAAATACTGAGATATCTAAAACAATGTATGTGACAAGCGTAGAGCATTGCCATCTGTGTAAGCGTGTACTTGAGAAGGAGAGCTTGTGCCAACCAGACTACTTGAGAAGCAAACTTTCTTTAAAGCGAGGTGAGAGGAACTAGACTAGGCGAGAAGTAACTTAAACCTTAAGTTCCAGGTAGTGCCTAATATGAAGACCTAATATGGAGTTCGGCACTCGGCGCGGAAAACTTGTGCGAAACATCGACTACAAGATACCTGTAGCAAGTCCTGCAGCTTCAGTGTAGCATTTGGTGGACTCCCAGGTTCCTTATTCCTCTTGTCTTCTATGTTTTTTTCCTTAGGTCCCGGGAGAGGACTGCTCTTCGGGCCTATTGCCTATGGGTTCCATGCCACCAGATGTGGAGAAATGTGCAAGTTATATGCCTGTGCTTAACAAATGGATACCCGCCGGGTAATTATACGGAGGCGTAGGTGCTGTCATTGGTCAGGCACAACTTCCATTGTCTGGGGATGGAAATGCCTCACAAGACCAGGGGCTCCCTTTCGTGTCTACGTCGTTGCTTTAAACATGTGCGAGACTAAACATGCTATATGTTTAGTAAGTCATTGCCCGAGATCAGAAATACTTACCCACCAATCGCCAGACTACCAATTAGTATGATACCATAGCTAACAATTGATGCACATGCGAATGCATCGGCCCTCGAAGAGCATCAGCCTGTTTGCGTTGGATAGCGGCGAGACTGGGGCCACGGCGAGCGCCTTGACTGTAATGGGCTCGAGAGGGTTCATGGCCAGCACCAGCCCGCTGTGCATCACTTGGCTCCTACCCCGTTGGCAATTGAACTGTTGCCTGGAGCTCTCTCGACGTCGGGGCCCATATCCAGCCAACGGTGGCTTATCCGGCAACTCAAATCGAATTTTAGACATAAGTATTCTTGTAGCCAGTAGTGACTAGGCGGTATCATCCGCAGTGGCCTGACTTCTTAATTTCTTCTCTAGCTGCCCCCCCTCCTTTGACAAAGGATCACGAAAAATTTTCAGTATTTCCAGTAATTTGATTTGCACAACTCAGTTCAGCCTGGCGGTACTCTATACCTAGCTAGTTGATTTCATTGAGGGAATTTGCAGAAAAAAAATCATATGATTCTACGCGATTGACTGGTGGTACCAGTACTCGGCGTATTAACGTTGTACGGACCCGGATCCCTTCAATTGCTAGCATCGCCTGCAGCCTATCGTGGTGCTGTGACTGCATGCCCTCATGGCCTCGTTTTTCTATAACTAGCCCAGATACCCAGATGCACTGTGTCTTTGGAGTATCAAAAATTGACCAAGTTCGATGCACCAAGTCCATTGCTCACTCATAACTGAGTTTGCCGATACCCCCCCTTTATTGATATTTTCTTGCTTCCAGGTCCCATAATGCCATATCTTATTCACCAGCCCCCCCAGGAGAGCCGGGAAGATGCACAAAAAGGCAATATGGGAAACTCACAAATGGCAGTTGGTAAGTCTCAGGCTCAAGACTCTTAGATTTGACTTGATGCTAACTTGAACAAAGACGTTGAAGCACAACATATATTCTTTTCCAACCAAGGGAAATATGGAATAGGTTCAATCACGCCGTTGGTGGGGTTCTTCTCACCCAGCCAGCTCGAAGAGGGCCTCATGCATGCTGCCCCAGCACATGAGGATTGCCTTGAACTGCCATCGGAGAGAGTACCCGACTTTGATAACCAGGTTGATGGATTATTAGCAAATATAAGCTTGGCGAATGTGCCAGTGTTTTTACCACCGGAAATTCAGTTTCAAATCATCAACCACCTCTTCGAGGCCCCTACAAATACCGGATGCGGTTTCTGCAGCTTGTTCGCACTCTCTACAGCATGTAAGGTCAGCAGGTTATGGTATCACTACGTCGTGAAGAAACTGTACTCTACCATACATCTTGATATATCGACACCATGCGAGAAGCATTACCAGTTATCGTCAAAGCATGTCCAGATGGCAAAGAGGATTCCACAACTTGTCCGTACTCTTGAGTCTCAGCCTAGGTTGGCAGGCTTAGTTAAACGGATTCAATTCCCAAGTGGGTTTGTGTGTGGTGCTCCTGGGGCACTATCCTATTGGGTTACATGCGAGTTGGAGAAAAAGCTGCTACCTGCATTGGTCAGGGCGTGTGGGAAGCTTGAGGCTGTAGAAGGCCTCGAGGATATCCTTAGCCAACTGTTCAATGGAGAGCATTATTGTTACATCGATAGTAATGGTGGGGAGGAGCATGGATACTTGGCACAGGCTCTATTTGAAAAGAAGACCATGAGGGAATGGACATGGGGACGTGGATTTATTCGAAAACTTGGTGATAGAGTTTCCGGGGGCTTTCAAACCTTCACCGACTGCCACAAGAATTGGAGCAACCTCGAATGCTTGAGCATCATTGGACTTTCTGGCATGACGCCGCCCCTTATAATTGGCGCCTGTGAGCAGCTACCAGCTCTCAAGAGGTTGGTCGTTGGGTTCGGAAATACCATACTAGGGGAGGATTCCCGGAACCAGTTCACATCAACTTTACTCAATTATCTCCCGGAGAGACTCGAGAAGATAACATTTGTGGATAAGACTACAAGTCTGTCCATGGAAACGATCCTGGATTGGGTGGACAGCATAATCAGTACCAAGATTTCTGAGGGCTTACTCCACTACGGGTGTATAGGTGAAATCAGGGACACATTGACAGAGCAATCCTCAAATCTATGCTCTTCAGGAATGGAGGTGTATTTTGAGACTGATGTCGTTAGTTACGACAATTTCTGGGAAGTGTACTCTCGTCGACCACATTCCCGGTATTCCCGCGCACAAGTCGACAGCTCAGCTACAATTATGAGAATCAATATTTGCTTCTGAATTAAACATCTTATCGTCTAGGAGGAGTCTAATTTTTTTTTCCCTTTTTTCCTTTATCTGGCTTAAGCATTGGTCTTTGGGCTTTTAGAGGTCGGAGCTTGTTCAGTTTAAGGCTGATTTTGGATTTTCAGCATTGTTTGCATTCGACATTTTAGATACCCTACCAGCGAGTTGCTATTTGCTGCATTTGCTATCAGGTTTACTGGTAACGTACTGCCGATTACAAGCCTTTGTTTCGTGTCCTACGGGCTTGCCAATGCTTCTGTTTGGGACCAAAAGTTTTTTCAAGTCTCTCATTAGTATAATTAGAGTGGAGGATTTCCTGATAAGGAAAGCCTCTAGCGTAGGGATGGGGGATGGGTTTGGTACGAGGCTACTGGACTAATTAGGATCTTTGGTGGTAATAAAGTTCAAATTTCGGATCTTATGCTCAGACCGTTATCACGTATTCTGAGTTCATTGTGCAACAAATACCACAACAATCATCAATATGGCATGAGACTACGAAATCAGAAATTTACTAATAGTACAGTAGGTATGCACCTAACTACTGATAGACTCCCGCCAATTGCAACGTTAACACTAATACTCCGCTGGCTTCAACTTCGCTTAAGCCTGTGCGGGTGGCCGCGGAAAAATATATCCCCCCTCCATATGCATAGTACACCCTGGGACTTTAGCAATTAGTATCTCCATTTTGTGGAATCTGGACATCCAGTTATAATTATCAGATTCTCCTGGACATCTTGTCTCGCTTAGAGTTGGGGAAGGTTAGAGATCTTCAGCAGGCTGCATGAAAGGACCTCGGTTCGAGAACGAGTCGCGATCAAGGTCGCTTAGCAAGTGCGGAGAGAAGACACACAGGTCGGAGAGCGTATGTAGTCAGCGCAGGCTACCTTAGTCTGGGATTTCCATACTTAGAGGTTGGGGCTGATAGGGCAAGGATTAGCTACACGCTTCAATTGATTTACTCCTCTTCGACTTGCGATACGGCTGGGGAGCTATCAGGTGTCACTTTCTTTTCTTTTGAGATGGCTGAGAAGCTTCAAATACCCGCTGGGCAGCCTAGAAATTGAGATTTGAGATAATCTATGACGCTGTCCGTCACGGCTACAGGATCATATACCCATACCCGTCAGGTAATTCTTTGCATTTAAAGCTGTGAATTTATGCCCCATAGACATCTCTCAGCCCTGCCGCGCGACCACACTAAACCTAGTAATCGCAAGCAGCAAAGTGAGCAATGGCTCCAGCTCCCTCGAAGAGGTCAACCTTTCTGCCTCGTGAAGGTCAGTCAGTTAGTTGCTCTGGTCAATCCGGGCTCGCCTCACCCCCCCCCCTGTTTTGATTCCATCCTCCTCTTCACATGAATCCACCAGTAACCCCACCATCACAGGCTTCACACTCGACCCAGTTCTCCTATTCCTACGCCGCTTCACTCACCCCCTCCTCCTTCTTCCCCTCCTCGCTTTCATTCACCCACGTACATCCTCATACCTCACCTCTCTCCTCCCTCAATCCCTCCCACTCCCAACCTTATCTCCAGCCTGGGTCAAGCGGCTAAGATATCTGACCTACCTTGGCCTCTTCCACCGCCTTAATGCCTTCCTTTCCAAGGGCGCACTGAATAACTGGGCCAAAGATGAGACATGGAACTGGGATAAAGAGGTCATTGTAGTCACTGGAGGCAGCGCGGGGATTGGGAAAGAGGTGGTGTTGTGGTTGAGCAGGGTTTTATTAGAGAGAGGGGAGAAGGGAAAGATTGTAGTGTTGGATATTATGGAATTGGGGTATGAGGCTCGTACGTAGCGCCGTCCCGTGAATCCTATATTTAGAGCATGCTGACAAGTTGAAATCTTGGTAGCTGAGAATGTGTCTCATGTTAAGGTTGATTTGAGTTCCCATGAGAGTATCAAATCCGCTGCGAAGTCTGTCCGCGCCTCCCACGGGCCCCCAACAGTCCTCATCTCCAATGCCGGTATCTGCCTTGGCACGCACATTCTCAGTGCCTCCCCAGCTGGTCTCTCACTCCTCTTCAATGTCAATACCCTCTCCCAGTGGTACCTAGCTCAAGAATTCGTTCCCTCTATGATCGCCAACAATCACGGACACATCGTTACTGTTGCATCCTTTGGTGCATACGTCCAAGCTCCAAAAATGGTAGATTATAATGCGAGTAAAGCCGCCGCGGTGAGCTTTCATGAGGGACTGGGAATGGAGTTGAGGGTAGTGTATAAGGCGGAGAAGGTGAGGACGACATTGGTCACGCCAAGTTATGTGAAGACACTACTGTTTGATGGGTATAATAATACGTCTAAATTCTTGTTTCCGGCGATGGAGCCGGAAACAGTGGGGGAAGAAATTGGGAAGACAGTGTTGAGTGGGATGGGTGGGCATATTATTTTACCGAGGGGCTTTCATGCGATCACGGGAATTGTAAGTTACTCATAGGCCCTGACAGGCGGCTTCGTGAATCTCTGGGGGTAATTGCTAACATGGGGCTCTCCGATATCACAGAGAGGCTGGTTCTCGTGGATGCAGCTGGGGATGCTGTCTAGAGTCAATAGAGTTATGGATGGGTGGAGGGGAAGGAAGGTGATGGATCCGGATGCCCACGGGAGGAGGGACTAAGGATTAGGAATCTCTCTTTCTAATCCCGAGGAAAAGGTAACCAAACTATGCCAACCAAACTACATTATGCACACTGTTGGTATGGTAAGTTTTTTATTTTTTTATTTTTTTATTTTTTGATGAAGTGCTTTTAATCTTGGGTTCTGCTTTTTGGATGTCGAAATGTCTGATATGCTTGGACTTTTGTATGAAAGGGTACGGAGTACATTTGTATGTATTCTATGTTGGGGGGTAGGTACTGTATAATATACAGTATCATGAAATATACGTTTTCAACGATACAAAGGCAGTGAACTATATGTAGTACAACTAATCTAGTTGATCCAACTAGACTATAGTACAATCTGGTACTGGAAGCAGAGAAGGACCTCCAGATCTGTGCTCCAGAATTATGTGGTATGCAAGTGGAAGAGCTGCATATGCAGGATCTGCATCATCTGAAACGAAACAACCACAAGCTTTTACTTTTGCCGAGCCCGATCCTTCTCGACTACTGACGGCTTACCAACACTCCCCACGACCAGCTTCACTTCACCTCACTGCCGAAACAATGGCGTCTCTACTCCGCCGGGTATTATTTTTTCTCAATTTCCATTCGCCCGGACTCGGTTTTATCCCTCAGACCTTGTGCTAATTGACTAATTGAATATAGAGGCAATTGCTCCCTATCGCCGCCGGCGCCGCTACCCTCATGGTCCTCAGGCCGGAAACTGCCTATGCTGAAGAGTTATCAATGCCGGTATGCCAATCCACCAGCTGTCTCTCTTATCTAATATCCCCAGACCAGCATGTAAACTAACCCTTCCCAGCGCAAGAGACCCATCTACGACGATATCCCCACCCAGGCCCCTCCAGCCTCCAGCAAATCCGAACCAGCTCAACCCACCCCCACCGACCGCCTTGCCTCCCAAATCCGCCTTGCACGCCTATACGTCAACGACAACTACTCCCACCTCCAGCACTCCCTCAACCTCACCCTCAACCACTATCTCCACCTCGAGCACTCCGTCACTGACACCCTTGCCTCTCTCAAACCGCCCCGAGAATCTGGAGAGCAGGTTCTCCCAGGACTGGTGTACACTGCTGTCGCGGCTATGTCGGGGTCGATTCTTACCCGCCGCAGGGTGTGGCCGATTAGGACCTTGACTCCGGTTGTAGTGGCTACGGGCGCGGCGTGGTGGTTTATTCCGATTACGATGAGGAATATTAGCGGGTTGGTGTGGGAGTGGGAGAAGAAGGTGCCGGCGGTGGCAGAGAAGCATTTGGAGGTCAGGGGGAAGATGGAGGAGGGAATTATGGAGTTGAGGAAGGCTGTGGGGGTCTCAAGGAAAAAGGTGGATGAAGGGGTTAGGGAGGCGAGGGAGGTGGTGGAGGGGTGGGTGAAACAGCAGTAGACGATGAACCTGATTGGTTGGGGGGCTATCGATGGGAGAAATGAGAGTTAAAATGCAGATGAAGCGGGGATGAGTTGGAGAAAGATTTACTCAATGGCGGGTGGGGCTGTGGGCTGTTGGTTCGATATCAATTCAGGTTCATTAGGCTCTTTCCTAGGTATTTTGATAACTCTATGCTAGAAATATATCACGTGAGTAAGTTGATGCAGAACGCAACTTCCAGTAATTTGCATAAATATCTCTACATCGGGTGGCACGAACACGTGCATACACGCATAAATTTGAAATTAGATCAATTATAACTCGCGTAAGGTAATGTATCCCCGGTCTTCAGCCTTGTGGGTTTGAAGGTAGGCATTTACTGTTTCAGATTGCCCCATTGATTCAAGTTGTGGCGAGACTGATTCAGGTTATGGAATCATGGGCAAGTATTTCCAAACATGTACAGTGTGAATAGTTATAATGAATATGAAATAATGATTACAGAACAGAGAAAGAACGACTTCACTAGGAATACGCAGGGAGTTTTGCTGCAGCCAATGCAGAATGCATTAACCCCGCAGGAGTCTATGAGGTGTCCAGCGATGTTCAGGTTTTGGTTCGATGGTGATGTCCCATGGGACCGGGGGCTGTGCTGCTGCTGCTGCTCAAGTACTGCTCGCTGCTCTGCTTCGTCGGCCGTTCATGTCGCCATTGGAATTACGCACCTGTATGTGGCACCACGGTACCGCGGGGAAATAGCATGGGGAGGTATATGATATATTGGTATTTATATAATTTGTCTGAGGTGAGGTGGAAAAAGAGGTATATTCTAGAAGAGATCTTTCCCCGCGCCTCGTCTCGAATTGCTCCTGCACTGTTACACCATGATCAGAACTCTGCTGGTGTCAGCTACCTATGGGTGGGTTTGTTGCGTGGATATGCGTGATACGTGATAGCCATGGTCTTGGAGCTTTCAATCTTAAGCTCACCTCCCCCATCGCCATCGATCAGCCTATACTTCCCCCTTCCGAAATTCTCCCCGTACCCGAGACCCAGCAGCTGTGTGTTTTGCTTCTGTGGTATCCCTCGTGTCGCCCGCGTACACAGTTTCTTTTTGCTCCTCGCTTGCGGCGTGGCTTGAAACGTTCGAACGAACCGGCCCAGCCCTCGACGGCACCTTTTCCATTTTCCCAGCACCGTGCCGGCACGCAACTGCAGGCAGGCAGGCAGACTGAGGATCGATCAGTGGACCCCGGTAGGCTGCTACAGTACGTTGACCCCCCCCCGCCAGTATGATCAAGCTTGACTTGATTCACTCATTCTTCCTTCGCTCTATAATTATTCCCATCACATCGGATTCTTGAATCCAAGAATTAACCTTCGGAAAAAAACACGACTGACTTTGGCTCGATAAGTATAGTTCAGTCTCGGCTGCCGCGCGACACCACTTTTACGGGAGAATCCGACTGCGCTGCGGGTCATACCTCTCTTTATACCAAGAAGTATAGAGTTCACGCACGCTATACACTGTACACCCCACACCCACACCACATCACGACTTGCCCATCCCACCGCTACGCCCATCCCATCCCTACGTCCATCCCACCCCTACGCCCACCCACCCTTCCGGGGAACAACAGCAACAAGCACCTTCCATTGCATCTTCCTTGTCTCAAGGCTTGCTTGCCGATCGGGTCTTCTTTACACCAGAAATTCCAAACGTTGTATTCAATTACAACAATCCGCCAACGCAGCTTCCCTGCCACGCTGCCATTGTGTAGGAAGAGGATCCCACCGTCTCGACCTGTTGGCACCCGACCCGCCGTCGCTCAGCCTTGACTCTAACCTACGTCTCGCTCTCTCACTGTGGGTAATGTTATAAGGGGGAATCAACGCGATCAAGGACGTCTTTGACCCCTGCTTCGTCCGGCGCATCGAAACACAGCTTGAACCTGCTTTCATCAATAGACTCGGATTACACTCGCTCGTTTACTGTGCCGACGAGTATTAGGCGGGAATGCCCAAAGAAATGACGCCTGGAGTTATGTCGGAACATGCACTGGCTACCCCCACAGTCAAAGCAAGTAGCGAACCAGTAACGAACAATGTCAACAATAATAAATCAACACAGGACCGGGTAGTTTTGGTAGGAAATGGGAATGGGGGTGGTCGAGATGGCAGGGGTGAGAACGGGGAATCAAAATCAGGAAAGGGACGGGATGAAAATGGCGGTGATGATGACGAGGATGAAATATTGGACATGAGTGTTCTGGCACCGGCTCTACCCAAGATTACACAAGGATTTTATCCGCTCTCAATGCTCATTGGCCGAATGGTCCAGGACTCCAAAAATCAGTTGGATGAACTTATCAGGAGCCTACAGGATGCTAGGGAAATGGATCGCAGACAGCAGATTATGGCCCACGTAACAGAACGAAGGCAGCAGTTCATTAAGTTGCTGGTGCTTACCACTTGGGCGAAGAAGGCTGATGAGGTTAGCCAGGTCATTGATGTAAAGGCTTGGTTCGATAGCATTGAGGGGAATTTCCAACATGCAATGAGGGAAAGCTTTTTAATGAGGAGAGATTTAACCAATGCAAAGTATGACCCCCCCTCCTGGGTCGGGATAGATTTACACTCATAGCCGGAGAGCTGACAACTGAACCTGCTCGAGTAGAGTTCCGAACCCTGATCTGAAGACTGCCGTCGAAGTTTTGACGACTGGGAGAGCACCTAGTATACCTTCGGTAAGATAATCTGTAGGAAGGATTGATATTAGGTGTCACGTGGCTCTCTAACATGAGAACAGTATAATTATATTCCACCAACCCCTCTGACACCTGCTGAAACGCTCAAAGCGTTCCGAAATATAAACACCGTATTATCGATACGACTGAATCTTCATGAGGCTTTACCCCCACACTTCAGGGAGTATCGAATACAGGATGGCAGGGCAACTTTCTCGGTTAAGGATGAGTTTGAAGTGGACTTGAGTATAGGAAACGAGGATCCGGAATCTCAGCTCTATATTATCGACTTCCGGTTAACATTCCAGCCCACACTTGAGTCTTTACCGCCCGGTCGATTTAGGAATGAAATTGAATACAGATGCAATGAACTCCTAAGGGCGCAAGGATTGACTGGATTATATGAGTTTTTACACGATTTCGTTATGACCCACAAAATTACAACACTGAAAAAACAGGTTGAACGTTTGAAGAAGGGAAGGTGGACTGATGCACTGCGTTTCCATATGCATAAACGATCACTGTTCATATATTACTGGACTGGAAGACTGGAGGTCAAAAATTGGATAGAAATTGGGGTCCTTCGGCCTAGGGATAAAGAGCCTTCCAGGCTGGGAGTTCGATGGCATAGAGATGGCAAGGAAATAAAGGACGTAACAGTGCCTATTGTAAGACAGCATGTTGCGGGATATAATAAATACGATTTACTGATTTGTCACAGAACACCAAGAACGTCTCAGCTGAAGACTTAATCAAGACTGTCACCGCATTACATGCAAAGTACAACCTGATAACCATTAAGGATATGCTCGCCCCGTTACCGATTTTCCCACCAGAGGCGCTCACCCTCATAACCTCCGATACAGATAGTTTTCAGTCACATCTCACAGTCCGAATAACCCCTACACGGTCAATGAAGATACAGATAGAGCCGATTACGGGCAGATTCGCTTTGTCTAAGCCCAGCGCGACAATAGCTGCGGCGGAGCATGCTATGAACCATGCGAAGCCCGAAGACTGGGGCGTTATGGTACAGCAGATCGTTAGGGCGCGATTTGCGGTCTTGCAAAATGAGATTATGGATAGGGCTAGAAGCCTTGGGTGGGAAATTATGAAAATTTTCAATATGGACCCACAGAGTGTCAAGCAGCAATTAGGCAGTTCAGTCAGATATTTGACATATATGCGGAGAAAGAGCTGGAATAAGAACTGTATGGTGGTGGTGACTTTCTCGGACTCGGGCGAGTCTTGGTGGGTGGCAGAATTGCAAGAGATGCCCAAAGGATACACCTTGACGCATGCCGAACGTATACCAGTTTCTGGGAATCCAGATGTTACTTACCAATTTCTAGATAACCTTGAGCTGATGGCGTGTGCGATAATATCATACTACTCTATCTCTCGGTCATTGCTAGCAAAAGGTGTTCAGCACTCTTTGCGCGAGGGTAGTGGTCACGATCCAGCACTCCGGATACCAGACCTACTAATCAGATTTGATAACCTCATCAAGCACGACTGGGCAGTCAATTTCCTTAAGGTTACCTTTGTTGGGCTCTCCACTAATGGTAATGCCAGGATAACGGTCATGGGGCGGGCAAAGGAACCTATGACACAGCTACAGTCGGCTAATCTACAGGATGCCGACCCAGACGTACGCTTCCACCCCCAAACAGGGTCGTTTGCGTTACGGTTTGTAGTGCCCGTAGGAGATACTATAGTGGACGAGATTATTGAGCGCCTACACCGGATAGAGCGACTGATACGGTTTGTGAAGGTTATCAGAAAGTACAACCTTGCCTGCCACCATGTGTCATTGGGAAGAATCGCATTCTCATACGAGAAGAAATCTGGGGCAACTGCCGAGATCTCGTTTTCGGGGGATCAGAATATGCAACTGCACCTACCAGCTGACTCGCCGCATATACGGATCAAGCACTTTTTGGAGCAGCAGCTTAACGACAGTGGACTGGAGGTTGTGGTGATGAATCTAGCAGTAACGGCAGGGATTTTGCTCGCGCTTGAAGAGGTGGAAAAAGATACCCCGGAGGGAGAGCTCTTTGTGCTTGCTAGGAGTACCCAGTGGTACCGTATGGACTATCCTAAACGGAGCCATGTCATTGATATTCAGCTCAGGTGTAAGAAGGGGCAATTTCAATGGCACGTGAGGGATGCAGCAGCTCAGGGCTCGCAGATACCAAGCCAAGGCGGGGCGGGGATGGTGGGAGCAGCTGGGGGGGGGAGAGTACCTGCTCTAGTGTTGCAAGAGCTGTGGATTGAACCGGGAATTAGAGGCTGTGTACCTCTTAAAACGGGGTTGGCGACCACTATAGGGAATGTGAGACATGCGATTTTAAAAATTCATAGCTTGATCTTCCCAACTAGTTTCCTGGCACAACAGCAGGCGACGGCGCAAGGGATGGGACAGGCGAACAGTCAGTTGCAGGGGCCAACGGCTACGCTAGTGCTACCTATGGCGGGTGCTGCGCCGGTGGCAGTTAGGCAGACTTAGGAGGCTAGCCAGGCGACGATGGCCAAGAGCGAGGTGGGGCTATTTGACGAGTATCTCGATTTTTATGATTATCCACAACCCACCTTCGGGCCAAAACCTGACCTATGGCATGTCTGTTATACCGGCCGAGGGGGGAATGATGGAGGTGTTGGATCAAGTGGTCGTTGCAATGATAACGGTCCTCACTAATGTTTGTGGTGGTGTGGCCTGGAAGAACCATGCCTTTATTTCCTATACGCTGTGACTTTGCCCTGACTTGCACCTCCTTTATTGTGTATTATACGATCATCATTGCGTCTATGGCGTGCACTACTTACTTTCTGTGCACACTTATTTGCTTTTTATGCTTGCGTTTGTTTCTTTTCGTTGGGGGGATTCTTCATATTTTTTTATTTTTGGCAGGTGGGCTTTTCTCAGGGCTTCTTCCTATTCCTTCAGGTGTGCACAGTGCTACTACCCGATATTTGCGTGGTTTAATGACCCCTCTTCTTCTATCCCCCCCGTTATGATGGTTCTTTTTTTCTTTTTTTGTGATATTGAATGCGTGTTCTTTTCCTCTTTTCATTTTTTTTCGTTTCTCTCGAAAACAAAGGGAAAATTTCTGGGGGAGTTATTGTGATTGAACTTATAATTGACTCTGGTAGGGAATCGAGGTATAGGGTGAGGGTGGGGAACGGTCAAAGTGGGGTGTGGGGGTGTTACGATAGTTGAATTCGTTGTTTAGTTTTGGTAACGTAGATAGGCGGTTACTTGATGGACTCAGCTATGATCTGCTGCGCTTTAAGCGTAGTGCTATTTGAAATGACATGAATGGGTATACGTGTAAGAGATAAGTGCTGTAGTATTATAGGATACCGTTATCTGAGCCGCTGTCACCTATGTTCAGGGTAACCGGTCTTTTTAACCAAAGGCATACGCACACAGAAGCTGCGATGCAAATAGCACTACTCCGAACCCCAAACGCAAAAGCGTCAAGACACATACAAACACCTCCTCCCTTCCTCCCTTCCTCCCTTCCTTCCTTCCTTCCTTCCTTCCTTCCTCACTTAGATACTTCTCCTCCTCCCATCTATAAGTTCCGTGCCATTCATTAGTCTCTTCGTTCGCCCT
>Ga0307511_10001037_pt1 | contig 29502 bp, 28 predicted proteins | sample 13_EM_MG_FD_200266 | JGI IMG/M metagenome (GOLD analysis project Ga0307511, IMG submission 200266) | Populus trichocarpa ectomycorrhiza microbial communities from riparian zone in the Pacific Northwest, United States - 13_EM | ecosystem: Host-associated > Plants > Roots > Unclassified | place... | reverse complement strand
GCAACGCTTGAAATCTTCATGGGCCAGGGTCCAGAAATCGGAGGTGCGGCCCGAGGGCACCACATCGCCCCGGCTTTCGGCCCAGGCCCAGTTGTTGAGCGGTTCGCCGGGGCCGTTATAACCGCCCTCCGCCTGATAACCCGAGGTAGCCACGCCCCAGAAAAAATCTTCGCCGGGGAAAAGAGGCCCCGACTCGCGCGTGCCCGCGGGGGTCACATCGGGTTCACGCCCCCTCTCCACGGAGGCGAGGCGGTGCGTGTACGCGCGCGACTGCGACATGCTCATAACGTACCCGGTTTTTTCTCTGCGCCAAGGTATTGGCGAAAGAATGGCGTATAAATCATGCCAGCTTCGCGCCTTCGACCCGTTTTTTGGCGCGGACGCTCAGAAAGTTCGGCATGATTTCGTTGGCCTTGATGACCGTATTGGCCCGCTTGAGCCGCCGGCTTAAAATCGTATTGATGCCAAAAAGAAGCGCGCATGAGGCATGATGCCAATCGAGCAGGAACTGCTGGAGATGGTCCACTTCCATGTACCAGAGTTGCCCGGCATCGGCGCAGGTCACCGTGGCGGAAGCGGGGCCGGGTTGAAAAACGGCGACTTCGCCAAGACAGTCCCCCACTCCCACCTTGTCCAGGTGGATATCGCGTCCCGACACATGAGTGGTTACGTCAAAGGTTCCTGAGATGACGAGGTAGAGGCGGGTCTGGTCCTGGCCTTCCTCGATGAGGACTTGCCCGGCGACGGTGGACACCAGGTTGCCGTAGGTGGTCAACTGCTCGCGAGATTCGTCGTCCATGAAGGCAAGAATGCCGGTGCGTGGGAGAATGTATTGGGCCATGGGGACGTTTGGGAAAATTGATCGCTAAGAAACTCTTTTTAAGCTAGGACTCCGTTTGCCCCGGAAGCAATTTATTTCACGATCAATCACCGCATGGAAGACCTTTCCGAATCCTACGAAGCCGCCTCGCCTGCCGATGCCAATTGGCAGGAAATTCCACCGGCCTTGCCGCCGCTCGGCATTCTCACCGGGTTAAGCGATCAATCCCTGGCCAATTTGTCCACCTACGGCCAGTACCGGCAGTTATCCGCCGGCACGCAGCTCATCCGCGAGGGGGACGCACAGGATTGCTTTTACGTCCTGGTCTCCGGGAAATTGGCGATATCGGCCATGGCCGCCGGGCGGGAAGTTCCGCTCAGTATTGCGGAAGCGGGGGAATGTCTCGGCGAAGTAAGCCTGCTGGAACCGGGGCCCGCCTCGGCCAGCGTTCAGGTGCTGGAAGATGCTGTCCTGTGGAGCATGAACCTGGAGGACATGCGCCGCTATCTTACCGAGCATCCCGGCGGCGGCGGGGCGCTCCTTCTCGGCATGGCTCAATGCCTGAGCCAACGCATCCGGCAGGTCAATTATATGATCGGGCAACATCACGCCTTATCGGCGCAAATTTATCCCCGAAGTACGGACCGTGCCATCACGGCGGAGAATACGCCGGTTAGTCTTGGTTTTTTCGACCGGATCAAGCGTTCGCTTTCCGGCGACAAAAAAGTCAAAATTTCCGATCGGATTAAACTGTAGAGACTATCCGATAATCTCTACAGTTTCCCCTATTTAGAGGTTGCGCTTCGCCTTGCGCTGCTTACACTTCGCCCTCTTCACCCACAAACACGATATTTAAAATAATTGCTATCCATGGATACATTTTTACTACAAAACGGCATCACCACGGCCTTGGTTCTTGGCCTGCTGGCCATTGCCACGGCGATCATTCTTGCCCTTAAGGTTCGGGCCTGCGAAACGGGCACGCCCCTCATGCGTGAAATCGCCGCGGCCATCCAGGAAGGTGCGAATGCCTATCTTCGTCGCCAGATCAAGACCATCAGCATGATTGCGGCGGTCATTTTCATCCTTATTTTCGTCTCCAAGGGTTTGGCGACAGGCTGGATCTCCGGTGGCGCCACAGCTCTCGGCTTTGTCATCGGGGCGGGCTGTTCGCTCCTGGCCGGCTACATCGGCATGCGCATCGCGGTGATCGCCAACATCCGCACGACCCAGGCGGCCACGATCGGGGCCCATCCTGCCCTGCGCGTCGCCTTCAATGGCGGTGCCGTTACCGGTTTGCTCGTGGTGGGCCTCGCCCTCCTCAGCGTGGGTGGTTTTTATCTCGTCGCCGACTGGTGTTACAATGAACCGACCCACAAAAAGGCGCTCGACGCCATTGTTGGCCTGGCGCTCGGCAGCAGCCTTATCTCCGTCTTTGCGCGTCTCGGCGGCGGCATCTACACCAAGGCCGCCGACGTGGGTGCGGATCTTGTCGGCAAGATCGAACAACATCTCGACGAAGACGATCCCCGCAATCCGGCCACCATCGCCGACAACGTGGGCGACAACGTGGGCGATTGCGCAGGCATGGCCGCCGACGTATTCGAGACCTACGCGGTCAGCTTGATCGGCAGCATCCTCGTGGCGGCGCTCGGTTTTCCCAACCAGCCCCAGTACATCATTTTCCCGTTCCTGCTTTGCGGCATGTCGGTCATCGCCTCGGTACTCGGCATCATCTTCATCAATGTGGGTAACCTCAAGCCGACCAATGCCCTGCTGGCGGGTGTGGGATTGAGCGCGGTCATTGCGGCTATTCTCTTCCTTCCGCTCTCCGCGATCCTCTTCCCCAACGAATGGGTCTCCGTCTATGTGCCGACGCTCGTTGGTCTGGCCATGACCTTCATCACCGTCCTGATCACGAATTACTACACCGCGACCGCCTACGCGCCGGTGCGCAAGATCGCCCGCGCCTCGGAAACGGGCCACGCGACGAACATCATCGCCGGTCTCGCCGTCGGCCTGCACGCCACGCTGCTGCCGGTCTTCTTCATCGGTCTGTCGATCCTGGTCTCCTACCACTTCCACGGACTTTACGGCGTGGCCATCGCGGTGGTAAGCATGCTCAGCCTTTCCGGCATCATCATCTCGCTCGACGCCTTCGGCCCGATCACCGATAACGCGGGCGGGCTCGCCGTCATGTCCAAGCTGCCCAAGAAGGTGCGCGCCATTACCGACGAACTCGACGCCATCGGCAACACGATGAAGGCCGTCACCAAGGGTTACGCCATCGCCTCGGCAGGCCTGGCTGCGCTGGTCTTGTTCAATACTTACGTCAATGAACTCCAGGCCCATCGCCTGCTCAAAGACGCCAATGCCATTCCGATCCAATTCAATCTGGAAGATCCGGTTATCCTGATCGGCTTGTTCATCGGTGGTCTGCTGCCCTTCCTCTTTGTGGCCAATACCATGGACGCCGTGGGTAAGGCCGCCGGAGCCGTCGTGCTGGAAGTCCGCCGTCAGCTCAAGGCCAAGCCCGGCATCCTCAAGGGCAAAGACAAACCCGAATACGGCACCTGTGTCGATATCGTGACCCAGGCCGCCTTGCGCGAAATGATTTTCCCCGCGCTGCTGCCGCTCATCGCGGTATTGTTGGTTGCCGCCACTCCTCATCTGGGTGCCAAGGCACTCGGTGGCGTACTCGTCGGCACGATCATCACCGGTCTTTTTGTGGCCATCTCGCTGACCTCATCCGGTGGCGCATGGGACAACGCCAAGAAATATATCGAGGAAGGCAACCACGGCGGCAAAGGCTCCGAAGCTCATGCCGCCGCCGTCACGGGCGACACGGTTGGCGACCCCTACAAGGACACCTCCGGCCCTGCGATCAATCCGATGATCAAGGTCGTCAACGTCGTGGCCATTCTGATTATTCCGCTGTTCTTTTAATCGAACGATGGAATCCATACTCTCCGTCGCATGCGATGGAGAGTGGCCATTTCCCGGGTAAGCGTCCCGTTTGATTCAAATTCAATTAAGGAATGAATCGTAAAGCAATGGGCGCGAGATTAATGCTCCCAGTCATCCGTGCGAAAAGGTGACGCGGGCAGGCCTTCCTTATTGTAAAGGTTGCCTTTAGGGGCCTCGGCAAAATCATAGCGGGCAGCGACTGGATTTGCGACTTGGTCGCTCTTGAGAACCACGGTATTTCCATCCATTACCGCATCGGCCCAATAAAATACTTTGTCTGCGCCGGCAACGACAAAGCCTTCGAGTTTGGTTGGCGGCGGTGGAGGCGATGTACCTTCCCGCACATAAGGCGATATGCCGAGCGTAAGACCACTGCCGGTATTTTTGAAGGAGACACACACTTTATTGTCCTCTATTTTCATGGATTCATAGAGCGGACCCGAATAGACGTTGTCCTCACCGTAAGCGACGTGGCGTGCTTCAAGTGCGAGGCGATGGCCGACGTCAACTTTATCCGGCGGATGCAGCTCAAGCGGATCGCCGATGTCGATGGTGATTACCATGCCGGTATTTGGCAAAGAGAGTGTCTTTAACTGCGATTTACGCACCCATACCCAGCTGCCGGGCAGTTCCTGCGGCTTCGTCTGTACGTCACCAAGATTCGGCAATTGCACGAAGATGAAGGGGAAATCGCCTTGGTTCCAATGTTCGCGCCAATCGGTGATCATGCGCGGGAAAAGCGTTGCATATTCACGGCCCGAATCGTAACCCGAATTGAACTCACCCTGGTACCAGATCACGCCTTTGAGAGCGAAGGGAATCAACGGTGAGATCATCGCGTTGAAAAGATTGGCAGGTCCATTGTTGTCACCGTCGGGCGTGTGGACATCGCTGGGGCGCGGACGGGCTGGTTTGGGGGCAGGTGGTGTGGGCTGTCCCGCAGCCTGTGCGGCAAGCACAGCAGCTTTCCAGTCCTTCTGTGCTTGATCGAATGGTTTACCGACTTCCTCATTCCATTTTTTGAGCTCGATATCATGGGCGGCCTTGCGTTCGTCGTAGGTCTTGGCCAGTTCGGGATAATCGGCAACATTCTTTGCCTGCATCTTCACGTAGTGATCGAGGATGGTATCCTTTTTCAGGCTTTCGAGGCTTGTCCATGCTTCGGCGCGCGTGCCACCCCACGATGATTCAATAATGCCGAAGGGGTATTGCTTAAGCTGGCGCATGTCGCGCGCGAAAAAATAGGCTACGGATGCAAAACCCTGGCCGTTGATTTTCGCCAGATTCTCCGGCGTGCAGAGAAGCCACTTCGCCTCGTAGGGGGCTTCGGGCAAATTGGGAACCGTACTGATATCCTTTTGCGGATCGAGCGCCGTGGTTTTTGGAACCCAAAACAGTCGCAACAAAGGGTCATCCGATTTTGCAATGGCGTCGGCAAAAAGCGGCTTTTTGATGCCGTATTCCATGTTCGACTGACCCGAGGCAACCCACACATCGCCCACCACGACATCCTGAAGGGCGATCGTATTCTTACCCGCAATCGTCAGGATTTGCCCCTTGTCGCTCACCTTCACCGGAGCAAGGTCGATCCGCCATGAGCCGTCGGCTGCTGCCGTGGTATTGGCGGTCTGGTCCCCAAACGTGACCGTCACTTTCTCACCGGCATCGGCCCACCCCCAAACCGGCAACTTCGCATCTTGTTGCAGGACCATGTGATCGCCAAAGATCAGAGGCATCCTGATCTCGGCGTGAACCCTGAGGCTTAGAAAAATGAGCAGCGTGGTGGAAAAACAAAGACGAAGGCGCCAGGACATAAATCGTAAGTTGCCAATAAATTGCTATAACGTCGATCTGATTGAATCCAAACCATTCATGGGCTCGCGTCTTTAAAATTCCGTAACCTTATCAATTTTGGTAGAGTAACATCTTTTTTTCATGGACATCATCAACCGCGGTCAGGTCGAGCCCTTCATCACCAAGGACGGTTCACGGATTCGAGAGTTGCTCGCCTATCGCAACTCGGCGATTCGAAACCAGAGCCTGGCCGAGGCGACCATCGCCATCGGGAGCGCGACCCAGGAACACTATCACCCCAAATCGGAAGAAATTTATTACATCCTGCGCGGCAATGCGAAAATGAAAATCGATGGTGAACTGCGCGATGTCGGCCCACTCGATGCCATTGCCATTCCACCTGGCGCCCGCCACAAAATCTGGAATATCGGCACCGAACCGCTCGTACTCCTCTGCTGCTGCGCTCCCGCCTACGAGAACGACGACACCGTGATGGTGGAGTAAAGCAGTCCGTCATCCCGAGCTTGTCGAGGGATCAGTTCAGTATGTACCCATCCCTCGTTCCCAAACTCTATTTGGGAACGCCATTGTCTGCGCAACGCGATTGCTGTTTTTGCGATTTCTGCGTTCTTTCGCGGCTACTTCCGAACTGCTCGACAAGTTTGGGACAGAGGATTGTAATATCGGACGCCATGTCTCACGCTCCCGAACCAACTACCGCACCTGCCAACCACCGCCTTGAATCCGACAGCATGGGCAAAATCCCCGTGCCCAATGACCGCTATTACGGTGCGCAGACGGCTCGGTCGCTGATCCATTTCGACATCGGCCACGACCGGATGCCGCTCGAAGTTGTCCACGCATTCGGCGTCCTGAAAAAAGCCTGTGCATTGGTCAATCAGGATCTGGGCAAGCTCAAGCCTGACCTGGCCGGACTTGTCGTCCGCGCCGCCGACGAAGTTGCTGAAGGAAAACTCGACGACCATTTTCCCCTGCGCGTCTGGCAGACCGGTAGCGGCACGCAGAGCAACATGAACGTCAACGAGGTCATCTCCAATCGCGCCATCGAAATGGCCGGTGGCGTTCTCGGCTCCAAAAAGCCGGTGCATCCGAACGATCACGTCAACATGTCGCAATCCTCCAATGACACCTTTCCCGGCGCCATGTCGATGGCCGCCGCGCTGGAAACGGAACGGACCCTCATTCCCGCGGTGAAAAAGCTGCGCGACGCTCTCGATGCCAAGGCGAAAGAATTCACCGGCATCGTGAAAATTGGCCGCACGCACCTGATGGATGCGACACCACTTACCCTCGGCCAGGAATTTTCCGGTTACGTTGCCCTTCTCGACGCCGATCTCAAACGCCTCAAGCAGGTCCAACCCGACCTCGCTGAGCTGGCCCTTGGCGGCAGCGCGGTGGGCACGGGTCTCAATACCCATCCCGAATTTGCCGACCGCGTCGCGAAAAAAATCGCCGAGCTGACCAATTACCCCTTCGTTACCGCACCGAATAAATTCGCCGCGCTTTCGGCCCATGATGCCGTCGTCATGGCCAGCGGCGCGTTGAAGACTCTCGCTGTTTCGCTCATGAAAATCGCCAACGACGTTCGCTGGCTGGGCAGCGGCCCCCGATGCGGCATCGGCGAACTCACCTTGCCGGAAAACGAGCCCGGCTCTTCGATCATGCCCGGCAAAGTGAATCCGACCCAATGCGAGGCGATGACCATGGTCGCCGTTCAGGTATTGGGCAATGACGCCGCCATCGGCTTCGCCGGTTCGCAGGGCAATTTCGAACTGAACGTTTTCAAACCGGTGATGATTTTCAATTATCTCAATTCGATACGATTGCTGGCCGATTCCTGCCGCTCATTTGTCGACCACTGCGTCGTCGGTATCGAGCCAAACCGCGAACGGATCGACCATTTCCTCAACGATTCGCTCATGCTCGTCACGGCGCTTAACCAGAAGATCGGTTATGACAAGGCCGCCGAAATTGCCAAGACCGCGCACAAGGAACATGCGACTTTACGCGCCACGGCGATCAAACTTGGCTACCTGACCGGCGAAGAATTCGACGCCACGGTAAGGCCGGAAGAAATGACCCATCCGTAAGCACCGGCGGATCAAGTGGAGGATAGGGGATTCGAACCCCTGACCTTCTCATTGCGAACGAGACGCTCTACCAACTGAGCTAATCCCCCATGCGATGATTCATCGCGAACGGGGATAGTACGCCGATTTGCCCCAGGCGGGCAAGCAGATCAAGCAGCGGGGTGTTTAAGGTAGCCGCCGTCGGCTCGACGGCGGACCGCTCCGGCATTCCGGGGTAGCCGTTGCACTCCGTGCGACGGAATCGCGCCAACAAGCCATCCCAAGCCTGTCATCCTTCGACTTCGCTTCGCTCAGGATGACTGAATACTCAAAGAAGTATCTCGCTGAATCTCAAACTGCCCCATTACCGAACAACGGCCCCTGCCCCTAATCGAATTTTAGGCCGGGAAAGTAATGCAGCATGACATAAAGCACAATAATGGCGCCCACGATGGACATGAAAAATCCTGCCAGGTGAAAATACGAACCATCCGCGGGTCTGGAAAAAATCCGTGCGATTAAACCGCCCACCACAGACCCTCCAATGCCGACAAGGGTGGTTTCAATAAAACCCATGTGCTGCACACCAGGCATCAGATGCCGTGCGATTAGACCAACGACAAACCCGACGATGATTGACCAGATAATGTGAAACATAATTTTTGATTGATTGATTTTTTCAACAAGAGCGAACGAAGACGAGTAACCATACACGAGGAACGTGGTAGTTCCAATGGGGTGTTCGCCCCATATCCTAACACCAATTAAGGTAGCCGCCGTCGGCTCGACGGCGGACCGCCATCCTAAATGAGCAAAGCGGAGCGGTAGCCGTCGCAGGCCCTGCGACGGAATCGTGCCGCACCATATACAAAAAGCCTGTCATCCTGAGCGAAGCGCAGCGAAGTCGAATCTTGTCCGTTGGGAACGGACAAGATGGAATCGCCGAAGGCGATCCCGTAGGGCGAGGGTTTGCGGGAGCGAACCGAGTCAACGATCTCTAACCATTTCTTCTTCCATTCCCACAATCTATGTCCAGCTCCCGAATTTAATGGCCTCTTGGATTTTTTTTCCTCGTTCCCAAACTCTACGTGGAAACGAATCTACTCCCTAAACGCACACCCCAACTCCGCCACCAGCTTCTTGCGCACCAGTTTCTGGGCTTCGTTCACTTCCTTTTCGGTCAGGGTGCGGTCAGGAGCCCGGTAGGTCAGGGCATAGGCGAGCGACTTCCGGTCGGCGGCGATTTTCTCGCCCTGGGGATCGCGCAAGAGACCATGAACGCTCCCCATCCTGCCAACGCCGATAAAAAGGACAGGGATATTCGCGGCCCAGCCCATACCTTAAAAGATGACCGAGGCATGGCGTTCATTGATTTATTTTGTCGATTGCCGACCTGATATTAACCTTGGCTACCTCATCCTTTTCGTTGGCTAAAACTGCTTGTAGCTGCGGTGTGTACTGCTGTGCTTGTTTTCCGTAGGTGCCAATGGCACGAGCAAACGCGGCACGACGCACGGGGTCTTTTTCCTGGGCAAGCTTGGTGGCGAGCTTATTCAAGGCTACTCCCGGCAAGGGACATTTATCAGCCGCTATTCGTTCGGCGATGTGCGCTCCATATTTTGGATCATCGAGTAGTTTTGTTAAAAATTCGGTTGCATGGGGAGATGGTGGGCCGCCTACCATTAGGGTTTCCAGCAACGCCGCTTTATTGGATGGTTGAGCAGCCGTCGCTAACTCTGGCGCATTAAATTCAGCGATTGCTTTGTCTGCCATGTCGGGGGTGAGTTTGTATGTCAGTGCATAAATTTCCAGGGCTATTTGGCGTACCAACAGATCAGAGTCCGACGTGGCTTTGGCAATGGCCTTTCGAGCAGATTGATATCCTAGCAGGTTAGCGCCAGCGGAGACAGTATGCGTGGCTGGCATGGTGATATAAGCGATCTTCAAAAGACCGGTGGCCGCGAACTGCCTTACCTTTGCATCTGTATCGCTGAGGCCATCTACGAAAACCGGGATGACTTCATTTCCTTCGCTTCGTTGGGCATCGATATTGAAGCCGTTCACAAATTGCTGCATTCCCGCTTCGCGGGCCTGAGCATCTGAGTTGGTCATTGCATTTTTTAATTCTGAAATCGATTCGGCCTCCGATGCCAATCCATGCGTACTCATCAGGAAAATTGTTGCTGCTAAAATTTCATTTTTCATGGGGTGATGCTTCCTGTGAGAGGCTTGGTTGTGCCAGAGGTAATGGAACTGTTCGAAATGGAAGGAGGAGAAAAGTTGATCAAATCGGAGATGTCATGATGGCCCGGAATGGGGCTATAGTCATGTACCAATTGTTGGTTGATGTAGACATCGTAGGCAGGAAAAAGTTTGTGATTTCCCGTCAAGGTGTACGTGGGACTCGCGGGATTTGTCGCATCGATTTTTACCGTGATGTCGTAATACAACGGCCCCAGTCCGCTTCCAAAAGCCAGAGGATCACCTACTGTACATTTGATTTCAGCCTGCACTACGCGACTCGACGGGTGAGTAACGGTGACGGTTGCAACTTGAGGCGTGGCTACACCTTGATGAAGTGGAACGGCACCGGGAAGAATGTGAGCTGTTCCATCGTATGGATTTTGAGTTCCAGAACTGGTGAATTGAGTGCCGTTGTATTCTTTTGTTACGTGGATGATCGAAGCGGGGGTATTGTTGCTTTCCTCCTTTTCCTGACTGCCATCAGGATCAAGCTCGGCATAAACCGTGGCCATGACTTTTTGCCGTGCGGTAAATCCTAGGTACTTGTTGAATACGACAGCTCCACTGGTAAAAATTCCATCCAGCGGGCTTTTTTTCATATCCCCACCGTAGAAGTAAAAATCTTCGGGGTCGGTCCCAACACCAATACCATTACCTGGCCACGGCACGTATTCCTGTGGAATAAATCCATCGACTTGGATTTCGTAAGCGGGCGCTAGTAACACCCCATGTACAACAGGATTGCCATTGGCATCAAGGATGGGATTGCCGTTTTTATCCAGGGTATTTGCAGTGCCAACGATTGCGCCATTGTCATTGATGCTGGCAACGGAATTAATGCTTCAGCCTGAATGTGGAGCCGACAGGTTATTTATATTAATGGGATTATTGAACGTTTTGACAGGGTTGGTGGTAGGAACCATTTCCCAGAGATAGCCGCCATCACTGCCATTACCGATGACCTGCGTCGCAGGAACTACTACGGTATTTGTTGAGTCAGCAGTAGCCGAGGCAATGTCCATGGCAAGTCCTGTCAAAATCATCATTATGAAAAACAACAACCCCCTGGGAATGGCAAGAATAAGAAAAGATTTCATTGTCAGATGAAGCGATAACTTGAAGTAGTTGGGTCGGGGATGAGGTTGGAATAACAACTTAGTTTACGCAAGAAAGAAAGCCGCCATCTGGCGGCTCTATTCTTGGCAAAAAATCCCAAAGTGCTGACCATGAGCGTCAGCAAGAATCTCGGAAAGCGTATCCGACGACTTAGAGTCGCAAAGGGCCTGACGCAAGAACGACTATGTGAGCTTGCAGAAATTGACCGAAGTTACATTCAAAGAATTGAGGCGGGAGTTCGCACCCCCTCTATCGAAATTGTTCTCAGAATACAGAAAGGTCTCGATTGTAACTGGGACGAATTGCTCAAGGGTCTTTAACCCATTCCTCGTTCCCAAACTCTACGTGGAAACGAATCTACTCCCTAAACGCACACCCCAACTCCGCCACCAGCTTCTTGCGCACCAGTTCCTGGGCTTCGTTCACTTCCTTTTCGGTCAGGGTGCGGTCAGGAGCCCGGTAGGTCAGGGCATAGGCGAGCGACTTCTGGTCGGCGGCGATTTTCTCGCCCTGGGGATCGCGGAAAAGGTCAAAAAGCCGGACGCTTTCGAGATTGGGCGCCTTCGCCTGTCGAATCGCTTCCTCAACTTTGGCCTGCGGCACTGCCTTGGGCAGGACTACCGCGAGATCGCGACGCACCGGCGGAAAAGCAGGCACGGGCTGGTAACGTTCCGGTTGCGGGGCGCGAGTCAACCAGGCATCGAGAACGACTTCAGCATAAAAGACCGGAGTCTTGATTCCGTGAATTTTCAGCTCAGCAACCGGAATTTGGCACGATTCTAGAATATCTTTAACGTTAATGTCGGCGTTATTTTGCAGAAATTCAATCGTGCCTCTCAAATCATAGAAATCAGAAGGACGTTCCGATCCATGCCACGCCGCTTCCGAACCAAGTCCCGCGACGACTAAGCCAAGATGCAGCGGTTCATTTGTCGCCTGCCCTTTCTTCTCAAAAACTCTGCCCACTTCGAAGAGACGCAGTTGCGTCACGCCCCGGGCCAGATTCTTCGCCGCAACCTGCAAAAGGGAAGTCTTGAGCGAAGGCCGCAAATGGGTCTGAAGTTCGCTGAGAGGATTGGCCATTTCCAGGGCAGTGTCCCCCGTCGCGAACTTGCGCTCGATCAGCGCGTCCGTCACGCACTCGTCCCAGCCCCGGTTCGCCAGGGCATGGCGCAGGCGCAACAACCGGGCATGAGCGCGATCGGCGTCGGTGATCGGATGCAGCCCGGTAACAAGACGTGCGGGAATGCCATCCAGTCCATGCAGCCGGGCGATTTCCTCGATGAGATCGATTTCCCGTTCAAGGTCGTAACGGAACGTGGGCGGCTGCCAGATCGTTTCGTCCTTTTTTGGTGACGAAAGTTTTTCGCAACCCAGGGCGGTGAGATTTTTCTCCACCGTCGCTTCCGGAATTTCAACGCCCAATACTTGCGCAATCCGTTTCGGACGCAGGGTGATCGGCCCGCGAGAAGCAGGGAGCGTCCCCGCCACGGACGAGGCCGAGGAAATCCTGGCGCCGGTCAATTCGATCAGCAGCGCCAAGGCCCGGTCACGGGCCGCGAGCAACGCACCGGGATCGACCCGCCGCTCGTAACGATAGGACGAATCGGAAATCAGGCCGAGACGACGGCTGGTGCGGCGCACCGTGGCGGGCTGGAACCAGGCCGCTTCGAGGACAACTTCGGTCGTGGAATCGGTCACACCGGTCGGCTTGCCGCCCATCACACCCGCGAGAGCCACCGGTCCTTTGCCATCGGCGATGACGAGATCGTCCGGCAGCAGTTCATGGGTCTTGTCGTCGAGCGCCTCGAGCTTTTCTCCCGCGCGAGCGCAACGCACGTCGATAGTCGTGCCGTCGAGTTTGGCCGCATCGAAAGCGTGCAGCGGCTGCCCGGTTTCAAAGAGAACATAGTTCGTGATATCGACTACGTTGTTGATAGGGCGATGGCCGGTGGCCGCAATCGCTTCCTGCAACCAGGCCGGGCTGGGCCCGACTTTGACATTCGTGAGATGCGTCGCGGTGTAGTAGGGCCCAAGTTCCGGCGCACTGAGCTTGGCGGTCCACACCGGTTTGGTTTCAGGAAAAGTCACGGTCGGCGCTGACGGGTCTTTCGGTTTGCCCGCACCGATGGCCCCAATTTCCCGCGCCATGCCGCGATAGGAAAGAAGGTCGGGCCGGTTGGAAGTGATCTCCACTTCAAACATCGTGTCACCCGGTTGATACTCCGAGAAAACTTTTCCCACCGGCGCGTCCGCGGGCAAAATGAGCAGCCCTTCCGCGTCCTCGGCCAGCGCGAGTTCCTTCGCCGAGCAGAGCATGCCCTGCGACAACTCGCCGCGCAACTTCGACTCCTTGATCACCAGGCCGCCGGGCAACTTTGCCCCCGGCAAGGCCAGCGGAACCTTGTCGTTGTCCTGGTAATTCTTCGCCCCGCAAACAATCTGGCGCGTGCCCGTTCCGTCGTTCACCTGGCAGACGCGCAGACGGTCCGCGTTCGGATGCGGCGCGGAGGAAAGGATCTGCGCAATCACCACGTGCGGACTTTCCACGCCCGTAACGGCGACATGCTCCACCTCAGTCCCGGCCAGCGTAAGCTGATCGAGCATTTGGGGCGCGGGAACCGTGAGGTCCAGATAGTGATTGAGCCAGCGAAGTGAGAATTTCATAAGGGCGGGAAAAGGAGCCTCCAGTATGCGTGATCTTCCGCGGCAGTGTCAGCCTTAAACGGCTTATTCAGACTGAACGGCCTAAAAATATTGGCCGTTTAGACCGTTTAGAAAAGATGAACGGAACCGGCCACCCCGTGTCGAATCCTTTCGTATGCCCACCGCCTCCTCCGAAATCGCCGCGCCCGCCGAAGCCGAAAAAATGCTGAAGCTCCTCCTGGAAAACACCCGGACAGGAAATTACGAAGCCTTTCTTGCTCCCGGCACGGAACGGTTCCAGCAGGGCATCTCCAAGGAGATGTTCTTCGGTGTGGCCAAGCAAGTGGCCTCCCGCTTGGACGCCGGTTACGTCACCGAATTCCTGACCGAGATCAGGCAATGCGAGCACCGCGTCTATCTGTGGAAGCTCAGCTTTAGTGACGGCGGAAATCAATTCATCGCCCGGCTGGCCCTCACGACCGACGGCAAAGTCGCAGGCTTCATGCTAAATTAGCCAAAGCCCCTTTCCGGGCTCACGGGAACTTTTTCTTGGCGCAGCCTCGTGTCGCCAGTACCTTAATCGACTGCAAGTGATGGCGGGGTAGCCAAGTGGTAAGGCGCGGCTCTGCAAAAGCTGTATGCGTCGGTTCGATTCCGACCCTCGCCTCTCTTTGCCACCATTGGAACCGCAAAGAATTGATCTTCAAAAAGCCCGCAAAAGGCGAAACCGGTTCCAATCTCCCTAGGGTAATTTCATGCCTATCGGTTAAACTAATAATGGCCTGGGTATCCCTTAGACCTTACAACGGCTTGTCATGCAGTTTTTCAAATTTTTGGTTTTGCTGGGATTCTTCATTGGAGAATTCATCGTTTCTGCTGATCCCAATCCGCAACGTCTTGGTTTTACGGCGACTCAGCCCACCTCCTATTCGGATTGGCCAAACGCATTTCTCGCGGGTAACGGCAAGATCGGCATCATGGTTCTGGGCAATCCGCTGAACGAGACGGTGGTGTTCAACGACCGGGGCTTCAATCTCTCCACCGGCACAGCGCGATCCTTCGACCAGATGAGCACCACCGACCTGGAAACGATCCGGAACGATTGCGCTTCGGGAAACTTTGCCGAAGCCGACAAGCTCGCCGCTTCCGCCCCACATTACAAGAACGGTGGCGACGGCTCGCGTCATCCTGGTTATGCGATGTTCATTACGATTGCCCCGGCCGGGGACATTCACGATTACGTCAGAACCTGTGATTTCCGCACCGGTGAAATCAGCGTGAAATGGACCGACGACCGGGGGGTCTGGGTGCGCAAGGCGTTCGTCTCGCGAAAGGACAACGTCGAGGTCCAGCTCCTCACCGCGCCAACCAGGGGGACGCTTAGCTGCTCGATCCGCCTGGACACAGATCCCGGCATGGGACTGCCCAAGGACATGCTGCTTACTCCCACCGCAAGCCCCGACCTTCTCACCATCCGGGCAAAATACAAACCGACGCTGAACGCCGGGTATGAAGGAGTAACTCGCGTCATTGTTTCCGGCGGGACCTGCCAGGTCGATGGAAGTACGCTCAATATTTCCACCGCCCGCTCCGTGCTTCTCCTCTCTCGCACCACGAAATATTTCGACCATTGCGATGACCAGTGGAACAAGCAGGCGATCCAGAAAGATCTCACCGCGCTGCCCCCCGATTATGATGCGCTGCTCAAGGCCCACATCGCCGTCCATCAGCCAATCTATGATCGGGTGAAACTCGATCTCGGCGCCTCCGCCATGGAGCGCGCGAAAACAAACGAGGCGTTGCTCGCCGAACAAAAGACCTCCGCTGTTCCCGTTCCCGCACTGTGGGAACGCATCTTCGACGCGGGGCGTTACTACTTCTTTTCCTCCAGCAGCGACCAAACACCGCCCGATCTCCTCGGTATGTGGAGCGGTGACTGCCGCGCGGGTTGGGGCGGCTTCTACCACCTCGATGCCAATCTCAATCTCCAGATCGGCGGCGGAAATATCGGCGACATGCCGGAAGCGATGGAAGGTTACTTCAAGATCAACGAGGCGTGGCGCGCCGACTTCGAAACAAACGCCCGAAAGCTTCTGGGTTGTCGCGGCATGGTGGCCGCAGGCAATACACCCGGTCCGCAATCGGGTCTCATGGCCCAGATCAGCGATTACTATCCCTATCAATACGCCACGGGAGAAGAAGGCTGGCTTCTTTATCCGCTGTGGGAACACTACCTCATCACCGGGGATATCCGAACCTAAACGCCAAGGGCCGCTACGTCCGGATCAACTGCAAGACGCGCATGACCAAGTACGGATTCTCCTTGTGGGAATTCCAGGTGTTTGGCTCGTGAGCTAAATCGTGCCTGTAGTTTGTCCAGGCGCTTTTCTTATCGAGTAAGAGCCTAAATAGGCCACTCCGACAAAGGCTAAAAATACGGTGTCGCGAAAAAAAGCGAACCACACGCCGGATGGCGATACGGCTTCATTTCCGAAACAACCACAATCAATAACCAGTCCACGCATGCCAGCCTGAAACAAGGTCAGGACGAAAATTAGCAACAACGTTGTTGCTCCAAACAAAGAGCTTCGAATTCTCCAACCAGATAAAAGGACTCCGCCCAGCATCACTTCCATCACGGGAATGGTGAATGCCAAGGGACTCACTAAAATATTCGGCATGATCTGATACAGGACGATCTTGTCTGCGAACTCCTGTTCATGCCCAAACTTCACCAATCCGGCGTAAAGAAAACAGCCGCCAAAGATGAGGCGGGTGGCCCTGATATAATAACTCCAGATTTGTTGCCTCGTCATTTGACCGCCTCGCTGGGCATTCCAGCCCGGCTCCATTCATCCCAGCCACCTCGAAAGACAAACACATGGCGCCATCCGAGTTGAACCAATGCGCTTCGGACCCTTAGGCTGTCGTCGCAGGCATTGTCGGAGCAATACACGATGGTGTTGTCTGCAAACGCGGTAGCTTTTTGATTTTGAATTTTAAGGTACCCCTTCTTGAAATCTTCCCTTGGAAGAGAAAGCGCGCCGGGAACATGCCCCAGCCGATAGAAGGCTTCGGGGCGCGCATCAAGAATCAACCACCGCTTTTCAAGCACCCTGGCGCGAAATTGATCAAAGGACAACGACTGGGCGATATCGGGAAGGTTTCCCCTGGCCTCTTCGACATTCTGTTTCAAGTCGTCGACAATCTTCTGCAATCGAACTTCCTTTGAAAGATAAACCAAAGGCAGCCCGCTCGGCCTCAATGCGTTGATCGTAAGCCCAACACAAAAGGAAAGACAGCCGAGCACGATGACAAACGATGTATCCTCGATCACCCTTCTTAAGGAGGTTCTTATTATTTCCTGATGGATATCCATGGGGGTGTCTTCCAATCTTAGCATGGCCATGGGCTTTTTTACCGCTAAAGATGCGCAGAAGGTTGCGGAAACTTTTCCATCGCCCTCGGGTTAAATGGGGCACAAAATAATCGACATTTGTTGTTAACCCTCTTCCACAAAAAGCGCTTCCGTAACCATCGAGAGAGATAATTTATGAGACCCATGCCCCGATTTCTTTGCCTGCCCAGTATCGCTGCCCTGCTCTTGTCTGGCAGTAACCTGACCCATGCCGCAGTAGGAGCCACCACACCCTTTACGACTTTGGAAGCCGAAAGTGGTACGCTCGATGGTGGCGCCACGGTTCATTCCATGACGGGCCCAATCACGCAACACTCTGCTCCGGAGATGGAGTCTTCGGGGAGAGCTTACGTCGAGCTCAAGGGCACCGGCCAATCCATAACGTGGACGAACAAGACCACGCAAAGTTTTACGGCCATCAACATCCGATTCTCCATGCCGGATGCTCCCACGGGTGGCGGCACGACAAATACGTTGGATTTGTATATCGACGGAAAGCTTCGCCAAAGCGTGCCCCTCTGCTCGGCGCAATGCTGGCTCTATAAAAATAACGGCACGAAAGATCCGTCCGCAGGCTCGCCGTACAAGTTCTTCGACGAAACCCATCAATTCATCACGGGGGCTCCGGTCGCTCCAGGAAGCACGATCATGCTGAAGCAGGACGATGCCAATAATGCGGAATTTTATTGGATCGATGTGATCGATCTCGAAACACCTCCCGATGCATTGCCCCAGCCTCCCGATTCCTTATCCATCACCGATTTTGGAGCGAAGGCCGATGATGCAACGTTCGATTCCCAGGAAGCCATGCAGCACTGTTTTGATGCCGCCAAATCGCAGAAGAAAACCGCGTGGATACCCAAGGGTACATTTTATATCAATTCAGCCAAGGGACTGCACGCCACCGACATCACAATCGCCGGAGCAGGAACGTGGTATAGCACCATCTATCGCAGAATTCCGCTCCCTTCACCCAAGGGTGTCTCGGATATGATCGTGCCTACTTCCTGTACCGTCAAAGATATCCACTTCGATCAAAACGCCTCCGCCCGCGACGGCGCATTCGGCGATGGAGGCGGGATCAATATCAAAGGCACGGGTTGGTTGGTTGATACCGTTTGGGTCGAGCATACTTCCTCTGGAGTTTGGGGGGACGGCACCAATGGCCTGGTCAAGAATTCCCGCATGCTGAGCACCTGGGGCGATGGCATCAATCTCAATAACGGAAACAGCGGGAACGTCGGGGAAAACCTGACCGCGGAAAATAATTTTATCCGGGGTTCGGGAGATGACGGGTTGGCCATCAACTCGGATTTGACCTCCCATCAAATGAAGCGCATCACCTTCATCAACAATACCGCCGTCGCGCCCTACCAGGCCAATTGCTTTGGCATCTACGGGGGCATCGATGTCTTGGTAAAAGATAATCTCCTGATGGATGGCGCCATGGCCAACGGCTTGAGCGTCGGCGTTTTTGGCAATGGCGGAGCCCCCCTCGAATCAGGCGTGGTGGAAGGGAATGTCATCGTGCGATGCGGCAACAAGGACCATCCCGGCCTGAATATCGGCACGCACAATGAAACCCATTCCATTGCCAACGTCTATGTTGGCTCCAATACGATCACCGCTCCGATCACTCGGGGAATCGGAATTGGAAAGGGCACTAATATCGTCATTCAAAACAATCACATCGATGGCGGTGGATTACCTGGATTTGTCTTCGACTCCTTCGCGGAAGGCAGTGGTATTTTCAACGGAAATACTGCGGAGCATATCTCCAAGGGAGACCCGGCCACGCTCGCCAGCACGGCCAAATATGCGGTCATCGCACCCATACCCGCCGGCAGTTATAAGAATTCGTCGGGAAAAATTACCGCGGAAACCTGCGGCGAAGGCGGGCAGGATATCAGCGGCCTCAATGATGGTGACTATACCGTTTATCCCGGTATCGATTTGACCAACGCCGTCACGTTTGTGGCCAGGGTCGCCAGCAGCACATCCGGCGGCACCCTTTCCGTCTATCTTGATAATCTAAAAACACCGGTGGTAGGAACGTGCACGGTGCCTGTCACGGGCGGAGACCAGACCTGGGTGGATGTATCCTGCACATTGACGGGCGCGACCGGCACCCACGATGTCTATCTGCTCTATAACGGAACCGGCAAAGGCCTCTTCAACGTGGAATGGTTCGCATTTACTCCTTCACCGCTAACCATCCCGTAATTTCAGGTCAGCCTACCTATGGCTGTTTCGCCCACCAATAACCGGGGGAATGGAGAGGATTCTCTTTCGGGTAAGCCCCTTCGGTTATTTTCAACACCGCAATGAATTTTTGAGAAGCGCAGATATGGGGCATAGACCCCATAGGAACGATCCATTTGGCGGCGTAGAGTTTCGTTCATGAAAGCGCTCCTTACCTCTCTCGCCTGGCTGGTTCTCTTGGCATTTTTCTTCGCTCCCGAAAAGGTCCGGGCGCAGGACAATCCAGACGACCAGGGTGTTTCGTTTCAGACTTTTTACGATCAACTGGGTGACCAGGGTACCTGGGTGCAGACCGATGATTACGGTTACGTTTTTCAGCCCAATGTGAGTGATCCCGACTGGGCTCCCTATACCCAGGGGCGCTGGGTCAGCACCGATGAAGGCTGGACCTGGGTCTCGGATGAGCCATGGGGTTGGGCCACCTATCACTACGGTCGTTGGGCCAATATTGATGACCTTGGTTGGGTCTGGGTACCCGGTTATCGCTGGGCACCGGCATGGGTCAGCTGGCGTTACGGTGGTGGTTATGCGGGCTGGGCGCCGTTGCCTCCCGAGACGTTGGCAGGATCAGAGTATGAGGATTCAGGCGTTCAAGTTGGAGCCGGGTTCCATTTTGGCGACGATGTTGATGTCAGCTTCCACATTGGACCGGGCTACTACAACTTCATCCGCGTCGAAGATATGGGTGAATCCAACTACCGGGGGAGATTCGCCAATCGCAGCAATAATTTCGTCATCATCAACAGCACGACAAATATCACGAATATCAATATGGATAATAATCGTGGCCATAGGGGCGCAGGCCATAATTTCCAGGGCATTACTGCCGGAGGACCGGCCTTGAACGAAGTTAACGCTCACTCCAGACAGCATGTGCAAACGGTCCAGCTCACTCAGTCTAATCAGGCGGGAAAAAGCACCTTACAAGGTAATTCCCTGGCCGTATTTGCACCCAAGGTCAATCCTGCCACGGCTCATCAAGCCAAACCGTCTACAGTTGGGCAAACTATCCACCACCCAACGTTTAATCGCGGAGATTCGATCACCAGACCGCCGGATGTAACGGCAAAGGTAAAAGCCGCACCGCCCACACCTGATGCGATTCAAAGCGCCCAGAAAGCTGAGGCCACTGCTCCCGCTCGAGCCAAAATTGCCACGGAAAAAAATCCAGGCCCGACAACGTTGAGCAAGCCTCTGACGTCCATGGCGCCTGTGGCTTCAGAGACTCCCCCAAAATCCACGTCTCCCGGAGTAACTCCGACGAACGCAAGTGCGGTCAATCAACCGATGGTCAAGCCAACGGCTCAACCCCAGGTAGAAACTCAACAGCAAGGCAACCAGCAGGCTCAGCAGCAGCAGGCCCAGGCCAAGCAAGAGTCTCGCCATCAGCAAGACAACCAACAGGCTCAACAACAGCAGGCCCAGACCAAGCAAGAGTCGCATCAGCAGCAGCAATCCCAACAAGAACAGCAGGCTCCCAGACAGCAACCCAAACCAGACGTTTCTCAGCAACAGCCCCAACAAAAAGAGCATTCGCAAAAGCAGGAGCAAAAAGAAGCTCCCAAAGAGCAAGGCAAGAAAGATGCCCCCAAAGACAAGTCCTCTGACAGCAGCGGGAATAATGCTCCCGGTCATTAGGGGCGACACGGAAGTATTCCCGGCAATTTAACTTGAACCAAATATATGACACAAAATTTCACCAAACTTCTGGCTGTAGGATCGATTGCTTTTTTGTTCAGCCCAATCGCTTTTTTACGTGGCGCGGATATGCAAGGGCGAATCCATGCGGCAACACAGATTCTGGAACAGAAACAACATTCTGATGAACCCATCCCGGCAGAGGTACGCGCTCATGCCAAAGGCATTGCTATTTTTACCTTAACCAAGGGGGGCTTGGGCATTGGCGGGCAAGGTGGCGAGGGCATCGTCATGCTGCGCCTTGGCGATATGAATTGGCATTCCTGGACCGCGCCATCCGCTTTCAATCTTGGCGGGGCCAGCCTTGGGGCCCAGATCGGGTTTACGGAGGTCCGTTACATCGTCATTTTAAATACCGACAATGCCGTCAGACGTTTTACCAGTCAGGGAAAAATGAACTGGGACGCCACCGCCACCGGAACGGCGGGCTCTGATACCGGGACGGAAAAAGTATCGACGACCGAGATCGAACGTAGAGAGATCGTGGTTTACAAAGACTCCGGCGGTATTTTTGGCGGCGCAACTTTTGGAGGCACCTCGGTCGAGCGTAAGGATGAAATTAATCGGCAAGCCTATGGAGACGATGTCCAGATGAAGAATATTCTCGATGGCAAAGTGCCGGCTTCCAAATCGGCGGACCATTTGTACTCCCTCCTGGATGACAAATCCGGCAAACAACCCTCCGGTCAATAAGCGCAAAGGTTGAGGGCCGGGGGAGGGTTAGGCCCTGCGCAGCGCCCCGCTGAAAAACACCCCCAGACAAATCAGCAAAGTGAGTCCAAACCCACTTCCGCCAATGATCGGTCCGCCAAGATAAAATCCGCTGCCACCGAACAAGAGCATCAATACAATTAAAACAACGAGTAGGTTCATAATCATTATCCTAGTCATCGCGGAGGTGATCACCAGTGGGGTAAACACCCTATGGCTTGGTTTATGGGCCAAGGACTAAGCTCTCCATTCAAATTAATATGAAAACATCCCACAAAATTAAAAATTACCTCCTCCGGCACGAAGCCAAGAATTTAACTTTGGGAGATTTGATCGCCGCGACTTACCAAGACTGCGGTGAACAAAGAGCCCGAAATATTCTCCAATTGGCCATGGAATCGCACCTCATCGAGTTCTCCCGATCACAGCATATGATTTAGTGAACCCTGATCTACAGCCAATATGTGGAGGCCGAGGGGACGAAGCATTTCTTGGAAACAGTCGGAGATTTATAGATGTACGAGCTCGGATGACGACCCTTAATAAGGATAAACAGTATCGCTTTATTCTTTACACGGCAAAAAGTGTAACTACGCTGGACTTCCCAGGAGAAAATATGCGTAAAATCCATTCCATCATCGTTAGCTTCAGCTTCCTAGTGGCTTCGGTTCTTGCGGCCCATGCGGGTGACGTCAAGGATATGAAGGATTTCCATATCACGCCTGTTCTGCAGAAGGCGGATTCCGGCATGTATGTCGCCGTTGAAGGCGGCGCTGATTTTACCAACGTCAATGGCACTCGCCAGTATCAGATTGGCGATGTGGGCCCGACGCGTTTTTTTGATAGTGGTATTTTCAAAGGCGATGGAAACGGAACGAATACGGTGGGTGGCGTCGGTGGCATCAAGGTCGGCTACGACTTTGAGCCCTACGATATCACGGAGGGTCTTCGCCTGCAGCCTGCTGTGGAACTGGAAGCGCTCTATATTGGCGGTACGGACAAAAATAATTTTTCATATTCGCCGGGTGAATTAATCACGGTCAAGAGCAGTTACACCAATGCCGCTGTGCTGCTCAATGGCATCGTGCGGTTCAAGATCGATTGTCCCGTTACTCCCTATCTCGGCTTTGGTATTGGCACCGAGTATTTTAACGCGAACAACATATCGTTGAGTACGGATCACGCCTCTGGAGGCGGATCGGTCAGTTACGGCTCTTACGACAACGGAAATTGGGTGCTGGCTGGCCAGGGCCTGTTTGGTCTCGATATTTCGTTGAACAAGAATTGGTCCCTTTTCACCGAGTATAAATTTATCATCCTTGATGACCCCCGCACGAAGGTTTCCAATTTCGGGAGTACAGGCGCTGATTACCTTTATCGTCCTGGTTTTATCGGCCAAAACATCGGCACGGCCGGTGTGAAGTATAGTTTCTAGAGCTATTTCCAAAATTAGGTTAAGGCTTCTGGGCTGGCTGCCAGAACGATTCCGTCGCAGAGCTTGTGACGGCTACCAGCGGACGGATTCCCCGGAATTTTGAAGTGCGACGACTATAGACCGCCGCTACAGTAGGGTGATGTCGATGCAGCACGTTTCCGCTTCGCAGGCGGCAAAGAAACACAAGGAACTCGCAGAGGAAATCCGGAAGCTGGACCGTGCCTATTACGAGGAGGCGCAGCCGCTCGTGTCGGATCAGGAGTATGACCGGCTTTACCGGGAGTTGGTTGATCTGGAGGCGGCGCACCCGGAATTGCGGACGGCCGATTCCCCGAGTCAACGGGTGGGCGGTGCGCCGCTGCCCCATTTCACGTCGGTGGCGCATGCGATGCCGATGCAGAGTCTCGACAACACTTATTCGGCGGCGGAACTGGAGGCGTTTGTCGACCGCACTCAAAAGGCACTGGAGGCCGAGAAACTCGGTTTTGTAATCGAGCCGAAGATCGATGGCGTGGCGGTGAGCGTCCGTTACGAGAAGGGAAAATTCGTGCAGGGGCTAACGCGCGGCGATGGGCGGAAAGGCGACGATATCACGGAGAACCTGCGCACGATTCGCAAGCTGCCGTTGGAAATCAAAAGCACTGCTTCTGTTTTGGAAGTGCGCGGCGAGGTCTACTATCCGAGCACCGCTTTCGAGCAGTTGAACCGGCAGCGCGAGGCGGCAGGCGAGGCGACTTTTGCAAATCCGCGCAACGCCGCTGCCGGGACTTTGAAGCAGCTTGATTCGAAGCTGGTGGCGAAGAGGCCCCTTTCCATTGTGCTTTACGGGCCGGGCGAATTACGAGGTATTGAATGCACGACCCAGCGCGAATGGCTGAAGTTGATCGAGAAGGCGGGGCTGCCGGTGCCGGAGCGGACCTGGTTTTGCCGGACGAAAGCGGAGCTATTGAGTGCCGTGGAGGAACTCGACGCGGCGCGGAACAAATTCTCCTATGCGACTGACGGAGCGGTGATCAAACTGGACGAATGGCGGCTGCGCAATGCGTTAGGTACGACCTCGAAGGCGCCGCGCTGGGCGATTGCTTATAAATATTCCGCCGAGAAAGCGGTGACGACACTGGAAGCGGTGACGTTTCAGGTCGGGCGCACGGGAGTCATCACGCCGGTGGCGGAACTCAAGTCGGTGCTGCTGGCGGGGACGACGGTGTCGCGCGCGACGCTGCATAATTTTGAGGAAATCAAGCGCAAGGACATCCGGCTCGGCGATCATGTGACGATTGAGAAGGCGGGCGAAATTATTCCCGCTGTGCTCGGCGCGGTGCTCGAGGCGCGGACGGGAAAAGAAAAGGCCATCGCCGCGCCGAAAGAATGTCCGGCATGTCAGACGGAGCCGATCTGGGACGGTATTTTCCTGCGTTGCCCGAATCCGTCGTGTCCGGCGCAGACCCAGCGCAAGATCCAGCATTTCGCGCAACGCGGCGCGATGGATATCGACGGGATGGGCGAGGCGTTGGTGGAGCAACTCGTGGCGGCGAATCTGGCCAAAGACCCGGCCGATCTTTACGACCTGACGCTGGAGAAGCTTTCCGGTCTGGAACGGATGGCGGAGAAATCGGCGCAAAATGTTTTGGATGGAATTGAAGCGAGCAAAAAGGCCGATTTATGGAGGCTTCTTTTCGGCCTCGGCATTCTTCACGTTGGGGCCGGAGCTGCGCGCGCGTTGGCGGGACATTTCGGTTCACTGGACAAAATCGAAGCGGCCACCGAAGAGGAACTGCTGAATATTCGCGATATCGGCGAGGTGGTGGCCAAGAGCATCATTACGTGGTTCCGTAGTGAGGAGAATCAACAGCTCCTGCGGCGTCTGCGCCAGGCTGGTATCAATACACAGGCGCTCCAGGTAACGGTCAGAACGGGAGGCACAAAACTGGTAGGCAAGACGTTCGTGTTGACCGGTACGTTGAGTGTGCCTCGTGAAACGATCGCCGAGCGCATCCGGTCGGGCGGCGGGAAGGTCTCCTCCAGCGTGAGCAAAAAAACCGATTACGTGGTGGCGGGGGAGAATGCCGGTTCGAAACTGGAAGATGCGCAACGTTTAATTAAGGAAGGCGCTAAAATTCAAATTTTAAGTGAAAACGAGTTTGTCGAGCTTGCGGAAAGCTAGGCAAATCGTATTCTCAGGTAGCGCGAATTATCTTTTTCACCACGTGAAAATATCCGTTCTTTTCGTCGGTCTTTTTTGTCTGGCCACTCCCGTTTGGGCCCAGGACCCTGGCGCGCAACAAGACGCGGAAGCCGCCCGCGAAAAATTGCTCAAGGCTGCAGATCAACTCGATTTGATCGAAAGCAATTCCGAGGCGAGCAAGGCGTCTCTCGAGAACATGAAGGCCGATATCGCCAAGTTGCAGGATGCCAATGCAACGTTAAAACAGCAGCTGATCGACCTACAGGCGGCGTTTGATAAGGCTGAGGCCGCTCATGCCAAGGAACGGCAGGTTCTTCTCGATGAGGTGGCAAAAATGGTGGCGGCGGGCAAGGGCTCAACGAAGCCAGCCAGGAAAAAAGACGTGGCGGCGGAAGCTCCCGCTCAGGTCAAGACGCCCGAACCGGAAACAGCTGCGTCTAATTCTGCGCCTGCCGCAAATAACGATGCTTCTTCCACTTCCACGACGGGAGATAGTGCCGCAAGTCAGGCAACTACCGCTGAGGCCACACCGACCAAGCCACAAAAAGGCTATTATCATGTTGTCGAGAGCGGGGAGACGCTTACTCTTATATGTACAGCCTATCGGCAACAGGGCATCAGTGTTACAGTGGCCGAGATCCAGAAGGCCAATGGCTTGTCGGAAAAAAGTGTCCTGAAAGTAGGTCAGAAACTTTTCATCCCAAAACCTGGAGCTTGAATTTTTTATGAGTGAATCCCCCTCCACAAATAACGAGACACAGACACTTTGGCGGGTCAAAAAAGTCGCGGACGGTTCGGTGTACGGGCCGGTCGATGCGAGTACCCTGAAAGAGTGGGCCAATTCCGCCCAGGTTGCCCCGCAAGATCAGGTAGACGCCAACGACGACCATTGGCGCCTTGCGCCCGAAATCGAATTTTTAGACATGCACTGGCTCGTCAAACTTCCGGACGAAGAAGTTTACGGTCCCACCACGGTGGGCACTTTGCGTGAGTTCATCAACGAGGGGCTCATCAACGAAAAGACCCTGTCTACGCACGTCAAAACCAATCAGTCGCTTCCCATTGCCGCGTTGTTTGCCGCCCTCGATTTTGAAAAAAAGCGCACGCTGCGCCGTCCGCCGAAGGAAGACAAAAAATCGACCGCTTCGCTGGCCGTTGAAATGGCCAAGGACCAGCGTATCCGCCAATTGGAAGAGGATTTGCGGGAGCTGCGCAAGGAGCACGAAGCTCTGGTTCATAAATATCGCCAGTTAACCCTCCAATTGCAGGAGGGCACGAAGCCGACTATCGTGAAGAAGCGCTAGAAGTTTTTGAAAATCCGGCACGGCTGGGCTTCACTCGCCTGTTAGCGCGTAACCCTTTTTATCATGTCCAATTCCCATACTATTCCCGTTACGGTTATCACCGGCTTTCTCGGAGCCGGCAAGACGACTCTGCTCAACCGCATTCTCACCGAAAAACATGGCAAGCGCATTGCGGTGATCGAAAATGAATTCGGCGAAGTGGGCATCGATAACCAACTGGTCATTCAGTCCGATGAGGAAATATTCGAGTTGAACAACGGCTGCATCTGCTGCCGGGTGCGCGGCGATCTTATCCGCATCCTGGCCAAGCTCCGCCAGCGTCGCGACAAGTTTGATTCGGTGCTGATCGAAACGACCGGTCTGGCCGACCCCGGGCCGGTGGCGCAGACCTTTTTCACCGATGAGGAAGTGAAGGAGAGTTTTGCGCTCGACGGCATCGTGACGGTGGTGGATGCCAAGCATGTTGGGCTCCATTTCGATGACACGCGGGAGGTGCGCGAGCAGATTGGTTTCGCTGACGTGGTCCTGCTGAACAAGACCGACCTGGTTTCACCCGCCGAACTGGAAAAAATCGAGGCGCGCATCCGCAAGATGAATCCGGTGGCGAAGCTCCACCGGACCAAGGATTCCGCGATTGATTTGAAGTATGTTTTGAACATTGGCGGCTTCGATTTGAAGCGCGCTTTGGAAATGGAACCCGATTTTCTCAAGGCCGAAGATCATGGACATGACCACGATCACGAGGAAGGCGATCATCATCACGAGCATGAACATGAGGAGCACGACCATCATCATGATGAGGACGTGACCTCGGTGGGCATCACGGCGCCGGGCGATCTCGATGAAAAGAAGCTTTCCGATTGGCTGGGCACATTGCTGCGCACCAAGGGCCAGGACATCTTTCGCATGAAGGGAATCCTCGCGGTGAAAGGCCGTGACCAGCGTTTTGTTTTCCAAGGCGTGCATATGCTGATGGACGGCCGACCCGATCGCCCCTGGGGTGCGGAACCGCGCCGCAACACGCTTGTCTTCATCGGGCGAAATCTCGATCGCAAAGAACTGAACGAGGGGTTCAAGGCGTGTTTGGCGGACTAATTCGCGTCCGTCTGAGGGACCGAACTTTAGGTTGAGCTTCCCATGACGTTGGATAAGTTGGAGACATGAGCTTGACGATCGAGCAACTGGCCAAAGAAGCCCTGACTTTGCCTGCGGACGCACGCGCCCAACTGGTTGATCGGTTGGTGGAAAGCCTTGATCCGGCGGAAGACGTTCCTTTTCATCAGCTTTGGGCGTCAGAAGCTTTGCGCCGTCGGGACGAAGTGCGTGCAGGTCACGTCCAGACTATTCCGGGGCCTGAGGCTCTCAAGCTGGCACGGCAAGCGGCTTCGGAATGAAGTTCGATTTTCACCCTGAAGCTCTGGCGGAGTTTCAGCAGGCAGCACGTCATTATCGGTTGAGTCAGGAAGGGATGGGCCTGCGTTTTGTTGCGAGTGTGGAAGATACGATCAACCAAATTTTGGAAGCTCCCCTGCGTTGGCGAATTTTAGAGGACGATGTCAGGAGGTGCTTAACCCGAGTATTTCCCTACGCTGTGCTTTATACTGTTGAGCCGGAATTCATACTTATCATTGCCGTCATGCACTGTCATCGTGAACCGGGTTATTGGCGCGAGCGAATTTCGGACTGAGCCTTTTAAACCTATGAATTCCCAAAGTAATCTCCGCCCCATCGCCTTCAAGTGGCACGCGAAGCTCGACGATTTTATTACGAGTGTGGCGTGGTCGCCGGAGGGAGGGCGATTGGCGGCGGCTTCCGTTTCAGGACAGGTGGCCATTTACGATATGGCGCAAGGTCGCGCGATTCATCTTTTAGAGCAGGCGCATGCGGACGGATGCGATGCGTTGGCCTGGCGTCCCGATGGTCAAGCACTGGCTACGGCGGGGCGGGATGGCGCTTGGAAAATTTGGGATGCGGTAGAAGGTAAAGTTCTGGTCGAGCACAAAGCCGGGGCGATGTGGGCCGAGCATCTTGCCTGGAGTCCCAAGGCGATTGGTGAGCGTGGCTATCTTCTGGCCCTTGGCGCGGGTAACAAGGTGAGTCTCTGGAATGAGCAAGGTGCGTCGGTGGGCGAAGCGATGACCTTTCCCCGAACGGTGACCGACGTGGCCTGGGTTTTGGGCGGCACCACGTTGGCCGTCGCGACGAGCGCTGGAGTGAGCTTGCGCGATCCACTCACAGGCAAGGAAGAACGGAATTTTGCGTCGAATGATCCGATTCTTAACATGGCCTTCAGCCCTTCCGGCAAGTGGCTGATGACCGGAAACCAGGATTGTTCGGTCCACGTTTGGAACACCGATAACAATACCGAGATGCATATGCGCGGTTACGCGGCCAAGGTGCGACAACTGGCCTGGCATCGCGGCAGTCGCTGGCTGGCGGCAGGCGGTGGCGATGTTGTGTCGGTGTGGGATTGCTCGGGCCGCGGGCCGGAGGGGCGGACGCCGACTTTGCTCGAATGGCATCCCGACCAAATCAGCGCGCTGCACTACCAGCCGGAGGGAGACTGGCTGGCTTCCGGCGCGCGCGATGGCAGCGTCGCGGTCTGGTCGCCCACGCAACGGCAGAGCCTCATCGGTGGGGTGAAGATTTCAAGCGGAGTGACGCGTATCGCCTGGTCGCCGGACGGAAAGCTGTTCGCGGCCACCGGTGAAGGCGGGGAAGTTCAATTACTGACTGTGGAGTAATTATCTCCGCGCGGGCAGCCAGCCCATCCAAAGATAGAACTGGGCGATCAGCCACATGACCGTGCTGA
>Ga0307511_10001036_pt1 | contig 29519 bp, 24 predicted proteins | sample 13_EM_MG_FD_200266 | JGI IMG/M metagenome (GOLD analysis project Ga0307511, IMG submission 200266) | Populus trichocarpa ectomycorrhiza microbial communities from riparian zone in the Pacific Northwest, United States - 13_EM | ecosystem: Host-associated > Plants > Roots > Unclassified | place... | reverse complement strand
GACCTCGGTGTTCGTCGCCGGCGCCACCTTCCGCGCCGTCTACCTGCAACGCCAGCGGCAGACGGCCCTGCTGCGCTGCGTCGGCGCGGAGCGGTCGCCGATCGTGTGGGCCAACCTCATCGAAGCCGTGATCACCGGCGCCCTGGCCGGCGCGGTCGGGGCCTTGCTGTCCGGGGTCGTGGCACGGCTACTGGCGTGGATATTGGACGTCACGGGTGTGTCGACGATGATCGGCGCGACGCAGCTGCAACCGGCGGCGCTGCCATCCATCGGCTACCTCATCACCGGCATCCTCGTGGCGGCGGCGCTCAGTGCGTTCGCCGCCGTGCGGCCTTCGCTGGCCGCCGCCCGGGTGTCGCCGCTGGCGGCGCTGCGGCTGGCCGGCGAGGCGACGCCGGAACGCCGCGCGGTGCGGGCCCGCACGATCCGCGGCTGGCTGCTGGTCGGCGCCGCGGTGGTGTTCGCTCTCGGCGCACTCGCGACCCAGCGGTCCATCGGCTCCCCGTTCTTCGCCCTGTTCTCAGGGATCGCCGCGGTCGCCGGCATCTTCGGCTCGTTCGGGCCGCGCGTGGTGCCGTTCCTGGGCCGCGGCATCGGCTGGGTCGCCGGCAAGGTGTTCGGCCCGCACGTCCGGCTCGCCGGCGTGGAACTGGGCCGGGTGCCGCAGCGCGCCGCCTCCGTGGCCATGCCGCTGGTGCTGGCCAGCGCCATCGTGGCCGGCGCGGTCGTGCTCATCGGCACCGCCCGTGACATCTCCCTGTCCCGCCCTGACCCGCTGACCCCGGACGCGCAGATCACCGACACCGGCCATCGGCCGCTCGGCCCGGACGTGCTCAAGGCGGCCCAGCAGCCCGAGGTGGACCAGCTGTTGCCGATCAGCGGCGGGGGCGACGGCGTCACCGTCAACGGGGCCAGGATGCGGGTCGCCGGCATCGACCCGGCCAAGCTCGACGCCTACCTGTCGGCCAAGAACCAGCCCGCGGCCGCCAAGTTCGGCCCGGACACCGCCCTGGTCGACTCGTGGCGGCTGGAGGACAACAAGCTCCAGGTCGGCCAGCAGATCACCGTCAACGGCCTGACCGGCGGGCCGCGCACCGTGACCATCGCCGGCACCCTGCCCCAGGCCGACCTCGGCTACGCCGACGTGCTGGTCGGCGACCCGAAGATCGCGCCGGTCAGCGCGGTGTTCGTCGACGTGAAACCCGGCTTCGACCAGGCCGCGTACCGCAGCGCCGTGCTCGCCGCGCTGCCCAACGCGCCGACCGTCACCGTGGACACGGCGTCGCAGAACAGCGAGGAGAACCAGCGCAACCTGGACCTCGCCGCCGTGATGCTGATGGTGCTGCTCGGCCTGAGCGTCGCCGTCGCGGTCACCGGCATCGGCACCGCCATGAGCATCTCCGTGCAGGAACGCCGCAAGGAGGTCGCGCTGCGACGGGCCCTGGGCGTCACCCGGATGGAGGTCACAGCCGGCATCCTGGCCGAGGCCGTGCTGCTCGCGCTGAGCGGCCTGATCGGCGGCACGATCCTCGGCGCCGTGTACGCGGAGCTGCTGATCGCGGGCATGGGCGTGCACACTTGGCCGAGCCTGCCGTGGGGCCAACTGGCAATCGGAGGACTCGCGGTCGTGCTGCTGGCCGTGCTGGCCGCCGTAATGCCTGCTCGGACGGCTTCCCGGGTGGTGCCGGCGGCCGGACTGGCCGGATCGTGAACCTGGTCACCGTGCTCGCATGTCGGTGGGAGGTCGTAGGCTGCTGACATGCGGCGGATCATGGGCACCGAAGTCGAGTACGGCATCTCCGTACCCGGCGACCCGACGGCCAACCCGGTGTTGACTTCGACCCAGGTGGTGTTGGCGTACGCGGCGGCGGCGGAGATCCCGCGAGCACGCCGCGCCCGCTGGGACTACGAGGTGGAGTCGCCACTGCGCGACGCCCGCGGGTTCGACCTGGGGGCGCCCGGCGTGCCGCCGTCCGATCCGGACGTGGAGGACCTCGGCGCGGCCAACGTCATCCTGACCAACGGCGCCCGGCTCTACGTCGACCACGCGCACCCCGAGTACTCCGCGCCCGAGGTCACCAACGCCCGCGACGCGGTGATCTGGGACAAGGCCGGCGAGCGGATCATGGAGCTGGCCGCCATCAAGGCCGCCTCCGTGCCCGGCCAGCCGCGCCTGCAGCTGTACAAGAACAACGTCGACGGCAAGGGCGCCAGCTACGGCACCCACGAGAACTACCTGATGTCGCGCAGCACCCCGTTCACCGCGGTGATCGGCGGGCTGACCCCGTTCTTCACCTCGCGCCAGGTGATCACCGGCTCCGGCCGGGTCGGCATCGGCGCGTCCGGTGACCACGCCGGCTTCCAGCTGTCCCAGCGGGCCGACTACATCGAGGTCGAGGTCGGCCTGGAGACCACGCTCAAGCGGGGCATCATCAACACCCGCGACGAGCCGCACGCCGACGCCGACAAGTACCGCCGGCTGCACGTCATCATCGGCGACGCCAACCTGGCCGAGTACTCCACGTACCTCAAGGTCGGCGCCACCTCGATCGTGCTGGACATGATCGAGTCCGGCAAGCGGTTCGACGACCTGCGGCTGGCCGACCCGGTGCGTGCGGTGCACACCATCAGCCACGACCCGACCCTCAAGGCCACCGTCGAGCTGTCCGGCGGGCGCAAGTTCTCCGGCCTGGACATCCAGTCCGCCTACCACGAGCGGGCCGCCGCGTACCTGGAGTCCGAGGGCGACGGCGACCGGGTCTCCGCGCACGTGCTCAAGACCTGGGGCGAGGTGCTGGACGCGCTGCGCCGGGACCCGATGGAGTGCGCCGACCGGCTGGACTGGCCGGCCAAGCTGCGGCTGCTGGAGGGCTACCGCAACCGCGACAACCTGGCCTGGGGCTCGCCCCGGCTGTCGCTGGTCGACCTGCAGTACGCCGACGTGCGGCTGGACAAGGGCCTGTACAACCGGCTCGTGACCCGGGGCTCGATGAAGCGCCTGGTCAGCGAGGAGGAGGTGCTGGCGGCCATCACCACGCCGCCGGAGGACACCCGGGCCTACTTCCGCGGCCGCTGCCTGGAGCGCTACCCGACCTCGGTCGCGGCCGCGTCCTGGGACTCCGTCATCTTCGACATCGGCCGCGAGTCCCTGGTGCGGATCCCCACCCTGGAGCCCCTGCGGGGTACGAAGGCGCACGTCGGGGCCCTGCTGGAGGCCGCGAACACGGCCGAGGAGCTGGTGGACGCCCTCACCCGGGGGTAGAAACACGTTGATCACGACCCGAGTGGCTGAAGGACGAATGTCAGTGCCGCTGGGTAGTGTTGAACCAGGCCAACCAGTCACCGGGAGGCGGCAATGGCTCAGGAACAGGTACAGCGTCAGGGTGGGGGCGACGGCGACGAGGGCGCCGACGGCGCCGCCGCCGCGGGTCAGGAGCGCCGGGAGAAGCTCGGCGAGGACGTCGACGCGATCCTCGACGAGATCGACGACGTGCTCGAGGAGAACGCCGAGGACTTCGTGCGCGCCTACGTGCAGAAGGGCGGCGAGTAGGCCCCCGGGCCAACCCGTGACAGGACTCCACAGGCGGCAGGAGAGACAGCACTACATGGAGCACAACTCGCACACGGGCGCGGCGCTGCCGGCGGCCTACCTCACGCCGGGCACGTCCTCGTTCGTGGAGTTCCTGCGCGCGCAGGCGCCCGAACTGCTGCCGGTCAACCGGATCGCGCCCGGCGCGCGGCCGCTGGAGCTGACCCACGGCACCACGATCGTCGCCGTCGCCTACAAGGGCGGCGTGCTGATCGCCGGTGACCGTCGGGCCACCCAGGGCAACGTGATCGCGCACCGCGACATGGACAAGGTGTACGTCACCGACGAGTACTCCGCGGTCGGCATCGCCGGCACCGCGGGCCTGGCCGTCGAGATGGTCCGGCTCTACCAGCTGGAGCTGGAGCACTACGAGAAGCTCGAAGGCGTGACGATCACGCTGGACGGCAAGGCCAACCGGCTCGGCGCGATGATCAAGGGCAACCTGGAGGCGGCCATGGCCGGCCTCGCCGTGCTGCCGCTGTTCGTCGGCTTCGACACCGACGCCCCCGACCCGGACCGGGCCGGCCGGATCGTCACCTACGACGTGACCGGCGGCCGGTTCGAGGAGCGCGCCGGCTACCACTCGATCGGCTCCGGCTCGGTGTTCGCCAAGGGCTCGCTGAAGAAGCTGTACGACCCGGACGGCGACCAGGACGCCGCCGTGCGCACCGCCATCGAGGCGCTCTACGACGCCGCCGACGACGACTCCGCCACCAGCGGCCCCGACCTGGTGCGCCGGATCTTCCCGGTCGTCATCACCGTCGACGGCCTCAACGGCGCTGTGCGGGTGGCCGACGAGACCACCGCCACCGTGTCCGAGGCGGTCGTCGCGGACCGGACCCGCGGGTGAGCTGATGACCTCGTCGTACACACGAACCACAGGAGCCGCACAGTGACGATGCCGTTGTACGCATCCGCCGAGCAGGTGATGCGGGACCGCGCGGAGCTCGCCCGCAAGGGCATCGCGCGGGGCCGCAGCGACGTCGTGCTCACCTACGCCGGCGGCGTGCTGTTCGTCGCCGAGAACACCTCGTCCACGCTGCGCAAGGTGTCCGAGATCTACGACCGCATCGGCTTCGCCGCCGTCGGCCGCTACAGCGAGTTCGAGAGCCTCCGCGTCGCCGGCGTGCGCCACGCCGACCTGCGGGGCTACCAGTACGACCGCGCCGACGTGAACGCCCGCTCGCTGGCCAACGCCTTCGCCGGCCTGCTCGGCTCGATCTTCACCGAGCAGATCAAGCCGTTCGAGGTCGAGGTGTGCCTGGCCGAGGTCGGCCCCACCTACGGCACCGACCAGCTCTACCGGAACACCTACGACGGCTCCATCTTCGACGAGCCCAAGTACGTGGTCATGGGTGGGCAGGCCGACGCCATCTCCAACGCCCTCAAGGAGTCGTACCAGGACAACGCCTCCCTGGCCGACGCCCTCCGCTTCGCCGTCGACGCCTTCGACGCCGGCAGCCCCTCCACCAACGGCGACCGTCCCCTCGAGGTCGCCATCCTGGACCGCACGCGCACCCGCCGGGCCTTCCGCCGCATCCAGGGCGCCGCCCTGGAGGAGCTGCTGGCCTCCACCAAGCCGGTGCCGCCCGCGGAGGAGTCCGCCGAGGAGCCGGAGAAGCCGGCCGAGTAGCACGCTTTGTCCGCCACATGCGCTTCCCATTTGCGCCGCAATGCCACATGGGAAGCGCATGTGGCTTTTCTGTGGGCGGGGACTAAGGCGTCAGCTGCTTGAGCAACTTTCCGGTGGCGGGGTCCCAGACCCGGACGGTGCCGTCGCGGGAGGAGCTGGCCAGCTGGCTGTCGTCGGCCGAGAAGGCCAGCGACGACACGCTGTTGGTGTGGCCCTTGAGGTCCCGGATCTGCTTGTACGTGGTGGCGTCCCAGATTCGGACGTCGTAGCTGTCGGCAGCGGCGATCAGTGCGCCGGCATGGCTGTAGATGATGCCGTCGCCGCCTCCCGAGAGTGTGCCGACGGGCTTGCGGGTGCCGATGTTCCAGACCAGGTTGTCGGGGGCGTTGTAGCCGACGGCGAGCTGCTCGCCCTGCGGCGCGAAGGCCACGCCATAGGCCCCGCCACTGGCCCGTTCGTTGATCAGCGGGTCGCCGATCTGCTGGCGGGTGGCGGTGTCCCAGAGTCGCACGGCGCCGTCTTCGGTGTAGCTGTTGTCCTCATTGACGACGTAGCCGCCGGCGCTGGCCAGCACCTTGCCGTCGGGGCTGAACGCCAGCCCGGCGATCCCGCCGGCGCTTCCGGTCATGACCGGGAGGATCGCCGTGCGCGTCTCCAGATCCCAGAGCCGGATGGAGCCATCGAAGTCGCCGATGGCGAGGGTCTTCTTGTCGGGGCTGAACGCCAGCGAGTCCGAGCCGTGCACGCGGGAGTTGGGGCTCACCCCGAACGGGCCGGCGGCCAGCTTGCGGGTGCCGGTGTCGAAGATCCGGACGCCGTCGTCGCAGGCGACGGCGAACGTGCCGCCGTCCGGGCTGAACGCGATGTCGTACACGGTGGCGGAGTTGTCCAGCGGGATCTTCGTGAGGTCCCAGCTGGTGGTGTTCCACAGTCGGACCGACGCCGGGCCGCCCCCGATGCCGCCGGTGGCGAGCAGCTTCCCGTCGGGGCTGAAGGCGACGGCGTGCAGCTCGGGCGCAGAGCTCGTGGAGGCGGTGTTGTCCGGGCGCAGCGCCAGCACGAGCGTGACCGTCAGGGCGATGACCACCGCGACCGCGATGCCGACCAGCAGGGGCACGTTGCGGCGGCGGGACGGCCTTGGCGGTGGTGGAGGTGCCGGGGGAGCCTCGGGCTCGGGTGACACGAGGTGCGCCTTGGCGGCGAGGGCGACCTGGGGGACGTCGTTCGCGGCGACGTCTTCGAGGGTCTTGCGGGCCTGAGCGGCCAGCATGGGGTCGTCGAGGAGCTCGCCGAGGGCGGTGACGCCGCCGAGGCGGACGGCGGGGTGGGGGCTGTCCAGGGCGCTGCGCAGGGACTCGGGCAGGGTGACGGCCTCGACGGGCAGTCCGGCGGGGGAGCGGGCGAGCAGGATCTTGCCCTCGGCCTGGTAGACGGACCGCTGCGGCGTCTGGGCGACGGCAGCGTCGCGGAGGCGGTCGAAGGCGTACTCGTAGGCGTCGTCGACGGAGATGTAGCCGTCGTGGTCCCGGTCGGCGTCGCCGCTGCGGATGCCGGCGACCAGGGCGTTGGTGAACACCGAGCCCGGCTGCACGGCGTCGGCCAGCGGCTCGCCCTCGAACGAGTACTCGGTGCCGCGGGAGGCCGTCAGCACGACCCGGCCCCGCCCCTGGCCGTGGAACCGGCTGTCCAGGCCGAGATCGTCGGTGCCCTTGGCCCGCTCGCCGAACGCGCCGCTGAAGCAGCAGTCCAGGATCACCACCTGCCGCCGCGCCCGGCAGTCCTCCAGCTGGTTGAGCAGCCACTCGGCCTCGACACCGGTCGAGGCCAGCCGGTTCTTCATGGTGTCCCGGGCCGCGAAGTACAGCCGCCGCCGGGCGTCGATCAGGCCGTGACACGACAGATAGACCACGACCAGGTCATCCGGCCGCCGGTCGGCCAGGAACTCCTCCACCGCCAGCCGGATCTGCTGCGCCGACCGGTCCAGCACGGTCGTCACCGCGAACCCGCCCACCGCCGGGTCCGCCAGCAGCTCCCCCAGGTCCGCCGCGTCCCGCGCCGGCGCCCGCAACTGCCGCAGGCCGGCGTCCCGATAGCTGGCCGTGGCCACCACCAGCGCCAGCCGCCGCTCGGCCGGCAGCTCGGGCGAGGGTCTGCTGCCGTTCATGCCGGCATCCAACCGTGCCGCGACGGCAAGATCTGCCCGGCGTTATCGAACCTTTGTCAGCGATACACGGTTAGCGCAGTCCGGCGGGCCTGGAAGGTGAAGAGGGTGCCGTCGGGGCCCACCTCGCCGTCGGTGGCGATGGAGACGGGGCGGCCGTGGACCCGGACGGTGAAGGCGGGGAGGTCGAGCTGGCGGTAGGTGCGGCTGCGGTGCAGGGCGCCGGCGAGGGCGGCGAGGATGAAGCGGGTGCGGGAGAAGGGGACGTCGGCGCGGATGAAGCGCACGTCGAGCAGGCCGGTGTCGAGGCGGTTGCGGGTGGCGGGGGCGAAGCCCTTGGGCAGGTAGGGGTTGTTGCCGACGAAGACCATCCACACGGTCTGCCGCCGGCCGTCGAGGGTGACGGTGAGGGGCTCGGCGGAGTGCAGGACGCGGACGAGGGCGTAGGCGGCGGCGGGCCACTTGCCGAGGCGGCGGGCGTGCTTGTCGCGGACGCGGACCAGGTCGGGGTAGCCGCCGAGGCTGGCGGTGTTCAGGAAGATCGTCGGCTCGGCGCCGTCGACGGACACGGATCCGAGGCCGACGGGGATGCCGTCGCCGGAATCGGTGGCGGTGCGGGTGTGCTCCAGGCTGGGGGCGCCGACGTCGCGGGCGAAGTGGTTGAGGGTGCCGGCGGGCACGACGGCCAGGGGGAGGCCGGCGGAGCTGGCGTACGAGGCGACGGCGGCCACGGTGCCGTCGCCGCCGGCGGCGCCGAGGGCCCGCACGTCGGACAGGTCCCGGCCGGCGAGGTCATCGAGGCGGATCACGGTGGCCTTGGGCCAGGCGGCCTTGATCTCGACGGCGGGGTCGGTGTCGTCGGGCCCGGAGTTGGGGTTGGCGACGATGGTGAGGCCGTCGCCGTCCTGGAGCACGGGGGTGTGCACGCGAACGGGAGCCTCGGCCGGCTCACCCACGCCGAGGGGCCACCAGCGCTGCGTGAGCAGCCCGAGGCCAACCCCGAGGGCAGCGCCGCAGGCGACGTCGGAAGGCCAGTGCACGCCGGTGTGCACCCGCGAGTAGGCCACGGCGGCCGCGACGGGCGCCACAAAAATGGCGGCGGTCGGGGACTCCAGAGCGACGGCGGTGGTGAAGGCGGCGGCCGAGGCCGCGTGCCCGGAGGGGAACGACGAGGAGGTGGGCCGGCGGGTGAGGCGGCGGGCGACGGGCACGAGGTCGGCGGCCGGCCGTCGACGGGGGAACACCTGTTTGGCCAGGGCGTTGGCGGTGAAACTGGCGCCGGCCACCGCCACCAGGCCCCGCAGGGCCGCTCGGCGGCCCCGGCCCCGGATGGTGGCCAGCACGGCGGCCGCGGCGAACCACACCAGGCTGTGATTGGCCGAAGTCGACAGCTTCTTGACCGCGGCGTCAAGCCGGGACGGCCGCAAGGCCGCCGACCTGCGCATCAGGGCCTCGTCGAGCCGGTTCACGGAGCGCACGTTATGGGAAGGTAGCCGAATTTTCGGCTCGATCCCCGAACGGCGCACGGTCAGCGGGCGCTCGACCGCCTACTGTGAAGGGATGCAGCGGCGGATCTTCGGAATCGAGACCGAGTTCGGGGTGACCTGCACGTTCCACGGGCAGCGTCGGTTGTCACCCGACGAGGTGGCGCGGTATCTGTTCCGGCGCGTCGTGTCGTGGGGACGCTCGTCGAACGTCTTCCTGCGCAACGGCTCGCGCCTGTACCTGGACGTCGGCTCCCACCCCGAGTACGCGACCGCCGAGTGTGACGACCTCACGCAGCTGGTCACGCACGACAAGGCCGGCGAGCGGATCCTGGAGGACCTGCTCGTCGACGCCGAGCGGCGGCTGGCCGACGAGGGCATCGGCGGCGACATATTCCTGTTCAAGAACAACACCGACTCGGCCGGCAACTCGTACGGCTGCCACGAGAACTACTGTGTCGCCCGGGCCGGCGAGTTCTCCCGCATCGCCGACGTGCTGCTGCCCTTTCTGGTGACCAGGCAGCTGATCTGCGGCGCCGGCAAGGTGCTGCAGACCCCGCGCGGCGCGGTGTACTGCCTGTCGCAGCGGGCCGAGCACATCTGGGAGGGCGTGTCCAGCGCGACCACCCGCTCCCGCCCGATCATCAACACCCGCGACGAGCCGCACGCCGACGCCGAGCGCTACCGGCGGCTGCACGTGATCGTGGGCGACTCGAACATGTCCGAGGTGACCACCCTGCTCAAGGTGGGCAGCGCCAACCTGGTGCTGGAGATGATCGAGCAGGGCGTGCAGTTCCGGGACTTCAGCCTGGACAACCCGATCCGGGCGATCCGGGAGATCAGCCACGACCTGACCGGCCGTCGCCTGGTCCGGCTGGCCGGCGGCCGGGAGGCCTCGGCGCTGGACATCCAGCGCGAGTACCACGCCAAGGCCGTCGAGCACGTCGCGTCCCGCACCGGCGACGCCGTCTCGCAGCGGGTGGTGGACCTGTGGGGCAAGGTGCTCGACGCGGTCGAGGCGCAGGACCTGTCCAAGATCGACCGGGAGATCGACTGGGCGGTCAAGCACCGGCTGATCGAGCGCTACCAGGCCAAGCACGGCCTGGAGCTGTCCAGCCCCCGCATCGCCCAGCTGGACCTGGCATACCACGACATCCGGCGCGGCCGCGGCATCTTCGACCTGCTGCAGCGCAAGGACCTGGTGCACCGGGTGACCGACGACGGCGAGATCGAGGCGGCCAAGGACACCCCGCCGCAGACCACCCGGGCCAAGCTGCGTGGCGACTTCATCGCCGCCGCCCAGGCCGCCGGGCGGGACTTCACGGTGGACTGGGTGCACCTCAAGCTCAACGACCAGGCCCAGCGCACCGTGCTGTGCAAGGACCCGTTCCGGGCGGTCGACGAGCGCGTGGAACGCCTCATCTCCAGCCTGTAGAACCCCGCGAGTCCCGCCTAGCGTCACATCGAAGTGCATGAAACAGATTCACGCATTTCGGTCTGACGCTGAGCGGGACTCGCGCTATTTGGTGAGGATGAGGAGCAGGACGTCGATGAGGGCGACGGCCATGGCGGCCTGGAACGGGTGGCGGCGGGCCACGAACAGGATCACCGCTGACGCGGCGACGGCGTACAGGTTGAGCACTGCCGCGGCGGCCAGCAGCAACACCACGGTCGCGGCCCACGAGTAGCGGGGGCCGAGGCGCTGCGGCAGGCCCCGGACGCCGGTGGCCAGGTCGGCGTCGAGATCGGGCAGGGCGTTGGCGAAGTGCGCGCCGGAGCCGAGCAGGGCACCGGCGGCCAGCAGCCACCATGGCGGCGTGGCCGGGACTCCCAGCACGACAAACGCGGGCCCGGCGGAGAAGGCCACCGTGTACGGCAGCACCGACACCACGGTGCCCTTCAACCACAGGTTGTACGTCCACGCGCTGCCCACGGCGAGCAGGTGCACCAGGCCAGGGATCAGCCCGGACAGGAACGACAGCGGCACCACGGCCGCCGCTGACACCACATACGCGACCAAGACCGCCTTCGCACCAACCGTGCCGTTCGGAATGGGCTTGTCGGCCCGGCCCGAGGCAGCGTCGCGATCCCGGTCCAGGTAGTCGTTGAGCCAGCCGACCGACAGCTGACCGGCCAGGACCGCCGCGCCGACGGCGGCGACGCCCGCGGGCGACCGGCCCCACATCACCGCCAGGCCCAGCCCGATCGCCGTCACCGCGACGGCCGGCGCTGGATGGCTCGCGCGGACCAGTCCGCTGACCTTGGGCACGATCCACTACTCTGCCGCAACCGGGGCCCGGGCGAGGAGAGACAGTGCCGGCGACAGATCTGATCCACACCTATGTGGTGCCCGCGCGCCCGGAGCGGGTGTTCGCGCACCTTGCCGACCCGGCCAGCTATGTCGGCCTGTCGCCGCTGGTCGTCGAGGTGTACGACGTGGACGCCGGCGGCTACACCGCCGTCGAGCGGTTCCGGCTCGGCCCGTTCAGGTACGACAACCACATCCGGGTCCGGCTCAGCGCCGCCGACAACGTGGTGGCCAGCGAGGTGCGCAGCCCCGGTGGCGTGCGGCTGTCGCACCGGTTCGAGCTGTCCGAGCACGCCGACGGCTGCGAGGTCGTGGAGCGGACCCGCCTCACGGCGCCGTTCGGGCTGCTGCGGTTCGCCGCCTCGCAGGCGCTCGGCGTGCAGCGGGCCCGGCGCGGCATCCTGACCGGCCGGTTGGCGGCGTGATGCGACCGGATGGACGATTCACCCGCCGGCTCGGCGGTTGCCCGGACATCGCGACCGGCGGCGGGGTTAGGGTGCTGAGGTGTCCATAGCCCGTGCCGAACGTCTCGTCAACCTGGTGCTGTGCCTGCTGTCCACCCGGCAGTACCTCACGGCCGACCGGATCAGGACGATCGTGCCCGGCTACCCCGAGGACGCCAACGCCGAGGCCTTCTACCGGATGTTCGAGCGGGACAAGGCCGAGCTGCGCGACCTGGGCATCCCCCTGGAAACGGGCCGCAACAACCCGTTCGACTCGGCCGAGGGCTACCGCATCGCCCGCCGCGACTACGAGCTGGGCGACATCGACCTGGAGCCGGACGAGGCGGCCGCGGTGGCGCTCGCGGTGCGGCTGTGGGACTCGCCGGAGCTGACCGGCGCGGCCGAGGTGGCGCTGCTCAAGCTGCGTGCGGCCGGTGTGGACGTGGACCAGGCCGCGCCCGCGGTGGTGGAGCCCCGGGTGCGGACCAGTGAGCCGGCGTTCGCCACGCTGCTGGCGGCGGTGCAGACCGGCCGGGTCGTCACGTTCGACTACCGAAAGCCGGTGCCGGCCGAGGTACGGACCCGGACCGTGGAGCCGTGGGGCGTGGTGTCCTGGCGGGGCCGCTGGTACCTGGTCGGGCACGACCGCGACCGGCGGGCCGCCCGCTGCTTCCGGCTGTCCCGGATCGTCGGCGACGCCAAGACCGTCGGCAAGGCCGGCGTGGTCGAGGCCCCGCCGGGCGTGGACCTGATGAGCTTCGTGAAGGGCTTCGACGACGACCCCGGCCAGTGCACGCTGGCCCGGCTGTGGGTGGCCAAGGGCCAGGCCCAGGGGCTGCGCCGGCGGGCCAAGCTGGTCGGCGAGGACGTCGTGGACGGCATCGAGGGGGACCTGCTGGAGATCGAGCTGAACCTGCCCGAGTCGGCGGCCGGCTGGATCGCCGGCTTCGGCGCGGACGTCGAGGTGCTCGAGCCGGAGGTGCTGCGCAAGTCGGTGTACGAGCGGCTGCTCGGCGCGCTGGCCGCGGCCGACGGGAAGGCGTCGTGAGCGCGGGCGGGAACGACCGGCTGACCCGGCTGCTGGCCCTGGTGCCGTACCTGATCGCCCGGCCCGGCATCCCGGTCGACGAGGCCGCCGCCGACTTCGGCGTGACCGCGCGGCAGCTGCGCAAGGACCTGGAGCTGCTGTGGATGTGCGGGCTGCCCGGCTACGGGCCCGGCGACCTGATCGACCTGTCCTTCGAGGGCGAGACGATCACCGTCACGTTCGACGCCGGCATGAACAAGCCGCTGCGGCTGACCGGCGCCGAGGCGACCGCCCTGCTGGTGGCGCTGCGGGCGCTGGCCGACACCCCGGGCGTGGCCGACACCGACGCCGTGCGGCGGGCTCTGGCCAAGGTGGAGGCGGCCGCCGGGGCCGCCCGCCCGGCGGGCGTGGTCGTGGGGCTGGCCGCGCCGGAGGCCGAGGCCACCGCCGAGGTGCGGGAGATCGTCCGGGACGCCCTCAACCGCAAGCGGGCGCTGCGGATCCGGTACTACACGGCGTCCCGGGACGAGATCACCGAGCGGGTGGTGGACCCGATGCGGGCGCTGCTCGTGGAGGGCCGCAACTATCTGGAGGCGTGGTGCCGCTACGCCGGTGACATGCGGCTGTTCCGGCTGGACCGGATCGACGCCATCGAGGTGCTGGACGAGCCGGCCTCGCCGCCGCCCTACGCCGAGCCGACCGACGTGTCGGCCGGCCTGTTCCGGCCCGAGGCCGGGCAGCAGGTGGCGGTGCTGCGGCTGGAGCCGGACGCCCGCTGGATCTCCGAGTACTACGCCGTCGACGAGCAGACCGAGCTGGACGGCGGCCGCTGCCGGGTGGTCATGCGCTACACCGACCCGATGTGGATGGCCCGGCTGGTCATCGGGACCGGCGGCCAGGCCGTCGCCGAGGGCCCGGCCGAGCTGGTGGCGCTGATCCGGGAGCGCGCCTCGGCGGCCATCCAGCGCTTCGGCCGCCAACTCGCTGGCTGAGGCCCTACCCGGGGCATATCCGGCAACCGTTACCGTGTGCACGTGTTGTACGTCATCGCCGCGTTGGTGATCGTTCTGGGCCTGGCGCTTCTGGTTCGCACGCTGCTGCGGACCCGGCGCAAACTCGCCCTGCTCAAGGCCACGGCGGCGCGGGCGGGGGCCGACATCGCCGACCGGCGGGGCCTGATCCGGGCCAGGATCGCCGCGCTCGGGGTGGCCCTGGCCCAACGCCGTAGAATCGGGCGAGACCAACGGGTCGCCGACGTGGCGGCGGACGCTGAGGGGCGGCATCGGTGACGTCCGAGAAGAAGACCGAACGCAGGAGCAAGCGGCGTCGTCGCAGCCGTCGGCAGAACCCCGACGGCACGATGACCTTGATGGAGCACCTGTACGAGCTGCGGTACCGGCTCGGCATGGCGCTGCTCGGCATCGCTATCGGCGCCATCATCGGCTTCGTCTGGTTCGGGTCGACCATTCCGCCCATCCCGACGCTGGGTGACCTGCTGCTCAAGCCGTACTGCGCGATCCCCCCGGACCTGCTGCTGCCGGGGACCCAGTGCAAGCTGCTGCAGAACAGCCCGTTCGAGGGCTTCATGGTGCGGTTGCAGGTCGGCATCGCGGTGGGCGCGGTGCTGTTCAGCCCGATGTGGCTGTACCACCTGTGGTCGTTCATCACGCCGGGCCTGTACTCCAAGGAGAAGAAGTTCGCGCGCATCTTCGTCGGCAGCGCGGTAATCCTGTTCGTCGGCGGCGCGGTGCTGGCCTACCTGGTCGTGCCCGAGGCCCTGACCGTGCTGTCCAGCATCAGCTCGGCCGAGTTCGTCACGGCGCTGACCGCGGACAAGTACATCTCGTTCCTGCTGGCGCTGCTGGTGATCTTCGGCATCAGCTTCGAGCTGCCGCTGCTGGTGGTGATGCTGAACAAGGTCGGCATCCTGCCGTACGAGAAGCTGAAGCGCTGGCGCCGCGGCATCATCTTCGGCCTGTTCTGCTTCGCCGCCGTCGCCACCCCCGGCCAGGACCCGATCTCCATGTGCGTGCTGGCCGGCTCGCTGACCCTGCTGTTCGAGCTGGCGGTGCAGATCTCCCGGCTCAACGACCGCAAGAAGGCCAAGGACAACGAGTGGGAGGGCCTGTCCGACGACGAGGCCTCGCCGCTCAACTACGACCCGAAGCCCGAGCAGGCGACCCCGGCGTCCGAGGTGAAGGCCACCACCTTCGACGAAGACGCCACGTGACGGTAGCGCTGCTGGTGTGCCCGGCGGCCGGGCTCGGCGCGGCCGGCCGGGTCGCTGGCACTGTGGCGAGTCGGCTGCGTGCGGCCTGTGGCGACGTCCAGCTGCTGGTCGCCTCCGACGCCGAGGGCACCATTCGCTTGGCCCACAAGGCTGTTCGCGACGGGGCCGAGGTGCTGGCCGTGCTCGGCGGTGACGGCGCGGCCCATGCCGGCGTGCAGGCGTGCGCCGGCACCGAGACCGCCCTGGCCGTCATTCCCGCCGGCACCGGCAACGACTTCGCACGGGCTCTCGACCTGACCTTGGACGTCGTCGTCGACGCGCTGCGCAACGGCCGCCGGCGGGCCATCGACCTGGGACGCGTGCAGCGTGGGGCCTGGTTCGGCACCGTGCTGTGCGCCGGCTTCGACTCCGCCGTCAACGAGCGCGTGAACCGCATGCGCTGGCCTCGCGGCCCTCGGCGCTACGACCTCGCCATCGTCATGGAGCTGGCCCAGTTGCGCTCCCGGCCGCTGACCGTGCGCACCCCGGCCGGCGAGGTCGAGCTGGAGGCCACCCTCATCGCCATCGGCAACACCCCGTTCTACGGCGGCGGCGTGCCCATCTGCCCCGACGCCGACCCCGGCGACGGCCTGCTCGACGTCACCATCGCCGGCCGGGCCGGGCGCGCCGAGCTGATGCGGATCCTGCCCAAGCTCCGCACCGGCCGGCACGTCGACCACCCCGTGGTGACCACCCTGCGGGCCAGCTCCGTGGCCATCGCCGGCAACGACTGGATCGGCTACGCCGACGGTGAGCGGCAACGCGAACTGCCGCTCACCGTCGAGTGCGTGCCTAGGGCCTTGTCAGTCGTGGCTTAACACTTGGGTGCTGGGCGCTTCCAGGCGTCGCCGTCGGTGTTGTCGCCGTCCTTGAGGGTGCCCTGGGCCTTCATGAACGTGACGGCGAGGGTCTTCATCTCCAGCTCCAGGTCCTTGGGCACGTTCGCCGGCACGGCCGAGCCGTTCTTGGCGAACCAGCCGCTGGGGCCGTAGTTCCCGTAGAACTTGCCGTTCTGGAAGACATGAAGCTCGAAGTCGGGGAACCGCGCCGTGTCGAACCGGACGGTGAAGTCCCCGTCGAGGGTCTTGGGATCCCGGGCAGTGCCACCCTTGTCGGTCCAGCCGCAGGCGTGGTCGGGCCGGAACGACTCCAGCCGCCGGCCCTCGGCCACGGTGTCGACCTGCGCCAGCGGCACGGCGTAGATGGAGACCTTGGCCTCGACGATCCAGGAGTAGTAGCCGCCGATGGCCTTGGCCTCCGCGTCGGCCTTGGCCTTGGCGTTGGCCTGGTCGAAGGGGCCCTTCATGTCCTTGTCGACGCAGGTCAGGGTGGCGACGCCGGTGGAGGCGACAGTGGCGGTGGAGCTGCACGAGCCGGCGGGCAGGTCGTTCAGGAAGACGTCGGCGTTCATCTGCACGGGCACCTGGGCCGGCACCTTGGCGTTGAGCTTGGGGGTCGCGGTGAAGCGCACGGAGATGGCGCAGCCGGCCTGCACGCACTTGTCGAGCTCGTTGTCCTGGACGATGTCGCCCTCGGACAGCTGCACGTCGGTGTTGATCGCGTCGCCGAGCTGGCCGACGTCGGTCTCCATGTCGTCGTACGTCTTGTCGACGTCGTCGTCGCTCATCGGCGTGAAGGTCGCGGTGCCCAGCCCCGAGTAGGACGCGCGGGCGCCGTTGAGCTGGAGCTTGTGCCCGGGGTTGTCGAACGCGGAAGCGGCCTTCTTGGTGGTCTTGTCGATCCAGCGCACCACCCGGTACGGCTGGTACTTGGCCACGTACAGCGTGCCGTCCGGGGTGTCGGCCTTGAGCACGGCGACGTCGTTGATCGTGGTGCCGTCGTCGCTGGGCGTCGGCAGCTTGTCGGTCCGGGCGACCTGGTCGCGCAGCTTCTCGGCGATCGCCGCCGGGGTGACGTCCTGCTTGAGCAGCGGCGCCAGCTCGCCCAGGTCGCCGGTGGCCCATCGGTTCGTCAGCTGCACGCCCGACGGCAGCTTGGCCTCGACGCCCGGCGGGACGATGCCGCCCGCCAGCTGCGCGTACAGCTTGCCGTTGGCGATGAGAAACGGGAACTTGAGGCCGCCACCGGTCAGCGAGCCGACAGCGTCGCCCTGGTTGGTGACGCGGCCATCGAACTGGCTGCCGTCCGGCAGGTCGGCCCGGTAGTTGGCCACCGGCTGCGCGGCCAGGTTGGCCACGGCCTGCTCGAACGGGCTGCGGTCGGGCGGCCACACCAGCCACGTCGTGACGCCCGCGACCAGCAGCACCACCACGGCCGCCGCGATCAGGGCGAGCCGCTTGCCGCGGCGCTTGCGCGGCACCACCGGCACCAGGTCGGTGCGCAGCGGCGCGTGCCACCCCGGCGGCAGGTCGGCGTTCGCCACCAGCGGCGGATGCCACGGCTCGGCCAGCTGCGGCCACGCCCGCTGCACCTGCGACGCGAGGGGCGCCATCGGCGGGAACTGGCCGGTCGGCGGCGTGACCCCCGGCTGGAAGTCGGCACCCGGCTGCCACGTGGTCTGCGGCAGGTTCGCGACCGGCGCGACCGGCTGCTGCCAGGCCTGCGGCGGAGCGGCGGGCTGCCACGGGTTCGGCGGCTGCTGGCCCGTCTGCCACTGGCTCTGGGGCGCATAGCTGGCGGGCGTGGCCGGCTGCCACGGGCTTTGCGGCAGCTCCACCGCAGGCGGTGGTGTGTCGGCCACTGGCTGCTCAACAACCGGCGTGGGCTGTTGTTCGGCGGCCGCCGGTCTCGGCTCCGCCTCCGATGCGGTCGGCCCGTCGTGTCTGGACGGCTCGGCGATCGGCTCCTCCGGCGCGTGCTGACCGCGCGCCGGGTCGATGGACTCCTGGTCCATGGTCATTCCCCCCTACGGCTTCGGGCGGAATGATGTCAAACAAAGGTCACGGGTCAATTGCGGTCGTTGAGCGCTTCGGTCAGCTCGCCGTAGCTGAGGCTGCCGACCAGCCCGCCGAAGCCGGCCCCGCCGAGCACGCCGGTCAGGGCGTCCCGGGCGGCGCCCCACGCGAGCCGGGCCAGCGCCGAGCCGGTGGAGACGCGCCGAACGCCCATGGCCGCCAATGACTCCAGGGACGGCAGCGCGGGGGAGGCGAGCACGTTGACGGCGGCCCCGGGTAGGGCAGCGACCAGGTCGGGGATCTGGGCGACGGGCAGCCCGGGCGCGAACACGCAGTCGGCCCCGGCGGCCAGAAACTGCCGCAGCCGGTCGACGCCGTCGTCGAAGCCGCCGGAGCCGGACCACCAGACGTCGGTGCGGGCGTTGACCACGGCGTCGCCGGCGACCGAGCGGGCCAGGGCGATGCGGTCGGCGGCGTCGCCAATGTCCCGCAGAACCCCGTCGGGATACCGGGTGTCCTCGATGTTGACGCCGACCACGCCGACTTCGACCGCGGCCGACACCGCGGCCCGCACGTCGCCGTAGCCGCCCTCGAGATCGGCCGACACCGGCACGGCCGAGGCCTCGACGATCGCCGCCACCGCCTTGATCATCACCGGCATGGGCATCCGCTCGCCGTCCGGCTGCCCGAGCGCCGCGGCCACGCCGGCGCTGGTTGTGGCGATCGCCGGCACGCCGGGCATTGTCGACAGCAGCCGTGCCGACGCCGGGTCCCAGGCGTTGGGCAGCACGAAAAACCCGCTCCGGTGCAGCTCCCGAAAGTCCATGCCGGAAAGCCTAGGCACACCACGGTTCGGCGCCGGCCGAACCGTCAGCCGGCAATGTCATCCGAGTGCGGCGATCCGCAGCACCCAGTCGTCGTCCCCGCCGTGGTTGGGGCCGGGCGGCGTGAACGACACCCGGCCGCGGCTGATCGGCGGGTCGGCCAGCCGGTAGTGGCCGTCGGTCGGGTCGTACCAGAACGCGACCGCGCCGGGGCGCATCTTCGACATGTCCACGGTGATCGTGCGGGACGTCGGCATGTAGATCACGGCCAGCCGCCCGTCGGCGGTGCTCGCCGCGGTGGCGTAGTCGTTGTCGTTGACCGAACCCACGGTGTCGAAGGTGCCGTAACCGTTGACCAGCAACGTGTGCTTCTGGTCGGGCACCAGGTCGTACCAGCGGCTGGAGCCGAACAGATCGGTCATCAGCTTGAACTCGCGGGTGCCCTGGGTGTCCACGTGGTCCTCCCAGCCCGGCTTGAACTGCCAGGTCCAGGTGCTGCCGTAGAGCTGCCCGGTGGCGCCGCTGGTCATCGTCCAGTACTCCTGGCGGCGCAACGTCTTCGGCCCGGTGTAGTCGTGCTCGTCCTCGTAGTTGGCCTCGACCATGTACGCCGGCAGCGGGTTGTCCCGGTTGTACTCCTTGAGCACCTGAGCGTAGGTCGGGTAGTAGGTGTAGGCCGAGTCGATCTGGATGTACTGCCGCCAGCTCGGGTCGTCGAGCGAGCCGCTGGTCAGGTAGTTCAGCTCCACGGTCTGCAGGTGGTCCGGGTCGGTCTCCTTGAGGCCGCGGGCCACCGCCTGGGTCAGGGCCCGGTCGTTCGGGTCCTGCCAGGTCTGCAGGTCGCAGCCGTTGAACCAGACGATGTTGGGGTACTTGACGAATCGCTTGCCCAGGAACTGCCCGAACGCGTGCGCCTTGTCGATCCCGTTGTCCCGCAACAGCTGTAGGTGCCCGCAGGTCTCGACCGGGGTGAGCCAGATGGTCAGGCCCTCGTCCCGGGCGGCGGCCACCATGTGCTCGACCCGGTCCCAGTAGGCCGGGTTCGGCGTCGACATGTCACCGGCCTTGGTGAACGGGGTGATGCCGTCGTACGTGGCGTCGTCGGGGTGGCCGCCCTGGTCCGGCGGCACCAGCGAGTTGATCCAGAGCGTGTTGAAGCCGCCGGCCCGGCGGTCGGTGAAGTAGTCCTCGGCCTGCTCCTGGGACATGGTCACGAACAGGCCCTGCGGTGAGTCGCCGGAGATCAGGTACGGCCGGCCGAGCTGGTCCAGCAGGTACCGCCCGTTCGCGCTGGCCGAGGTCGGCCAGGCGAACCGGGGGCCGGGGATGTCCGGCGACTGCACCGACGGCGTGGCCAGGACCGAGGTGGCGAGCACCGTGGCCGTCAGCAAGATCGGGATCCGCACATTTGGGATCGTACGGTCCCCGATGTGTGCCCGCAGTGGTTATGGCAGAAGATCTATCCGCCGGTGGGCCACCGGATAGCCGGCCCGCGCGAAGGTCTTGGCCATCCGCGTGTTGGCCACGTCGGTGCCGGCGACGATCTTCTCCGCGCCCTCGGCGGCCAGCTTGTGCGTGGTCTCCGCCAGCAGGTCGTAGGAATAGCCGTGGCCGCGCTGCTCGGGCACGATCGCGATGTAGCCGACGACGTGGGCGCTGTAGTGGTAGCAGGGTGCGGCCAACCCGACGAGTTCGCCGTCCGATGTGTACGCCAGCCGCCACCACTCGCGCGGGCTGGGCATCCAGCGCAGGAGGTCGAGGTCCTCCTGTGCGGACGCGTCCAGACCCTTCTCGGCGATGGCTCGCTGGACGTGCGCGTCGACACTGGTCGCGTTGACCCGGCGGAAGACGTCGAAGATGACATCGTCGTCGGGTTCCGGCCGGAACTCCAGTCGGGTGCTGCGTTCCGGCAGGCCGCAGTCCGGCGTCCAGCTGTAGGTGTAACGCTCGACGAGGAACGTCATGCCGGCGGCTTTCGCCGCGTCGAGCCGGGCCGTGGCGGCAGCGTGCACCGCCGGGTCGTCCCGCCAGTTCGCCGGCAGCGGGATCGAGTACTCGGTGCGGAACGGCGCGGTGCGCAGCAGGTGCACGGCGGCGTCGGCGTCGGTGAAGTCGAACCAGTCCAACGCTTTCGGCTCGGTGTCCTCGGGGCCGGCCCACCAGACCGCCCGCGCCACGACGACACCGTCGCGCAGCGCGACCCATGTCCACTCGGGACGGTAGTCGCCGGTGGCGTAGGTGGTGCCGAACGCGCCGTAGCCGACCAGCATGGGGTCGGGCAGCGAGTCGAACAGGGAACCTTCGCCGGCCTCGAGCGGCCGGACGACCAGATCAGACATTTTTGAGAACTCCGGGAGTGTCGGTGTGTGCTCCCGAGTCACGCCCTGGGGTACCGGTGGGAGCACGTGAACAGTCGAGTGACCATCGCTCCCACCTCCTTGTCGTCTCCGAAGGGCGTGCCGGCGAGGCTAGCCCGTCGGCACGCCCTCCGCGAACGCTTTATCTCAGCCGGTGGTGATGAACTTGTCCGGGCTGGTCACCACCGGGGACTCGACGTACAGGCTGCGGTACTCGTCCTGGATGCCGCTGTTGTGCACCTGGAGCGCCAGCGGGCCGACCTGGCCGGCCGTCTTGTCGGTGAAGTCCAGCACCTCGGTGCCCTTGCACGTGGTGGCGGTGCCCTTGAGCGGGCAGCAGGCCATCTTGGCGACGCCGGTGGCCTGGTTGCCGATCAGCTCGCACTGGCTCCAGGTCTTCACGTCCCACTTGGTGTGCGGGAGCTGCTTGAACAGGCTGCCGCCGCCGTTGTTCTTGCCGGGGCGGTAGTCCCAGTGGCCGCCGTTGGGCGGCTGGAACTGGATGGCGCTCAGCGCGTCGCGGATCGGGTTGGTGGTGCCCCAGATCAGCACCGTCGGCGCGTGGTTGCCCTTCACCTGGCGCACGTTGAAGATCCAGCGGAACGTGCCGACCTGCTGCTTGTTGTAGTACAGCCAGCCCCGCGAGGTGCCGTTGCCGTGGATGACGCCGTTCTTCGCCGACCACTGGTCCGCCTTCTGCGCGGTCCAGCCGTCCAGGGTCTTGCCGTCGAACATGGAGACGAGGTTCGGGTCGTTGTAGGGGTTGCCTGCCAGGAAATCAGGCGCTGCGGCTGCGGCCTGGGACGCCGGGGCCATGGCGACCGCGACGAGCAGGGAGATCGCGATGGTGACTATCCACAGTGGACGACGAACCATGATCCCTCCGAGCGTGAATCGGATGTAAACCTTTTCATGCGCGGCGACACCAGGTTACGAGCAGCTGAACCCACCCGTCAACCCACCCCGAACCCCGGCGAGTCCCGCTCGCAGTCACACCGAATGTACGAATCGGTTTCGTACATTCGGTGTGACGCTGGGCGGGACTCGCGGGGTGTCAGTCCGACGTCAGTTCGAAGACCATGGCTTGGCCGGGGCCTAGGAGTGGGGCCTGCACGCCGACCTGGCCCAGCACGGCCCCGGTCAGCGTGACGCCCTTGGCCACCCATGGCGTCTGCTGGGCGAACCGGCCGGTGGCCGGGGCGACCTCGGGCAGCGCCTGCACCGTGTAGCGGCGGTCGGCGTCCAGGCCGGGGAAGCGCAGCCGGGCCGGCACCGCGTCGGGTGAGGTTTCCAGCCGTGCGTAGGCGAAAACGGCCTGCCCGTCGCCGACGACGCCGTGCAGCAGCGAACCCTGATCAGTGTGATCGGCCCGGACGGTCACGCCGCCGTGCAGCAGCGGCCGCAGCCGCTTGTACGTGGCGATCCAGGCGGTGAGCTGGGCCAGCTCGTCCCCGGACAGTCCGGTCAGGTCCCACTCGAGGCCGGCGTGGTCGAACAGCGCCGTGGCGCAGCGGAACGGCAGTTCGGCGACGCGGCCGGTGGTGTGGGCCTGCGGCGGGCCGACGTGGCTGCCGATCAGCTCGGGCGGCACGAGCAGTCCCATCCAGCGCTGGATCCGTTGCCGCTCAACGGCATCATTGGTGTCGGAGGCCCACACCCGGTCTGTATGGGCGAGGATGCCCAGATCCACCCGGGCGCCGCCGGAGGAGCAGGACTCGATCTCCAGCGCCGGGTGCCGCGAGCGCAGCTCGTCCAGCAGCCGGTAGACGGCCGCGGTCTGGCCGTGCACGCCGGGCACGGCCTCCAGCAGGTCCCGGTTGTGGTCCCACTTGATGTAGTCGATGCCGTACTCGGCGACGAGAGAGTCCAGGCGCTCCAACAGATAGCCGTACACCTCGGGCTTGGCCAGGTCGAGCACCTGCTGCCGCCGCCAGGGCCGGGCCGGGCGGTCCGCGGCCACCAGCAGCCAGTCCGGGTGGTTGCGGGCCAGCTCCGAGTCGGGGTTCACCATCTCCGGCTCGAACCACAGCCCAAACTGCATTCCCTTGCCCCGCACGTAATCCACCAGCGGGGACAGGCCGTCCGGCCACACCTGGGGGTCGACGAACCAGTCGCCGAGACCGGCGGAGTCGTCGCGGCGGCCCAGGAACCAGCCGTCGTCCAGCACGAAGCGCTCGACGCCGATCTCGGCGGCCCGGTCGGCCAGCGCCTTGAGCCGGTCCAGGTCGTGGTTGAAGTAGACGGCTTCCCAGGTGTTGAGCACGACCGGCCGCGGCGTGGACGGATGCGAGGGACGGGCCCGCATCCAGGCGTGCAGCCGCTCGGAAAGCCCGTCCAGACCGTGGTCGGACCACACGAAAAACGCCCACGGCGTGGCATAGGCCTCACCAGGGGCGAGTCGGATCTCGCCCGGGCCGAGCAGTTCCGCCGCGCCGAGCACGCCGACGCCCTCGGCCAGCCGCTCGGCGAAGTGCTCGTGGTTGCCGCTCCAGGCCAGGTGCACGCCCCACACCTCGCCGTGCCGGAAGCCGAAATCCTCGGTGCCGGCGACCAGCAGCCCGGTCGCGTCGTGACCGGTGCGGCCGCGCCGGCTTTCCCGCGCCCGCAGGCCGTGCTGGAACGGGCTGCGCTGCGGCGACCGCTCCCGGCACCAGCGGCCGGTGAGGTCCAGCAACTCGGTGGCGTGCGTGGGCACCGGCAGCAGCAGCCGCAGCGCGTCCACGGTCCACGTGTCGGACCCGGTGTTCACGACCTCGTGCCGCACCCGCAGCACGCCCTGGGGGTCGAGGTGCAGTTCGACGTGGAACTCAACGCCGGCAACGGGATCGGCGGCGGTGAAGCTCAGCGAGTTGCCGTCCACGGCCACCGGGGCGATCAGCTCGGGCCGCACGTGCGGCCACGCCCCTTCGCGGTGCCCGGACGTGCCGGGCCGGCCGAGCCAGCCCTCCTGCTCGGACGGCAGCAGGGTCAGCCGGATCGGGGAGTCCACCGAGCTCGGCGGCACGCCCGGCGTGGCGGCGAGCACGAAGTCGCCGTCGACCGGCCCCAGGTCGGCGCCCCAGTGCAACACTCGGGGCAGCCCGGGGCCGGCCTCCACGACCAGACCCGTCCCGTTCGCCGCCAGGGTGATCAGCTCGCTCATGAACAAAAACCTAGGCGACAGGCGAGAACGTTTTCAACTATCGGACGGCCACCAGCACCCGATCATCACCGGACTGCCAGACCGTGCCGACCTCGCGGAACCCGGCTTCCCGGAGTGATTTCAGGTGCACCTCCAGGTGCGTGCCGACGCCGTGGTCATCGGACGGCACGGCCCGTTCGCGCCGCTGGGCCAGCAGGTCGGCAAACGTTTCCTCGGCCTCGACGGCGGTCCACCACTGCTGCCAGTCCTCGTTCTCGGTCACGCCCTGCCGCCGCTCGCGGTCCAGCCGCACCACCTTCTGCAGCTCGCGCAGCCGGGGCTGGTCGTCCACGAAGTGGTCTCCGTTGACGAGCACGCCGCCGGGCTCGATCAGCTCGGCCAGATCGCGGTAGAGCTGGCCGAGCCCCTCCTCGGACAGCCAGTGCAACGCCGTCGTGGACACCGCGGCCTGCACCTTGCCGGTGATTTCCAGCGAATCCGTCCAGCCGGGCACACCCAGCCGGGCCTCGACGAAGCGCACCGTCGACGGGGCGGTGGCCCGGGCGAAGGCCAGCAGCAGCGGGTCTGTGTCGATTCCCACGAAGTGGGCGGCGGGCAGCCGGTCCGACAGCCGGGCGGCCAGCGAGCCGGGGCCGCAGCCCAGATCGAGCACGGTGGGCGACGAGTGCTGGCTGAGCGTGTCCGCGAGGACGTCGCCGATCACTGTGAAACGCAGCTCACGATCGGCGATGTAGCGCTCCTGCTGCGCGTCCCAGCGGCGCAGCCAGGCCGCCGCGACGGCGGGATCGACGGTATCGGTGCTGGTCATGAGCCCTCCCCTGTTTCGGTCCTTACTGCAACCTAGTTGCAAGAGGTCGATGTCTCAAGGGGTGGACCGTCGATCGACGGATGTTGCCGGCGGATAGGGTCTGCGACCATCCGAGCACAGACCGAGTTCGAGGTGGGGGAACACCCATGACCTGGCGACGACCGTCCCTGTTGGTGGCCGGCCTGCTACTGGCCGGCACGGTGACCGCGTGTGGCGGCGGCGGCCAGAGTGCCAGCACCGCCGCGTTCGACCCGAACAACTGCCAGGGCGGCACGCTGGAGATCCTCAACCAGGACGACGCCGGCTCGCACCTGGACCCGGCCCGCCTCTACACCTCCGGCGGCGGCAACATCCCGTCCCTGCTGTTCCGCACGCTGACCACCAGAACCCGCAAGGCCGGCGCGGACGGCGCTAAGGTCGCCCCGGACCTGGCCACCGACACCGGCGAGCCCAACGCCGACGCCACCGTGTGGACCTACCACCTCCGCGACGGCCTGAAGTTCGAGGACGGCACCCCGATCACGTCGGCCGACGTCAAGTACGGCATCGAGCGCGGCTTCGCGGCCGAGTTGCCCGGCGGCGCTCCCTACCTGCACGACTGGCTGGTCGACGCGCAGAACTACCCGGGCCCGTACAAGGACCCGAACGGCATCGCCGCGATCGAGACGCCGGACGCCAAGACCATCGTCTTCCACCTGAACTCGCCGCACGGCGACTTCCCGTACCTGGCCACGGCCACCCAGTTCGCGCCGGTGCCCAAGGCCAAGGACACGGGGGCCGACTACGAGAAGCACCCGATCTCCAGCGGCCCGTACAAGATCGAGACGTACGACAAGGGCAAGAGCATGACCCTGGTCCGCAACACCGACTGGTCGCGGGCCGTGGACCCGAACCGGCTGGCCTGCCCGGACCGCATCGAGGCGACCTACGGCCTGGACTCTGCGGTGATCAACCAGCGGCTGTCCACCGGTACCGGCAACGACGCCAACGCGGTCACCACCGACACCAGCCTCGGCCCGTCCGAGCTGGCCCAGCTCGACAACAACCCGGACCTGGCCAAGCGGGTGGCCAAGGGCGGCTTCCCGTACACGTACTACCTGGCGTTCGACAACACCAAGGCGCCGTTCAACGACATCAAGGTCCGTGAGGCGTTCAGCTACGCCGTCGACCGCACCTCGGCGGTGAACGCGGTCGGCGGCAGCTCGCTGGCCTACCCGGCCACGACCTTCCTGCCCAACAACAAGACCATGGGCTACCAGGCCTTCGACTACTTCCCGGCCGGCGCCAACGGCGACCCGGCCAAGGCCAAGCAGCTGCTGGCCGAGGCCGGTTTCCCCAACGGCCTCACCATCACGCTGGCCCACCGCTCTGACGACAGCAACCAGGACGGGCCGGCGGTGGCCACCGCCGTGCAGGACGCGTTCAAGAAGGCCGGCATCACGGTCAAGCTCCAGAGCATCGACAGCGACAGCTACGGGACGACCGTGAACAACCCGGCCACGCAGCCGCAGGTGGCGGTGGAGGGCTGGGGCGCGGACTGGCCGTCCGGCGGGCCGTTCATCATCCCGATCTTCGACGGCCGGCAGTACCTGGCCGGCGGCGGCAACTTCAACACGGCGCACTTCGACGACAAGGCCGTGAACGCCAAGATCGACGAGATCAACAAGATCACCGATCCGGACCAGGCCGCGCAGCAGTGGGGCCAGCTCGACAGCGAGATCATGAAGCAGGCGCCGGTCGTGCCGCTGTACCACACCACCCAGCTGCGGCTGTACGGCAAGAACGTGAAGAACGCCTTCGTCAGCGACTGGACCGGCGTGTACGACCTGTCCCAGGTGTCCGTGAAGTGACCGAGGCCAGACCGGGTTTCCGGGTCTTTCTGGGCCGGTTCCGCACCGACCGCGCCGCCGTGTTCGGCGCGGTCGTGGCGGGCCTGCTGGTGCTGCTCGCGCTGTTGGCGCCCGTGCTGACCGCGCTGGAGGGGCAGGACATCTCGTCGTTCCACAACGACCTGGTGGACTCGGCCCGCGGCGGCGTGCCGATCGGGCCGCTGGGCGGCATGAGCGGCCAGCACTGGCTCGGCGTGGAGCCGCAGACCGGCCGCGACCTGTTCGCCCGGGTCGCCCAGGGTGCGCAGATCTCGTTGCTGGTGGCCGTGTCCGCGACCGTGGTGCAGGTTTTCCTCGGCGTTGTGGTGGGTCTGGCCGCCGGGCTGGGCAGCAAACTGCTGGACACCGTGCTGACCCGGCTGGCCGACATCGCGATCGCGTTCCCGGTCATCATCTTCTCGCTGGCCCTGCTGACCATCGTGCCGGACAGCGTGCCGCGGCCGCTGCTGCTGGCGGTGGTGATCGGCGTGCTCGGCTGGGGCGGCACCGCCCGCATCGCCCGTGGCCAGACGTTGTCGTTGCGCACCAGGGACTTCGTCGCGGCGGCCCGGCTGTCCGGGGCCGGCGGGTTCCGCGTCGCGCGCCGGGAGATCCTGCCCGGGCTGGCCGCGCCGGTGATCACTTACGCGGCGTTGTTGCTGCCCACCAATGTGATCACCGAGGCGGCGCTGTCCTTCCTCGGCGTCGGCGTGCGGCCGCCGACCTCGTCGTGGGGCCAGATGCTGTCCACCGCGACCACGTGGTTCCGCAGCGACGTGATGTACGTGCTGATCCCCGCGTTCATGGTGTTCCTCACCGTGCTGTCGTTCACGTTGATGGGTGAGGGAGTCCGGGTGGCGCTCGATCCGCGCACCACCCGGCTGACCAGGAAGGCGGGCTGAGGTGCTCGGCTACGCGGTGCGCCGCATCGGCGGCGCGGCGGCGGTGCTGCTGATCATGTCGGCGGTGGTGTACCTGCTGTTCTACTTGATGCCGGCCAATCCCGCGCAGCTGGTGTGCGGCATCAAGACGTGCACGCCGGACCGGCTGGCGGTGATCTCGCACAGTCTCGGCCTGGACGAGCCGCTGTACCTCCAGTACTGGCACTTCCTGGTCGGGCTGGTGGCCGGCCGGGACATCAGCATGGGACCGTCCACTGTGCACTGTGCGGCGCCGTGTCTGGGTTATTCCTTCCAGTACACCGAACCCGTGCTCCAGATGATCCTGGACCGGCTGCCGGTGTCCGGCTCGCTGGTGGTCGGCGCGGCGGTGCTGTGGCTGTCCTTCGGCATCGGCATCGGCGTGCTGTCGGCGCTGCGCCGGGGCCGCTGGGTCGACCACACCGTGAACGCGCTCGTGCTCGGCGGCCTGGCGGTGCCGATCTTCATCACCGGCCTGCTGGCGCTGATGGTCTTCTGCGTGTACCTGCAGTGGATCCCGTTCCCGACCTGGGTGCCGCTGGACCAGGACCCGCTGCTGTGGGCCCAGAACCTGATCCTGCCGTGGATCGTGCTCGCCCTGACCACGATGCCGGTCTACGTCCGGATGTCCCGGGCCGGCATGCTGGAAACCCTGGCCGAGGACCACATCCGCACCGCGCGGGCCTACGGGCTGCCGGAGCGCCAGGTGATCGGCCGGCACGCGCTGCGCGGCGCCCTCAGCCCGCTGATCACGTTGGCGGCGCTGGACGTCGCCGCCATCCTCACCTCGTCGGTGCTCACCGAGTCGGTCTTCGGCCTGCCCGGCATCGGCCAGCTCACCGTGCAGGCCGTGCGCAACGTCGACCTGCCGGTGGTGGTCGGACTGGTGCTGCTCATCGGCTTCGTCATCGTGGTGTGCAACACGATCGCCGATCTGCTCTACGCGGCGGTTGACAAGAGGGTGAGCGTGTCGTGACCGAAACCGTTGTGTCGGTGCGGGATCTCGTCATCGACTTCCACACCGAGGGCGACACAGTCCGCGCCGTCGACGGCCTGTCCTTCGAGCTCGCCGCCGGACGGGCGCTCGGCATCGTGGGGGAGTCCGGCTCGGGCAAGAGCGCGACCGCCTTGTCCCTGCTGGGTTTGCACCGCGGCGGCAACGCGACGGTCGTCGGGGCGGTCGATGTCCTGGGCACGGATGTGCTTACGGCCTCCAACGAACAGGTGCGTCGGCTGCGCGGCAACCGGATCGCCATGGTCTTTCAGGACCCACTGTCCGCTTTGGACCCGTTCTTCAGCGTCGGCGACCAGATCGTCGAGGTCTACCGGGCGCACAACAAGGTTGACGGTCGCGCCGCCCGGGCCCGGGCGGTCGAGGTGCTGGACCGGGTCGGCATTCCCGACGCCGCCCGGCGGGTGAAGTCCTATCCGCACGAGTTCTCCGGCGGCATGCGGCAGCGGGCGCTGATCGCCATGGCGCTGGCGCTGTCGCCCGAGGTGCTGGTCGCCGACGAGCCGACCACCGCGCTGGACGTGACCGTGCAGGCGCAGATCCTGGACCTGATCCACGATCTGCGCGAGGAGACCGGGATGGCGCTGATCCTGGTCACCCACGACCTCGCGGTCGCCGCCGGGAACGTCGACGACGTGCTGGTCATGCAGCGTGGCAAGGCTGTCGAGCACGGGCCGGCCGGCGAGGTGCTGGGCGCGCCCTCGGCGACGTACACGCGCGAACTGGTGGCCTCCATTCCGCGACTGGAGCAGCCGCGGGAGTCGAAGGTGCTCGGCGGTGAGCCGTTGGTGCAGATCAAGGACGTACACCAGGTCTTCA
>Ga0307511_10001035_pt1 | contig 29537 bp, 20 predicted proteins | sample 13_EM_MG_FD_200266 | JGI IMG/M metagenome (GOLD analysis project Ga0307511, IMG submission 200266) | Populus trichocarpa ectomycorrhiza microbial communities from riparian zone in the Pacific Northwest, United States - 13_EM | ecosystem: Host-associated > Plants > Roots > Unclassified | place... | reverse complement strand
CGATCGATAGCCGTGTTCTTTGGCTAGTTTGTAAAATTTATCCAAACGATGCTTTCCCTTTACTTTTCCCATTGTGATTTACGGGTCTTGGAGATTTTGAGAAAAATAGAGAGAACTTTTTTTTTTTCCTTCTGATGGTTGCTGGTAGGGTTAGGTGTTCCAGGAGAGGGGGGGGGGGTTTAGCTAGGGTTTCGAAGGGGCGCAGTTAATAGAATTATAGAACTATTATATAATGTAATAGACCCACTGGACCCAAAGCCCATAGTTTAGATTGTTAAGGAATGAGATTTCATTAGGTTGGGCTTGGCCCAGTGAATTACCCAACACAAATATAGAACAAGCTTGCCAGTTTTCCATGACACCACCAGAAGATAAGATGAACTAGTGTCACTTTTTTTTGGTATTATACACCAGCAATCCTACTACTGGATAAGCTGTTCCAGGTGAAGTACTTGAAGCTTACCTGCTTGCTTTCCAACGTTGAATAGGATACGCCATGTATCTGATCAGGTATCTGATTTGGCACCCCATGGTGACGATAAAAAGAAGAATCCAGGAACAGAGCAATATGGACCAAACGACAGGAACACCGAACATGGAAAAGATAGTCATCATGAATGCTATGAAGAACCCGGACACCCACGTTATCAAAAAAAAAAAATTTACTTTGTGAAGGAGTACTTGGATATGTGACAGCAGATACAACAAGGTTATTTTCATGCACAGGTATATCTGAGATGGATCCGCCCTATGGTGTTGGGGAAGTGTTCAGATGGTAATTTACACAATCAAACAAACTACCAAAGATCATGAGCTCCCTGACTACTTGGTTCTTATAAATGGGGTCAACTAAGCTGGCTGTGGGGCTGGCTCACCTAATAAAATCCTTTAAACCTGGAGGTTTAAGGAGGATTTCTGTTTTTTTTGTATTATTATTATTTCATAAGAAAGCAGGTTTCATTTTAAAAAAAAAAAACTGGCTGTGGGCCTGGCCTGATAGTTATGACTTATGGTCCGGAGTTTAGTTTCAATGGCAGAGACCAAAATGTTGGCAAGTCGAACCAATGAACATAGAGCTGGCACCCTGGCCTCAACCCTCACCATGATAAAGAGCTCGAGGGTGGAGGGGTTCACAGGTAGGCAACAGACTCCTAAGTGCATGAGCATGGACCGAGTTAGAAAGAGGCAGCAGGAGAGGGGGCAACATATCCCAATCCTTGCATGAAAAACTGAATTCAATCTTTTTACAAAAATTGAAGGATCTTGCCTTGCAGACCAGTTTTCCACATCTACAACTTGGATAATTCCTCTACTTAGTTACTAGGTGATTTAACTGCGGATAACTTGGCTAAACGAAAATTGATATAAGTTGTGGTAATCAACAATTCAACATAAGCGAATTTACCAAACCATTTACATACCAAAACAAGTACAGAAGAAACATATCAGTTTCACCATTATTTGAGTACCAAAGAACAAGCACTGGTGCCAGAACAAATTGAAGAACAAGCACTAAGTTTAAACTGAAAGTTAACTTGCAAGAGAACCATCCACTACTGTCTTTCTGTGATAACTTCCAGTATTAAAAGACGCATACACTTGTGGCTATAATTGCCACTTTCCATGACTACCAGCGAGGGAACTAATACCACTGCATCAAGCAGTATATACATAAGACAATATTCATTCTCAGAAACGTAAATGAATCTTCTTAATTGGTATATAAACAATAAAGTTTAACTTCTGCAACATCAGCACTCTGCCATCATAAAATGTCAAGGCACAATTGAACTTTCTGTTTGCAAGTGCATATTAGTCCATCACAACATAAAGGCATGTCCCTCAAAAAAAAAAAAATCAATTGTCATGAATCTTCATGTCTAAATTTTAACTTCCATCTGGTCCTTTTCTAGGCGCCTACCAACCATCCAGGCTTTAGTCCCCACGGGAGCCACTGCTACCTGCAGAAGACTTCTTGCCACCATACTTCTGTTAAAGATCAAAGAAACCAGAATGTTATCTCACATAATGGCAGTCCTACTACAAGAAAAAATGTTACAGTGGCCACGGTTACTAGTGGTGTAAAGCACTTGAAACTCACCTGCTTTCCAACGTTGAATGGAATATATTTGAATTTGATCATATGCGCAATTTGGCGCCTCATTGTAAGGACAAAAAGAACAATCCAGTAACAGAGTAATATAGGCCAAAAGACAGGAACATCAAACATGGAAAAGAAGGTCATAACAAATGCGATGACGAATGCTTTCGTGAAGGAGTACCTGGATATAATGACAGAAACAACAGGATTACTGGTGTGCATAAATGTATCAAAGATGATTTCCTTAATCCCCTCTTCCTTATCCCGCCCCTTCTCAATGGCAGGAGAACCCATTTCTTTTTCTTGTATTGTTTATTATAGATATGTGTTTGGTTTGTTTACTTATCCTATACCCAAAAGCAGCCCTATATAGTTAAGAGAAAGCATGGAATAGTAGAAACATCTAATCTTAATCAAACACACTACTAAAACTATTTAGCTTTCCAACCACCTATTCTTTTAAAGCAATCCTGAATCTGCAAGAACTATGAGAACCACCAATTGAAGGGCTATATATAGCCAAAAGGTACTCAAGGGTGGATCATTCATGATTGAAGTCTCGGAAGATTACCAGGAATCATTTATCAGGTTATAAAGAACAATGAAAGCAATTACACAACAGGATAACTGAGTTGATACACATACAAACAGCATGGGGGTAATTACAAGACTAATTGTCACAAGTGGAAAAATTACTTTCATTACCAGAATTTGAACTCAGGAAGTCGGCGAATGAATGGCTTGAATTCATCAGAACCCTTTGTTGGCAGCAAAGGACCATCTGAAGGATCAATTTCAGGATCAACCAGAGGTGATAAAAACCCAATTAGCAAGTTCAGTATGTATATTCCAAGCCCATAGGCAATTATGTAAAATCCTTGAACATAATAAACTCGCAAACAGTAGATAGCCATTACAACAAAAGTCCCAATCCACCTATGGACCGTATGTGGCGTGCTCTTATCAAGATAATACTGATACATCCTCCAAACATCATTTCCCCATTGCGCAACAGGTGATGCCGCAGAGGCACCCTCAGCCCCAACTCCCTCCATCCAATTTAATCTTCACAATCCTGCCAATTTGATAATATAAAACAAATTAAACCAGCCAAAAAAACCTCATAAGAAAACAGAAAACACAACAAATAACACTGCCCATATCTATGTATGTATGCATGCATATTAAAAATCCAACTGCTACTCGAAAAACATGACCATGCTTCATTTTAACTATAAAAGCATGACCATGCTTCAATTTGACCAATACTCATTCAATTTAACGAATTAAAATCCGGTGAGGTGGTACAATATCCAATTTCCAATCAAATCAAAGCATAACACCGACAAAAAAAGAAAGGAGAAAAAAACGCATGAATCTTCTTAATTACTACAGCAAAAACAAAATTGCTATTCACCAAATTTATGTTCAGAAAAATATTTAAACCGGATTTGAAAGAACCCAGATGACAAAATGTACGCAAGAAACATAAAAACCATCCAATGCAAACAAAACCGTTCACTTTCTCAATTTTTTGGAGCCCGAACTATATAAAAATAAAAACCTTAACAAATTTGAAAGGAACCCAGATGATAAAGGCACGCAAAAAGAATCCAAGACCCACAAAGCCCTTTAACTTCCCAAATCTCAGGAACCCAAAATGAAGAAAATAAGCTTCGTTTAAGCAACCAAATCAAACCCAAAACAGCACAAGATCTAACAATCAAGAAACCAGGAAATACTTTCAAGAAACAGATCTATAATAAAGAGAGCATAGGAATCAAGAACCATAAACGTACAAGGTGATTGGATGGTAAAAAGTAAGGGATTAAAGGGTGCAAAGAATCAGGAAGCAAACCAAGCAGATAAAAAAATGAAAGGGGAAAGAAATAAATAGATAGATTATAATAGTAAAGAAAAATAGAGGGAAAAGAAGAGAAGAGAAGAGAAGCTGACCTTAAATGGACTTGTGATTTTGGTGGCTAGGGAGTAAAGACTGTCCGAGAGAGAACCAAGGAGAAACAAAAGATAATTTTTAGAGGCTAAGGATGTGCAGATCTGTATGAATCAGCCAGTGCCTGCTTACAGGGATATAGATTTTAGTATTTTACTGCTTTTTATTTTTATTTCTTTTTTAATTTTCATAAAAATATAAACAAATAAAGAGATGAGGAGAGTTGAGTTAATGACAGGGAAGGAAGGGTGTTTGAAGAGCGATGGAAAATTATTTTGTCTGTAAGTGATGACGTCCAGGTGGCGTTTTTGGTGGCCTATCCCAAGGAAAAAAAAACTTGGAATATTTTTTTATCAGTTTTTATATATTAAAATAAATACTTATAAAAACAAATTATTTCTATTAGAATTAAATGATACCTATTAATTATTTTAATATCTTATTTCAAAAAATAAAGCATATACTTTGACTATAGTTTTGAAACTCGTCCGACCCGGCAGGTCGATCTAGGATTGAAACCGAGCTAGATTGAAAACAGATAGGAAAAAAAAAACCCGGCGTGACCTGGCTGACCTGACAAAACTCAGTCAAAAACTCAGTTGCGACCCGTTGATTTTTGATTTTTTACTAAAACGACATCGTTTTGATTAAAAAAAAATTGACCCGGGTGACTCGGTCAAAACCAGAGATCCGAGTCGAGTCTCGAAACTATGACTTTAACCATTAAATCAACTTCATCTTTTCCTAAAAAAAAAATATAACAATATTCTTTTTCTTTATTATTTTTTTTTTTATCTAAGGAGTAGGTTTTTTTATTGGCATATTAATGCTGTTGTGTAATTATGATGTTACAATGTCAATATATAGTAAATTAATAATGTTATTAGTATTATAATCTATAAATTAATATATTATTTATTATATGCACATATATATTGATATATTGATTATATGTTTGTCGATATAATAGTGAATGATAATTGTTATTATTTTAACACTTAATATATACATTGACTCTCATTTCAATATATCAAAGATAAAAGACTTATATCTCTGAAAAATATGGATCGATAAAAATTTATTTTTTTAATTGATGAAATATTAGAGAATTCATTGACAAATAAACACTCCAAAGTCAAACCATAAAAATTCTTTGCACCAGAGACAGCATTAAAAAAAAAAGATAAATTTAATGGTTAAAAAAATAAAAATTGCGACATTTTTTTTATATGAAAGAGAACAACAGAGAGAGTTTTATTTATTTATTTAGTAAAACATGAAAAGAAAAGGGACAAAAGCTGTATTCCAAGGCAGAAAGTACACAAGGAAGTGTGCATACCAAACAAAAAAGGGGTAGCTGAGGTCCATGACGATGAGCATTTACTCCGCACCAATCTGTGAACAAACGAATAAAATGTATTGGGCTGGGCCCATCTTTCTCTGCAATATCAAATAGTAATTTACGAGGTCTCATTAATGTAGCCCATTAGGCAACCTTGCTCGTGCTTATGGATCCAGGAATTGCCTCTCCTAAGTCTTGAGCCCTAGAGGTTGCTAGGAACGTTGCGAGGCTCGGTCCATAATCTGACCCGAAAATGAATTTGGGTCGTTATTAAATCAATTTGTAATATATCATCTGGAATCAATTTTTTTTTTTTATCAAAACAAATCCCAGCATGTTTACTTGCATTTATAGACCGTCAATTATTGGAGTGCGATCGACGAACAGAGGATTTGAAAGGCAGTCTTTTCGCACTTGAACCAGGTAAGCTTTGCCACTTAAATTAAGTGGACATGCTTTTTTCATTGTAAAAAACTATGGTTCTGCAAAGAATATTTGTCAAGATCAACAAGCAGGGAAACGTTATAATTTATATGCTGCTACATCTGTCATTTAACAGTTGTGTATTGCAAATCGGATACACACCATGGATGATTGGATGGTTTACAGAGGAAGGCCATGGGAAACGGTGAAGCACAAAACACATCAACTTTTCTATTCCGGTCGTTCAGGGGAGAATCAATCTTCACTGCGCAGATGGTATCAGAACGAAGACAATTTTTCTGCCATACTTGGCTTTCTCTCTAGCTAATTGAAATTTACAGACACATCCCATGAATCAAAGCACGAGGAAGAGCTTATCAATTCAAAGTCCTACCAGTGATTATATACTTGCGTGTGAATTAAGGTGCGTAGTGATTTCCTATAAAAGCACTCATTAACCTAAACATGTCTAATTTTGGAGTTTATGGATTTTTATGGATTCTGGTGCATTAAGCTAAAAAAAAAAAATTAAAAAAGTTATTATTTTAATATATTTTCGAGTAAAAATTATTTTGAAAAACAATAATAACTATTTTTTTAAACAGCAATCGTACAGGAAAACTTTTATTCTGGATTTATAAAACTCACAAATTTAATGAATTGATTTTCATTATTAAATTTACATATATATATATTAATATAACCTCTATTAGTTATATCAATACGTGATAAAAACGATAATAACCTAATTTTTTATTGTCTTATCTCTTTCTTATTTAATTCAAATTATTAAATTTAAAACCAATAACATTTGAAATCTAACTCACGAGACCCGGAATCATAATTTGAGATCTAACAACTGATTGAATTTGATCTGTGTTAGCTATATATGTTAGCTTCAAACAAAGAAAATTAAAGAAAAAAGGAAGATCTCGAGACAAGGAACAAACAATATTTATACGACCAGATAGCTTGAAATCATATCCAAAGAACAGTGTCAATTCTAGATCGACGAGCCTGAGCCTGAGCCTCGGCCTTCACCTTGCACGATTTCTTTTTCTTTGTTTTATAAAAGAAAGATTTGAACCCAAGTACGAGGAAAATGAATAGCATGGGAATAAATTTAACTACGGATAAATTGTGTTTTCAAAAGATTTTAATTTTTTTTTTATTAAAATTTAATATAATTTGTATGTTTTGGATCGTTTTCATTGATGTCAAAAATAATTTTTAAAAATAAAAAAAATTATTAACATATATTTCAATATAAAAAATTATTTAAAAAACAAACGATAATTTCATCACTAAGTTTCCATAGCTATACACGAGACAAGATTACCTAGTTTGCTTGTACATGGCACAAGTCATGTGTTCGATGCTAGGCACACAACATGCGGCTTAAAGCAAGAAAACTGACATGGATCATCGAATGGTCTCTTGCCCAACTCTGTGACAAGACGTCAAATTCCTCTGAGACACGTATTTCAAATGGCAAGAATTTCTTTCCAATAATGGTGTCGCAGATAGGCAAATAATGCTTGTCAAGCCGACAACATTGTACAACACAGAAGTCCTCAACATCGTTAGGTCATACGTGGACAAATCACAGCCACATTAAAACTGTATTTTTCTGGTGGATGAACCATGCACATAGCAATGGAACCCACCAATAAATGTTAACTAGTCAAAGTGAAATTCTAGCCATCCGAGCAACCTATATATTGGGGGTTTTTTTTTAAAAAAAAAATATAGCACGATAATTGTGAAAATTTGGTGGAATATCACTGTTAAAAAAAATATGATGAAATAATATATTTTGATATTATCCGAGCGACAAAGTAGATATTATTTTTAAGAACCGTAATGTTTAATAAATAGGAAGCATAATATTAATATGACAAAATTATAATTAATATTATAGTTAATAATTAATGTTACGGTTAATAACTATGATATTTAAGTAAATATCAAAGTTTTGAAACGCAATATTATTAAAATGTTATTTTTATTAACCGCAATATTTTTAAAATTTGCTATTTTTTTAATTACTTCGCAATGTATTTTGTTTTTCCTGTGTTAATTACATAATCTATCCATATATATGTGTGTGTATGTATGCATGTATGTATATAGTGTTAGAGAATAATATAAATCATATCATGAGGTCTTATTTAATAGCTTAAACTATTGAGTTGAGATGATTCTTTAACATGGTATCGGAGTCTGGATTACTAAGCGGTCACGAGTTCGAATCTCACTATCTCTATTTATTTGATAAAAATTAAACATAAGGTAGTGTAGACATATGTAAGTTTCAAATCCAAAAGATTTTTACTTGAAAATGTGTGTTAAATAATAATATAAATTATATTTTAAAATTTTAGATAATAATTTAAGTTTTTAAATTAAATTGATATTAAAGTTACGTATTCACACACACTAAGGCTCCCTTTCTTTTTATAATTTCCCTGGCTCGATCTCCCAAGCCACCCAACTTGGAATCGGGTGTAAACTAAAAACTGTCCATGTTAATTACTTCATACACTCGTTCCAAAATCGAGGGCCAAGTACAGTATCTTAAACCAGTTTTTGGGTGTTAATATGAAGTATTTTTCTTCAATCTCTCTGTTGTTGTTGTTGTTATTACCTTGAACTAAGATTTGTTAGATCTTGTCTCTTGTACTGAATTCAAGCGTTTCAAGAATAAAGTTCCTTTACACGGGGCTCCACAACTAGCTAGCAGAATCCAATGAAGAAGACCCATTCGAAGCGATAAGGATCAGGTTTTTTGTGCATGATCACTGCCAAACTGAGTTAGCGTCACTGCCAAACTGAGTTAGCGTCACTGCAACTTGAATCTCCGCATCATGTGAAGATATTTCTTGCTCAAGTGATCATATCTTCTAGCAAGCGAGGAATTGCCACGGTTCTTCTTGCAAATTCCCAGTGCTCGCAAGACAAGCTATCCTTCTACAATTCTACTACAAAGCATTGTATCTTGTCTATTCCAACTGTATCCTTAATCTATTAGGTTATTCATGAGAGTTTTCGGACCCAGAAATATATATTACAATTGTTTATAGATATATTTAAAAAAATTACAGAACTCCAGGAATCAATATAAACTTTGAGCGGTAGCTTTGTCTTTAAAATTAATTTTAATTTTCAATAGTTTGTAACTAGTAATATGTTTTTTTTTCCATAACCTTTTTTTTTTTTAACCGTGGATGTCCGGCCCAGGTTATGCACACCTCGACTAATTCTCCGAGACCCTGAAGTTAACAACTAGGTCTTGAAATTTGTGGCACTCAAACTAGTAACTTTTAGAGAGCAAATCTAAAGTCTGATTAGTTAAATTATACCCTCATAATTATTTTTTCATAACATTTAAATGTCGTACATTTAAACCTCCGTATATATAAAAAAATTTAGTTATATAATTTATATCTAGGATATTAGTTCATGAATATAAATATAAAAAAAATATATATCCTCGTGTTGTGTGTAAGATTTAACTCTGTACATTATCATCTATATCTTTTTAAATAAAAAAATATTCAAAATAGATAGCAATATATAAAAAACATATATATTTCGCTATTCAAATCATTTACATCCATGTTTTTAAAAATATATATAAATCATATTACAACACACTAGAAACGTGTTTAAAATAAGTATATTACATGTTAACAGGTGATTTATTGTTGTTGCTGAATTAAAAAAAAAAATGTGAAAAGAGGACGTGGGGTCACTTCTATATTATATACTTTTTTAAATGTTTTTTATTTATAAATATATTAAAATAATATTTTTATTTTATTTTTTAAAATTTATTTTTAATAATAAAAAATTGGTTAAAACTCAACATTAATAAGTTCGTGGCTAAGCAAGAAAACAAAAAAGCCCAAACTCAAAATAGATCAAATACCGAACACAAATAAATCCCTTCTACAAACCCTCAAAAAAGTGCTTCAACCGAACAAGAATTTGAGCTTCATTTCAGTGATGTTGTTATCTATGAATCTATGATTACAGAGAGAAGCAGAGAAGAAGGTGAATAAAACTGCAACCTTGCTTACACGTACTACCATGCCTATGTTTTTATTTGTTCATAAACGAGTTTGCAAGTAACTTAGATAAATTAATTTTATTTTTCTGGACTTCTGTAACTAAGTTTTCCGTGTTGGGTTGTTGTTTAAGCTCGTTATAAGTGGAAATCCTTTTCTTTTTATTATTTCTTTTAGTGGGATTGATTTATTTTGTAAAGTAAGATCCTTGCAGTGATCTTGTTTTTTTATTTGCTTTTTTGAAAAAAGAAATAACAGAGAATCAACGACCTCACATATTGTGACTTTGGCTTGGCAGTACCAGTCTATGAAGCAGTGCTAGTCTGCTTGGATGTCTCATTGGACGCAAACTAGTTGCAGGAAAGAAAATGAAGCTCCAAAGCGATTAGGTGATGATTCTGGGGAAGTCAGTCATGGTAGAAAACATCATCAGTCACTTAGTGGGCCGGAGATGGAGACATGTAGTTCTAAACTTGTCGGGGGGCTTGGAGAATTAATTGAGGGGAAAGGGATCGACTTCATGAAAGAAAACCGTACTATGAGTTCAAAAAAACTGAGGAATGAAGTGTTTGAGGGCCAGTCTTCTTTTCCGGTGTTCAAACCTTCTCAAGATAGGGATAGTGTTTTATCTCTGAAGAATGGTGTTTCTCTTGGTAGAACTGCGGATTATTTATCCTTAATGCCCGGACAGGCTCCTCCTGAGGTAGAAATTCAGAGAAGAAAACCCCAGTTTCAGACAGAAGATATCAACTTGGCTCCAGAGAAGCAGGTGAAGTCTAATAGTTTGCTAGAAAGGAGTAGCAGAGTCGTTTCGACACCTATTCAGGATGATTTTGTAAGGTCGACTGCAGTTACTGTGCCGTGTGAGTTTGAAGGCAGAAGGGCTCCAATTCAGTCCTTTTTCTATGGGCTTGATCACATTAATGAACCAGGCTGTGCGTCTTTGGTTCATAAGAAGAAAATGAATAAAAATGATGGTCTTCTCTTTTGTGATCCCTCAACAAGCAATAATCAGCTAAGAGATTTTTTCGGTAAGTCATTTCAGACGGTGCCAAATCATTCTGATTTTGAATTGTTTTCTAGCCAGATCAGTCCCAGAGATAATATCAAATTAGAAAAATTGTATCATGGATCTTATGCACTACCAAGTCTTCCCTCTGTTCATGATGTGGGGACTATGAGAATGCGTGCTACAATAGACTCCACAGAAGAATTTTCTAGAGGTCCTCCGAAGTTTACCCAGACTACTCACCGCTTTTTCATCACAAAAAAGACTGACGTAAACTTACCTGATGGTGCCCAGATGTTTAGAGAGTCAGCAACATCCACTGAATTTAAGGGGAAAATGGTGACTGAACTCCTTGCTTTATCTCCGGATTTTGGCTTCCATGTCAAGCAAGGAGAGCAGATGCAACCTCTGGGAAGCTCCACAGAGAGTGAAGGAAAAGAAAACACTGGGAATGTCAAGGCTTCTGCAGTTGTTAAAGAGAATGATTCATCAGCTGATGGAATAGAAAACACTGAGAATGTCAAGACTTCTGCAGTCGATGAAGAGAATGATTCATCAGCTGATGGAATAGAAAACACTGAGAATGTCAAGACTTCTGCAGTCGATGAAGAGAATGATTTATCAGCTGAAACTGATGCCATGGATATTCACGCTTTCTGTGAGAATCATATATCTGGTATGTACGGTCTGTATCTCATATGAGGACTCGGTTAAATCTTAGAATGCAGTGTTGATGATAGCTTTCTATGCTATGGAGCACATCCCTCCGATGAAGTTGATAGATATAATCACCTAAATTTGATTAGTGTTAATGAGTTTTGTATTTTTTTAGCGTAGTCCTACTATGCAAATTAGTGAGTTTATTTCTTTATGTTGCAGGTGTGGCATCGTTGCAATCACATAAGGTAACTTTTACTGTGTTTCTATCTCTAAGTTTGTGCCCCTCAAGTGCTTTTCTAGTGTTGACTACGTTCTCAAAAACTTGTGAAGGTAAAAACATTATCTTGTGCACATTGTTTAAAGACAATAAATCTGATCTACTAATTTATATTGGTTTAGGTCAGCAATTTTATACAGCTGTATTGGTTGCCACTTGCTACTCAAGGAATTTGGTGGATTTTTACCTTGGTCTTTGAAATCATTCTACCGCTAATAAGTTACATTCTACAAGTGTTTGCATTGTCTAGTTAGATTTTTGCTTTGGTTTAGGCCAAGGAATTTATCGAAGGGATCGTAACTTTACAAAAAGTTCCAGAGTCCAAGGCTTACAAGGCCATCGTCTCATCTGTTCACGAGTATTTATTAACTTTGTAGGACATCAGCGAGGGCCAAAAGTCACCAGCTTCTCAAGCTGGAGTGCCTCCAGTCAGACAAGAAACCAAGGGCAGACAGATGAACACCGAATTACCTGATATTAAGCAAGAACTTCCTGTACTTCCAGGCGTGGCAAGGTCACCAGATGACATGGAGACAAGCACCTCAAGAACCCAGAGTTTGGATGTGGAATGCTTCCTTCCCCATCCTGAGCATTCTACAAATTCAAAATCCAGTGATTGCCATAACGCTCCATCGAGATTGGACCCATACAGCAGATGGGTTAAACGTCTCAAACCAAGTGCTTCAGATTCTTTTGGTTATGGTACTAAAAGTTCAAAAGTTGAAGAAGCATCATCCCGTCGGAAATTTAATAAGTTGATCAGCAAAATGCCAAGACATAGGAAAAGTATTTCAGAACCAAAGAAAAGCAAGTCTTGTGGTAAAGAGCAGGCGGTGACAGATCAGACTGCAGAGTCACCTAGGAACGCTAAATCCTATTCCACTTACTCGGCAAGGAAAAGTCAAGAAATAACACTCTCTCATGCTTGGGTTCAGAGGTGGTGTCATAAGCCATCTGCATCTCCAAAAAAGAAGCCCAAGGCTGTGGTAGTTTCTGAGCCAGAATGTTCAGTGGCAACACTAGACTTGCAGAAGAAGCAGTTTGCTAGCATTGCTGCTATGGCTCTGATGGGGAAGGCCATGAATGGTTTTCGTCCATGTGAATTCAGAAAACGGGGGTCTTCTGTCATCTGGAATACCAGGGGATTCAGAGATGAGCTTTCCTGAGAAAATGCTACGATTGAAGAGCAAGATAGGCAGCCACAGGATGTGCCGGTTATCCTAGCAGTTGACATTAGTGCAACAAGTTGAAATCTTTATCCATCAATCCTCCATCAGATCAGTAGACTGGAGATGGAATCTGTAGAGCCTGAATGTTGCTTTGTTATGTATCCTGCCTGAATTTGTTTATATTTCCTGCTTTCCACCTATGATCAGATAAGGCATTGTGGATGGATCTTACGTGAGATTTGGAAGAGGCCTTGTTTCATCAATGTAGCCATTTAGGTTGAGAAAGGGGCAACCAGCCTCTGCTGCTTCACATTGCAAATCTTAAAGAACTTGGCCACATTCAAGCATGTCACCTATTGATCCTCCATATGCACTGTAAGCAAACTGGAGTAATGCTGTAATACCTGGAATCAGAAACTAAAAATAAAAGATTTAAAGAATGGAAGGGATTGTGCTTCGTCAAATGTAGATGCCTAATAATCGTCTATCCATGTACAGTTTGAATGCAGAAATATATCAGCAGACCTCACATCAGCTTTGGTTTTCATGTGTACACAAGTTTGGTCTTTGACTTTTGATATTTTAATATAGTTTTTGTGGTTAGACATTTATGGTATAATTAGGTTGAAAATGGAAGAATAATGCATTACTAGGTATGAAAGAACAACGAACTGGGTGAGCATTCTTCCTTCCATATTCTCTCGAACAGTAATTCCCATTCCTCTCTGAGCTCTGGTATACAACTGCATTTTTTAGAGTTCATCTTCTAAGAGGCAGGCAAGTTTTGGTGCACACATCATTTTAGGTTTGTTCTTTATTATGCTGCTTGTATGTCTTGTTACCTGAGAGAATACTGTAAACAGGTTGTGGCTAACATCTGCCATGATTTCTCAAACCCTCTTCGTCAAGAGAATGAAAATGTATTTGGTGTAATGAAGCTAGTGAAACAATTTAGATGCCCTGGGATCACTGCACAATCCCTAAGTCTTACCATTTTGTTCCAGGTGTTTAAATGTAAGCTTGTTTCATTTTTTGTGGCAGCAGAGCACGTTGTTCAGGAAGGTGGATTGTACTGAATTAGGGGTGCAGCAAAAAGCCTGTGCCATAATGGATTTGTTGTCCTCTTCATCATATTTATGTCTTGATTATGCCATGAGCCGGGGGTTAAACATAAAATGCAAGCCTTCCTTTTAGTTCAGTGAACCTTTCCCTTGAGATGTAGCTCTCTTCCAAGTTTTGTTAGAGCAGTTCTGATCCAAAAAACTTGTGCACAAATAATACTACTTTGAATGGAGTTTCTCCCTTTGGTTCCCTTTCACATGGAATGAGAATTCAGGAGGGAAAAAACAGTTATACTCTGAATAAAAAAAAATTCGAAATTCATTGCTTTATACTAGTCTATAATACTTGGCATGAACATGGGAGAGGTTTTTGTTCATGTTTTACGTGCAAACAAAAATTAAAGCTAGGGAATTATGTAGATGTTTTCCTCACTGCCAGTTATGATGTAGCTTTTATAGTAAGCACCATATCTTGCCTGGACCTGAAGCTTGGAATCGATATAATATCCAATGGCCAAAAGCCGGCAGTGTCAGCATCAGGGAATTCAATGATCACAAATGACAGTTCCATTCTTAACTTGGCACCCTGTCTGTTCTAGAGCAGATTCAAAGAAACCACCTCCATGAATATTCGAATCTATACATGGTGGGGCAAATTGAATGATGACGTCTCTCAATGTCAGCAAACCTGCTGGCTGCTGTGCATCATTTACTAGAAAGCAAAAACAGCCTTTGGTCTCCGCCAAGTCTTTCATGGCTTGCTTGAGAGTGTTGCTCTTTTTGGTAGTAACTGGTGAGTCCATTTTCGTAAGGAAGTTGTTTCTTAATTGAAGAGCTCCGGCTGCGAATAGTGCCCCCAGGTCCCTTTCAAAGGTGCCATCAGAGTTTTCTTTTGCAGTTTCTGTGTGAATGAACTCCCCAGCAGTTAGCCTCCTGCGAGTATTTAAAACACGTCACTTTTTGGGGGAAATGAATAGTAAAGGTTGAAGAAATGGTCCTCCAAACCTACTTTCTGTCACCAAGTATTTCGTTATTCTCTAACAAAAGATAAACATCACTGTTCCTTATGCAACCGATAACCTTCTTATTTTCACGATTCACAACAGCAACTACGCCAATTCGGCTTTCTCGCAAAATATGAAGAGCTTCTGCCAAGCTTCGATCTCCGTATACAAGATCAACACGCTCTTCGTTTCCAAAACTGTGCAAGGAAAAAGAAGGGTGAACAAGTAGCTTAATGGCTTACAGCTCCAAACAAAAAATGAGCTGAACATTAATTATCGAGTATTGTTTTTGGTCAGGTGTACCGAAACTCAGATAAAGCCTTGTCTGCAATGCTATCAAACCATTCTAGCCCACTTGATTGAAGCAACAACTGTATCACTGCATTCTAACAAAAGCATCACAAATTATTTACCAGCATAACAAAAGATCTGAAATGTCATCACAATTACTTATCCTCCTTATTTTCAATCGATCAAAACCAGGTTAGCTTTCAACAACTATAGAACAGCAATGGTAAAATCTCCAAAGATTTGAATCAGATTATGGCACACACAACATTAAGAAAGAACAAGTTGCAGCCAGGTAAGTACCTGTGTTACAAAACCAATACCCTGAAAGTTGGACCTCTCTATGACAGGTACAACTTGCAGCCGGTGGTGGTTGGAGAGAAGCAGCAGAACGTGAAATAGTGTGTCATCCAAGTGTACAGGGAAAAATGGATCCCAAAGGTATGACTTGGCTAACTCCCCAACCTGATAAGACAGCACAAAACATAACCATTTTCTATCCTTTTAAACTTAACATAAGCCAAGAACATTAACCATTTGAATGCATAAGAAACTACTGTAAACACCTTGTTAAAGCCTTCATTGTATCATAAGAAAAGGATACCTTAGTTTGTCCAATTTGAGGATTATCTTCAAGCATGGTGAACATGCTACTTTTTCCATTCTCATCACCGTCAGTCCCTCTGGTTTGCATATAAGCCTTTTCACATTCCTTTAAATTTCAAAGACCAATTATTATGGACATTAAGTGAAAAAACTGCAAAATTTGCATTTGTTCAGATGGTGAAGGTCTCAAGTTATACCTCAAGAGCCCAAAGAACCATGCCAGCTAAATCTATGTACCCCACATACTGATCCGAAAACCTTCCAATAATGGTATCAGGATCTACAACATCAGCTATAGGAGCACCAGACACATTCTTCTCATACAACAAATGTATCGCATCTTTTACTCTATCCTCAATTTTCAATTCCACAACTAAAAAAGAGCACACACAACACAGATCATCATACATTCAATTTAAAACTATTATCAAAACTAACCATATTGAGAGGGAGCAGAAGATTTCGAGTACCAGGAGAACTTTTTATGCCAGGGATAGAACTAATGGGGATGTGATCAAGAAACATTTGAAGGGCACTGCCAGAATCAATTTGGTGGTGTTTTTGATCAGCCATGAAGTTGGAAACTAGATTCTCCTTTTTATCCACCAAGCTAAAACCTTCTGGCTGCTTCATTACATCCTCCAATTTCTTGAAGTCCATCATCTTTGATTGTTGCATTGTTAGATTGATTTCACCGTTCTCTTTTCCCTGTCTGTCAATGCTTCTGTTTCTATATCTTTATGTTCCATGCATATTTAACACGTTGCATTGAAAAGAAGCTCCCAGGTGTCACTGAAGGAAATTCTTGCAACCCCTGAATTGCCACATAGCAACTCAAGGACACGGTATTTAAGGGGTTCTTGACCACACTGTTCGAGGGCAAAACACGACAACATTGTTTGGTGTGGCATAATGTTTGATTGATTTACCCTAAGGGTTGTAAATCTCTTTCTACAGTGAATATAAACATGAAGAAGGCGCATCAATTATCATTTTTATTAATATACCAACGTAGTCTGAGTGTAAAATGATCAATTTAAGATGAGTTAGAGAGACTTAATTTCGTTATGTAAAAGTTTAAGCTTTAATTTAGATGTAGATGATGTAAAAAAAACAAGAAGAAGATGGCAGCAGCCTCTTTTAATTTGTTGTGGAAGCACAGAAAAGATCCAACATTGCACTTCATTGCTACACTATCTTCCATGAGATCTAATGTCTAAGCTATTCAAATATAGATGGCAAATATAAGTTTTATTGCAAGCATTTCAAAGGCTCATTTCATTATATCTGACAAAATACAATTTTTTTATAGTCCCTTATAAATACTAGCACCAAGTTGACCCAAAGCAGCTAACTAGTTAGCTCTTTGATTTCTTTAGGAACTTATATCAGATCGTAACTTGGGCTCTATTTTTACAAGCAAGGAGGGATCTTGCAATTTACGTAGGATAAGTAGGTGCAGCTTGCTTGCTTCTTCTTTCGTGTCCAGAATGCTGCATCGGATTCTTTAACAGGCACTCAAAAGTGCTTCAAAATGTTCTTGTCTCAACACCTTCTTGAAATCAAGTCCTTGATAAATAGTTGAGATCCATCATCTATTTAGATAACTGTGCCATCCTCTATTGTTGCCTTCTCCGATATGATGGTGATTCCAGACCGAATGTAGAATCCTTCTTCTTCCCTATCTGCTTCTTGCACACCCTGCAAAACCAAAGCATTGAGATATATGCTTGCAGAAATTTTCATGAGAGTCCTATTGAGGACTACATATAGAGGCATGGTTCGCAGAGAGGTTACTTACGTCTTTATTCATGATGATAACATCTTTCCCTATCTTCGCATTTTTGTCAATTATACAATTCCTTCAGAGAAAAACCACAAACTTTTTGTCAGAAATCACCATTTCTATACCCTTGTAGTCTTGTTAAAGAAGTAGAAAAAAAAAGGAGGGGGAAGAGGATGGCATCCATATATTTCGTTTTAAGTTCATTTTACTTTCCAATACTGGGTCCAGTACCTGATTTTTGTGTTCCTTCCTACACCAATTGGGACTTCACCCTCTGCCAGAAGAGAGGCAATTTCAACTTCAGTTTGGTAGCAGTCTGCCCCAAGCATCACGGTATCCTGAAGACGAACAAAAGAGAGTAATTATTACTCGCTCACGTATCCAGAAAAGAAAATATAAAGAATGGAGAAAACGCCGATGGGTCACCTTTAACTCAACACCATAATCTAAACGTGAGCGTTCGCCGACCACAGAATGTTGGACAGTGCATTCTCTCAAGAAACATCCATGGGAGATTATTGCATTGACAATCTGAAAAATCGGACCAAAACATCATACGGGATGTAATTCATTAAATCCACAAAATGGATCCCACAGTATACCAGCATACCCGGCATTTGTCAAATTTGGTCGGTGGTGAGAATCGAGGAGATGTGTAGAAGGGTGTCTTTGGGTCATAAAACTCAAACTTCGGAGGCTGCAGAAAATATATAGTCCATGAAAAACATGATTCTTGTCTCAGTGAAAAGAAATTCAAACATACATACTTGAAATGATATGGAATGCTAATTACAAATTGCTAAAGCATGGAAATCCTGATGGCTATATTGCATCAGAAGTCAGAACTCTCTGTAAGGCAGTCATGCTTCACATACCTTCTCATCTTATATGATTACAACAGCATGTTTCACAAAAGATCAAGAGAGAAGGTGCCCAAATTCATTGAAAGATAGAAAAAGTAGCAGGAAAAAAAATATTCTTCAGGTGACATTAGCTGCTACATTTCTATACCATTTCGATTTACATGATCAGCATGAGATGCCATAATCGGAAAACTAACCTCTTCAGCGAGGGCAAGGTTAGCTTCATAGAATGACTTTATGGTTCCTATATCCTCCCAGTAGTCTTTGAAAATATATGCCTGCAAAGCAAGGTTATATCAGCACTATAATATATTCTAGAGGACACATACTTGGTCTAGACAGTAAAACGAGCCGAATATGAAGAAGCAAATAGCTCAAATTTTTAGTTCTTCCTCGTAAGCTCGGTTATTCTTCCGATACACTATGGTAAAAAAAATAAGCAAGGTGGATGGAAGGCTTTGCACCAGGCTGAAAAATTATCCTTCTACCAAAACAGAGAGAACATTTTAATATTTCTCTTACTTGGACATTGTGCTCCATTACCGCTGCAGGAATGATCTCGGATCCAAAGTCATTTGCTGTGGGATACCTCCACCTCAAAAGTTTCAATAAAATATCTGTTTTAAACACATAGACCCCCATTGATGCAATATAGGGAGACTTCATGGCGTCTTGCGGAGACAACCCTAGACGAGTAGTATCTACTCGCTGCATCAAACAACCAAAATATATTAACAAAAAAAACTAATTCCTCTAGACTTTACTGTGCACACAGAATCAGATTATTATTTGTTGTAATTGTAAACTTACAAAATTGCCCTTAAAAAAACATTCAACTAGGTATTGAGGGTAAGATTATCTTTTTACCATGACATGACTGTTAAATTTGTTATTTCCCAATTTTTTAACAGAAAAATCATTACTCACCTTGAAATAAAATAATGTAAAGATTTTAGCTTAGAAGTGTAGCTTAGAAGTGTTTTTATCCTTTCATTTCTATTGAAATAGTGTAATTATTGGAGACAAAAACAATTAATTCTCTCAAAAGAGGTTTTTTTTTTGTCATACATTGGTTTTGTTATAGATTTGAAAATTGTTTAAAGACATTATTGTAATTATTGTATAGTAAATATTATTAAAAAAAAACCTTTAGTGTTCATGCGATGTCTACGGGGATGTTCGGTCACCAAAAACCGCCATAAGTGGTGTATAGAAGATCTCGACAAATCTAGTTTGTAACTAAAATTCAAGTCATTCAAAAAGATCTGGATCTGATAGTTCTTTTATCACTAGAGCATTAAGTAATTACGTAAGGAAACCAGATGATCAGAATTTCAGATCCTAGATAGAAATTAGGATGTTGTAGCAGTCTTAAGGCAAATGCTAGAGATTTAGCTTTTCTGATCCTACATTTGAAAGAAGATGAAGCCGGGTGTCATTTTGCTTTGTTCTTCATAATCTTGTGTTACTTATTTTTGAAAAGTATAAGAAGGGCATGCATGTGGATGTAGATTCAAAGGATGCTATTACAAAAGTAGGTCTAAAAATATGAATTTTGAAATTCTCACCATTTCTCTCAATTCAGAGCCCTTAGGCTTTTCAGCGAATTGGAAAACTTGGCCCCTGCCGTCTATCTTCACCAGTCCATAATCTGATGCCCGGCTACGAAGTAATGAAGACGAAATGTTATAGGAAAAAAGTTTTCCTTAGAACAAAGAAACCACGAAAAAATATCACTTGAAGCACAGCTAAAGACTCAACAGACCTCTCGCCCACAGCAGCACATGAAATTGTAAAATCAGCATTGCTATCAATATGATGCTGTTGATTCATAGCAAACAGGTAAGCCAGAGTTTTAAAAAAAGTTAAATATATTCAAAGTCCATGTCATTAGAGGAATAATGGCGTACTTGCACGAAGTCCATGTAATCCATTCGGTAAAGGTGATCTCCAGATAAGACAAGTATATTCTCAATGTTCCTGTTCTTGGCGTCCTACAAGAGCCAACATAATTCATAAGACTCCAATTCAAGTGGCCGAAGAGTAATGTGGAGTACAGTTAGTTATACAAAGATGAAAATGGCCTAATAATTTTTCATATTCACCTCAAAAACCCATGTAAATTGCCTCACAGCATCTGCTGTTCCTTGGAACCACTTCATTCCTGCTTCCCCAGGTGTTTGAGTTGCTGCTAAAACCTGTTTATCAAATGTGTTTATTATCCATCACTACGTTACGAAGGAAGCATGTTAAAATTAAGATTTGATGCAATTTCCTCAATTAGATTCCATGGTATTATAAGAACTCCAGATTGGACAATGTCTGATCAATGTTGTCATTGAGGTTTTCTTATCACACATCTGCCAAGATAGGATGATTAGCAATTTCTTGATCAGGTCATTGACATGAAGATTTACCAAAAGTAACTTCTAGTTTTGTACCATGGTAAATTAGGAAATGTGAAATATGATTATATATCACTGGAAAAAAACTAATTTCAAGGTTTGATTGCTTTCTCTCAACACATAAATCCTGCGTAATAGAAAAAGGATAGCAAATGGCATCCTGGATTCTGTTTGCAGGAAATTTCCGATTCCAAAAACTGAAGTCAGAGAAATAAATACACCAAGAATGGAATCATACCTCCACAAATCCATCCCCAAAGATAATACCATTTCCGAAATACGTGCGCGCAAGGTGCCGGTTCAGGGAAGTCGAATTGAATTGGGTCAACACAAAAATCTTGTTTATCCCACTATTGATGCAGTTGCTCATTGGGATGTCTATAAGCCTGTAGCACCCTCCAAGAGGTACCTGCAGAATACCATGAACTGCATGTTTAAATCTCAAAACTTTATAATAGTAACTCACAATCTTCTATAAATCAAGCATATTTTCTTACAGCTGGTGTTGCTGCCCTTCTGGTAAGGGGAAACAGCTGAGTCCCAGCACCTCCTCCTAATATGATTGATGCTACATTTTTTGGGTCTGCTTTTCTTCTCTCAAATCGTGGTGGTTGTAAGGTCTGCCATAAATTAGAAACCGTTCAAGGATGAGTACACATCAAACTATGATCAAAGTCACGCGTGTTTAAAAATCAAAATCATTCTTATTCAGAAATTGAGATGGCCATATTGATATTATAGGAAATTTTAGATATGGAGGATATCAAAGAATGATCAAGAAATACAAAAACTGATTATATTGTCGAATCAACTTACCACAGTTTCTCTGCCATTACTTGATGTCAAAACAGAAAAGGCAACACCAGGCTTGAACTTATTGACACTCTTGTCAACTTTAAGGCTTTTTGCCAACTGATTGACCCAAACACTGTTATTGAAACTCCCTCTGATCCTTTCACCCCAAAACTCTTTATCTCCATTGTTGAAGCCACCTTTGCTAGCTTTCGCCACATGAGTGTTGGCTTTCAAGGTCGCACAACAAGAATCCATTGCAGCACTCTCACAGGTAGCCCACTTGATGATAATCTTGATGGATCACAATAAAATTGTTGCACCCGCAAAAATACTGAATACAAATCCCAATTAAAGCTAAGTTTTAAACTAAGTAACCAAGTAAAGTTCAGATCACATAAAGATATAGTACTAACTAACTATATAATCGTAAAAATGGAGTGACAGTTGTGCCACATGCTCTTACAAACTTAGGGAATCAAGAAGGTACCAAATCTAAGCAACCAAAGAGTCAAGTTTAACAAAATAAAACTAACTTTTAGTACAACCTCGATAACAGAAGCTACTAAGAATCAAGAATCTAAAGTTCCAAAAAGCAAAAGAATCAAACTTGTCTGGAAATATATAAAAGATCACTGTAGAAAACACACCGAAATGTGCTTCAAGATTTGAACTTCAGGGAAATGATCAAGTGGGTTTTTAGAAGGTTGGAAATGGGAGTGAAATACGTGAAATGATCAACCAAAAAAAATACGTGAAATGATGCTGACAGTGGCGGTTAATATGGCTTTATTGGCTTGTGATTGCTCACGAGAAATCAGGCACTTTTGCTGTTTTATTATTTTATACCTTAAATTGTTGAATGTAATCTCTCTAACTCTCTTGGTCTATGGCCACCACCCTCTCTGCCTCTGCCTCCTTGTTTTCAAGAATTCAAGTACACTTCTTTCTTTAGTCCAGGTATCCAGGCTCCCCCTCTAGTTATATATAGAAGCCCTATATACCGAACACCTGTCCATATCAAAAAAATGATATTTATCACCGCATTCATGACTAGTACTGGACTACAATGTCGGTAGACTACATTGTCGGTTTCTTGGCAAGTTGTAAGTGCATCATACTTCTATGAATTTCGTGTCAGGTTTTAAATAACAACTTAGGAGAACATCTTGATTTATCACTATATTTTTTTAATTTGTTTTTTATTCTAAGCTTATATTTAAAAGAAGTAGAGGCAATGTCATTACCGATGATAAAAGGATGGGCCTAGGTTCATAATCAATATCTAAAGAGAGGAAGAATATCATGTTCAAATGAAATGGACCTGGCTTGCTTCCGGGTGTAATTTATTATTTTTAAGTTTAGCTATACTGAGCGTGAATATGTATTTTACAAGTTGGGTAGATCTAATATCTTTAATAGCAATCACCTCCAAGAATACCTGAGTCTGATAAGTTATTAAACTTAATATCTTTAGATTTAATTATTCATCAAACTTAAGTATATATAGATTTTGTGAATTATTATACTCAACGTCTTTGAATTTAGTAATGCGTTAAGTTTAAGTAAACATGAATCTAGTGAGCTGTCAAACTCATCACCCTTGAACCTGATATCGTGTCAGGTCCAAGTGGGTATGTGCCTGACAATTATTATAGGCTTCATGTTGGTTCACGAGGTTTCGTTTTTTTATTCTTATAACTTTTAACACAAAATGTTAATGTTAAGAATACTCATACCTGTACACCCTTAAGTGTATTAAAGTTTTTTTTAAGAACATTAATATTATAAAAGAGATACTTATTGATATTAACGTGAGATAAATATCTCTTTTATATATATATATATATATATATATATATATATTTATCATTAATGCTATAGGAGGAAATGACTCTTTATCAATTCCACACTAGCAATAATGACAAGGTGAACCATCCAGGTAAAAGGTTAACAATTTTTATTATCAAAGTATTTGTATTTTAATTTTTGAAGTATTTATCATACAATAAAAAAAAAGAACAAAAGCTCTTATTTTTAAAATTTAAAATTTATTTTTTTATTTATTATAATCAGTTATTATAAAGTTGTTGATTTTATAATACGAGAGTTTCTAAACCGCATAAAAAAAGAAGTTTTAATGTTGTTGAGAGAATATTATTGTGAACATATTGTTATTCACTTTACAAACACTAAAAAACCTCGGAGCATATTAGATTGAGAACATCATCGTATCTACTGGATTCTCGAGGTGACCCATGAGCCAGCTCCTAAATTTACTAGCGTTGGTATTAGTGAAGTTAATTAGACATGCATAGTTAATTATTTCTGTCTAAAAACTGTGAAGGAGCCGACTAGTAGCTTAGCGGTTGAGAGAAGGTTTACTCATTGCACCCTTGGCAATTCAAGCTGTTGTAATCTGTCATTTTTCAACTAAGATTAGATATGTCCCGCAACTTGGACATGCTGTCAACTTGTAATTGATGATGAACTGACTAATTTCTCCATAGTTATGAACTTAAGGTGACGTTACCAATAAATCATCAAATGACAGTGCCACTCCTTGAAATGGCACTGCTCAGGAATCAGTTGGCGTGTTTCTCTTAAGATCCTGGAAAAAAGAAGGGAAAGGAAAGACAAAAGATCCCTACTGTTCTTCAGGTTGTTGTTTTCTATAATAAATTACAAGATATTTAAAATCTCATTGTTCTACGTATAGAATGGCATGCCATTGGCCGGAGAATTTTATGAATAAAAGAGGCCTTATGATTGGTTTGGTGGTGTAGAAAAGCCTGCCCACAGGAAATAGAGATATCAACTTTCACCTAGTTTGTTTCCGATTCACTGAGAAAAAGGGAGTGAACAATATACAAATATTGAACCCTGCCAATTATCAAACACTCTATGCTGTGTTCATATCAAGATTTCCTGCCATTACCATATCTGTTTTTGGAAATGTTGCGGATTCTGCTTTAAATACGTTTTAAAAATATATTTTATTTGGACAAATTATCAAATTAATATTTTTTTTATGATTTTTTATTGTTTTAACATACTGATATAAAGAAATATTTTTAGAAAACCCAGCATCACGCTACTAAACACATACAGAGATGCCTTCTTAATCTTTCACAGTACCAATCACGCAGATCCTTTCTTGATCTTTTGAGTATAATAAATTTTGTTTTGGATGCAAGTGCAAATGTGCAATTCCACTTTCATAAACAGCTGCGGGGGGCCATTGACAGTTTGTTAAATTCTTCGATGATGTGCTTGGTGCTTACCTCCAGTTTTGGACACATGTCATGCCTAACCCCGTGGACGGTTCTTATTACATTGAGCAGAGGCCCATGATGCCCTCACCAGGCCCACGTGATCTCTCAGAAAAATGATTGCAGCTTTTGGTGGGACATCTTTCCATTCCACCCCTTAGATTTTTGTTTTTGTCTCTTTTCCTTTTTCTCATTTCCTTTTTAGTAATAATTCAACTGCTCTACGCCATCCACCCGAAAACCCACCATCATATTTTAATATTTTCATGTCTTTTTAATATATTATTTTATAAAAATATTTTAAAAAATAACCACACTTATAAAATTAAATCAAATAATAATATAATGAATTATAAATATAAAAAATAAGGATAAAAAACTCACAATCATATTTTAATATTTTGATGTGGTTTTAATATATTGATATTAAAAATAAATTTTAAAAAATAAAAAATATTATTTTATAAAAATATTTTAAAAAATAACCGCCGCTATAAAATCAAATCAAACAGTAATATAATGGATTATAAATATAAAGAATAAGGATAAATTATCTTCTCCTAATAATTCGGAGGGGTGTAGCTCAACTGATTAGACTATGAATTTGCTGCTCAAAAATCACCGGTTCGAGTGCCACAGATCTCAGGGTCACTGAAGACTTACATGGTCGTTAACTTCAGGGTCTCGGGGATTAGTTAAGGTACGCATAAACTGGTCCGGACACCCACAATTATTAAAAAAAAATGTATCTTCTCCTAATCTCAAAATCAAAGGGTCTCGACTATTCAGAATTTAAATAGAGGCTTCCCTGTAAAATTGTTGTTTTGAAATCAAACTTACACATGAGATAAAGAGAAAATAATCATACATGCAAGGCAATGAAATCCAAAAACTCGACATGGAAGTGAAATGGGATTTGCTGGTTAGCAAATCGGAGCTAATATCTGACGAGAGAAGGCACGAAAAATCAACAGGAAAGATCAACAGGGGGGTGCATTATATGGATGCAGCTAAAGTAGAAAGTGAAAGGTGGCGAAAGGGATTGATTGGCAAATTGTGGTTCAGTGACTGCATCGACCATGGCTAAGATTAAAATAATGAAGGATGCATCCAGACAGACACAAGATGCTGATGGGTCATTTGACTTCAGCAGTGGACAGGGGACACGAGTCTAATAGGGCCTGCTGTTTTCTTGGCCGCACACTTGTCTCAGTTTTATTTACATTACTATTGTAAGAAAAACTAAAACGTGTGGGGGAATTTACCCTGCAAAACGCATTGCTTACAGTGTTTTTTTTTTTCCTTTTCTTTTTCTTTTTATTACGACCAAATTATAGGCTAAAATTTTTAGGAGTGTATATTGAAAAATAAAGACCAAAATGGAAAAAAAAAATTATAACTTTGGGGTGATATTTATTTCTTTTTTAAAAAAACAAATCCAATAAAATATGTTATCGGAGATAATTTGATAATTTTATAATGATTGATTTCACATTCCAGAGTTTAAAAGGAGCAATTGCATCCTTTTATTTTTATTGTGCATACTAAAATGACACTTTTGGTCTTAGGATTAAAGAAAATTTAAAGCTTACATTTAGGGGCATTTGTCTTTTTTATTTTTGATGGAAAATAAAATGACTTACATTCCCTTGAAAATGAATTTTTTATAGCTCACGTGAAATGATATTTTTGTAAGGTTGGTTTAAGTGTAATTTAATATATACAAATATTATTAAAAAAAAGGATGTTGACGTTTGCATTACACATGAAAGCACATGAACAACTTGTGCTCTTCAAGTTATTTTTTTTAAAAGTTTTATTATTTAATACTAGGTTGTTTTATAGTTGAGCTTTATAGTTTTATTTTATTTGCTTTTGTTAACCATTTTATTTTACCTTTCATTGACATGAATAATCATTTAATTAAATAAAAATATTTATTCCATGAAACATGTTTATTGAACGTGATTGAGCACTTGACTTGTGTTACGAGATTAAATATCTTAATTATAGTTGTCTCTTGATAAAACATTAATTTTATGAATTTTTTATATCCAAAAACACATTAAAAAAACCTATATATTTATTCTTTTACTAAAACAATTTCTTACTCGCAGCAAAACACAGATTAAATAACTAATTTAAAATAATGTTGTTTTAGTACAGTCTTTTAGAAAAAAAAAACAGTGGTCTTGACAAGTTGAATTTTATTTTATCTTGTCAACTTGTCCGGTGATCAAAATTTAACCTCTTTGAAATGCATTCCGAATGTAATAATTGTCTGATATAATGACGTACACTACAGTTATAATAATGGTCAAACAGTCGGGGAGTTGGATTTTTTTAAACGATTAGTGACTAGCATAATAATGGAAAATCTGACTTAATTAGCGTAAAAGACACTGAGAAAGCTTGTTAAATGTATTTAATTATCCAGGAAGTTACCTCCTCCATTAAGAGAAATAAAATAAAAATAAAGATATAGACCTGTTGGTTGATAATAATAATAATAATTGCCAGTATATTTTCCTTAATCACGATGGTAATACACGACAAAATGTACACGCAGAGATAATAAAAGGATGAATCCATCTTCATTTTATTCTCTATACAGGTATATGACATGTTAACTACACGAGATATATGCTCAACGATTCCCTTTTCTCATAGTATTTGTACTAAGACCAGGCAAGAGGAAAAGAAAAACCAGCCAGATGAGGTTAAAGTTTATCACCTTAAATTTCCACAGTTGGAATCGTCAATCAAATGACAGGAACGCCATGGATGTGGTGTGGATTGATGACAGGAAGGAACCCAGTCATGTTTTATTCGAGTCGCAGTCTGCGACTGTTAAAGAAAAGAGGCAGCACTAAAAAAAAACAAGAATACACGAGCAAAAGCTAAATGCATAATGCTAAGTGACAAAATTTCACGTGGCCTGCTAGTAAATTACGAGAACAAGTCACCCACTTGGGTTCTCTGGGTGATATCAAATCTTGATCCACCATCTCAACCACACTGAATTGAAAATTCACCGGGGCCCTGAAGAGAAGAGCCAGAAAATAAAGCATTGCCAATCCTGAAAATTTCAATGTTTAATTGTCATTTTCATGCATGTCCATTTAAAACCATCCTCGAACTGTCCCGGGCCATTAAGGTCAAGTTGGGATGTTCTTTAAACAATTGAGGAAATGAATGCGTGGAAGGAGATCGTAGGTCTCTCAGATTTTCAGTAATATCATTTGATTCAAGGATGGAAAATGGTCGGAATCAATCCGCAGCAGCACGAATCATTTCCTTTCTCCTGAACAGCCTTTGTGAAGAGGGTTGACTTTGGGAAATTAACCTACGCTAAGTGAGAAAAAACCCTTTGGCAAGCCCTTATTTTACTCGACATTTTACTTATCGATAGGTAAATGGAATTAGGCCTGATACATTACTAGTTAATCCAATGAACCAGGAGGGTGGGGCAACCAACACCATTCTACAAGTCAACTCACGAAACACTTTATACTCCATAATTGCATGTTCAAAATCAAGAAACTCTACGCTATAGGCTGGCATAAAAACATGCTTCCCAAATGGGCAGTCTAACAAGCACCAAGAAATTTGTGTCTGATCGAAACCCAACTAATTTCTGAAACCAACGATGGGCGACTTCATCCACAAACAACCAAAAAAACTCAAAACAAAAGGCAACAAATGCAATGTCATGCACAAAAGACCCAAACCAATGGAACAAGGAAATGCATGTCACATGGGAGAACATGGTTTCAAGATACATATCCAACATCTCAAGAACTCTGCAAAAGATTCATTCAACACAAAAGATAAGGAAACGTCTTAAGATTGTACTCACAATCACTTGAACAAAAAGGTAATAGTAGCTGAGAAACTCGGCAACATACTACTGAGAACTAAATAACCAAATACATCAAGACACCTAGGTGTTGGTTGCCCTGGTGTAAATCTGCTGGCTTGCATGGGAAGAGACCATCCTAATTGAACCTCTAGCCATCAGTTCCCTGATTGCCTTCCTTGCAAGTGATCCACTAATCTGCAAGATACATTAAAACACAAAATCAAATGAAACATGTACACAAATTTAAATAAAACATGAAATCAGAGTCGTATCAGTACTGGTCAAGCTAATGAAAATGCATTAACAAAACAATGCCAGGGTATAACACACGAAGGCATGTATAATAGTTTACAGATTCTCAACCCCAGTAGGAAAGAAAAAAAAAACAGTACAATGACCATAGAACAGAAACTTTTTAGGTACAGAAATGCAAACTCACTAGATCTCGAAAACATCCAAGACATAAAAAAGCATACGAGAAATAGACAAAAGGTAAGCTGACTAATTGTCAAAACTAAATACAACACACCAGAAGTGACATTGCGATGTCAACAAAATAAGGGACGTAAATACCTAAAAAACAACAATCTAAT
>Ga0307511_10001034_pt1 | contig 29539 bp, 32 predicted proteins | sample 13_EM_MG_FD_200266 | JGI IMG/M metagenome (GOLD analysis project Ga0307511, IMG submission 200266) | Populus trichocarpa ectomycorrhiza microbial communities from riparian zone in the Pacific Northwest, United States - 13_EM | ecosystem: Host-associated > Plants > Roots > Unclassified | place... | reverse complement strand
AGGCGCTCGATGCCCGTCCAGCTCACACCCCTGGTATAGGAGAATTCCTTAGATACACCCCTCTCCCCCTCCTGAAATTCAGCACCATAAGTCCCCCGGCCAACACCGACACCCAGATCACCCATAACCTTCCCGCCAATGGCGAGCCAAACACAACCAACACTCCGACACCACTAAGATCCTGCAACGACATCGAGATAGACATCCCCATACTACCACCGGCCCGAACGAGACAGACACTCAACAACCCCATATCGACCCCACTACAATCTAGAGCTCTGGAGGTTAAACTACCCAAATCCAAGTGTACACCCATTTCACAGCTTACAGATATCACATCCCCAACCGCCAATAATACTGCAGTCCCAAAGGCAACCCTACAGGCCCCTTCACCACTAGGCTCATGGCACGACATCGAAGCAGAACCCCCCACACCAACAACACCCACCCCGACGAGGCACACGAAACCAGGCACCAACACTAACATGAAGACCAACACGATCCGAGCCTCAGAGCTGAAGGACTGCTTAACTACCTACATGAACCCACAACGGTAACCCCTCATCATGGACTTCTACATGGCAGAACCGGGACCAGGACTCCCTGCCCAAGCCCTCCCACGGCGCGGGACTACACACCCTACGTCAGGAGCCAAAGTCAGCAGGGTTAGGAATAACAAGACCAATTCACGCCACCAATTTACCAGAAAGCACACTCCTCTCAGGCACACAAACACCAACGCCGTAGGTACCATAGGGGATATATCACTAGACCTGGTGGAAATCGAAGAGGCACAGCTAAGCTCCCTCTTCCAACTGCCCAACCAGCTCGAACAAGAAAGTCGGGACGTAAAACAGGGACAAGCAGACTGCATGCGGTTCCCCGGAAGAGCTGTCATCATCAGCCAGGAGGTCATCATCAGCCAGGAGGTGGACCTATTCCGAGCTTACATCTTGAATTGGGCGTGCCATGGACCAGAAGGCAGAGACATCCCAGACCACCTACCACTCACACGACCACAGCTTAGGATCTTGAACGAGAGGGTATGACATCGAACTGCACAGAAGGGAATCCAGATGACCCCGATTCCTCTTCCCCCCCCACGCACACAAACGGTATCACCCCCGACACTCTCTCCCCCCTCAGCCCAAAACCACCTGCCCCCCAATCACAGGAACCTATGACCAACCTCCAGTCAGAACGCAAAGCATCCACCCCAAGCATCCAAGAGAGCCTGAGCCCCAACGAAGAGGCTACGGCCCGTCACCCAGAGGGCATCTCCTACCTCCTGTAGAAAGCGACTGGAATCCTATCCTAGCCCGAGAGTCTCCTGTCTTCAAAAGTGACATCACCAACAGTAGAGACCTCCCATCCCCGGACCCGGACCCACACACAGCGATCCTGACTGTCTATGTTCACAAGACGTTTGCTCCGCACAGAGGCCACTCATGGAAGCACAACCTTAAACAGGTTTTCGAAAGGATTTCTAAACAAAAAACCTCACCACACCTCAGGCTCTCCCTACACACAGCCTCATACGCCCCGCACTACCCGAAGATGCTCTGCCTGAGAGTCATACACGAACCAGGCCTCAGCAACGACGACCTCACCAAAGCTATTTCCACCCTGGTGGAAAACTGGGTTTTCGGCCCATTTCAGAATACCTTCATCATTGGACGCACCTTCAGCAACCTCATCATTATCTTCCAAGAACAGCTCAACCTACCCACCCAGGCCACCACGGTCGCCACACAGGTCGCCAAGGTCTTGGGACTTTCCTGTACTAACCATCCAGCCAAATATATCGAGGACTACTAGTCTCAGGGCCCAGCTCTGCGCATTCGTATTGCCACCGCCTCAATCCAGAATAACAATGTCAACTTCCCCTATGACAAAGTGGGACTAAGCGTGCAATTATACCAGAGGGCAGGGTATGTAGCCCTATACATAGACTAGAAAGGCAACACAGTCTCCATACCGAGAATCAGCCGGTCTCCAAACCGCACGAAGAGTTGGGCTACATACGGCTACTGCAGTGCAGGAGGCCACGAAGCCTCCACATGCCACAGGAAAACGCTAACAGAGAGACTAACTAACCCGGAAGCTGTCCGCCCATGGTGACCCAGAACCTGGGCTAAAAGTCGCATTCCAAACCTCCCTCCCTCCCTCCCCCCCAACATATGCCAACACTAAATTAATACCTTCGGAATCACCTTCTATGCACTCAGAGGCCTCCTCAATGGCATCGGTGGAAAAATGGGAGGTTTTGACCTATACAAGCAAGGTGGACAAGGGAAGGCGAGGATACGACACTCACAGTATCAGGCGGGAAGCTGCCCGACCCAATGTCTCACACACCTATCGTTATTATCACCCCCCAGCGAGGGGCCCGGAGCCTCGATAGAGATATCTCCAACCTCGTCAACCAGGCCAAGAAGGCAGACCGACTCTCACACAAACGCTCATCCATCCCCACCTTTCCTCGTCCCATTGCCTTCCCTACCACACCCTGAACACTGCCCGCCACGTAGTCCTAGCCATACCCAGAATTAACAACAGGGGCAATATAAATATCGCCTATTGCAACGTACAACGGAGAGATACTTTCACCCACACAGTTCTAGAGTCCTCAAAGAAACTTGACATTGTATTCATGGCGGAACCCTGCATCTTCTCCCTACCGGACTTGCCTCCAGGTACACCCCAACACCTATCGTTCTGAAGAATGGATGGTGTTCCCTCAACCAACAACAAACTCCTACTCTTCCTCTCCAAGCGCCTCTCCCATCATACCCCCATTTCCACCAGTGACACGCACTTCAGCATCCCTATGGGAGCCACCACTATCTATGGGGTCTAACTAGCAGGCAAACCCAACACCTGCCTGCGCCAAACCAGTCTGTCCCGCATTGGCGCTGACAGTCATACATGCATACTAGGGGACTTCAATGCATCCAATCGTCAATAGGGGGCCCCAGCAACTAATACTCGCAGTAGTCTAGTCCAAGACTAGGCCGACTCACAATCCCTATCTCGACACATTCTACAGGGAACCGTAACATGGAGATCCAGGGACAAAGAGTAGGCCTGGGTACGAGCCGGCTCGTGCCTAGGCATAACAAAGAGTAACTGATCGACCTAGCCTTTACTTTCGAACAGCTATCCTGGTCCCCACTCCCGACCAACCTCTCGTTCCTAGGGTCCGATCACTCCATCCAAGCCGCCAACATCACTAGGTCTGGCCAAAGTCCCATACTTACTCGACCCCCAACTGGACGGCCCTTGAAGAGTACGCTGAACACCCCCCAGGGTACATTCCCTCCCATAGGGGTCAGGCATACGAACACCTCAAAGCGCCCTTACAGAAACACTCTATAATCAAGACTAGCTCTCTACATAGCAAAAAATAGTGGGACCCAGAACTCAGCACCCTCCTGAAAACACTTCATACCAGGCACCGTCTACCTACAGAACCAATCGGAAGGCCCTCCAAAAGGCCATACACCAAAAGGAGAGAAAAGCGTAGGCCCAATTCCTAGAACAAAATGTGCACCGAGATCCTTGGGAGATCATCCGGATTGCTAAAGACCCATTCCACCACCAAGCTTCTCTAAGCCCCCTAACCGACGCCAATAGTCAAATTCACACCGGCAAAGAAGACATCTTGGGAGCCCTATGCAAGAAAAACTCCCTTTCAAGCACCTCCATACCCAGCAACAACCCTCCACCTCACCTAATCCCGACGTCCCATGCCAAAAGGTCCACCCTTGGGCAAGTACGCCACGCACTCAGCAGAACCAAAAACAGCACCTCCCTGGGCCCAGACAACATCCTCTACTATCTGCTGAAACTCCTACACGACCCCCCTCTCGGTGCTTGGGTCCTAAATGACATTGCTCTTACTGTTGGCCACCTAGGCTCACCTCTGGCATAGTCTGACATCAAAACAGTCTTCTTAACCAAAGTGGACAAAGCCAAGTCCCTAGTCAAATCTTGGAGGCCGATCGTACGCAGCAACACAGTAGGCAAACTGGCCTAAAAGGTCATAGCAGACAGGATTCAGAAGATTAAAGACATGTTTCATCGTCTTCAATTCGGTAGTCGTAAAGGTCGGTCAGCCATAGACGCCATAATGGTTAAAGTCTTCCTGATCAAGAGAGAGATCACACAGGTTTACACATCACGCGGATAGGAAAGGACATTATCTCCGCCTTCTACAACCTCAGCAAGTCCCTGGTCCTATAGGGCCTAGGCAAGTTTCAGGGCAAAGACACCCAGCTGGAAGCCTTCTGCTTAGACTTCCTCCACACCCGCACTTTTCCAATCTTTTACAACGGCACCCACCGAGGTACGGCTACCATAAGCAAGGGCACCCCACAGGGTAGCCCCCTTTCCTCCGGGCTCTGGCTCATTTACATCGCTGGCATACTTCATAAGGCCAACTGTGCTATCAGCTAGATCCCCCTCCCACCACCCTCCTCCATTGACACCAGACACTCCGCCTCCTTGACTCCTCAACTGGAAGTAAGATTATTCTCATATACAGATGATATCCACCTCCTAGTAATCAGCAGATACACTTCCAACCATATGCACTAGTCCCTCGTACACAGAATTAACCAGATCCTGGTAGATACCACCGCCGAGGACGATCTCCCCTGGGATCCATAGAAGGATACCTCCATCCCGTTCGGATAAGGGAGACACCAGAACTTCAAGACTTTAGGCATCCACATCAACTCCAACCTCAATTTCCAGACACACATCAACAACAGGCTTGCTTAAGCCACTAAGGTTGCTAGAGTCATGTACCGACTAGGCAATTCTAATGGAGGCATCTCCCCGACCACCCTGCGGGCCCTCTTCATGGTCATGATAAGACCAATGTTCTCCTATGGAGCCGAACTGTGGCACAACTCAGGAGCTCCTCTGAACCTAGCGGGCTTTCTAACACTAGAATACCAAGCTCCCCGCAACATCACTGGGGCCTACTATGGCTCGTCGCACATCAGACTAGGCCTCATTGCCAAAATAAAGCCACTCACCTCCAGATTAGGCCACATCTCAATTAAATGGGCCGCCAAAGCCTGTCGCAACAATGATCCGGCAGTCAGACAACTCTTAGATATTTCCCCCTCTCCTGGGTTTCCCCTCTCACATAATGACACAGGCCCTATGTGCAACGAAACCCGAATCACCACCGCTTGGTCACTCACTGGGGTTGGAGCACTGTGTACATGCCACATAAGCTATGGAGATTTTACAGACCATAGAACCGCCGACCTTTTCCAAATCACTCTGTTGAACCCGGAGGTTGAGAAATCCAAACAGAAAGCCTACTTGGCCTCAGCTCTAGGAAAACTCCGGTCCGATGGTTGCACCCTGCTCTACACCGATGGCTCCGGCAGAGACTTCCAAGTCGCCTCAGGGTGCTACATAGATCGGTCCTCCACCAGGGCTTTCCTAGGCAACCAAGCCTCAGTAGCAGATGGGGAGAGACTCGGGATATCCCTCGCCCTCACACACGCACTCGACAACGAGCTCCACAAGATCTGCATTCTGACCGATAACGCAATAGCTCTGAACGCAGCTCTAAACCTCTCCCAGAGATCCCCCCCAAGATCAGGAATAGAACGAGACATCAAGAACGCCCTCATTCGTCGAATCGGCTGGCCAACAGCGGTTGCCTAGATCAGGAGCCACATAGGCATTCACGGCAATACCCAGGCAGACATCTTACCCACGTTCCACTCACATCAAGGCCAGACATCTCTCCACCACTCCACTGCCACCGACGAAGGCATCAGAACGACGTCAAGAGCGCAAAGAGCCGCCGGCCGTACACAGCCCACCTATGTATCTAGACGCCCCGACTGGCACAGACACGCGCTCTCGCCCTACACGTGGACACAGACCGAGCGCGGACCCCCAAAAAGTTTGCTATTTCGCATCGGAAAAGCCACCGACCCATCATGCTCCTGCGGGCACCACCAAAGCTCAGTAGAACACATCGTCTTCCACTGCCCCACCCACCAGCTGGCACGCTCCAATTTACTCCGAGGACGTTGTTGGGCTAACATAGACCTCCTAGACTGGAGAAAAGAGGGCAACGATCCCCCTTACGACGCAGTAGAGTCCTTTTTTGATCACCTATACCACACTTTATAATCCTAAGGCTATGGGCCCCCACAATCAATCACATCACGGCGAGACTCTCAACCACCTACCTCGACAACATCTCGAGGATATATAAGGCCGCCACCCCACTATTGACACAGCCAAAATCTGCAACGATTTCCCCCCAGCCCCTCGCTGGTTATGTGACGTGGAGCCAGCCTTTGATCCCCCGGTCGTGGGCAGGGAGGAAGGGTGGAACAGAGGGAGTTGGATTTGAAGAGGGCCGGAAGAGAGGGCGTGGCGGCAGAAGGAAGGGGGAAAGAAAACTCGCAGGCCGGATGGGAGGGCGGAGACGGAGGGGTGCGAGTTATGTCACTTTCGTCTCGTGTATTTATCTGCCTGTTTTCTGCGCCCGTAGGCCCCCCCAGATTAACTTGGGTCGCCTTGGAACCTACCGGGCTTCCGTTAGGTTCGTCATATCCCTCTTACAGGGACACATACAAGTAATGAACTTTTTAAAAATAAAAAAGGGGGCCCCCCCTAGCCCTCCCTCCTCCGACCCTGTTCCCCTCCCCTCTTTCTCAACTTCTTACTATCTTCTGTCCCGTCTCAGCGACCCGCTCCTGTCAACTCCACCAAAAGGTCCGGCTTCGAGGGTGCGGTAGCAGGCAACATTCTACTGCTCCGTCTTCCCCCGTTCTATTTGCATGATCATCTCCCTCTTTTCATGGAGGTTCTGTTCTCTGGCTCGTCTTGTGGCAATTGAGGTTCCGAGCTACCTCTTTCGAGGCTCATGCAATTAGATGCGCCCCTTTGCACCTTTAGTCTCTTCGCTTAACCTCCACTCACGCCAGCACAGAATATGGATACTCCCCCTCGGGCGATTAGCAGTCTCCACCCTTGCTTGCCCCAGGTGCATTTCGGCCTCAACGAGGCCCCCAACAGGACTCGAAGGCCAGTGTAACGGTTATGACTATCCTCGATTAAGTATTGCCACGAATCGCTTTCACCGGCGTATTGAGTTAGGTCATCGCTGAGACCGACCCTGGCTTTAGAACCGTGCTGTCGAGCCCAATAGATGCTTATAATCTATTGACTACCGCTCGGGGGGGGTTAATTCCTTTCCGGCTGCCTAGGTACCTCAATTGCCTTCGCACCCTCGCTGCCTTTTCAGAGCCGGTTATGGAGGTGTTGTGTGTGCAATCGTGAGAACCAAGGCCCTCAGTGTCTCTCAGGATGACCTGATGCTACCAACGATACATTTTGATATGCAGGTCGATAGCACCACTCCACATCCAACTAACTAATGCTACATCGGCAATTGATAAGTCGGTGAAGACAAGCTGGCCTTCTCAAGCAGCAAAAAAGTCGGGGAAGTGGTTGATATTCAGGACTTGGGGACCTTGATGCAAGTCAAACACTAAGATGGGGAGTAAGGATATATGGCGGAAACGAACCGCAGCTGAGGAAGAGAGCGGAGAACATTTTGAGAGAGGAGTTGGGACAGGAGATGGTTCTGACGTGGATGGAAGGGGTGACGACAAGAATGAGAGTGGACGTGAAAGAATTCACCGAAGGTCTGGAAGTGGGGTACACCGCTGGGAGCAGAATAGAAGAGTTAGCGGGGTACGCGACAGCAGAGAAAGGGGATTGGATGCATGCCCTCGTCATATACCAAGTACTGAGTTACCAAAAATACAAATTATACGATGAGACGTTCAGACGTTTTCTCTCCAGACTTTCCTTGTTCAGACGAGACTCAGCCTATAGGTGTTTCTTGGGGCATTGAGGCGCTCCGTTTACGTGTTTTTCAGACAGTGTTTCTCCAACCTGTCTTTACCCGGTAGGCGCTTTCTATTTCCTTCAGACGTGCCTCTTCTCCTCCCCTAAGGATGATATATTGTTTTTTATTTGATGCTCCTCGATGTTGTTCTCCAATTCTACTAGTTAAAAATGTTGTTTTGTATCTCGCACTTGAATGCTGTTGTGTTCCACTTGAGCCAGCGGGACCATTAGGTCTGTTTCCCTCTGTGTACTGGTTCTTGCAGATTAACTTGTACGTACTTCAATCCAGCCCGGATTGCAGTTGACTCATTGCAGCACCAGGTGCGGCCACATGTGAGTACCGAGTATTTAATACAATATATATATGCTCAAGACCGTTCTAGGGTCCGGGCCATACCGGTATGGTGCAGGCCGTTGCGGAATTGCAGGGCCGTTCGGGGATGGCATTTATATTACTCCGGGCATATGTAATATAGCGAGTTGAGAGGAAATCGAGTCTACTGTGTTAAACATGAGATATACACATAAGAAAAGTAAATAAAAAAATTAAAAAAGTATACAAGAAAAGCTCTGTTTGCGCAATGCCCCGCTTGCCTAATCCCCCATTTGCTCAACCCCCACTGACTGAGTCCCCCGCTCCCACTAATAACTTAAATTCATTACCATTCCCGTATCGAAGAATCTTTAATGGAGCAAATTGACTAACCCATACCATGAAACCAATCGCACCTGCCATATTTTCTTTAGACTACAGAGTATAAGGACAAGAATACTTGGTAAAATACTCTCGAGTATTTAAAATCCATTGGTATTGTCCACGACTTTGACTTCATTTATGACGTCCGCACGGTTAACAGTGCTGTAAAAGTTCAAAAACCCATACAACATATTAAGTAGATTAAGACTTATATAAGCTTCTTGTGATTAATCATTTAAGCTATTATTATTTGCCCTATATTCTTTACTACATAATAACCTTCATTTTAGTATACCTCCATTGGGTATTTTTTGGGGATAGGTCGCCTATGCTACCTCCGATGTTTTTTGGTCAGATGTTGCTGCTACAAAACAGTCCTCAGTATGGCCTGAATCCCGGTACGGCCCCAAACATATATATATATAACTATTTAAAGAAAACACATTTGCGTTATATATATTCTTGTAATGCACCATATTGCAGTGATGCATGGAAGTCGTATGTTGTCGAAGCTAATGCGTGCTTCACTTCGAGGCCTATCGGTCTTGTTACATCTTTTTCAGGCGAGGTTGGGCTAGTGAAGAAACGACTAGGGGGGAACTGCTCTGGCGGCCTATACATTGCTACGCACCAACCGGGGCCCGCAGAAGAGCTGGCTACATCGTATGGGAAAGCCCGAGAACGTCTCTTGTCCGTGCAGATACCAAACTCAGGCTGGCGACGACATCGCCTTTTACCGCCCCAGGTCTAGGTTCGAGAGAAACAACTTCATAGGCGGCGGGCGGACTGGGAGGAGATAGAGGCCCTCCCCCCATCTGGGTAAAAGAGGGGGATGAAGAGCCATACGATCTGGTGGAGGCATATTTCCATTGACTTTTTCTACAGTTCTAGATCTCACAATCCGACCGATTATGCTATGTTCTCTGTGCTTGACGCGATTGTTTCCGTTATTTCTTCGTCAGATAGTATAAGCTTGCGCGGGCAGGGCATATTAACTTGGTCCCCTTGAATCCTCCCGGGTTTCCGGGGGGCTCAACATGGAGCCGCTAACGGGACCGCATATGAGTGCTGTATTTTTATTTTTTTAAAAAAAAGCCTGCATCGCAGCCCGGCAAGGTCCGCAAGAGCGTTGCAATATGTTTTAGCATTGTCGAGGCACATATATTGTTCGGAGTTGATGGCGAGCTTCTCAAATCAGAAGGCAATAACCGGGGAGCGGCTGGAACAGTCGAGAGGTTGGATCATCTAGACAGGTCACCACCCGGGGATGCGTTCCCTCGCCATAAGCTCTACGGCATGCATGCGAGTATTGAGTTGATAAAACACAACAACCTGAAGCCGCCCCAGTCCTGCCTAAACGGTACCTAGGTAGTGTTGCAAAACAGCCGCTAGAGGCTTGTCAAGAATGCTTTCGGCCGCCCGCGCTGGTCTGGTTATTGTGCCAACCAGACTAGAGTCGTGCCATATTAACCTCTCGCGAGATCCTCAGACAAACATCTCACTACACACAAACTTCCCCCTAGATACGTATTAGCCAAGTATGTACAACCGTTCCATCTGTCCCAATACCCCTCGGCTCTTCTCTCGGTTGTCTCTTCTGCCTCTAATCCCAAAAGGATGCTAACCAAGCTGCTACCCTAAATAGTCCACATGACAGCCATAACTCCCAAGCGACGCTCGCCTCCTTACCATGACAATAGTAACCAGCACCGGCGAAAGGTTCAAGTCTGTTCTGCTCCACCGATCCTACCATTGTCCACTACGCGAATGTCCCAAGACGTTGCTTCTGACTACAGCCGGTTTCTTTGCTCTGCGCTCAGCCGAGAGGTTGCCCTGAACCTCCACATGCTTGTACATTTGTTGCTCTTGGGAGGTGTCAGCAGACTCTTGCAAGTGAAGTCAAAAATTTTACTGGCTGTGAGGAGATATTTGTGAATACCAAGCTCCGCGAACTCCTGGCAGCACTTCTAAGTGGTTTGTGTGGGGTGCCGCACCCAAATTCGGCTATGGTAGATGATAAGAAGATCCTTCCAAGGAAGCATTTCACCAAATGGATTGCAGAATCCTGCAACCCACAAGATATCATCTTTGCCGTCGTGCCATCAATGCCAGAAAATAGCGGCCATCGCCCACTGGAGCCTATCACCCGTTTCGCTACAAACATTCGTCATGGGCTCAGCCCCACAGCGAATACAAAAGCGCCCCAACGTCCTGTGCAGATCGCGACTTTGACCCCATCACCAGCCGCGGGGGGGGCATCGCAGCTTCGGTTCTGTCAGCTCAATGGGACTTTTGAAACGCTTTTGAAGTTAGCCCCACAGGCAAATGGAGTTACACACGCCCTGACAGTGTCAGACGTCGCGCGACTCCTCACACATGCCAGGACGGCGCAACTATTACCTCGGGATAGTCTCGCATTTCTTTCGGCGCTGGTGGAGTCTATTGTTGGCTGTACTCTCAAGGATATCCAATTACAGTTGAACTCACCTCTTTCACAAAAATCATTCAAGGCACAGGCAGGGGAATTTCGGAGTTTAGTTTAAAACACGGTCCTGTTGACCCGAACTGAGAAGGAGTGGAGCAAGCATTATCATGGAGCGCAAAGAGATTACCTAACAAATCTATTGATATTGGATGGACGGGTGGTGTCTGTACAGTAGGTGAGTAATGGAATCGATATTTCTCTACTATCCTTCGTTAGTTACCGGGCTCTGTGCACTAACCTCGCCATAAGCACAATGAGTTGGTCTCCAAGTACGACAACATGGCGCAGGCGATGGGTAAAGTACGTATATGTAATATTTCGCCACTATATTGGTTACTAACAAAGATACCTGTGCAATAATTGATGGAACGAGTGGACGTTCTTGAGTCTAAGCAGTAGGCCCGGGAAAGATGGGATATAGGGGAGGATATAAGAGCCAACACTACATTACTACAATATTTTAAAGTTTAGTACATGCTTACAAGCATTCATTGGAAGATACGACACAGTTAGGAATGCATAGTTAGCCAAATGTTGTCTGGGATATTAATAAAGACCTTTGCTCCCGGTACACCGTGCGTTTCTCGATTTTTGTGATGCAGTCGTGTTTACATGTCTTTGAATTTAGAAACTGGATAGTAAGTACTTTTTAAGCAACTCAGTACGCTTTTGAGGGAACGCATCCCAGAATGAAGCTTTGGCGGGATTATCAAACTTCCGGGCCGTGCTCTGCCGCTCATCTCTCCGTGATTCTAGATACATGTTCCTTCGCTCTTATCCCTACTTCTATTGTTACTTCATATCTTCCGGTGACTTTCCCTACCCCTCCCTGAACTACTCCAGATTCTACTTCGCATCCTCCCACGCCTGTTTCTTACCGCCCCTTACCTCTGTGCACTCATCCAGGATGTGGGCGGCATTTTGTATAATCCCGCCAGTCTAGTGCACTGTCTATCTGATTATCCACTGCCTCATGGGTCCTTCGTCGGTCGCGATGTATACCAGCCATTTGAGTGTCTGTCTGTGCCATGACCACAGGTTAGTTTCCGGATTGGGGTGCGCATTAGGTAAGCGTGAGGTATGGTCGCCTGCGTGATTAGATCAGGCTTGCACTACCAACACTCAGTGTGGGCTATATGCCGGCTAGTTGGGATTGGACTGTGAATGCTTCGGGTGGAGTAAGGTGGGAGGATAAGGGTCGGAATATCATATATGTAGTTGCGGTAGAATGTACGTTGTCGGGGTCTCATGCATCTAGTTCAATAAGAGTTGTTATTCTCATTTCCGACTGTACCAATGTGCAATACTTCCAACCCCCAATACCTGCAACGTGCATTACATCCAATATATAGTCCGGAGTTCTACTCGAATCACCACCTCAACTTGCTTCGAGAATGAGCATCGCTGCATACTGAAGAGGCCAAGAATGGACTTTCTGGATAGTAACTTCCATATCGGGCTGCTGTATTGTGCGGTGTAGCCTAGTCCGGTTGGGGCGTAGCCCACAGGAGCGGTCGTGCCAACCACACTAGGCGTAGCCCCAGGGCCTAGCTACAGTGGAATAGACACCATGGATCGCACATACCAAACTCACAGTTAAATCCAATACCCAATCATTATGAGGATTCTGGTCCAAGACCAGTGACTTATACCCGTGGCAGGCAAGAAGTAAGGAGGGGGTTTGATAGATCTCGTTCCGGAGCATCTCGTGGTGTTCTCGGTATCACAAGTGGGGTCCTGGTTCTCAAGTTATTTGCGAATCTGCACTTTTTCATGTCTTTGTATCGGTGTCATTACCGTCGCAATGAGGGCGGTGTTAGGAGTAAGCCAGTGATTAGGCAAATCCTGTCGAAATATAAGTATTTAGATAATATTACGCCTTGAGCCTAATTGGTTGCTGGCATAGGCGCATGAAGAATAGATACTTTTCCTATAGAACCAGACTTCGCTCGTGTCTTAGGGAGCAACTATATATGTCCAGGAGGTACAAACATATATAGGAAAATGGGGTCGGCTTTAGGCCACACACCACACTCATTGACAACCCCCCCCGGTCTACATGTCAGCCATAACACGTGGCATCTGGATTCTGGCGGTCAAACTTGATTGAAAATGTAGTCTGCTTAACTAAAAGGTTGGTCGGCAGTATCTGGATTCAGGGTCCTGACAAATGTGACCACTTTATATAGGACTAAGGTCAACCTTTGTATGCAATTTATAATTTTATGCCCTAAAATTATCATGTATGGCCATGTATATCTAGGTAAATTAATCTCAAACTTCATACATGGATGATTCCTATTCATGAGCAATAATTTAGGATAAAATATGTTTTTATTGCTCTGGATAATTATCTCTGGTTTGAAACATTACTGATCACGGAATCTAAGGGTTTTAGAACTTTTATTACTTGATAGTTTATCAATTTGATATACTTTGATAAAAAATCTTTATAATAGGTGACTCCTTGCAAGCATCCTTTAACCTTGAAGGTACTAGAAAGGCTAGAAATAATATGCAGAGGACTGGAATCGCTTTGTCACGTACCTTAATTACTGGGTTGTATCTCATGGAGAATCTACTTAATGATTGAGCATAGAGGCCGACATACATGTGTTCTTTATGTAGTTTGATAGGGTAGGTTTTGAAGGGAAAGGGTTGAAAGCCAGGAGCGTGATGAACTAAAATGGGTTTTTGGAACGTTTACTAGGCTTTCGATATTAAAAGACTAGTGCCCCATAATAAACGCTTGCTCGAGAGTAAATGTCGTATTTTTTAACATGGGTTCATCAAGAAATGTCTGCATGAAGCAAGCAATAGCTCTGAAGTCTGCTTCTGCGAGGAGCTCTATTCAAGCTATGGAGCTGCCACTTATCTTCAATAGAGATATCCCTGAATATACCTCCTGCCCTAATTGGACGCCAATGATGCCCTAAAGCAACAAACGCCACAAAAAGCAAAGTTGGTCACGCAACTTGTTAGCAGTTTCTTCCGGGTCGCGAGGCTGAAGTTTGAGATACAAATCTCCTCCACGCAAGTACTCCATCGTACTGATTAAGTGTTGCACAATAATCGGATGACTTACCTAGTCTAGCCCAATACTTATGCGAGTCTCTATTTCAGTCAAAGTCAGTGGTTCATTTCAATTAAAAGCAGCCGACAGGAGCACAATAGCCGATAACACCCCTATCCCCGTACTCCGCTCACAATCTTATCCTCCAACGCAAAAGCTTATCTCCATCCCAAAGTCATCCTTGATCCACTCTACAAGCTTTTGTGCAGGTGTGATCAACGTAATATTATCATAGCGAATGTCAAACATTTCCTTGTTTGTCACTCCACCAATGATCATCCCCGCAACTCGATTATTGTCTTCATCCAAGAACAACCCCCCCGAGTCTCCCGCCCAAGAGACCTGCTCCCTCTGCTCTCCCACGACAACCCACTCCTGTGTAATATACTCCGACGAAGGAGTCTTCAATAGGGCGGAGCTGACGTTGGTATCCATCAAGACCCCGTTGACTTTTGCTAGCAGTTCATTAGAACTTCGAGTTGGTGGCTTGCAGAGGATTTGGTCGTTGGTGAGCATGGTGTGGCCTATAATTGAATTCTGAGGTGAAGTTGGTGGTAAGCCATAGAAATTGTCCCCTTGCCTCTCTAAAGGAGCACCTCGTTAGTTACTCTGCTACTAGTTCATATCGCTGGCTGATTTACCCGGAACTACTTCAATTAGCGCATAGTCTTTCCAATGGGTTCTGGGCTCTGCCCCAATTCCTTGCTGGACTCCCACAAAAGCTTTCACAACATGTCCTAGTGCCCTGCTCTCTTTCAAAGAACTTAATCGATGCACCTCCTCTTCCGCAGCAACCCTAGCTTGCTCAAGCTTCGGGTGCTGGAAGCCACAGTTCGCGGATGCCGCCCGTTTCTTGTCTGCATTTTCCTTTGCTTCTGCCAGTAGTACCATGAAATCCTCCTCAGACGGTTGCACCAGAGGCACATCTACCACGATTTGCGGGAATGATTCAAATCTTCCCTTCTGATTCCCCATCGCTACATGTCCCGCCGTTATTCCGAATTTCTTTTTCGTATGTATATCGGTGACCCATCCACCAAACGTGCCTGAAGAACTGCATTTGACAGCGCTAATGCTGCGCCCCATGCAGACTTTTTCCTCATATTTCCGGAATCCGGCGGGGAAACCTCCGCGCGCACCCTTGATGAACGGACTAATTGCGCCGTGGTGGACTTCGATACGAAAGCTGCATAAAGACTCACAAAGTGTCTTAATTTCTGCCTCAATCAGCTCTGGGCAAGGGCAAATAATTATAATTGTCGGGGTAAAGGCTGTGTTGGTAATTGATGCCTCAAAGGTGCGCGAGTATTTCATTCGCAGCTCCCTCGCCGCTAACGTCATACCCCAGGGCTGTGCGAATTGCGCTGACGCACCCTGGAGGACATTGAGTAGAGAGGGTCTGATACGTTCGTACGCTTGGATCTCGGCACTGTGGTTTTCCGCATTGATCGCCACTAGTTGGAAGTGTGTTAATGTGGGGGGCCCGGTTGGTGAGCCGTTGTGTTTCTCGAATGGTTGTGGGTTGAAGATGCAGGTTGTACCAATGCAAATCTTTGATGTTGAGTCCTGAATTAATGCTTCAGTCGGATGTGGATGCATTATTTCGGTTGCGCGTTGAGGTTGTTTGGCCACCAATGGTTTAACGCACCCTGTGGTGCGTATCGTTCCGGCGATCTGTGAGTGGATATCTGTACTGACTTCCTAGGTCGGCGGCATTTAGATCTCGGTAACTTGCCTCGGTAAAGCAATTGTGTCTGATGAACTATGCGGTAGAGGTCAGTATTATGAATATATATCCTTTCAGACAATAAGGGAAATGGGTTCTTACTAGTAACGTGAAAAAGGGAACTAGTATATATATATCTCACACAACCCGACAAAGGCAAAAGCGAATGCGACTGTTAGATTTTGGTACCCGCTAGGGATAATATCAATAAGTGCAAATAGGGTTGAAGTGCAAGTGCAAACGGAGCATAAGGGGGACTCGGAGGAAAGGTCTCGATTATATACAACCTCAGAGGCTCTGCCAATAGCCAGTGGCTTGGCAATCTTCCCTTTTGCGAGTATCCTGGGTGACTTTGTGGGAAACTATCTGCGTACAAATCTAACTGGACTGCTTAGGTGGTAATTACTACTCTGTAATTCTTATTTATACTCTCCAGTAACTGGCTGCTAGTTAAACTTTCCATGTGGGATTTGTTCCAATACATTGTCAACGTAAGGACACTACTCCATATGACACTGAGCTTGAGACTAATTGACAATTAGAACTGTATAGACACATATTGGATTTTACCGTTCCCATGTGAGGCTCTTTATCCCGATTTTACTGACACATAGTTATCGATATATGTATATATATGCGTATCAGAGAAGTCATTGGATGTCTCCAATAGGCCTGATATCGGGCTTCTTAATACAACTGTGAGAGCTAAGCCTATCCACAAGGACTAGGCCAGCATTTCGGCTACAAATAAAAGAATATCGAACAGCATATTTCACTGGCTTGGATTCTGCGAGTCACCTGCCTTTTCCCCTAGTCTTGTCGGTTTGGCTGAAAGTTGCGCTAGGCGTGGCATGGCTCTTGATTCCTAATTATTTGCCCGCCTGCTGGCCCCCCATGTGAGTCGTGTCAGTCGCTGGCTCGCCGGCAAGTACAGCCTCTTGTGAACCAGACTACCTCTTGTGCAGTCTTTTACACAAAGCATATACTGGTTATGAGCGTCCCTCCGCCAGCCCCATATTATATTCCTAATTTGGGGTAGGCCGCCACAAGGGGTCATCAAGCTCAAAACGGTAGTGCACCATTCCAAAAGGGGTGAGACTTATGTATAAGGTACGCTTATCAAGAATGTATCCTGAAAAGCAGGATGGAGCCGTCATATTACACTCTGCTAACCAGCTAATATTACACTTACCGTGTGGTTAGTACATTCACTCATCGACCAGTTCGCCTCCAGCTCCTAATCAGCGATGTTGAAATTTATAATTACCAGAGACAAGAACGAACACACACAGAACCAGAACGTAAATCAACGAAAACGGGACGACCAAAGCAGTTACCGACGAATGGACCACGTTATGAGAAAGCCCGCAGCGGCGGCAACAAATTCATGTAGACGAATCTAAAGAATTCCAACTCCTTCAAACCTTACCCCGTGTGGGAAGTCCGGAATGCTCACGATCACCTGCAAGACTTCCCTCACACGTCGTACGGCAGGGGGTTCGCCAGCACGTCACGATCCTGACATCTTCCACCAACGGCGAGAGCGAAAACTCTCACACTTCAACACAGCCAACGGGAACCATCGGTTATACGAGCCTACTGCTTACGGAGCGACTCGCAGGTAGGCAGCCCCAATCAGCACACCAAGGCAGTTCCCACATTTCTGCCCAATGTGACAAAGACTAGGCCACAGCGAGCTGGCATGTCACCTGCAGGGGAACGACCCTGCCCCAGGTCCATCGACATGCGTCAAACCTTTCTGGTGAATCCAACATCTCACACCCAGGAGGGGGTTGAGTTACCTTAGGGTAGGGAGGCAGGAACTGGAACAGGGGAGCGGCAAAGGCAAAGGGAAACAGGTAGCCTTCCTTCAGGGAGAGGTAGAGGAAGAGAGCAAGGGGAGGGGAAAAAAAAAGAAAACTGACGTCGCAGAGGAGCGCTTGTCTCGAAGAGCCTCGCAGCTGAAGGTGGTGGTGACACGGGAGGGGAGACAGCACCAGAGGGGGGCCGAACGAGGGGGAGGCAGACGTCTAGGAAGCTTTGAGGGATCTAAGAGAGGCAAAGCCGATGGTAATAAGGATACAGCTCAACCGGGGTAGGGCCCCTCCAAGGTACCCGGGTAGAGGTAGGTATTGAAGGGGTTGCAAGTGTATAAGCTACACAGTGAGGGGACAGCTCACAACTGGTACATTGATTAAGAAGGCGGTAGTCTCATCCAGGACACCGGAGGGTTATCCACATGCACCTCCACTGCTAATGCCATATATCGCGAGGAACAATTTCCAGAGCTGCGGGGACTGGAGGCACAAGCGGTGAAATGAGAACATGGTGAGACCATGTGCAGAGTATCCGAGGGATTGCACCTGAGTCAAGAGTGCCTCTAAGGGACTAGGTTGAGAGAGGACCTGATCAGGAGGCGGTGGTAGTTAGACGCATTGGAGAAGAGAGGCAAACTGGAAGACGGAGTTTGAGGGAGTGGAGGAGGAGATGGACATGATTTACACACCCCGGGGTGCATGGTACTGAGCTGCAAAGAGGCAGCACGATAGGCACGACGGTCCCCGATGTATAACCTCAAGACACGAGGTCACCGATGTTTAAAGTCCGATACCTGAATGGGAGAAGACCGAGGACACCGAGGGACATGGGGCTATAGTTGGGGGCGGAGAAGGAGGCAGACGTGGTAGTGGTGGTGGAGGCTCACAAGAATCAGGAGAGAGGAGTCAACATGGAACTTTCAATTTAGTTCTAAACACTACACACCTAGTGGTATATGTGAGGAAGGATAGGGACATCTCACGCAGAAAAAGGGGGAAATGGAGAGAGTGATTGAGGGGGGGAACTGTGGGGGCAGACTATCTTCCACCCCACCTGGACCATTAAAAGGTAATGAAGAAGCTGACACAGATGGGGGAAGCCGGGATTATTATCGGGATCTGAATTGCTGCGCAGGAAGAAAGAAAAGCAATCTAGAGGAGTGCATAGAGCAGCACCCACTGGACGACATACGCACGACAGAACATACACATGAATGGGGTCAACATGAGTGTAGGATGGATAGAGTGCTTACGAGAAATGGACCAAGGCCGTGGGTGATAGAGGGGGGATGGGGATGCCTGAGCGATCATCGAGTAATCGAGGTGAGGGCAAAGATGGAGGAGAGCTTCAGGAGGATGCTACACCAGATGGACTGGAAACAGGTGAGGGAATATGTGCACAGAGAGAAGGAACTGGCGGAAGCGGCGGTAGGGGTGCAGGACAATAAAGAGATGTTATATGCGAGTTTCTCAGACACCACGGGGATTTCAGGGAATGGGTGGATTATTTTGGGAGGCCGAGAGGGTTTAACATCAAGGTGGATGAGAAGGTTATCGGGAGGTCTGTGATTGTTGGGGGGACTCCTCAAGGGTCGCCACTATCTTCAACCCCCTTCACAATATCCATGTCGGCAGTAGTATAGCAGGCAGAGAAAACACTGAGGGAAAAGGAGGGAAAAGGCGGAATGAAACACAGCATCGTCATGAGGGTGAGAGAGCCATACCACACCAAGACACGAGGTTTATACCACTCTCATACATTGACGATGTCAACTCGGTGTTGGTTGGCAAGGTGGGGCCGATGGATGAGGCCCTGGAAGAGGCCACCATGGAGTACAGGATCACATGGCACCATCAAATGACTGGATGAACGAGGTACATCTGGGAGTGAACCTCAACTACCGCCGGTATTGGAAGTTCAGAACCAAGAAGGCGACGGCAGCTTTGGACGCGATAAGAAGGCTGACGACACTACCCCGAATGCGAAGAGGAGGGTGGTGAGAGGACAACTCCTCCCAATCCTGACATGTGGGTCGAAGTTACACATTCATCTAACAGAAGAGGGAAAGAGGCTGGCGGGGAGGGTAAGGAGGTGGATGGTCATGGCATACCAAGGGAGCAGTCATCGGAAGATTTCCGACCTCTCTGGGATAGAGTCACTGGAGGTGCGCGGATGAACCGAGTGGCGGCGGCGGGCACAGTGGAGGGAGGCCTATTCATAGGAGAGGTGGCGACAGTAGTGGACGCGGAGGTGCTGGGGATCGCAGGGATATGGCAGAAGGGCTATCGGGTGGTGGCCTTGGACAGCAAGCGATTGGGAGGTGCATGAATTTGTCGACCGGGGTCCAGGGGGGGAGATCATGGATAGATGAGAGAGTGAAGGCGGCGAGGGAGGGGACCGGAAAGGAGCTGGTGTGGGTGAAGGGGTACACTGGGGTGGCGGGTAACAAGGTGGCGGACAACAGAGAGAAGGACACAGCGATGAGGGGGCAGTGGATGTCGGAACCCAGCCTAGCAATACCGGGGGGTATCAGGCATTCTTACCCATTATTCGATCGCTCCACAAATCACACACGGGGCGCATGGACAGCCTTCAGTTCAAACGACCCCAACCCAGGACCCTTCCCTTTCATGATTAAGCCCAAACCGGCGGCACCAGTGACAGGCATCTACCCAGCACCAGGCACAGACACCAACATGGTGAACAGCATCAAGGCCTGCGAAGAGCCACAATAGAACTAACAGAAACCCAAAAGGGATCCTGCCAGAAAGAAGGAATGGGTGGAGAGGTCTCCGACGCCAGCTGTAAAGGTGGAAGAACAGAGAAACTTCAAGATTGACTTTCCAGATGCCAGGGGAGCCACACCAGAAATTTTTTTTTTTTTTTAAACACTCAGTACTCATATGCGGCCCAGTAAGGGGGCCATGGTAAGCACCCCGGAAGCCTGGGAGGATTCAAGGAGGCCCAAGTTAATCTGGGCAAGCCTGGCTATCAATGTACAATTGATTCGTAGTCGCATCCTCCGCCCCCGCCATCTACCCTCGCCTCTCTCCGTCCCCTGACTGAATCTGCCCCACCCCTTCCCACTCCCCATCCCCCTGTCGTTCAAATATGATGGCCTCCGCGCTACACCAGAAAAGGACGGAGAGGACAGCATAGAAATAAACCATCGCAGACTATCGAACAAAGTCGGCGAGGGTCTAAACATGGAGACACGGGCAGCAGCTGAGGAGGAAGTCCAGATAGATCCACTATCTCAGCCCGAGGCCAGAGAGGCAACCCGGAGAAACACGGAAGAGACGGCAAAGTAAAGAACCACCGTACAATGCACAAGGATCGCAAGCAATATCAGGCGGAGGCGGAGAAGGCGGCCCAAATCAGTCCCCCTGTTCCCTGGCGCTCCCCAAACGTCCCAGCAATGAGACAACAAAAGAGAACGTCTCAGCGATCGCAAAGATGACAGATTTTGGCCCCCCAGTCCGAGCCAAAATAATTGACTGGTACACCCAGCAGATGATCACGGAATCGTCCACGCAGGAGGAGGAAGAGTAAGAGTAAGAGACCGTCCCAGACCACACCTTTATGGTGGTTAGTCCCAACAAGATCGGGATAGAGACGCGTAGGAAGGATAGGAGAGGAAAGGGAGGAAGAGAGGAGTCACCGGAGATGTTTCCCTTACCAAATCCGGAAGCAGTAGTAGAGATTGCGTCAAGACCAAGTCCGCGGAAGAAGCCCAGCGGTTGAGGAAGGAATAGGGAAGGCCCTACACAACAGAAGGCTAGAAGCCGATAGGCCCGGGGAAGGGCCGACCGAGCTAGAGCCCTAAAATATATGGTCATTATTCAAAGCGGGCTCGAGACACTTCGGTAAAACCCTCGAGACTTTTACGAAAATATTTCATTTGTTGCGCCGTTCAGATATTTGTGAGCCAGTGTGGGCCAGTGTGACAACCTGCATATTATTAAAGGCTGAGATGGCTTTTCTCCGATCATTTGATTGTCATTGCGGTTGCGCGATGTCCAAAATTCTCGAGGCTATTGTCACTGCCTACGAGACGTCTCCAGACGCCCCGTGCCCAGGCCTAATTCCGAGAAACAGCGAATCTAGCGGAAGAACAAGCAGGGCACACGACGAGTCCCAATGAGTTGGAGTCGGAATTGGACCAAGGGTATCTAAAGAGACATAGTACCCTGGACCCAAGAGGCACTCCCGCCAAAGCCGAGAAACAGAGACGCAAGGACGATGCCGATCCAACGGTGTGACACCAGCCCCACAACGACAAGGGACGAGCATACAAGAGAGAGGAGAAAGAAGGAACATCCATGGGAGAGGCGAACCAGGCTTCGTCACGTAGGAGAGGAATAGCAAAAGCGACATCTCCTGTCACAACTTGGGTATGGCGCCACCCGCACACCGACGACCAAGGTAACTTAGAGCGAGGCAGCTGCCCCAATACAAGAGCGAGCAAACCTTCCCGGAAAAGCGCAAGGAAGCCGGAGAAGGCAGGGCCCGGGGGGGCTTGAATCCAGAGAGCCAGAAGTAAAGCGGCCAGACGGGGATCTCAAGGACTCCGAGAGAGAGAGCAGTGAACAGGAGGTAGAGTTCCCGAGGAGGCCGAGACGACGGAGCACCTATAACGTGGGGGATGTAACGCACACCAACCAACTTGGGGAACCGGTCAAGGAAGTAGGCGTTCAAGTCAGCGTGACGCGGGTCCTGATAAACGGGTGCCCACCGTCACCCCGAAGGTCTTAAGAATGAATTGAAGAGCTTGCGGAAGCCTTTAATCAGAAAGTAGAAAAGCAGGATTGCGGACACGGAATCAAGGTCACCAGAGTAGACAACATTGCGTCATATCCCAGCGAGATCAAGCTGGCCATCACACATAGGCCAGGGCTCCTAGGGAAGAGGTAGTGGCTATGATCGAGAAACTGGGGAGAATAGTGTTACCAAATGGAGACTACTCCCCGAACCGGCACCCACGGGTAACGTATTTGACTGGGTTCCGGCGCACAACCGGGAGTGGCGCACTTCCGGGATGTATGTATTTAATTGTTAAAAAATCGAATTATTATGCAAATAGTCTCAAATTAAAACCAGAGTTAGAGTGTATACATAGAAGTCATCTACAAGTGCCGCCCTGGGGTGAATATTGATATATCAGGTGGTGAGGGATGAAAGGTAGGAAATTGGAGTATGTATGAACTAGGGATTGATGTTAACTGAATGATGGTTGCAAAGGACTTGCGGGGCCCAATATATGTTGTATATAATACACAATGCATGTGAACTCAGTACCAGATTCAACGGCCTACCGTGTGAAGAGAAGTAGTAAACTATAAAGCAGATATTATTAAAACATATAGATCCTAAGGGATATTGGAATCAAGTAATCGTTATATTAGGATTAGATGTGAACTTTGGTTGAGATACATATGCTTATCATTGGTAAGTAAACCTTATATATTAAGAAGGTACAGTAGGCCTTTTGGAGTATAGTGGAGCTAGAAATAACTAGTTTCTTTGTGATTATATCACATAGAGTAAACTTGTCTAAGATAAAGGAAATAGATATACTTTTATTGCAAAAGTATTTATATATTTTAAAGTACCTTGCTCAAGAGCCTAGGCACTAAGCATCATACATACCTTTCAGACTAAGTTATTAGATAATATACTACAATCTTTACATATTTTAGGATATATTTTAACTTAATAGATACTATAGCTAGTCAATAATAATAAGGATTTATAGGAAGTTACATTAGATGCTATAGGTACCATCCTAACAATTTTATAGTCCTATGCCTTCAATTATGTCAAATGATACACCTAATATCAATAGAAATACATTACTTACTTTCAAATATATGACCTTGTATAAATACCTTCATGGTACCTCCATGCATATAACTAGTTATTTTAAATCTAGTAAGTTTTATTCGACTTAATATCTATATATATACCCTATATAGAGGATTCTTAACCTAGATATCTTTTAGAATATATATCTTTTAATATAATTCGCTATGTAGTTTACTATTTCTCTTTATATGGAAGTTTGCTAGTCCTTATACTAAGTCTACATGTATCATGTATTACATACAATGCATACCTAGTCTTACAAGTCCTTTGAGGCTATAATTCACTTGAGTTAACTTTTGGTTCATATATATTCCAATTTCTACCTTCTATTCTACACCATCTCATATGGCAATACTTACTACAGTGAGGCAAATATAGATGACTTCTATATTTACAGTATACTTCTGGTTTCAATTGGAACCTATTTACATAATAATTCGAATTTTTAACAATTACATACATTTATCCCGAAAGTGCACCAGATTCCAGTAGTGCATATTTTTATTTTAAATTTTTTTAAAAAAAACTCATTACTTACTTGCAGCTCTGGAAGTGGGCTTGGATGAGCCTACTGGAAGTCTGATTAGTTTCAAGGCAGCCAAAGTTGATCTAATAGCGATGCATGATTTAAATACATAACAATGAAATTACTAATAAATGCTTGGCACCCTTCTGCCGTCCCCTTCAGTCCAGCACCGAAACCTCCTCCGCTACACCCTCTCCCACCCCTCCCCTCAAATGTTACTAACTCTTCCACTGCCACGCACTCTTAAAACCCCCCTTGCTCGGGGAAATTATCTCTTCCCCTCTCCCGTTCCTCCACCATGATTCTCCTCCTTCATTCTTGTTCTAATGGTTGGGCAAGAGCTAGCCCCAAATCATTTAACCAGCGAGAATTTGCTGGAAACTCTTTGCAGATTTTTGTAGTGTCAAATATGTGGTGGCGGTTCTACCTCCCTTTGTCGATCACGAAATAGGGCTTCTTAACACATGGGAATGGTTAAGACTCGAAGGAGAGGTAAACGATGAAGGTTTTGACGGCATTGTATTCAGGGTCGTCTCTCTCCTTCCATCAGTCAGTGTGGTCTATACCTGTCCAGCTTCTTCCTTTCAACAGGCGGGATTCCTGGATGTTGTGGAGTGAGGGGGGGATTGCGAAGTGTTCTCCTGTCTGTAATGGGTGACTACACGGGTACGAGGGATCACATGATTTTCCACTGTTATGGAGCCAGGCTTCCTGAGTGCCATTCTTAGTGCGGTACCATATGTACCTACAAAGTGTATGTCGGTGCTAATCGGGTCTCCTGATTCCGAAGCTGGGGCTTATGTGGGCTTGCTATCTATAATCCATGAAGGTAGCCCAAATGCCTTCATGTGTCGTAGTCCTGGTGTGCAGTGAGATCCCTCTGAGGTGGAAGTGTAGTTCTGCTAGTCAGGGGGCAATGGTGTTCCCTTCGATCCCTATATGGCTTCGCCGCTAGGCAACTGCGGTAGGATGGACTCTGTGGCCGATGGCATCTCGGAGATTGAACTCTATATGTGATCTTGGTTCTCCTCAGGATAGTTGGAGGGTGGTGTGAAGCGCTGAAATGGAATTGGTAAGTAGGCAAACTTTGCAGTCGGATGGTGGGTGGGCGAGGGCAAGCAATATGCCCCTCCTTTCCCCATCATCCACAGATGCTAGGTTTCTCCAGGTGCTTGATTCTACGCCCTTAATAAAGGGGTATCCTGTGATTTGCAAGCCCCTTCCTGAGCTGTTCGAGTTGGCGAGAGACCACCGTTCCAAACTGCTTTGTGCTAACATGGCAGTCTAGTAGCTTTTCTCCTTGAATCTGGAGTCGTCTGGCTGTAAGAAGGTAATATGGCTAAGTTTCCCTATGCAATGATCTGTAATGTTCCTACAGTAGATCTTCTTTGGAAGAGAGATAGTTGTGAAATGGAAGATGGTAGTGAGGGACATCTCATTGGTAAGATGAGGACCACCAGTGCCAAAGGGGCCTGTTACAGGGTGGTAGTTGGAAGAGTGGCCAAGTAAGGGGATCTCCTATTCAGGCGGCTTTGGCTGCCCAGCATGCAGCCATGTCTCTCAGCTTGCCTTCAATCGGCTCTATATTCACTATGAGCCCTAACTTTGTGTGGGCTGCTCTATAGTAGGCCCCAGTAATTTTGTGAAGAGCTTGATATTTCAGTCCCTTAAAGAGGGTGATTTTTGGAGAAGAGGATAGTGTAAGGAAGTGATATTCTCAGTATGCTGATCTATCACCACCTTACAACTTACCCTAAACCAACATCTACTATATAATTTCTTACTAAGTTATACTAACCTGCTTGGTTAATTATGTTGGGAAAATCACATGTAATTTCTTTATTTTCACATGTCATTTATGAGTCACCTATGACTCAATAATTTCCTATTACTCACAAATGACTCTAAGGTTATGACTCACTTAATGAGTTAGAGATGGATTTCAAATCATGTATGACTCACTACTATTGCACAGCCACAATAGTGAGTCACTGCTAGCCTTGACATGTAATACTTAAGGGCTGAAGGTCTGCATCCAGAGAAGGGGATCAGACCTGGAGAAGACAGACAGAGAATAGTAAGATACAACAAATATAAGAGTTCAACTGGTTAATTCTAGTCCATGAGGACTCTTACTCAGAACTTAGTAATCCAATACTAGAAACCAAACACTTAGCCTTTAAAGTACGTAGTAATTCTGGAATATTACTTCAGGGTAATATTCCATCCTAAATACTTTCGGTCCCCATTTACAGTGAGTCAGCCTTCGGCTCTCTAGGTGAAGATTGGGCATATCATGCCCATGTTAAGGGACCTTGTGGCTAATGGTGAGAGGCCTCCGTTGCTATTTCCTAAACACTTCATAAGTTGTAGGATCCAGGTTGCTTTCAGGGTGCGCTCGTCTACGTGTACTTACAAAGAGAAGGTTGAGTTGATAGTTATACCGAGAATGCTGGTGAACTGTGGTGGCTCGTCGCTGTAGGTGATGCAAGTTTCCTTGTGGGGGTTCCAGCAGCGGTTTTCTTCTTGTGCAGCCTCTTCGAGCCATTTGTAGACTACGTTGCAGATTAGGGAGTGTTTATTGTTGCTCGTCCCCTTTATAGCCACGATAGGGTTTAAATCATCTGCATATCTCATAAAGTCGACTTGGATGTAGGGTCGGTGGAAGCTGTCCTGAGTTTGGAGCCTCCAGGAACTTCTACTGGCTTGGATAAAGAAGTCCACTATGGCTGTATCTACTCTATCCAGAATGTTGGCGATAAAGAGCAGGCAGAGGACGGGTGAGGGTGGGCTTCCTGAGGGAGTTCCCTCTGGCATGCATGCCCTTCCTGTCGATCGCCTGTCACAATATACCTGAAAGTAGTGAGGTGTGAGGAATTTTCGATAGAACCCTAGGTTTTCTTGGCTAACCGTCTCGATCCTCTCTAGCATTTCTTTGCATCTAGGGTGGTGGAAGGCAGAAACTATGTCTTTTCCCAAAAACCAGACCCCAATGCTTTCTCTCAGCTTTCTCTATATTAGTCTAATGGTTAGGACTATAGTGTCCATTGCCGATCTGTTTTTACGACTGCTATACTCTAGGGCGTGGAAACGTTGAGTTGTTCATTGTAGGCAGTCAGGGATGCACTTTTCCCCTAATTTGCTGGTAGTATTGATGAGGACTATGGGTCGCCATCCTTTGATGGTCATGTGGTCCTTATTGGGTTTCGGAATCATTACCAACTTGAACACCTCATAGGGAGGGGGTAGGGAGTTCGAGTGGTTGATCTTAAACGGTATGTCATTGATGACCACTATACCTAGCTCCATATCTTGTAAGATTTTGAGCAGCCTGTAGGAGATGCAGTCTAGACGTGGTGCGCTATTTTTCGAGGTACATCTGAGTTCCTGATGCACGTTTCTTATGTGGCATCTGTACGCAGGCTCTTAGAGTTGCTGAAGTGTGAAAGGTTATTGTAGGGTGGGTGATGTGTCATTAGTAAAGAGATGCTGTTTTCTAAAGGCCTCCTGGATCTCTTTATGGAGGAGAGGAAGTTATTGTCTGTACCCGTGAGAGCCTGTATGTGAGAGTGATTGTGGAAGAGGTCCTTGGCAATTCTCACGATATCTCAAGGATTTCTTCTGCCATTTTCCTTCATGAATTTCTTGCAGCAGGCCCTCTTTTTTTGTTTGATGAGCTTCATTAGGGCCTTTTTTAGGGCTTTGAGGTCTTGTGGGTACTTGCGTTGGCAGCATTTGTGAAGTTGTGAGTCGATGTCCTGGTCCCACCATTGCTTGCTGTGTATCGATCCTCCTTTGCATTAGTGGTTCTGGTTGAGGAACGCCTTAAGATCTTCGTAGGCCTGGCCAAAGGCGGATGGTTGGTATTGTGTGGGGTATTCAAATTGGTCTTGTTGCCCCATGAATTATGGTACCTATTGAAGTCCCTCAGGATGCACGTTCTTGGCCTGGTATTGAGAGGGGCAAGGAGACCGCGCAGCCGGGCTAGGGATGGTTGGGGGCTGGTGTAGAGGTTGATAAAAATAATGAACCCCACACTAACTTGGGTGCAGGCATCGTTCTGGTTGAACTTTACATAGGATCCTATTTGTTGGTTGACGAAGACTAGTAGCTTGCTGTCTCGCTGGAGGTTGGTTATTAGTCGGTGAAAGGATGGTTGAGTGGCCGTTCCTGAACTAGTGTGTGAGAAGTCGAAGATATTAAGTTCCGCTATGAAGACAATCTCGGCGTTCTTGCAGGTTTCTAGGATCGTGTGTGTGTATGTGTCAGAGCTTTGAACGTTGTTGTAGGCGACCTGGATGAATCCCTTCTTCGGACGCATGGGAGTCTCATGAGTGGCGGGATGGCCTGAGGTAGGCCTGTTAAGTGGGTGATGATCTAGAGGGGTGTTGGGTATGGGGAAGGAGTTGTAGAAGTTGGGTGTGGAATCTGTTGAACATTTGGCCTGATCGATGTGTGTGAGTATGTCTTCCCTTCTAGTATTGCGGGGCTCGATTGCGGACCCCGCGGTGGTAGAGGATGGGGGGGCTAACCTAGCTAGTGGTTTAGACAGTTTCCCTCCAGTTGTTCTTATTGCTGTGTCGAGCGTATCCTAAGATCTGGCCTCTGGTCTCAGAGTCAGCGGAAGAGACTTCGGAGTGGGTGGATGGGGTTAGGGCGGGGCTGGGGACTGGGGCCGGGCAGGGGGGTAGGTTTGGAATGCCTTGGCGCCCATTGTGGCTCAGTGATTCCCACGGGCGTACCGCTTCCTTGCTTGTGAGTCTGAGGATACCTTTTTTCCTGCAGGTGGGGCCCTCATGCCCTTGGCTACCACAGTATTCGCAGGGTGCCCAATTCCTGGGCGGGGTGGGGGAGAGGGCCATCCTGGTGTATGTCACCATGTATCACCTGGTGTCCGTGTATGTTGCTCTGTCCACTTCTCTTTGGTATAGCTGTACGCTGAGGCCATCTTTGTTGAAGCGGAACCGGGAGTAGCGTGATTCGAGGGATTTGATTAACACTAGGATATGTAAAGCGGGGCCCTCGGACCGGTATTCTTCAATCTATTTGGGTGGGTGGTTGGCTCTCTCCACCCCGAGGTATCTGGCGACCTTGCTGGCTGCGGTGGTTGCTTGAGTTGGGAGCTTGGAACCCTCCTCGAATGTAATGGTAATGTCTGTGAAGGTGCGTCCTATAGTGAACCGATTGTTTGGTCCTAATGCTTTCCCATCAGCTAGCTTCTGAAGGGCCTGTAGAAGATCGGTGTTGGATAGGGCGGAAGCGTGGGAGATCCGGAGGCACAGCCAGTTCGGGTAATGGGGTGCGTAGGTCACTGATTTCAGGTTGAGCCTAAGGCGTTGAACCAGGTGTCCGCCGGATATTCGGTCGAAGGCTCTCTTAAAGGCTTATTTCCAGGATTGGCCTTTAGGGGGTGTATTGGTATTGTAAACGTAGACGGTAGAGTCGGT
>Ga0307511_10001033_pt1 | contig 29558 bp, 28 predicted proteins | sample 13_EM_MG_FD_200266 | JGI IMG/M metagenome (GOLD analysis project Ga0307511, IMG submission 200266) | Populus trichocarpa ectomycorrhiza microbial communities from riparian zone in the Pacific Northwest, United States - 13_EM | ecosystem: Host-associated > Plants > Roots > Unclassified | place... | reverse complement strand
CGGGAGTCGATGAGGGTCATGTCGAGGTCGAAGCCGACGGTCGGGGCGGGCGGGGCGGGGTGCTGAGCGCGCGAGGTCATATGGGTCATTGTGCCCAGTGCCCGTGAACGGCCGTGAAGTCGTGCCTCCGTCCTGCCCCCTGCCTTCTACCGCTGCCGCTGTGAGCGCCACACCAGGAACAGTGCCGACGCGACGGCCGCGCCCCGCACCACCCACGGCCAGGTCTGGGAGATGGCGTCGTTCATGTGGCCCTGGGCGACGGGGGTGCCCCAGCGGCCGTCGTTGCGGCCCCAGAGCCAGACGATCCCGGCCACGACGGCCGCCGTCGGCATGCCGATCACCGCCCACTTCGTCTCCGCGTCGGTCAGCCGCCGGGAGGCGTACGCGATGAGCCAACCGAGCAGCAGCGCGAACCAGTTGCCGAGTACGGCGCCCACGACGAGCAGCGCGGCGGCGATCAGGAGGAGCGGGTTGGACCAGCCCCCGGTGGGGAGGCGGGGGACGACTCGGCGCCGGCGGGCGGGGGCTTCCGGTGCCTGCTCGACGACCGGTGCGGCCACCGGCTCCGGTTCCTTCTGGAGCGTCTTCGGGGGCTCTTTCGGCGGCGGGGGCTTGAGCAGTTCCGGGATCTCCACCCCGCCGGTGAACCCGGGCACGCTGTCGCCGAGCGCGAACCCGTTGCCCTCCGTCCGCCACCAGTCGGGCTGCAGCACGCTGTCGCCGAGCTCGGCCGCGCTCGCGAGATGCGGCGGGGCGGCGGAGTTGTCGGGCTCCGGTTCGGGGGCGGCCTTGGTGGGGCGCGGACGCGGTACGACCCGGCGCAGGCCCTTGGGCCGTAGATCGTCCCCGTGGTCGCGTTGTACGGGTACGGATGTGGACGGTGCCCGGGGGACACCGGCGCCGGTGCCGGCCGCGGCGACGACCTCGTCCGGGCTGCCGAGGCCCTTGAGGATGCGCTGGACGGCGGCGGGAGTGTCGGCGGTGGCTCCGGCGCGGCGTCGGTCGATCTCGTTGCGCAGCTCCGACACCAGCCGCATGCGGGTGACCGAGGGCAGCTGGCGTTGCTGCGCGACGTCACCGACGCGGCTCAGATACTCGTAGACGACCTGGTCGCTCTCGATACCCACGAAGTCCCCTCCGGGGCGGGTGCGTTGGATACCCCGTGGTGACAGACGTTACCGCCAGCGGGCCCGGTGCCGGGAACCTCACGTCCTGCGCGCTCCCCCACGGTCACACCCACCCGCTACCGTGGGTCGGATGAGCACTCCGGCCACGCCGCCCCGTTCGCTCGCGGAGGCACTCCGAACCAGGGACGACGTCTCCCTGGCCGCGCTGCTGCGCAGCCGCCCCGACCTCATCACGCCCGTGCCCACCGATCTCACCCAGCTCGCGACCAGGGCCGGAACGCGCGCCTCGGTGGTGCGGGCGCTGGAGCGGCTGGACCGTTTCACGCTGCAGACGGCGCAGGCGCTGGCCGTGGCGGCGGACCCGGCGCCGTACGACGAGCTGCTCGGGCTGATGGCGGGTGACGCGCGCGATCCGGCGGTGGTGAACGTGCTGCCGCGCGCCGTCGCGGCGCTGCGCGAGCAGGCGTTGGTGTGGGGTGCGGACGACCGGTTGCGGCTGGTGCGGACGGCGCGTGAGCTGCTGGCTCCTGCGCCGCAGCATCCGTCGCCGACCGGGCTCGGTCCTACGGTCGCGGAGGCCACGGCGGGCATGTCGCCGGGCCGGATCCAGGAGATCGTGACGGCGGCGGGCCTGCCCTCCACGCACGACCCGGTGTCGGCGGTGGCCGCGCTCACCAAGCTGTTCACGTCCCGGCGGCGGATGAAGGCGCTGCTGGCCGGTGCTCCCGAGGAGTCCCTGGAGGTGCTGAACCGGCTGGTCTGGGGGCCGCCGTACGGGCAGGTGACGGCCGATCCGGCGGCCCGGCTGCGCTGGCTCATCGACCGGGGGCTGCTGCTGCCGACGGCGCCCGGCACGGTCGTACTGCCGCGTGAGGTGGCGCTGCATCTGCGGGCCGGGCGGGCGCACCGGGAGGCGGAGCCGGTGGCGCCGTCGGTGGAGGCGAAGGCGACGCACCGTCCACAGGTTGTGGACGCGGCGGCGGCCGGGCAGGCGTACACGGCGCTGGCTACCGTCGAGGAGCTGCTGAAGGACTGGGACGAGGGCGGGCCGACGGTGCTGCGGGCCGGCGGCCTGAGCATCCGTGATCTGAAGCGGACCGCCGTCGCGCTGGACCTGGCTGAGCCGGTCGCCGCGTTCTGGGTCGAACTCGCCTATGCCGCGGGCCTGTTGGCGTCCGACGGCGAGGCGGACGAACGGTATGCGGCGACCCCGGCCTACGACGAGTGGCTGCAACAGCCCGCCGCGCAGCGTTGGACGCACCTCGCGGAGACCTGGCTGACGGGGACCCGGACGTCCGGGCTGGTCGGCGGGCGGGACGCGAAGGAGCGCACGCTGTCGGCACTGGGCCCCGGCCTGGACCGCTCGGCGGCCCCGGAGGTACGGCACCGGGTGCTCACGCTGCTCGCCGCGCTTCCCGAGGGCACCTCGCCGTCCACGGAATCGGTGCTGGCCCGGCTGCGCTGGGAACGTCCCCCGCGAGGGACGGGGGGTTCGGCGCCGCAGTCCGACGACGACCTGCGCAGCCGCCTGGCCCGCTGGACCCTGAACGAGGCCGAGCTGCTGGGGGTGACAGGGCGGGGGGCCTTGTCGGGGCAGGGGCGGGCGTTGCTGGGGGCGGCGAAGGGGACGGCTCCGGGGAGCGCTGCTGCGGCGAAGGGCGCGGTGGCGGGCGGCGCGGTGGCCAAGGACACGCCTTCCGATGCCGGTGACAAGCTCCCCGTCCACCACCGGACGCCCACGCTCCCCGAGCCCCTCTCCCCGGCCGAGCAGGCCGTGGCGAGTGCCGCCGCCGCTCGGCTGCTCGCCCCGTTGCTGCCCGAGCCGTTGGACCATGTCCTGCTGCAGGCGGATCTGACGGCGGTGGCCCCCGGTCCGTTGGAACGGCCGTTGGCCGATGTGCTGGACGTGCTCGCGGACGTGGAGTCGAAGGGCGGTGCCACGGTGTACCGCTTCACTCCGGGCTCGGTGCGCCGTGCCCTGGACGCCGGCCGCTCGGCCTCCGATCTGCACGACTTCCTCACCGCGCACTCCCGTACGCCCGTCCCGCAGCCCCTCGCCTATCTGATCGACGACGTGGCCCGCAGACACGGCCATCTGCGGATCGGCGCGGCCTCGGCGTATGTGCGCTGCGACGACGACGCGGTGCTCAGCGAGATCCTCGCGGACAAACGCTCGGCGGGCCTGCGTCTGCGCCGGCTCGCGCCGACCGTGCTGGCGGCGCAGGCGGATCCGGCGGCGCTCCTGGACGGGCTGCGGGCGATGGGCTTCGCGCCGGCCGCCGAGTCCGCGGACGGCGATGTCGTCATCACCCGCGCCCATGCGCACCGCACCCCGCCCCGCACGGCTCCGGAACCGGTGCCGGACGGCCCGCCGACCCCTGACACGACCCTCCTGTCGGCGGCGATCCGCGCGATCAGGGCGGGCGACCGTGCCTCCACGACGCCCCTGAAGCCGTCGACGACCCCGGCCCCGGCCGGTGAACTCCCCCGCACCGGCTCCGCCGAGACCCTCGCCACCATGCAGGCCGCCGTCCTCACCGGCGCCACCCTCTGGATCGGCTACGTCAACGCCGAGGGCTCCGCCAGCCAGCGCGTCATCGCGCCCATCCGCGTGGAGGGCGGCTTCGTCACGGCGTACGACCACACGGCGGACGAGGTGCGGACGTATCCGCTGCACCGGGTGACGGGGGTGGCGGAACTGGCCGAGGGGTAGGTCTGAAAAGGTGTGTCACTTTTCGCCATGAGTGTCACACTTTTCACGGAAGGGTGTCCCCCCGGACCGCCTCCGCCCGGCCCCGGCTCAGATAGCGGTCCAGCGCCTCGACGGAGTCCGGCACGAACGTCGGGCGCCGGGCCAGCTCCCGCAACTCGTCCTCCGTGACCCACGCGTGCCAGGAAATCTCCTCCGGGTCGGGGGTGATGTCCGTACGGACGACCGCATCGTGGACGCCCATCCAGTACGGGCTGATCACGCCCCGGCACAGGTACTTGAAGGCGAACCGGACCGGCGCCACCACCCCGAGTTCCTCGGTGAGTTCACGGGCCGCCGCCTCCTCGTAGGACTCCCCGACCTCCGCGGCGCCGCCGATCAGGAAGTTGTACTGCCCCGGGAACCGCGACATGTCCGCCGCCCGCCGGTGCACCAGGACGCGGCCCTCCCCGTCCCGGCAGACGGTCGTCGCGACGCGGTGCAGCCAGTGGTGCGCGATGGCCTCATCGCGGTCCACGGTCCCGACTGTCCGGTCCTGTTCGTCCACCCGTTCCACCAGTTCGCCCATGGCCTCCACCCTCGCAGAGCCGGCTGTGATCATCGGCCGGTAGTGCACACTGGACGTTTGGCCGTGCGGAAGGGATGTGTACGTACGTGAATGGCCCCCTCATCGTCCAGTCCGACAAGACCCTGCTCCTCGAGGTCGATCACGAGCGAGCCGACGACTGCCGGCGCGCCATCGCGCCGTTCGCCGAGCTGGAGCGGGCGCCCGAGCACATCCACACCTACCGGGTGACACCGCTGGGGCTGTGGAACGCGCGGGCCGCCGGGCACGACGCCGAGCAGGTCGTGGACGCGCTGGTCGAGTACAGCCGGTACCCCGTGCCGCACGCGCTGCTGGTCGACATCGCCGAGACCATGGACCGCTACGGCCGCCTCACCCTCTCCAAGCACCCCGCGCACGGGCTCGTCCTCACCACCACCGACCGGCCGGTGCTGGAGGAGATCCTGCGCTCGAAGCGGATCGCCCCGCTCGTCGGCAACCGGCTCGACCCCGACACCGTCGCCGTGCACCCCTCCGAGCGCGGCCAGATCAAGCAGGTACTGCTGAAACTGGGCTGGCCGGCCGAGGACCTCGCCGGGTACGTCGACGGCGAGGCGCACGCGATCGAGCTGGACGAGAACGGCTGGGCGCTGCGGCCGTACCAGAAGCAGGCCGTGGAGAACTTCTGGCACGGCGGCAGCGGTGTCGTCGTGCTGCCCTGTGGGGCCGGGAAGACCCTCGTCGGCGCGGGGGCCATGGCGCAGGCCAAGTCGACGACGCTCATCCTCGTCACCAACACCGTCTCCGCCCGGCAGTGGAAGCACGAGCTGATCAAGCGGACCTCCCTGACCGAGGAGGAGATCGGCGAGTACAGCGGGACCCGGAAGGAGATCCGGCCCGTCACCATCGCGACCTACCAGGTGCTGACGACCAGGCGGAAGGGGATCTACCCCCACCTGGAACTCTTCGACTCCCGTGACTGGGGTCTGATCCTCTACGACGAGGTGCACCTGCTGCCCGCGCCCGTCTTCAAGTTCACCGCCGACCTCCAGGCCCGGCGCCGCCTCGGTCTGACCGCGACCCTCGTCCGCGAGGACGGCCGGGAGTCGGACGTGTTCTCCCTCATCGGGCCGAAGCGGTTCGACGCGCCCTGGAAGGAGATCGAGGCGCAGGGCTACATCGCGCCCGCCGACTGTGTGGAGGTGCGCGTCAACCTCACGGACTCCGAGCGGCTCGCGTACGCGACCGCCGAGACCGAGGAGAAGTACCGCTTCTGCGCGACGACCGCGACGAAGCGGAAGGTCACGGAGGCGATCGTGCGGCGGTTCGCCGGTCAGCAGATTCTCGTCATCGGCCAGTACATCGACCAACTCGACGAGCTGGGCGAGCACTTGAACGCGCCGGTGATCAAGGGCGAGACGTCCAACGCCCAGCGGGAGAAGCTCTTCGGCGCCTTCCGCGAGGGCGAGATCAGCGTCCTCGTCGTCTCCAAGGTCGCCAACTTCTCCATCGACCTGCCCGAGGCGACCGTGGCCATCCAGGTCTCCGGCACCTTCGGCTCCCGCCAGGAGGAGGCCCAGCGCCTCGGCCGCGTCCTGCGCCCCAAGGCCGACGGCCACAAGGCCCACTTCTACTCGGTCGTCGCCCGCGACACGATCGACCAGGACTTCGCCGCCCACCGCCAACGCTTCCTGGCCGAACAGGGCTACGCGTACCGGATCATGGACGCGGACGAGATCCTCGCGGAGAGCTGAGCCCGGGCACGGCCGTGAGTGACCCCTGCGGTCACTTACGGTGTATGCCCGCTTCCTCGCCGTACTCTCCGAGGACGACCACGCTGAACGCGGCGCCCGCGAAGACTTTTATGGCGCGCAGGGCATTGCCCAGGCGATGGGGGTGGCTGCCGCCGGTGGCCGGTGTGGCACCGGACGGGCGGACGGGGACCGGGTGGATGGTTGCTGCGCTCATGAATCCATGGTGCGTCTTGGGACATAAGACCGGCATCGGTCCAGAGAGCCAACCTCGAAGCCGCCCGAGTACGCCTCCGGGCTGACCCGTTCCCCCGTCGGGTGGAGGGGTCGTCCCCTAGGGGACGGAAAACGATTGGCCCTCACCGGGTCCGCGTCACTAAACTCTCCGCTCTTGCCCGCCTCCCCGCAGGGAGTGCCGCCGCCCGGACGGAAACCGGCCGGCATCCACCCAGCACGCACTCAGCAGCCGCACCAGCAGGTCCTCCGGAGGCACCCCCTTGTCCACGCCCGCCGCCGACCCCCTCGGCGATCCCCTCGACGACCCCCTCGCCCGCGAACGCACCCACCTCGCCTCCTCCCGTTCCGCGCTGCGCGCCATGCGCGAGGACGTCGAGTCCCTCGACATCAAGGATGTCGCCGCGAACTGGGTCAACGCCCAGATCCTGGCCCGTCAGATCGACGAGCGCATCAAGGCGCTGGCCGACCTCAGCGACACCCCGCTGTTCTTCGGCCGCCTCAACTACCTGCACGCTCCCGGCGCCGAGCAGGCGGAGGGCGCGGAGGGAGAGCAGTTCTACATCGGGCGCCGACATGTGCACGACGGCGACGGCGACCCGATGGTCATCGACTGGCGGGCGCCGGTCTCGCAGCCGTTCTACCGGGCGTCGAAGAAGGACCCGCAGGACATCTCGCTGCGCCGCCGCTTCGGATACACGGGCGGCGACCTGACGGCCTACGAGGACGAGCACCTCATGGACCCGGCCGAGGCCGCCGCCACCAGCAAGCTGCTCCAGCAGGAGATCGAACGGCCCCGCGTCGGCCCGATGCGCGACATCGTCGCCACCATCCAGCCCGAGCAGGACGAGATCGTGCGGTCCGGACTCGGCGGGACGGTGTGCGTGCAGGGCGGGCCCGGTACCGGGAAGACCGCCGTCGGGCTGCACCGCGTCGCCTACCTCCTCTACGCCCACCGCGAGCGGCTCGCCCGCACCGGCACCCTCGTCATCGGGCCGAACAAGTCCTTCCTCCACTACATCGAGCAAGTCCTGCCCGCACTGGGTGAGTTGACGGTCCGTCAGGGAACGGTCGACGACCTGGTCGCCCATGTCGAGGTGCGTGGCACGGACGAGGCCCCGGCCGCCGTCATCAAGGGCGACGCACGGATGGCGGAGGTCCTGCGGAGGGCCGTCTACTCGCACGTGAGCATCCCGACCGAGCCGGTGATGGTGGTCCGCGGCTCGCGCCGCTGGCGGGTCCCGGCGTACGAACTGGAAGCCATCGTGCGGGAGTTGCTCGACCGCGACATCCGCTACGGCGCCGCCCGCGAGGCCCTCCCGCAGCGCATCGCGCATACCGTGCTGGTGCAGATGGAGCGGTCGGGGGAGGCGCCTGACGACCGGGTGCAGGACGCCGTGGCGCGCAACGCGGCGGTGAAGGCGGTCGTCAAGGCGGTGTGGCCGCCGGTCGAGCCGGAGAAGCTGGTGCTGCGGCTGCTCACTGACGCGGACTTCCTCGCCGTCCACGCGGACGGGATCCTCGACGAGGACGAGCAGAAGACGATCCTCTGGTCGAAGCCGGTGCGGAGCGTGAGGGCCGCCAAGTGGGCTGCCGCGGACGCCGTGTTGATCGACGAGGCGACCGACATCGTCCAGCGGACGCACTCGCTCGGGCATGTGGTGCTCGACGAGGCGCAGGACCTCTCCCCGATGCAGTACCGAGCGGTGGGCCGCCGCTGCACCACCGGTTCCGCGACCGTCCTCGGCGACCTGGCGCAGGGCACCACGCCCTGGGCGACGCGGAGTTGGGACGAGGCGCTGGCCCATCTCGGCAAGTCGGACGGTGTGATCGAGGAGTTGACGGCCGGTTTCCGCGTGCCGACGGACGTCATCACCTACGCCTCCCGGCTGCTCCCCCACATCGCGCCGGGCCTGACCCCGGTCGCCTCGGTCCGTGAGAACCCGGGCTTCTTCGACCTCCGGGAGACGACCGGGACGGCCGAAGTGGTCGCCGCCTGCGAGGAGTTGCTGCGCAACGAGGGGTCGACGGGCCTGATCGCGGCGGACGCCCGCGTCCCCGAGCTGGCACAGGCCCTGACGGCGGCGGGCATCGGCTACATCGACCCGGGCGAGGAGACCACCGTGGACACGCGGCTGACGCTGGTCCCGGCCTCGCTCGCGAAGGGTCTGGAGTACGACTACGTGGTCCTCGACGAGCCGCGGGCCGTGGTCGACGGCGAACCGGACGAACGCACCGGCCTGCGCCGCCTGTACGTCTCCCTGACCCGAGCGGTGTCGGGCCTGATCGTCACGCACGCGGCACCGTTGCCGCCCCAACTCGCCTAATCAGGCAGGGATTTGATCAGCGAGTCAAGCAGGCCGGGGAACCTCGCGTCCAGGTCGTCCCGCCGCAGCTGCACATAGCGGTTGCGGCCGACGGCCCGGGTCGAGGTGAGCCCGGCCTCACGCATGATCTTCATGTGGTGCGAGACGGTCGACTTGTGCAGATGGGCGACGCCGAGCTCTTCGGGCGAACAGCTGAACCGCCGCCCCGCCGCGTACACCTTCAGCAGCGAAAGCCGCACCGGATCGGCCAGCGCCTGCAACACCTTGACCAGCTCGATGTCCTCGACGTCCGGCTGCGGCAGCCACTCGTTCTCCGCCTCGCTCACGGGCGCACCCCTCTCCGTACCGTTTGACAATCATCCAACAGTCTTTATTGTTTGACCAACGTCAAACCGTTGCGCAGCCCTGCGCCGGACGCACCTGGGGGACCCGTGCGCCTACGCCTGCTCCTGCTCGCTCTCGGAACCTTCGCCGTAGGAACCGACGGCATGGTGACGGCCGGCATCCTGCCGCTCGTCGCCCGCGATCTGGACGTCTCCATCTCGGTCGCCGGACAGATGGTCACCGTCTTCGCCCTCTCCTACGGCGTCCTCGCCCCGATCCTGGCCACCGTCACCGCCCGCTGGCCCCGCCGCCGCGCCCTGCTCACGGCCCTCGCCGTCTTCAGCGCCGCCAACGCCCTTACGGCGCTTGCCCCTTCGTACGACGCCCTGCTCGCCACCCGCGTGCTGGCCGCCGTGGGAGCCGCCCTCTACACCCCCACAGCGAACGCCGTGGCGACGACCCTGGTGCCGGCCGAGCGGCGCGGGCGGGCGATCGCGGTCGTGATGGGCGGACTGACCGTCGCGACCGCGCTCGGGGTGCCGCTGGGCACCTGGATCGGCCGTACGGACTGGCGGCTCACGATGTGGCTGGTGACCGGGCTGGGCGTGGCCGCGTTCGCGGGTCTGGCGACGCTGCTGCCCGAACTCCCGCAGCCGGCGGCCGCGTTGAGCCTGAGCGCGCGGTTCGCCCCGCTCGCCGACCGCCGGGTGCTGGGCGCGGCCGGCACCACCTTCCTGGTCTTCCTGTCCTTCCAGACGACGTTCATCTACTACACGGTGGCCACCCGGCACGCGACCCACGGCTCCCAGGACCGGCTGACCCTGCTGCTCCTGGTGTCCGGCTGCGCGGCGGTCGCGGGCTCGTCGCTGGGCGGGCGGCTGATCGACCGGTGGGGCCCCCGGGTGGTGATCCTGTCCGCGAGCACGGCGTACGTGGCACTGTCGGCCGCCGCTCCGTGGACGCTGCGCACCATGCCGACCGCGTTCGTCGCCGCCGCGCTCGCCCCGGTGTTCGGCTGGGCCATCATGGTCGGCCAGATCACCCGCGTCACCTCGCTCGACCCCGCCAACGCACCCGTGCTGATCTCCCTCAACAGCAGCGCCCTCTACCTGGGCATGGCCGCGGCCGGCGGCACCGGCAGCCTGGCACTGAGCCTCTTCGGCGACCGCTGGTTCCTGCTGGCGGGAGCGGGACTCGCCCTGCTGGCGACGGCCGTGGCCGCCGTGACGACACGGCCGGTACCGCGGCCACACGCGTCCGCCAAGACCCCGGAACCGGCGCGCACTTGAGGGCGTGCACGGCGCCCGCCACGGCCGACCGCGCCTCAGCCGTCGAGCGCCGCCCGCCACTCCCCCACCGCCGCCGCCGACACCGGCCGCTCCCAGCCCTCCGGGCGGGCCGCCCCGCCGATGTGGAAGGCGTCGACCCCGGCGGCGCGCAGGGTGGGGACGTGGTCCAGGCGGAGGCCGCCGCCGACCAGGATGCGCTGTTCGTAGCCGGGTTCGCCGTGCAGGGCCGCCTCGCGGAGCAGGGCGGGGAGGCCGTCGTCGACGCCGTCGGCCGAACCGGCGGTGAGGTAGGTGTCGAGGCCGGGCAGGTCGGCGAGCTGTTTGCGGAGGGCGTCGCGGTCGGCGGCGCGGTCGATCGCGCGGTGGAACGTCCAGGCGCAGCCGTCCAGTTCGGCGACGACGCGTTCCACCGCGTCCAGGTCGACCCCGCCGTCCGGGTCGAGGAACCCGAGCACGAACTGGTCGGCGCCGGCGGTCCGCAGCTCCCCGGCGACCCGTGCCAGCCGGTGCACGTCGCCCGCGGCGAAGCCGTCCGCGAGGCGGATCATCACGCGCAGGTCGATGTCCACGGCGGCGCGGATCGCGGCGAAGGTCTCGACCGGCGGGGTCAGTCCGTCGGCCGCGATGTCGGTGACCACTTCGAGGCGGTCCGCGCCTCCGGCCTGGGCGGCGATCGCGTCCTCGGCGCCGAGGGCGATCACCTCCAGGACTGCACGCGTGCTCATAGGACCCCTTCCGTCGTGTTCCCTGGAGCGGCTACAGGTCTAGTCCAATCTCAGGGTACGCGGGCGGGTCGGGGGCCGCGAGATCACCCCCGTCGGCGAGGACCCACGACCGGTCGGTCAGCCGAAGATGTTCAGCTCCGCCGGCTCCGCACCCGCCAGCTCGTACGCCGTCCCCTCCGGCACCGGACGGCCCGAGTACAGCCGTACGAGCGTGGGCGCGTCGCCGATGTACCGGGCCGGGGTCCGCTCGCCCGACACATCGCCCAGCCGCAGCGGATCGTCCAGGTCGTCGAGGTCGGCGTGGAGCGGCAGGTGGCCTTTCTGACGGGTCACGAGGCCGAGAAGGGTCAGAGCGGACCCCAGCCTTTCGCCCCCGTAGGCCCCGGGCTCACCGAGCGTGTCCCGTACGTCGCCGGCGTGCACCCACTCGCCGAACGCGACCGCGTCCAGCGCACCGCCCGCGCGGGCGATCACCGCACCGGCCTCGGTCATCCCGCGCTCCAGTTCGTCGAGGACCCGCGCGTTGCTCCAGTCCGCGCGCTCGGCGATGTCCCGGTCGTTGGCCTCCGGCGAGAACACCCCCTCCTCGAACCGGCGCTCCACCACCCGGATCAGCGCGGACGAGCAGTGCGCGAGCACGTCCCGCACGGTCCAGCCCGGACACGCGGCGGTCGCCAGCGCGAAGTCCTCCTCGGAGCGGGAACGCAGCAGCGGAATCAGCGCGTCCCGCTCACCGGCGAGAAGCCGCCCGGGCAGTTCGGGATCACGTACGTCGTGTGTCGTATCGGCGTAAGTCATGGGTTCCACGCTAGGCCGGGCCACGGGGGGAAAATAAGCACCATGGCCGATCTCGACGCCCTTCGCGCCCGCTGGACCCGTGCTCTGGAAGGAGCCCGGGCGCCCGGCGGCGGACCCGACCCCCTGCCGTACGCGGACAATCTCCTCGCCCGCTGGCAGGAGCCGCAACGCCACTACCACACGCTCACGCACCTCACGGCGGTCCTGGACCACATCGACGTGCTGGCGGAGTACGCCGACGACCCGGACGTCGTACGGCTCGCGGCCTGGTTCCACGACGCGGTCTATCTCCCCGACCGGTCCGAGAACGAGGAGCGGTCGGCACGGCTGGCCGAACGGGCACTGTCCGAGGCCGGGGTGCCGGACGCGGAGACGGCCGAGGTCGCCCGCCTGGTCCGGCTCACCGTCACCCACGCCCCCGCCGACGACGACCGCGACGGCATGGTCCTGTGCGACGCGGACCTCGCGATCCTGGCCGCACCACCGTCGGCGTACGCCGCGTACACCGCCGCCGTCCGCGAGGAGTACCACTTCGTCCCCAACGACGCCTTCAGGGACGGCCGTTCGGCGATCCTGCGCCAACTCCTCTCCCTGCCACGGCTGTTCAGGACTCCGCACGGGCTGGCGGAGTGGGAGGCGACGGCGCGCTACAACCTGACGGGGGAACTGGCCCTGCTGGGCTCGGCGGACCCGAGTGCCGGTTGAGGACGGCGAGTGGTGAACGATTTATTCACGGCGGGTCGCGGAGCGGGGACCGTATGCTCCCCGGCATGGGGACCACGGGCGCACCACAGGTGGAAGAGGCCGTAGCAAGCTGTCGCGCGCTGCTGGGCACGGCGACGGACCGGGACTGGGACGGCGTGAAGGCCGACCGCCTGGAATGGAGCTGCCGCTACACCGCCGAGCACATCGCCAGTGATCTCATCTCGTACGCGGGCCAGTTGGCCGGCCGCGCACAGCACGCGTACTTCCCCTTCGACATCGCGCTCGACGACGGCACCGACAACTCCGGTGTCCTGGATGTGATCGGGGCGACCGGCGCCCTGCTCGCCGCCGCCGTCCGCACCGCCCCGCGCGAGGTGCGCGCCTTCCACCCGTACCCCTTCCGCAGCGCCAACCGCGAGGGCTTCGCCGCGATGGGCATCGCCGAGGTGCTGGTGCACACGCACGACATCGCCGCAGCCCTGGGGCTGGACTACCAACCGGCCCGGAAACTAGCCGAGTTCGTCCTCACCCGGATCTTCCCGCAGGTCCGCCCCGGCGCCGACCCCTGGCGCACCCTGCTCTGGGCGACCGGCCGCGGCGAACTCCCCGGCCGCGCCCCCGTCACCGAGTGGCGCTGGCACAACAACCTCGTCCTCCCCGCCGAACGCCTCACCCTGGACGGCGTCCACCCGGCGGCCGCCGCCGACCTGGCCGCCGGCGGCGACGGCGGCTTCGAGTGGATCGACGGCGGCCCCTTCCAGGGCACCCGGGAGGCCGCGACCTTCATGACGAAGGCGTACCAAGCAGGCCTGCACCGCCCGGAGTTCGGCGTGTTCGCCCTGGTCCGCCACGAGGACGGCCGCGCGATCGGCGGCATTGGCTTCCACGCCGTACCCGACGAGGAGGGCCGCACGGAGGTCGGATACGACCTGGTGGAGGGCGCCCGTGGCCAGGGCTACGCGACGGAGGCGCTGCGCGCGCTGACCGGCTGGGCCCTGGCTCGGGACGAGGTACGCACCGTCCTCGCGACCGTCGAACGCGACAACCTCGCCTCCCAGGCGGTGGTCTCCCGCGTGGGCTTCAAGCAGGTGGGCGAGGACGCCGACGAGCTGGCCTACGAACTCGGCGGCTGAGCAACCGACTCGGGGACCCACCGGCCAACTCGACTACCCTGCCCGCCCCTTGGGTCGGCGCAGCCCCGCCGCGGTCAGCAGCCGCACCACCTCACGGCTCCTGACCTCCACCGCCCCGGCGGCCACCGCGTCCGCGTAACGATGCGACGGGATGTCGTAGTGATCCCGCTCGAAGGCCCGGCGCGGCACGCCCAACTCATCGGCGAACAGGTGGAGTTCGTCGTAGGAGACATCGCTGACGAGGTGCGACCACAGACGCCCGTGCCCCGGCCAGGTCGGTGGGTCGATGTACACGGTCACCGGGAACCCAGGTTTCCCACCGCGGCGACCTTCACGCCCGCCTGGTGGCAGACCCAGTGCGGATCGGGTCCGAGCTCCGGTTCGACCTCCAGGGCGTGCGGGTCACCGACCGAGCAGACCGGGCAGAGCGGCCAGCGGCCGTACGCCTCCAGCAGCGCGTCCTGCACGTCCTGCGCGACCAGGCCGGCCACGTAGTCGACGCCCTCCGGCCACTGCTCCACCCACCACCGCCGCTGCACGACGGACTCCTCCACCATCGACACCACGTCCGCCGCCACGACCTCGCGCGCGGCCAGGTCGGCGAGCACGAGCGCGCGAGCGGCGTGCAACGCCTGCTCCAGGGGACTGATGGGGTCGCTTGTGGGTTCTTCCATGCACCCATTGTGCGCACTCTTGACCACAACCCGGATCCGAAAATATCTTTCAAAGGTGACCCAGGACGTGAAGGAAATTTTCGGAAACGGTTCCGGGAGTACGCCACCAGCGGCCCTGGCCGCCAAGGTGCGCACCCTCGCCCCCTCCATGACCCGCTCCATGCAGCGCGTCGCCGAGACCGTCGCCGCCGACCCGGCCGGCTGCGCGGCCCTCACCGTCACCGGCCTCGCCGAACTCACCGGCACCAGCGAGGCCACCGTCGTCCGCACCGCCCGCATCCTCGGCTACCCCGGCTACCGCGACCTGCGCCTGGCCCTCGCCGGGCTCGCCGCGCAGCAGCAGTCCGGGCGGGCGCCCGCCCTCACCACCGACATCGCGGTCGACGACCCGATCGCCGACGTCGTCGCGAAACTCGCCTACGACGAGCAGCAGACCCTCGCCGACACGGCCGCCGGCCTCGACACCGTTCAGCTCGGCGCGGCCGTCACCGCGCTCGCGAGCGCCCGCCGTACCGACATCTACGGCGTCGGCGCGTCCGGGCTCGTCGCCCAGGACCTCACCCAGAAACTCCTCCGCATAGGGCTCATAGCCCACGCCCACAGCGACCCGCACCTCGCCGTCACCAACGCCGTACAGCTGCGGGCCGGGGACGTGGCCATCGCAATCACCCACTCCGGGTCCACCGGTGACGTCATCGAACCGCTGAGAGTGGCCTTCGAGCACGGGGCCACGACCGTCGCGATCACCGGGCGGCCGGACGGGGCGGTGACGCAGTACGCCGATCACATTCTGACGACGTCCACGGCTCGGGAGAGTGAGCTGCGGCCGGCGGCGATGTCGTCGCGGACCAGTCAGTTGCTGGTGGTGGACTGTTTGTTCATCGGGGTCGCGCAGCGGACGTACGAGCAGGCGGCGCCGGCCCTGTCGGCGTCTTATGAGGCGCTGGCACATCGCCATAGGCGCTGACGGTTCGTGGTTGTCTGCGGGCCCGGTGGGGGCTGCTCGCGCAGTTCCCCGCGCCCCTGGAACTGGGCCCGAGTTACGAAGGGGCGCGGGGCTGTGCTCAATCCCGCAGACAAAGAACAACAGAAAGAGCCGCTTCTCCATGTCCTCCACGTCCAACCCCCGTGAACTCCGCGCCGAGTTGGAGTCACTCACCACCGAAGCCTTCCGTCCGGAACTCGCCGGGATCGATCAACTCCCCACCCTCGACATCGCCCGCCTCATGAACGCCGAGGACGCCACCGTCGCCGCCGCCGTCGCGCAGCGGCTCCCCGAGATCTCCGCCGCCATCGACGCCGTAGCCGAACGGATGGGGCGTGGCGGCCGGCTGATCTACATGGGCGCCGGTACCGCCGGACGGCTCGGCGTGCTGGACGCGTCCGAGTGTCCGCCGACCTTCAACACCGATCCCTCCCAGGTGGTCGGACTGATCGCGGGGGGCCCGGCCGCCATGGTCACATCCGTCGAAGGGGCGGAGGACTCCCGCGAACTGGCCGAGGCCGACCTCGACGCACTCGCGCTCACCGCCGACGACACGGTGGTCGGCGTCTCCGCCTCCGGACGGACGCCCTACGCGATCGCCGCCGTCGAGCACGCGCGCGGCCTCGGCGCGCTGACCATCGGGCTGTCCTGCAACGAGCACAGCGCGCTCGCGGCAGCCGCCGAGCACGGCATCGAGGTCGTCGTGGGACCCGAACTCCTCACCGGATCAACGAGGTTGAAGGCGGGCACGGCCCAGAAACTGGTCCTCAACATGCTGTCCACGATCACGATGATCCGGCTCGGCAAGACGTACGGGAACCTCATGGTCGACGTCCGCGCCTCGAACGAGAAGCTGCGCGCCCGTTCCCGCCGGATCGTCGCGCTCGCCACCGGCGCCGACGACACGGAGATCGAGCGGGCCCTCGCGGCGACCGACGGCGAGGTGAAGAACGCGATCCTGGTGGTCCTAGCGAGGGTCGACGGCCCGACGGCCGCCCGCCTTCTGGAGGAGTCCGGCGGCCGGTTGCGCGCGGCGCTGACCGCCGTGGGCGACTGACCAGCACGCTCAGGGGGTGGATACTCCGTACGACATCGCCGCCGCGCTCCTCCCCCTGGTCGGCGGCCCCGCGAACGTCACCTCCGTGGCCCACTGCATGACCCGCCTCCGGCTCGGCCTGGCCGACCGGTCACTGGTGGACGAGGAGGCGCTGAGGGCGCTACCCGCCGTGCTCGGGATCGTGGACGACGACACGTATCAGATCGTGCTGGGGCCGGGGGTGGTGGCCCGAGTGACCCCGGAGTTTGAGAAGTTGGCGGGTACGGGAGGCGAACTGGCCGGCCGAGGCGCGGAGTTGAAGGAGGAGCGGCGGGCGCGCAACGCGACCCCCGCCAAACTCCTCCTGCGCCGGATCGCGAACATCTTCGTCCCCCTCATCCCCGCCCTGATCGGCTGCGGAGTACTGGCGGGCCTCAACGGCCTCCTGATCAACATGAGTTGGCTGCCGGGTCTGACCCCGGCCCTCTCCGCCGTCGCCTCCGCGTTCCTCGCCCTCATCTCGGTCTTCGTCGGCTACAACACGGCGAAGGAGTTCGGCGGGACGCCGGTGCTCGGCGGGGCGGTGGCGGCGGTCGTGGTGTACCCCGGGGTGGCGAAGGTGACGGCGTTCGGAGTCGCCCTCTCCCCCGGCCAGGGCGGGGTACTGGGCGCGCTGACCGCCGCGTTGCTCGGCACGTACGTCGAGAAGTGGTGCCGCACCTGGGTCCCCGCGACCCTCGACGTCCTCGTCACCCCCACCCTGACGGTCCTGGTCTCGGGCCTGGCGACGCTCTACGGCCTCATGTACGCGGCCGGCGAGATCTCCACGGCGATCGGCACCGCGGCGAACTGGCTCCTGGTCACCACAGGCCCCTTCGCGGGTCTGATCCTGGGCGGCCTCTTCCTCCCCCTGGTGATGCTGGGCCTCCACCAGGCCCTCATCCCCATCCACACCACCCTCATCCAACAGCAGGGCTACACCGTCCTGTTGCCCATCCTCGCCATGGCGGGTGCGGGCCAGGTAGGTGCGGCGGTGGCGGTCTACTTCCGCCTGCGCCACGACACTTCACTCCGCACGACCATCAGGTCGGCCCTCCCGGCAGGCCTGTTGGGCATCGGCGAACCTCTCGTCTACGGCGTCTCGCTCCCCCTCGGCCGACCGTTCCTGACCGCCTGCGCGGGCGGCGCGGCGGGCGGCGCGTTCGTCGGCTTCTTCGCGACCCTCGGCGACAAGGTGGGCGCGACGGCGATCGGCCCGTCGGGCTGGGCCCTGTTCCCGCTGCTGGCGGGGAACAGGGGGCTGGGGACGACGACGGCGATCTACGGGGGCGGCTTGCTGACGGGGTACGCGGTGGGCTTCGCGGCGACCTATCTGGTGGGGCTGAGCGGGGTAATGCCTGGTGACGCATCCCGGGCGTGATCGTTTCCCCGGTCTTGAAGAAGACACTGATTGCTGTGGACGCCTGGAATTTCTCGGCGGCGTCGGTCTGCTTCCAGGAACTCGCTACTTGGCCCGGGACCACGCCCGGTCCACTCAACGGAACAGCGCACGACACCCGTCCCCCGGCCCACCAGGCTGACCGGCGCGCACGGAAACCGAAGCGGCCCCGCACGGGGGAACGGAGGAAGAGGCATGCCCGAACGACGAAGAGTGTTCGCGCTCGTCACCGCGGTGCTGGCGATACTGGCCCTGGCCTGGGCCGGCGGATCGCCCGCACAGGCCGCGGGCTTCACCCCGATCAACGTCTGGAACTCCAGCCACTGTCTCGACAACGCCACCGAGAACGCCGCGAAGCTCCAGATGTGGTCCTGCACCGGCGGCGCCGAACAGAAGTGGCTCGAAGGGTTCAACACCCAGACCGGCCTGTTCACCTTCACCAACCAGAACACAGGACGGTGCATCACCGCGCCCGCCTCGGGGACGGGCACGGTCACCATGGCGTTCTGCAACGCGGCGGCGACCAACCAGCAGTGGCGCGTCTACTTCGCGGACAACCCGCTCGGGCCGCCGTCCGGCTGGTACGACGTCTGGCAGAACGTGTCGAGCGGATACTGCCTCTCCACGCCCAGCGTCGGAAACGGCACCCTCATCCAGACGACGCCCTGCGACCCCTCAGACCAGTACGACCGCTGGCACCAGCAGTAACCACCCACCGAAGGCTCCCTCAACGACCGGCTCCCGAGCAACGGGGGCCGGTCTTTGCCGCCCGCCACACCAGCGTGTACCGCCAGAACAACCGCTGCCGCAGCCGGACCCCGGGCAGGAGTCGTACGGCTTCGTGGCGGATCTCGGCGAAGGCCGTCTCCGGTGACCGGGTGACGGCGGCGACGCAGGTGATGCCGTCCACCACTCCCGTCGCCCGCCCGGCCAACATCCGCAGCAGGCGGGGTGCGCGGCCGTGGGTGAACGTGGGGTCCCCCTTCCGCGTCGTAGGTGCGGACCGCGTCGTCCTGGACGCCCTGACCGCTCGGCCGGTGCCGTACGGAGACTGAACGGCCTGGACCGGTGGGAGCCTGATCTGCGTCAGGAACAGCTCATCGCGGGGGCGAAGGTGCGTCACAGGCCAGACCCGAGAGACAGGCATCCCGGTAGGAGGACTCGTAAATGCGTTCACCGGCGGCCTTCGCGCTGGTCAGGGCCGCGCAAATGACGAGGACCATGACAAGTTGGGTGACGGCCACCACAGGGACCCGGCGAACTCCGGCTACAACAGCTGCAACCAGGGCGGCTGCCGCCACGAACATAGCCATCTGCAGGTAGGGACCCGGCGGTGCGCCGTAGTCCTGCGCGTCAAAGGCCGACCAGTAGGACGAAATCCAGAACAACCAGATCAGGCCTAGAGCCAACAGCTCGCAAACAGCCAGGCCCACGGACACGGCCACGGCCCGACCAGTACGTTCAGGATCTGTACTCACCCGGCCAGAATCCATCCGGCAGGCACGCGGTGTCATGAGTATCCCTACTTAAGTGGGTGCGGGGGTGGGGATGGCCGGGGCCCGAATACGCGTACTCGGGCCCCGGCCTGGGGGAAGGATCTGGAAATCGGCCCCTTCCCCGGACTTCCTCACTTCCCTACGGCAGATACTGCTGCAGCACGTCGGCGTAGAGGCGGGCTCCCGCGATCTTCGGATGGAACGACGCCATGGCGGGCTTGGGTGAGTCGGCGTCCGCCTGGGAGCGTCCGTTTTCCACGATGCCGTTCACATCCTCCGGATTACCGCACACCGTCTTGCCATAGAACGTGTTGCGGGGATCAGCGAACACCGCGTTGATCCCGTCCTGGGACTTGGCGTCCGACGCGGCGCCGCCCATCTCCGTGTCCAGCATGTCCGCGACCGAGTTCAGCCAGGGAGCCTCCTCCTCCATGCCGATTCCCGCCACGCAGTCCTTGGCCCCCGACAGCAGCTCCGGATAGCCCATGAGGATGATCTTCGCGTTCGGCGCCACATCGTGAATCCGCGTCAGCACCGCCCTGATGCGTGGCCGGACCTGGTCGTGCAGCCACGTGGGAGCCCAGTCCTTGAGCGGTCCGGTGTCTCCGGCAACGTCCTCGCCTGTGATCGGGTCCTTGTTCCCTATCGCCGTGTTCTGGCACTGCTCCGTTCCGGCGCCATATGCGCATTGCGTGAACACATCCGAGAACCTGGCATCGTTGCCGCCGACCGACAGGGTGACCAGGGTGGTGTTCTGGTCGAGATAGCCGGCGTAGAGCTGGGGAACTTCGTGGGACTGCCCGCTGGTGAGAATGTTGTAGGTGCGGGCACCTGAGCAGGCGATGAAGTGGTAGTCCGTCTGTGTGTCGAGGCTGTCGGCCAGGGCTCCGATGGACGTGCCGGAACCGGGCAGCGTCGCCTGCCGGGACCAGGCGAGCTTGGAGCGGTGGCACTTGTCGATCAGCTGGCTGTTCACATTGTCCATGTGGTCGGTCTCCGGGAAGAAGTCCGTGCCGCCGGCCCCGCTGGCGCCCTCGCCCGAAGCGTAGGAGTCGCCCATCGCCACGATGGAGTTCGCCGGCTTTCCGGTGAGGGGCTGGAAGGCCACCGCGTCCCACGCGATGTCCTCGTCCCCTGTGCCGTCCGCCGTCGAGTTCGACAAGGACACTTTCGGTGTCCCGGTGAAGTGGAACGCCCCGATGCTGACCCAGCCGCCGGCGCGCTGCAGTACGACCCTGTTCGGGCTGGTGCTGTCCGAGCCCCCGACGGTATACGTGGCCTGCCGGGTCTGGGCGCCGGTGTCGGGCAGATACACCAGGACGCGGGCCCAGCTGAGGTTCTGGTTGAGCGTCCAGGTGCCCTTTATGGTCATCGGTCCGTCGTCGCCGCCGAGATGGGGCGTATCGCGGGTGTGCGTGTACCAGTAGTGCCCCTGGTAGCCACCGCCGACCTGATGCAGATCGGCCTTGGCCTCGAACGGGCCGAGGCCGGGACCGGTTGCGGCCGGGTCCGCGTTGAAGGCGAACTTGAAGGTTCCACTCGAGTAGGACTTCCCGCAGCTGCTCCAGGTCTCGGTGGCGTCGGGTACGGAATCGACCAGCCAGGAGCCGTTGGGCCGGCCGTCGTTGGCCGCGCCGGAGCAGAGCGGGGTTCCGTACTGCAGGCGGGTGCCGCGGCCGGGCTCACTGATCAGGGTCACGTACTTGATGTTCTCGAAGCCGCAGGTGGTGGCGCAGTCGGACTTCCAGGTGGCGTTGGACTCGTGCCACCAGTACTGCTTGTAGCAGTTCGCGTCGGGGCAGTCGGGTGGACTGGTCGCGCTGCAGTTGTTCTTGGTGTTGCAGAACGTGTCGAGCGTCGGGTTGGCGTGCGCCCGGTTGTACTTCGCACTGTTGATGTCCACGACGGACCGGTCGGTGCCGTTCCAGTACGCGGGGCGGAAGCCGGCGGAGGAGAATCCGGACTCGCCCGGCCAGTCCTGACGGCCGGAAGTGGCATAGGAGTGGCCACTGTCCATGGACCAGGAGGCCCATCCCAGCACCTTCTCCTCGTACGGCCAGTCCTGCGGATGCGCGGCGTCCTTGATGGCCAACGCGTCGAGGTCGGTGTTCATGAAAGCTTTACGGGTGGGCGGGTAGTCGGGGTTCGCGGGGTTGTTGAACCAGCCCAGGCCCCAGTTGGTGTCCGCTCCGGGTTTGTTGAAGCCGAGGTTGTAGTTCCATACGGCGGTGAACCAGTTCTCCGGCTTCGAGGGGTCGTCGTTGTTGGCGGTGACCATCTGGCCGCTGGTGTGGACCTCGTTCCATTTGTCGGCGAGGATCTTCAGCGAGGCGGCGATGTTGGTGGCGTAGTCGAGCGCCACGGCCTTTTGCAGGGTCGGCGACAGGGCGGTCTCCTTGTGCCCGTTGTCGTCGGTCTTCTCGTAACCGGCCAGGCGCATGCCGTCGGTGACCTGGCCGACTCCGTAGCCGCAGTCGGACTTCGTCCAGTTGATCTTCCAGTGGGCAGCCGGCGTGGTCGCTTTGCCGTCATGGCCGTAGAAGCCGTCGACCGCGGCGAGCGGGTTGCCCATCTGCCCCGGGATGGAGCCTTGTTCCGCCTGCCACAGGTTGGACTCCTGGGCCAGGATGCCGAGTTCGACCTGGGCGGGGATACGGCCGCTGCCGTTGCCGCCGTTCAGGGTCGGGATGGGGAACAGGCCCTGCGGGTCGATCGTGCCGATACCGGTCTGTGAGCGCCAGCCGCCCTGGGTGAGGTAGTTGGAGCGCAGGTTTCCGCGGACTGCCATGTCCACGGCCCATTCCACCTGGTTGGGGGTGGGCTGCAGGGCCAGCTGACTGACGTCGTTGCGGGGGACCGAGCACCAGCGGTCGGTGTCCACCGGGTCGTTCTCGATACTGGCCGCGGCTGCCGATGCCTTGGCGCTGGGAGTGCCGGCCAGGGCCGGGGACAGCTTGGCGCCCCCCACTGCCGTGCCGGGCTCGGCGGCGAGCTGGGTGGTGGGCTTCCCGGTGGCTGTCGCGACGCCGGTGACGGTGAGGGCGTGGCCGGGCTCGGCGGGAACGGGCTCACCACCCTTGGTGAAGCCCTTGCCCGCGTTCTTGACGTTGTCCAGACCCCTCTGGACGGCATCGGAGAGGACGGGGTTGACGGCCAGTCGGCCCAGGCTCGACACGTCGGCTTCTGCCGGCGCGTCCAGCAGGCTCACCCCGCTGCCCGACAGACGCGTCGTGCCGGAAGGCTTGCCGGTGAGGAACACCCGGCTGGTGCCGGCCTGCTTCAGGGCGAGCTGCTCCAGCTTGCCGGTGGCGACGGTGGCGACCTTGCCCGCTGTGTATGTCTTGGCGTGTGTCGTGGTGTCGCCCGTGCGGTCGAGGAAAGCGATCTTCCCGCCCGGAAGCGCGTGGATGTCGTACGGGGCCCGGCTGGTCCTGACGAGGGTTTTCGTGCTGCCTTTGCGGTCGATGTGCACGAGCTGGTTGCCGAGCGCCGCGATCACACCGTCGCTCACGGGGACCGGGGAGGTGACCTGCCCCTGTGCGACGGTGTCGGCCACGGTGCGGCCGTACGTGTCCACCGTCATCAGCCGTGACTCGTCGTCCCGCTGCGAGGTGAACGCCGCCGTGTGCGCAGCCGGGTTGCAGGTGGGATCGAAGTAGGCGAGAGACGCGGTGAACGCGAGCTTGTTCACCACTCCCTTGTCGAGATCGACGATCGCCGTGAAGGCTCCCCCGAGCATCATGTCGGGGTGGTTGGTGAAGGTGCGCGGGGCGTAGACGACCGCCGCATGAGCGTGGTCGATGACGCACGCGTTGCCGATCCAGGTGTCACCGGGCATGCCCGGTTCGTTCAGGACTGCCGCGGTCTTCCATGTGTACGCGGATGCGCTGTCGGCGACCAGCAGATGGAGGCCGTCGCTGTCCGCGGCTGCGGTGACGGCCCGGTCTGTGGACGTCTTCCAGTCCGAACCGAACGTTCCGGCCGGTTTTGCGATTCTGGTGGGGGGTCTGGCGGCGGAATCGTGTGCCGGGTGTGTGCTTGTCGGAGGAGCGTCTGTGGACTGCTGCTCAAGGCCCGACGCGGTGGACTGGAGGAGTCCGACCAGGACACCTCCGGCTGCTATCGCAGCCATAGATATCCGTGCTTTTCTGCCGTATCTCACAGAATGGAACCATTTCTGTCAGGAGTGTGACTGGTTGAGTGCGGGATGCGGGGTCGGCGTTCACGCAGGCGAACGCGGAGAGGAACATGGCGCGTTCGAGCTGCCGGTTTCCGCCCGGCGGTGGCATTTCCGGGGGTGTCGCCGGTGGTGTCGAGGGCCGCACAGACGATGGCCTCAGGGGCCTTCGACCGGGCACGAGTGGGGCCGCCCGCTCCGGCCGGAAACGGCCTGAAGGGCGGACGGGAACTTAAGAGCTGATCTTCGCGTCGCTCGTCCCCGCCGGGGCGCCGGAGACCGTGATGTCTGCCCGGGTCGGCCACGTGGCGCCCGGCCAGACATTGCCGGCCTTCTCGACGACCGAGAACGAGGACATCAGACGAGGCGCGTACGCGACGACCTGCACACGGTGGCCGCTGCCGCCGCGCCTAAGGCCGGCGTCGCGGCAACGGCGACGGCACGCAGACTTGCCCTGAGCTTGGACATGGTTACTGACTCCCCCTCGAAGCAAGACGAATACGGATTGATGGCGCTGGTCAGGCGCCTCCAGGAGGGCGCCCCCGGGCCCCACCCAATCCGCACAAACGTTTGAACTCCGGTGCCAACTTAGGCGCGAAGCAGAACGGTCGACAGGGGGTGGCGCGTACATGACCGAAAGTTGCCGACTAAAGGAATCATCAAGGGCATGTCAAAAGACGGCTGGGAGCTGATGATCATCCACCTCCGATCAAGAAAGCGGAACGGAGCCTCCTGGAGCGGAACGACTGAAACAGGAGTCCCACAACCACCAAGGCTGACGCGTTCTCACACAACGGCGAACTCATGGACCGCAGCAGGCCACAGCGTGATGGTCACGACACGGTCCACGCCCGATTCCCGGTAGGCACGGGCGTCGTGGCGGTTGCCGGGCAGCGGGCGGCCGTTTCATGGGAGCCGAGCCTCCCGGTTCCGCTCCCGTACCCGGGCCCGCAGCACCTCCTCCTGTGCCGCGGGCCCCGTCGACTCCGGCGGGCAGTCCCACTCCCGGCCGCCGCAGACCGGCCGCAACTGCACGTTCCCGCCCACGTGCCCCATCACCTCGCCGATCCGCCCGTCCCGCACGTCCACGGCGTGCGCCCCGACCGGCGGCCGTTCACCGCGCAGCACGGACGCCAGCTTCTCGGCGGTACGTACGTTGCAACGCCCCAGCACCACCAACGCGAACGGTTCCTCGCTCGCACCGGTCACCGGGTCCACCCCCAGGGACGGCAGGGCGACACCTACGCCGGTGAGCGCCTCCCGGAGCGAAGCGACGACTTCTTCCGTCGACCGCAGCATTCCTTCACCTCCACGCAGAGTTTGCAGTTCGCGACACAGCGTGGCGGCAACGTGTCTAACCTGGCCATACGCGAAGTCCCAACAAACTCGGCTGTTAGGACAGGGAGTTGCCGTGGCAGGACAGAAAGACCTCGACCCGTCGTCATCACCACGTGCCCTGCTCGGCGCCGAACTCCGTCACGCCCGCGAGAAGGCGGGGCTCAGCCAGGACGAGTTGGGGCAACGGCTGTTCGTGAGCGGTTCGTTCATCGGGCAGTTGGAGGCGGGGACGCGGCGGATGCTGCCGGAGTACGCGCGGATGCTGGACGTGGAGTTGGGGATGGGGGACTTCTTCACGCGGAATTGCGGAGCGGCGGCGAAGTCCAGGTACCCCGAGCACTTTGCGGAGGCGGCGGAAGTGGAGAAGGAGGCCACGGCGATCAGGCAGTACGCGCCGCTCCTGATCCCCGGGCTGCTCCAGACACCGGCGTACGCACGGGCCGTGAACCGCGCGTACGACCCAACTGCACCTGAGGCGACGATCGACGAGTGGGTGGATGGCCGGATCACACGGACCCGTCTGCTCGATCACCCAACAATGCCGTTGTTGTGGGCCGTGCTGGACGAGGCGGTGCTACGCCGGGAGACCGGCGGCCGTGCGGTGATGGCGGAAGCTCTGGACCACGTCGTGGCCATCGCCCGGCGAGGCCGAGTCATTGTGCAAGTACTGCCGTTCAGCGCAGGAGCGCACAAAGCGATGGAGGGCTCGATGAGGTTGATGGACTTCGCGGAGGCTCCTCCCCTCGTCTACTTCGAGGGCCCTGGGACCGGAAGACTGGAGGACGACCCAACCACCGTCACCCAGCTGAGGTTGACCTTCGAGCTCCTAGCTGCCGTCGCGCTCTCACCAGAGAAGTCCCTAGCCTTGATCGAGACGTTGGCGCAGGATTACGCCCATGAGGAACTTTCCTGACTTCGACCTGAGCACTGTTACCTGGCACAAGTCCAGCTACAGCGGAGGGGGCGGCAACGAGTGCCTGGAAGTCGCCCGCTGGCGCAAGTCGACGCACAGCGGCGGAGATGGCGGCGACTGCGTGGAAGTAGCCGACGGCCACCCCACCGTCGTCCCCGTCCGCGACTCCAAGAACCCCCTCGGCCCGAAGCTCGTGTTCCGGGCCGCCGCATGGTCCGCGTTCGTCGACAGCCTGACGAACTGAGTCCTTCCGCCCCTCCCCCGTGGGTACCCGTACTCATGCCTGGGCGCGCCCCTCGGTCCACCGTGGTGACACCAACCCGGACCGACCCGAAGGACGCCTCGATGCCGCATCCCTCCCGTCCGCGCCGCCTCCTCGCCCTCGCCACGGACAACTGGCCGGCCCGGGCCTACCTGGGCGTCGTAAGCGTCTCCTTCGCGGCGATGTTCCTCTCCCCGGAGAGTCCCGTCGCCACGGCCCCCTTGGTACTCACCGCACCCCTCTCCCTGTTGGGCATCGTCCTCCCCTTCGGTCCCGGCACCGAAGGCGGCGGGACGGCACAGGGACTGGCCACCGGCTCATGGACGGTGTGGGTCGTGCTGTGCGCGCTGGTGAACGCGGCCGTGATCGGCGCCCTGGCGACGAGGAAATCCGCAGCGCCCTCCCCAACGCCCCCTGCGACGCGTTCGGCCCGCCTCCGTGCCCTGCTCGCGCCCGCCGTCGACAACTGGCCCGCGCGGGTCTATCTCGCCGCGGTCACCGCCTCGGTGGTGTTCTTCCTCTGCGCCGCGTACGTCCTGCCGGACCCGGGGTTCGCCGGGGTCTGGCCGCTCATCACGACCGCGCCGCTCAGCTTCGTCCCCCTCGCGGTGTCGATACCGGCCGAACTCCCCGATCTCTCCTGGCTGAGCCCGCCGCTCTTCGCCGCCGGCTGCGCCCTGTGCGGGCTGGTCAACGCCGTACTGCTCGGCCGCCTCGCCCACCGCCTCCGGGTACGCGAAGCCCACCCGGCCACCTGAGCGGAGAACGGGCGCTCCCGCCAAGGGAACCGGCTCGCGGCAAAGCCGACTATCGTCGACAGGACCATGAACCACGCCCAGCAGACCGCCCTAGGTCGCGCCCTCCGCCTCCTCGGCGAGCACGGTGAGGCGCTGACGTCCGACACCCCCGACGCCCGGCTGCACGAGGTCAAGGCGGATCTCAAGCGCGCCCTGGACCTGCTGGACGACACCGTCAGCGGCGGCGCGCCGACCACCCGCTGCCCTGAGCACCCCAACGGCCCGGTCGACGCCGACGCCCCCGACCTGTGCCTGCTCTGCGAGACCCGGCGCCGCGCGGCCCGCCGCTCCGAGATCAACGGCCCCGGAGCGCCCCGGCCCACCGACACCACACCGTCCCGCTACGGCGTGCGCGAGGACCGCCCGCAGGCGCAGCAGCGCTGGCTGCCCGAGCTGTGGAACGGCCAGGCCTGGCAGCTGTGCGGCACCCCGCGCCGCGACCGGCACGAGGCCGAGCTGTATCTCGCGGCCCAGCGCCGGGGTTCGCGGCCCGCGATGGCGTACCGGCTGGTGCACGAGTTCACGGACTACGAGGTGCTGCGGGTGTGGGGTACGCCGGTGCACGTGGACATCGAGCCGCTGGGGAACCTGTGAGCATATTCAAGGGGTTGAACTGGTGGCAGCGGGTGGTGCTCGTCGCGTGCCTGTGCGCGCTCGCGCTGCCGCTGTGGTTCGCCGCGAGGAACGTCCACCGGTTCGTCGACGGCGACCGGACGATCACCGAGGGGTACGTCCACTGCGAGTCGAACGACCGCTGCACGGGCACCTGGCGGCTGCCCGACGGACACCAAGGGCGGGGAAAGATAGCGGGGTTGGCCTTCGAGTACGACGAAGAACAGGTGACGGGCATCCCGCTCTACGCCGGCCGGGACTGGGCCGTGACCGAACGCTCCGACCTGGCGTACCACGCGGCCTACGAGTTCGCCGGTGCCGCGATCGGCGCGGCGCTGATCGTCTCGGTCGCCTGGTTCAAGTCCCGCTAGCCGCCCTGCTGTTCCGGCTCCCGCTCCCGCTCGATGACCGACCGGGTCTGTTCCGCGTCCAGTTGGTACACCGTCTCGTGCGCCCGTGGATCGCGCGCGTGGAGGGTGTGGAACATCGGCCCGGTGTCACCGCCCAGTTCCACCCGCGAGGCCGAGGCGCCGCGCACCGCCCGCTCGGTGCCGTACGCGGTCGTCAGGTCGATCCGGTTGACGACACCCGGCGTGACCCACACCGGCGTCGCCTCCAGGAAGCCGAAGAGCTGGAGGTGGAAGTGCCCGGTGAGGACGACCCGTACGTCACTCCCCCGGATCGCGTCCGCCAGCTCCCCGGGATTCCGCAGCCCGAAGGCCTGTTGGGTCGGTACGTCGAGGGCGATCGGCGGATGGTGGAGGGCGAGGACGGTGCCGTTCCCGAACGGCGTGCTCAACTCCTCCTTCAGCCAGTCCAGTTGGGCCCCGCTCAGCCGCCCGTACACCTTCCCCGGCACGAGGGAGTCGAGCGTGATGAACCGGTACCCGCCCACGTCACTCACGGCCGCGCACGCGAACTCCACGGGAAACACGGCGGACACGACACGGTCCGTGCCGTCCGCCGCCAGGTGTCCGCTCCCCAACACCTTCCCGAACGCCTCGCGTTCGTCGTGGTTCCCGGTCGTGTAGAAGACCGGCACCCCACCCATCCTCCGCGCGAAGCCTCCGATGAGCTCCCGTACGGCCGAATACGCCTCCACCGCCCCGTCGTTGGCGAGGTCCCCGGTGACGACGATCGCGTCCACCCCGCGTTGGTGCCGCAGTTCGGCGAGCATCAGCCGTAGCGAGTCGGTCGCGCCGACACCGTGCCGGTTGGGGGCGTCGGTGCGCTCCAGGTGGGTGTCGGACAGGTGGAGAATCTTCATGTTCCGGCACGCTAGCCCGAGTTGGGACCCGTCACCAATAGCCACGGCTCAACGGGTGGCCGGACGCCACATGGTCGTAACGACCTGGCCACCTGAGGTGACGATCTCGTCCCGGGCCTCGAAACCGACGCTCTCGTACCGCCTGTTGTTGACCGGGTTGGTCGACTCCAGATACACGGGAGCGCCAAGCTCGCCGAGCGCGTCGATCCGGGCGAGCCCGTCGGCCACCAGTCCCATGCCCAGCCCCTTGCCCCGGTGGTCGGCATGCGTGCCCAGGATGGTCAGGTAGAAGAACGGCTGGGCAGGATGCGCCGCCTCGAACTGCTCCCCAACGACGGTGATCGCGCGAGCGGTCCCCGCATCGGTGACCGCGGCCAGCCGCCCCTCCAGTCCACCGGCCTCCTCCTCGGTCAACTCGACACCGCCCGGCGGAATGAAGATCGCCGCAGCCTCGACGCCCGGCGTCACCAGCGTCCACGGATACCGCAGCGCGGAGCCGGCATAGACCCGCCACATCACGGCCGCCTGCTCGGCCCGCCGCCGCTCGTCCGGGAACGCGGGCCCCCAGACCGGGTCATGGAGGAAGGCGCTGGTGAAGGTGGCGACGATGGCATCAAGATCGGCGACCGTGGCCACCCGGCTGGCGGAAGTCATACGATCACCGTACGCACGCCCAGGGAGCTTCGTGCACGAGGGAACGACAGCCGGGGCAGTGGGGGGGCGAAGCAGCACCATGGGATTCCTGAACGACCCGGACACCGGCGCGATGTGGGCCGTACTGCTGGTGGCGGCGGGCCTGCCCGCGCTGCTGTACGCGGGCATCGCCCGGTTCACCGGACACGGGCGCAAAGGCGGCGCGGTCTGGCGCCCGTTGGACGACCGGCTCAACCTGGTCT
>Ga0307511_10001032_pt1 | contig 29583 bp, 31 predicted proteins | sample 13_EM_MG_FD_200266 | JGI IMG/M metagenome (GOLD analysis project Ga0307511, IMG submission 200266) | Populus trichocarpa ectomycorrhiza microbial communities from riparian zone in the Pacific Northwest, United States - 13_EM | ecosystem: Host-associated > Plants > Roots > Unclassified | place... | reverse complement strand
GCGGCCGCTCATCCGGCAGGATCCACGCACCGGTCTGCACGACATCGATCTTCGCTGGTGCTCGCGGATCCCGTCCCTCCGCACCATTCCCACATCCATGTGGTCGTGGTGCTCGCGGATCCCGTCCCTCCGCACCATTCCCACATCCATGTGGTCGCGGCTGCCGCCAGGGTGCGAGCACTGGATCCGCGGCGAGCCAAGGCCGATCGGTGTAGACGTAATCGCGCACGTTATCGACCTTCGGCAACCCGATAGAGGTGCGCAAGGTGTTGAGCCCCTCACCGAACAGGTCCTTCATCACCTGCACGTTTTTGTCCCATAGGACTTGATTGTCAGTCACGCCAGGTGGATGAGGATGGCTAGGAAACTCGAACGGCGGTTGATACGGCGAGGGCAGAAAGATCGGACAGTAGGCTGCGTGCACGTAACGCATACCCAGTTTCTCCGCAACTGATCGCGCGGCAGCCACGGAGGAAAAGAGACCGGTCGCCACCATCACGTCGCACCCCTGCGCCGCTGCACTGATCGCCTCGTACTGCGCGGCCATCACCTGCGCCGCAACTTTGGGCAAGGAGATCGTCGCGCGCTTCGGCAACATCTCCGCCACCCACTCACGCACCGCCGTGAAGGCAGGCAGCAACGGCACGCCGGCAGCAGCGAAGAGCTTCGCGAACTCCTCATCCGGAGGTGCACACACGCGTGCATCCGCACCGAGTGCCCGCAACGCGACGGCCAGTCCGAGCAAAGGGTGGACGTCTCCACGTGATCCAAAGGTAGTCAACAACACACGCATTTCAGGGCTCCCGTAGCGGCAAGGCGGGCGATGCTGCGGCAAGACCCGGGCCTTCCGGCAAGCCCCCGGATACGGTATATTCTCAGCACGCCAGGCGGAGATCGGTTCGCTTTGGCTCAACCCCAGATGAAAAAAGGCGCCTCATTGAGGCGCCTTTGCATTTGAGCGAACGAAGTACGTGCTCGATTGCGAGCTACTATGGGTCGATGATCAGGGCATCCAGCCGTCTGATCTGAATCCGATGGCGGAGGTAATACTCGTCGTCAAGCCTCTCGATTGCGACTGCTCTGCCGGTGGACGGTGCATGAATGAAGCGCTGGTCGCCCAGATATATTCCGACATGCCAGGCTCTCTTGCTCGTCCTGGAGAACACGAGATCGCCCGGCAGCGCCTGGTCAACATTGAGCGGCTGCGAGGCATGCAGCTGTTCCCGGGAGGTCCGCGCCACCGTGACACCCGCTTCACGGTAGGCATAAAACACGAGACCGCTACAGTCAAAACCCCGCGGATCAATTCCGCCGTATCGATAGGGAATCCCAACCATCCGTCGAGCTGTGAGCGCAACGCGTTCAAGAATCAGAGAGTCACTCGGCGCGGCAATAGCTGGAGCGTCAGGATCAACACTCGGCGAGGAAGCCGAGCCGTCAGGCACCGGCGGTGCGAGCGGCGGGGCTGCCTCAACTACCTCGGCTGCCGGGGCGGGAACGGCACGCTCGATCGGTTGCGTCGGGCGATAGGGAGTGACAGAGCAGGCTCCGAGCATGAGCGGAAGACACATCAGACCGGTTCGCACAACAGCGGATCGTTGGAACATCGTGGCGCACTTTCCCGGAGCCTGCCATCAGGCTACCAAGTTCGGCTGAACTGGGGATGAACGCATTGAGAAACTCCCCGCCAGGACCGGACCTTGGCGACGAGACATCGATTGTCTCGATAGTGGACGGTCAATGGCCCTTCAGATCGATCCCCAGCCAGCAAATAGCTACAGACGCAGCGCCGCGATGATGGTCGAATTCCAGTAGCCCATTAGCAGCTCGAGTCAGACGAAGGCAAAAGCTGAGTCGCTAAGCCGTTATCTCGCGCTGATGTTGGCGGTCACATAAGCCCAGCCGTTGCCGCGCGTGACTTCAAGGCCAGCCTCCACCACATCCAGATACATCGAGTTGTTGTAGTGGCCGGCATTGCTGCGGTTGGCCTGAAGCCAGTTGAAGAACGTCTTCATATCGACATTCAGGCTCCCGCCGGTCGGCAGGTTACCTTGGCCCGCCGTGCCGTGAGGAATGAACGTGTAGACGTAGTATCCTGCGGCCGAATTATTGCCTTCCCACAGATCGAAGGTATATCCGCCCGTCGTGACGACGCTCGTACCTGTCTGGCCACCGATTGGCCAGGAATCGTTGCCCGCCCACACCATCACCTCGAGTTGGGGCGTGGACCTCGCATTGTCCCAACGCAGGAACATGTCATAGGCGAAGTCGCCCGCCATGCTGCTGCCGCCGGACGAATAATTGAACGTGCAGGGGATCGACGATGTGGCTGAGATCTGCCTGGGGAACAGAGTGTCCCCGGTCGGGTTCCAGCCATAGTGCCAGCCGCGGATGATCGCTGGATAGCCATACAGATTGTAGCTGGAAAAATTGTACGACACGGTCATACCCGGCACGCTGTTGGTGCTGAAGCTGCTGTTGATCGTGCTGTTGTTGAAATTGTTGACCCAGGCGAACTCCGAGCCGTACACCTTGTAGGGTCCGGCATCCGCGGTGGAACAGAGGAGCGTCATAACTCCTATCGTAAGCAGCGTTCCGGCGGCGCCCCTGCAAGTCGCTATCGGCTGTGAAGTGTTACTGGTGATCATCGACCTCTCCTTTTGCGCGGGCGTTCGCCCGCTCACCCTCGATCCTGGCCGCCTGTTGCAAGCCGCCCGCGCGACCCCTGCGGCACACCATTTCAATCGACGTTTGTCGGCTCGCCGTAGATTACGCCGCGCCCGTTGGTACTTACGTACACGCGGCCGTAGACGCGGGGGTCGCCCGTGATCGCGGCACCTGTGAACGCATACTGGTGCCGATCATCATTAATGCGAATCCACCGTTGCCCAGCGTCGTCCGAGCGGAAGATTCCGCGAATACCACCGATCTTCGCGCTCGTGTACAGCGCTGGATAACCATCCTTGCGCTTTGGCATACCGAATCCAATGGTGTTGGCCTCTTGCACGTTCGCGAGCTTGGCGAATGTCACGCCGGCATCTAAAGAACGCCACAGGCCGTCCGTTCCGGCAGTCAACCAGATCTCGCCGGGATGGCCCGCCACAGCCTTGAATTTCGCACCGCTGCTTGGAAGGCCCGCGGCGCCCGTCGTCGTGAACGTTGCACCTCGATCCGCGCTCACATAAAACCCACCATTAGCGTACGCATAGAACCGCCCGGGAGTGACACGGTCGGATCCGATCCATGCGCCGGCGGGAATACCACTGGATGCTGCCCAAGTCTGGCCATTGTCCACCGAATAACTGACGGCGGCGTTAGCCGGGCTCCAAACCGTGCTCGTGCCGTCGGCAGACATGGCGACCACGCCACTGCCACCCGCCGACGTACCGGAAGACCAGTTGGCGCCACCATCCGATGAGAACCCGATGTTGCTGCCGCCCGAGCCAACCCGAACGACGTGCTGTGACGCAAGCTGCGCGAAATCCAGACTCGTAGTCGTGCCCGTAACGGGATTGTCATACATCTTATTGGGTACGACTGTCAGATCGTCGTGACGGAACCCAGCAATGTCACCCAGAGCGCTCAGCAACGGCGCACCCTGAGGAGGGCTGATGAGGTCCTGGACAGAGGTCTCCTCCAACCCTTGAGCCTGGACGGTGATGGTGATCGGAGTACCCGCGTCCCAGTTCGTCAGGTCATTGCTTCCATAGAGAGTCGCACCCGTGCCATACAGCATGTGGTTGGAGTTGAACGGATCAATCTTGATGTCTCCGATCATCCAGCCCAGCTTGGGGGTGATTTCCGGTAAGGATGGACTCCCGTTGAATGTCAGCCAGGGCGCGGCGCTGATGTCCTGCGTGTAGTGCAGAATGCGCGTCGGATACGAACCCCATTCCCAGACCGCCTTCCAGGTTGCGCCTGCATCCGTGCTGCGCCAGATTGTCGCGTCAGGCCACCACTGGTTGAGCGCGGAGACCATCACTACATTGGGATTCTGGGCATCGACGGCAAGACCGCCGTACCCGAACCATACGTTCGTGCTGCTGGTGGGGTCGGGGGAGATCTTCGTCCACACTCCGCTCTTCGTATCGTACTTCCATACATCGCCCAATGTGCCATCGTACGGTCCAGCGTTGTTGTTGTACGTGATGTAAAGAACGCCGTTGGAAGCCAGCACGCCATGGTGCGGCATGAATGCGGGCGAAGTCGGCTGGCCCGGCAGTGCTTCCCAGCTCGCTCCGCCATCCTGACTGCGGTAAATGCTCGTTCCCAGGTCGGCAACACCGACATATATCGTTTGGGTAGCGCGGCCAGGCCTGCCGGTGCGCTTGTCGAAGGCAGTCCAGACAACCCCGATTGGGTCGCTGGAGTACCCGCTCGAGTCACTGGGGTCAGGAGCGTAGGATCCCAAAGCCGGAAAGCTCGTGACTCTCTTCCAGCTCTGCCCGTAATCCGCGCTCCTCCAGAGGCCGTTCCCACTGCGAGTGCCCAGGAACAGGACACGGTGATCGTTGGGATCGATGGTCAGCCGCTCGCCCTGATTGCGTCCGGGCATGTTGCCTCCGGACTTGAAGGGCAGCGGTGTGCGTTCCCAGGTACGGCCGCGATTTCTCGAGCGCAGAATGGCGCCCTTGTTCGGGTCCCAGGAGTTGGTATACGTACCAGCCAACACATAGACACGATCGGGATCGACCGGATCCGTAGCGATACTATCGACTCCGGTCAGACCCCACTCGTCGGCGCCCACCCAATCGAGCAGCGGTACCCAACGGCTCGAGTGGGTATCCCAACGATAGGCACCCCCGATGTCGGTCCGGGCATAGACGAGGCCCGGTTCGGACTCATTGAAGATGATGCCCGGCACATAGCCGCCGCCGACGATTTCGACATTGCGCCAGCGATAGCCGGCATCGTTGTCCTCGCCGGCAGCAGCAAAGCCAATACCGCTCACTAGGATGACAACAAACGCGCAAACAAACCCAGCCGCCCCACACAACGGATTTCGCATGATCGTCTCCCCCTACTGGCCGCACGCGGCCGACGACCTCCGCTGCGAACTGATGTCCCGCAGGCAGGTCACAACGACAATCTAGCTCCGGTATGGTTGCGCTACCAATGAGAAAATTGAGCGCTCGTATGTGCTATTTCGTATAGCGTGGGGATCGATGAGGTGGTGGTTGACTCGCTGGCAGCCCTTTGCGAGCTGCCAGCGGTACCGGGCAGATCGAACGATCACCCACTCACTCGGCTCAGACGAGCACGAGGCGGACGTCGATGTTATTTCGAGTGGCGTTCGAATACGGACAGACGATATGCGCCTGGTTGATCAGCGCCTGCGCCGCATCCGGGGCGAGGCCTGGCAGTGAGATCTTCAACTCGACCTCGATGCCGAAGCCGGTCGGAATTGCGCCTATGCCGACGGTGCCCTCGATCGACGTTGCCGGAGACAGCGCCACTTTCTCGCGCGCCGCGACGAACTTGAGCGCACCCAGGAAACAGGCGCTGTAGCCGGCCGCGAACAGTTGCTCCGGATTGGTCCCGACGCCGCCAGCGCCACCCAGCTCGCGCGGGGTAGCGAGCTTCACATCCAGTGCGCCGTCAGAGGCGATGGCGCGCCCATCGCGGCCACCGGTGACGTTTGCATGGGCTCGGTACAGTACTTTTTCGATCGACATGGCAGATACCTCGGTTGGTTAAACATCTTGCGCTATTAAATAGCGCGCTATCTATCAGTGAACGATAAGCCGTGTGCGGGCCCTTGCGGCCGCAGAGCACGCAAAGCTCAGGCATTCTTGAATAGTTTCCCCCGCAGCAACAGCAACTGATCGCGCATGGTCATGAGCTCCTCAGGGGTACATTCGGTGGCACAGAAGACAGACTCAGGCACCTCTTGAGCCTGCTGCTTCAGTGCCCGCCCCTGCCGCGTCAACGCGATGATTACCTGGCGCTCGTCGCTCGCCGCGCGTGTGCGCGTAACCAACCCGGACGACTCCAGCCGTTTGAGCAACGGTGTCAGGGTGGTCGAGTCCAGAAACAGGCGCGTACCGATTTCCGAGACCATCAATTCGTCGCGCTCCCAAAGGACCAGCATCACGAGGTACTGTGGATATGTGAGACCCAGCTTGCGCAACAGCTTGCGGTACACCTTGTTCAACGCCAGCATCGTGGAATACAGGGCAAAACACAGTTGCTCACCCAATAGCAGCGAAGATTTGGAGTTGTGCGGGCGGGTGGCACGTTGCTTCGTCGTCATGCATGCAGATTACATAGCGTGCTATTTAATAGCAAGGTAATTGCGTACTGCCCCCCTACCCGCTGGCGCGCGGCCGAGGCCAAGGCATCCCCACTTGCGAACGTATAAGTTCACGCTTATATTGAAGCCATGCAGGAATCTGCGATCTTCCGTGCTTTGGCCGACCCTACCCGCCGGGCCGTATTCGAACGTCTATCGATGCGCGAGATGAGCGTGTCGGAGATTAAGTCCGGCTTCCACGTCTCGCAGCCCGCAATCTCGCAACATCTGACAGCGCTGAAGAGTGCCGGGCTGGTGTGCGAACGTCGCGATGGGCGCCACATCTATTACCGCTGCGATCCAGACGGGCTCGCGCCATTGGCCGATTGGGTCCAGCGCCATCGCGAGCTGTGGCCCGCGCGGATCGAAAAACTGAAACGCGTTTTGAAGGATATGGAGCCATGAAAGAAACACCGGCGGCGACCGAGCGGCCAGCGAGGGAATCCCCAGCGGGGGCGACCGAGCCCATCGTGGTCGAGTGTGATCTGCCGCATCCCCCTGCGCAGGTCTGGCGGGCGCTCACCGAGCAGGATCTGCTCGGCGCCTGGCTCATGCCAAACGACCTGCGTCCCGAGACGGGTGCGCGATTTCGTTTTCAGCCCGAGGGCGGCGATGCAGGTAGTGGGTCCATCGAGTGCGAGGTATTGGACGCTGAGCCCCACCGTATGTTGCGCTGGCGCCAGAGTGAGGCCACCCCTTCTGACCCGGTGGGGCATTCGATTGATTCCGTCGTGACTGTGGAACTGACAGTCAGGCCCGATGGCGGAACACACCTGCGCCTCATCCATGACGCGTTTACGGTGGTCGCGATCAGGTCTCAGAGACGTTCCGTCGGGCCACGAGCATGCGCGACAATCATTCCACTCACATTCGGCCGCTCCCGCAGTCGCTGTCAGCTCGAGGATGCCCGGCATCTTCTTGCTCCCCTGCGCAGGGCTGCCTGATGAACGCCAATCTCATCCCCATGGTGATCGAGCAATCGCCGCGGGGCGAACGCTCGTTCGATATTTTCTCGCGCCTGCTGCGGGACCGCATCGTGTTCATCAATGGGCAGATCGATGACAACATTGCTGCCGTGGTGAATGCACAGCTCTTGTTCCTCGAAGCCGAGAATCCGCACAAGACCATCGCGATGTATATCAACTCACCGGGCGGCGTCGTAACGAGCGGTCTGGCGATCTATGACACGATGCAGTGGATCAAATGCCCGGTCGCCACTGTCTGCATGGGCACCGCGTACTCCATGGGCTCTTTTCTGCTCATGGCTGGATCTGCCGGACAACGCATCGCATTGCCCAACGCAAGCATCCTAGTGCATCAACCGTCGGGGGGCTTCCAGGGTGTGGCGTCCGACATCGAGCGTCATGCCGAGGACATCCTCAAGACCAAGCGTCGGCTCAACAAACTGTATGCCAAGCACTGTGGACGTACTTACGAGGAAGTTGAGAGAACTCTCGATCGGGACCGTTTCATGACGGCTGAGGAGGCCAAGGAGTGGGGGCTCGTCGATCACGTGTACTCTTCCCGGGAAGCCGTACAAAGCCTGACCCACTCGCTGGCCGCCGCAACGTCACCCGCTACTCTTTGAGTTGATACCTGACCATAAACTCGTAGCAAGAGCTCACGGGCCGGCCATCTTCAGTTGTAGGTCGATAGTGTCCGGAGCCGGCCTTCGCGAGCTGTAACGCGCCATCATCCAGGCTCGCGCTACCAGAGGTCTTGGCCACGGTCGGGGCGGCAGTGAGCCTGCCCTTATCATCCACGCATGCATTCACCGTGACGACACCCTTCTCCCCATTGCGTATTGCACGAGAGGGATAAAAGTCGTTGGTGTTCGGAAACGCCTTGCCGGGGCCTCCCAAAACGCGGGTCACCGAATGCACGGGCGTTGATGGTGGCGGAGCGCCCGGGCCTTCCACTTGGGCACCCACCCCCCGCTCGGTGGGCAGGTTCTCGGGTGGGAATTCCGGCGTTTCTTCCCTCTGGGGAATCCTGACCACCGTAGCTGACAACGTCGGCTGGGATATCGGGGGCGGCTGCTCAACAGGCGTTTGGATGCCCGGCAGCACTATCGCTTGTATCCGGTGCGGAATCACTTCGATCGCCGTATGCACAAGACCGTTGGCGAGAGCGAATATGAAGATACCGTGCAGCCCGACTATGAGAACGAAGGCGAGCGTGCGGCGCGAGAACAGCGAGTAATCGGGTTGTGCGTAAGCGTTCATAACCTTATTCCCTGTTGTTGAAGCGGCGGCCAACACCTTGGGCACGGAGTATTCGTACGCAATGACTCTCGTAGCCCAGCAACATCCAATTCCAAAGCGCAAGCGCGCCAGTGCCCCACTCCGCTCCGCCAGATCCGCCAGCCACTCCTCTTCCAACCGCTCTGAGAGAGCCGACGGAGCGTTGCGTGCAGCGTGTTGAATCAACCAGCGGGTAAGCCCTTCACTCCATCCCGGGAGGTCGTCCGCGCAACCCGGTGGGGACGGTGGTGGGACGATATGGCGCCTGTTCATGCTAGAACTCCTCGGCCAAAGCTTGCGAAGACTTCGCTTGCGCGCGTGAGTCCAGTCGGTGTCAGGCGATAGAGCCGGCGGCGCGGGCGACCGGCGCTCGACGGGTCGATAGTCTCCCATCGGCTGACGAACCATCCGGCTGACTCGAGTCGCAGGAGAATGGGATACAACGTGCCGGAGGCGAGACTGCTGCGTTTCTGCACGTCCGAACCGGACAGCTCATCGGTGGGATTCTCGAGGAACGCCTCGAGCACCTTCAGCGTCTGCAGGGACATGCGCACATTGCGATCCTTACCCATGGTTGTAAGTCTACATAGGGTACGGCTTATAAGCAAGCCCTCGCCCGATCCACCGCCCTACGCTATGTCGGTACGCGAGGTAAGGCTCTCCGAAGAGTTCCTCGAGCGCCTGTTCCTCCGGAATGATCTGCGTGACAGACATGACGATCACGAACAACGGCGGGACGAGCCAGGGACTCACCGTGCCGAGCCACATCGCCCACCCGATCAGCAGCAGCACCATTCCCAAATACATTGGATTGCGGCTGACCCGGAAAACACCATCCGTAACGAGAGACGAGGCCTTACTTGGCTTCAAGGGATCGAAAGTCGTTTGAGCCTGGCGGAAGCGCCCGCCCGCGGCCACGGTAATCGCGCGACCGATCGCAACTGGGAGCACCGCGAAATAGTTCCACGGGGTGGCCATCAAGTGACCGAGCGGCAGCCAGCGGTGCAGTGCCCACATTAGAACTGCTGCGAGTAACATTACAAGCGGTGGCGGAATACGGGGTTGCATGATTTGCCAGGTCCAGTAGTGAGAGCATGAAGTGAGATCGAACGCTTGGCCCAACCGACGAGCCCTCCTCCAACTCTGCCGGGCTCGGGATCTGCTTTCGGACATACGGTCCCCGAACGTCTCAATCGCAGATGCAGCGCGCGAGGCGAACTTATCCTCATTCCACTTCATCCGCAGATTCGAGGCGGTATTTGGTGAAACGCCGCACCAGTTTCGGACCCGAGAAAGACTTACTGCTGCGCAGAGACTACTTGCGCGTGGACACTCCGTGACGGACGTGTGCCTGGAAGTCGGCTTCAATAGCCTGGGATCTTTCAGTGCCCTGTTCGCACGAAAGATCGGCCTCTCGCCCACGAGATACCAGCGGAGTCTGCGCTGCTCTGTCTACATTCCAGATTGGACCCCGCATCCTCCGACGTGCCTGCTGTGGATCGGAGGGCCTGACGCAATAGCAATTTTCGAGAAGACATTGCGCCGACTGTGAGCAATGCTCAGCGTCTTTGTGAACCAGTGAGGACGTGTGCCCATGAGGATCAAACTGATCAGCATCTTTGTCAATGACCAAGAGAAGGCGCTACGGTTTTATACAGACGTGCTTGGCTTCAAGAAGAAAAAGGACTTTCCAATTGGTGGCGCGCGCTGGATAACGGTCGTATCTCCCGAGGGCGCAGACGATCTCGAATTAGTGCTCGAGCCGAACGGACACCCAGCCGCGAGCGCCTATCAATCCGCACTCATGAAAGACGGTATTCCGGCAACCGCGTTCGAAAGCATGGCTATTCACAGCGAAGTGCAGCGGCTCAAGGAGAGGGGCGTGGTCTTCACGATGGAGCCGACGGTCGCCGGGGCCGTCACTCTCGCGATCTTTTCCGATACGTGCGGGAATCTGATCCAGATGTATCAACCGAAGACCTGAACCCACGCGGCTTGAACCCGCCAGTTGCCCTAAGTGGCATCCCTGAGTAGGCTGCCGCTCATTGTGAATGGGAATCCCTTGCTGGGCACATGGAAATTGCAGTCCTACGTCGTAACGGCGGCAACGGGTGCGCGGTCAACTCCATACGGAGAGAACCCAACAGGCTACCTCAGTTACTCAGCCGATGGTCGCATGCAGGTGATTGGAGCCGCTAGCGGCCGGAAGGTGCAGGCGGGCCCCAATCCACCGGAGAATGAGCGACTGGCGCTCCATGACACGATGTTTGCCTACGCTGGCACCTACTCGGTAGAGGCTGGCAAGGTCATCCACCACATCGATATTTCGTGGAATGAAGCCTGGACTGGTACTGATCAGATTCGACTCTTTGAGGTCAACGGGAACTACCTTACCCTCACAACGCATTTCACCGACCCAGCCAGTGACACGGAGACTTTGTACGCTGTCGTATGGGAGAAGGTGACCAGCCCGCGCTGACTAGATTTCGATGAATCGAACCACTATGTTGGTCGAATGATGAACAGCGCGGAAGCTGCCATTCCCGCCGTTCGACCTGGAATTGCCGGCACGGAGATTGCCATGAGACGCCACACATGCCTGTTGCTGGTTACGCTACTCGCCGCCGTCCCTGCAATGGCACAAAGTGCATTGCTGGAGAAGGGCGAGAGGAAAGCGGTCGTCGACAAGATTGGCGATCTATTGACGGTGAACTATATCTTTCCTGACCGCGCCGTCGTGGCGAAGGCCAAAATCGCAGGCGCCCTCGCCGCGGGAGACTATGACGGGATCGCCGATCCCGCGGCCTTCGCAAAGCGGCTGACGGCTGATCTGCAGACAATCACGCACGACAAGCATGTGGAGGTGCTCGTTGCAACTTCCAACGGGCAACCCGCTCACGGGCCGCCGCTTCCACCCTCAAACGCCGGCTTCACTCGCATTGATCGGTTGAAGGGGAACATCGGCTACATCAAGATCCTGGGATTTACCGAGTTTGCGCCATTCAAACCGGCCGCGGATCAGGCGATGGCAGACCTTGCCACAACCGACGCCCTGATCATCGACCTGCGCCAGAGCGGCGGCGGTTCGGCCGCGAGCGAGACCTATTTCTGCAGCTTCTTCTTTGACCCCAGTACGTCTGTTCACCTCGACGATTTTATCCGTCGGAACCCGGGCACCCAGGAGTTCACCACCGAGGAGTGGTGGACACAGGCCGTCACCACACCCTACTTGAGGAAGCCGGTCTACCTGCTCACGAGCAAGCACGTGTTCTCGGCGGGTGAAGCGTTCGTCTATGACCTCAAGGTGCAGAAGCGGATCAAGGTGTTCGGGGAAACAACGCGTGGTGGGGCCAATCCCGGCGGCAGGATGCAGATCAATCCGCGCCTCAGTATTTTCATTCCCACAGGTCGAGCGCAAAACCCGGTGACCAAGACCAACTGGGATGGCACGGGCGTTACGCCCGATGTCTCGGTGGACCCGAGCGAGGCGTTTCGCGCCGCCGTCGTGGATATCTTAGGGAAACGGGACGATGCGGCAGCCGCGGCAATCAAGCGCGATCTCGCCACTCAGAGCGACGTCGATCCCTTTGTCGAAGCGCATCTCCTCCAAATTCGCACCGCGCCCTTGCCTGGCGGCGCCGAGGCGGTGAGACGCAACCTCGAGGAGCTTGCGCGCGGCACGCCGAACTATGACCTGATGTCTCCCGATGCAGCAAACGCTATCAGGGCACAATTGCCAACGCTCCAGGCCGACCTCAGCAAGCTCGGCGCCATCAAGACGGTGACGTTCAACGGCATCGGTCCGTACGATAGCCTCGATGTGTACGACGTTACACTGGCCAACGGTACAGTACAGAGCGGGATCTTCGTTACACCAGATGGCAAGATTGCGAGCGTATGGGTGCGTCCAGCCGCCATTCCGATGCCTGCTGCGCGCTGAACTATCGATGTTTTGAGCGACCGCACCCATGAGCACCATCCGACTAAGCCGCGTGATCCGCGCTGACGCTGCTGATTTGATCGCCGCAAATCGCGTGAGCCAGGAATACCACCTACGAGACGGCGAGCCTCACAGACCGTATCCTCCCGCAACAGCGATTCTCTGCCCCGTCACATACGACGCGCGGCTCGAAGCAAGGAAGACGGCCGCGTGGCCCACCTCCTCGGGCTTTCCCCAGCGCTTGAGCGCGAGGTTTTTGTGGACCTCGTCTATCCACGCTTCATCGAACACACCTTGCCTCGTGAGCTCGAGGAACATGCCCGCTTCGATGACACCGAGCAAGACCGTGTTCGCTCTGATTCCGTAGCGCCCCTCCTCCCTCGCAATGCCAGTAATTAGCGCTTCAATCGCCGCTTTTGGTGCTACGGACATGCCGTCCCGCTCGGGCCAACGTAGGTGGCCTGCTGATCCCAGATGCACGTATGAACCACCGCCCCACCCCCGCAGGGCAGGCAGTGTCGCCTGCATGACATTGAAGCAACCGTTCAGATCTTCATTGATGATCGTCTGCCACTGCTCGCGCGTCATCTGCGACAAGAACACTTGTGCTGCGAGAGTTCCGGCGCCTAACACAACCGTATGCAGGCGAGCGTGCTCGCGCGCCGCTTCGTCCACGACCTCGTTAACACGGGACGCGTTGCTGATCGTAAGCTGATGCACCGTTGCCTTGCGCCCGAGCGAGCGAATGTCCGCAGCAAGCCTCTCCGCCACCTCCCCCTTCTTTTGAAACGTGAGCGCAACATCAGTTCCGGCACGCGCGAACTCCAGGCATACCGCACGCCCGACTCCACCACTGCCGCCAATGACGAGCGCCGCGCCATCGGGGAATAACCTGTCCGTCATTTCGCGCCTTCAGCTTGCCGATTTGAGCCAGCGGACCTGCCGCTCCTGTACGGCCAAATACAGACCCATGGCGAACCCAAAGCTGGTGAACAAGCTCAGAACGAAGTAGATCCAAGGCTGCTTCAACCCCCGCCTCGCGCCGTCAATGATGGTCCAGAACGGAAACAGGAGAACGTTGGCAGCAATCAGGTCCTGTGAACCGGAACTCGCGGCAGGATTAGTAAACAGCATGCTCGCAAAGTGAATCCAACCCGCTTGCTGCGGGAAGGCTTGCACGTACTTCACATCGAAGTACCAGCCGAGCGACACGGAGCCGACGGCAATGAAGTAATACAGGGCTTCGAGCGCCGAAGTGCTGGATCCGCTCCAGCCGGATCGATACAAATTCCGATTAAAGTAAAAGAACAGCGCCACGCACAACAATCCCAACGCGGCGTGGATTATTAGCGAAGTCATGCTGGCTTCTCCTGTGCTCAGGCTTGCTCTTTTCGGTTTGGAGCGCGAGCAGAATTGATGTCGTGTATAAATGGTACCAACGGTACCGATTAATGCAAGCCGGTCGCGAAGTCAAGGCGCGGCTTGGTGATACTTGCCGCAGCGATCGTCGGAATGGACTTACCTCGATTCTGACCGCCTGCTATCGGGATGAGCCAATGTCGCCGACCGCTCGAATGCGCCAGTTCGTCCGATCTTGTCGGGATCCGCCAGGAGCCGCCGTCCAGGTTCTCAGGTTGCTTGTCGCACAGCAGACTATCAGCGCGTGCGGTACGCTCAAACCCGGGATCGACGCGGCGAGGACATTCGATGAAGACGCACTTTGTAATGATGGCGAGCTACAACGCCTGGGCCAATGCGCGACTATTTCGCATGGCCGGCGCGCTGGCTGACGAGCTTTATCGTAAGGAAGTCGGCGCGTATTTTAAGAGTCTCCACGGTACCCTCAATCATCTTCTCGTCGCGGATCGCATTTGGATGCGCCGCCTGACCGGCCTGGGGGACCACCCGGATAAGCTCAATGCGATGATATTCGACGACCTGTCGTCGCTGCACGCCGCGAGAGTAGCGGAAGACAGCCGAATCATCGGGTTTGTGCAAGGCCTAGCCGAGCCGGCCTTCGAGGAGGTATTGGACTATCGAACGCTAAATGGCGCACCTCAACGGCAGCGTCGGCGGGAAATACTCGCCCATCTCTTCAATCACCAGACGCATCATCGCGGACAGGCCCATGTGATTCTCACGCTTCTAGGTGTCACAGAGCCTGATCCACTGGATCTGCTCGTCATGCAGCGCGAGCAGGCCTAGTCTGCGCGCCGCTCTTTCAAGTCAGCTCCGTCGAGGGGGCCGGGCATTGGAATACGTAACTGCGCGCGTGAGTGAATTCATCGGCGGCTGGCTTGAAGCGCTGCCACCTGAATGACCGCTCCGGGTCACGAAAGGGCCATTTCGGTGGCCGGGCGGGTGGGGTCTGATTGCGGGCTCCAGCACTGACGGCTATTCGCGATAGGAAATTTCCTCGTGTGTGCGAAAACGGCGACGCGGCTAAGGTCTCGCGGGGACGGTTCAAATGGCGGTGCGTGCGTCAAGGAATGCAGCGGGTACATAACATATCAAACGGGAATGTTGTCTTTTGGAAACGTAGACATGGATCACGGAAGTTATATATATTCCTGACGCGACGGGTGCTGTCGTCGAAATCCGGGGTTTGAAGGCGACACGCAGTCGCCGAGTAATCGGTTGTTCGAGGTCGAATCGTTGCGCCCGCGAACGAGCTTCGAGCCAGGGATGTCTGGCGACAGCCGTCAGCGGTATCGGGGAAAAAACAAGTGAACGGGGAATCCTCTACTTTCACCATTGGCGCGATCGGGTTTGAGAGAGCCGAGTGCCGCATGCTGCAGCGGGTGGTAGGCCTGTCAGAACACCGCCAACCTACTTTCGGGCCTTTCAACAAAGTACGTGGCGGATGCCCTCATGTGGTCGTGGTCAACGCGGACGAGCAAAGTGCGATTGAAAAGTGGAATGTTTTCCGCCGCGCCAATGCTCACCGCGCTTCCTTTGCACCGATCTTCGTAAGTCGCAAGCCCACCGACCTGCCGTGTCCGCGTCCCTATGTGTTGTACAGGCCGATTCTGACGACTCAACTATTTTCCGTGTTGGACCAGGTGGTCACGGAGGTTCACGGTTACCGGCCTCCTTCGACGATTGAAATGGGTGGCAGGCTCGTGGCCTTGACCCCCGTGGAGACTGAAAAAGCATCGAAGGCGCCTGCTGTCTCGCGGGATGTGATGACGATCGCACAGGATGAGCGGTTTTCGCGGTCTGGGGAAATTGAATCGCGCAGGTCTGCATCCGCGGCAGATCGCCCTGCCCTAATGGTCGATGAGAGTCTGTCCGCACGCGCGCGTTTACAGATGCGAGAAGCGTTGTCGTCGGTCGCCTCCCGCGTGGACTTCGCTGAGTCGGGCGAACGGGCGCTCAAGCTGATCGATCGTTACGCGTACTCGGTTATCTTCCTGGACGCGATGCTGCCGGATGACGACGCGTACGAGATCTGCGGGCAAATCAAGAAGCATCCCCTGCAGCAGCGAGCGTCCACGGTAATGCTGACATGCAATGCGTCACCCGCCGAACGGGTCATGGGCATGCTCGCAGGCTTCGACAACTTCTTGGCCAAGCCCATTCGACGAGAAGGAATCAGCGAACTGGCGGATGAGCTCGCTCGGCCGGCTGCGGCCATCTGAGGCGTAGGGAGCTGCGGCGCAACAGCGCCACGACCAGAGTGCTGTAGCAGCCCACAACGGTGATGGCCAGCGTGAAGCTGTAGCATCCTATTGCGGCACGCGCGTGACCTGTGTGTACGTTGCCTGCCAATGGCCGTTGCGCTTCGCCCAGACATAGGCGACACGCAGCAGGCGCGTCTGATGCTTGCCGTCCTGTGTCCAGCTCAGATGTACAAGGCCGCCGATCACCGCGGCGTTGGCCCACATCTTTTCCACCGGCTGTTCCACCACATAGGGATCAATCTTGAATCCCGGCAGGCTGAAATCGGCGAGGAACTGCTGTTTGTTTTCCACAGTGGCGTTCGAGTTCACCAGCACATAGTCATCGGCGACAAGACGCTCGAGAGTCGGAATGTCGTTGTGGATCTGCGCCCGGTCGTATTCCTGCACCGCTTTGGCAAGATCGGGCGGCAGTTCCACAGCGAGCGCGGGCGCTGCACTCAGTACGAGTATTGCGGCGGCAAGTTTCATGCTTGTTTGACCCGGGCTTCTCACTGCCGCCGGCTTCCCGCGGAGTGACGCAGCAGACAGACTGTAACTGCAGACAACAGTGCACAATCTGATGCTATACAGGGAAGAGCCAATCTAGACGGAAGCCGCGATACCACTTCGAAAGTCCACTTTCCCGCCTTCCGACGACCGCCATATTGAAACGCCATTGCCCGCTTCGGGTCGATCTCTGTCAGACGGAACCGATTGCCGGCGATAGGCCACGAAGTGGCGCTGTCGGCCATCACCGGACCCCCGGGTGCCTCGACTGGGTTCCTCGATAGCGGACGCTCGATCGAACCGTATAGACTCGGCGCAGCAGAGACTCCATTTACTCTCTGATATCTGCCGCGGGAGCACGGATGAAGATCGAAACAATGCCAAGGCCAAATTGGGAACCGCTACCGCGTCCCGGAACCGTAGGCGTTACCTGCCGAGTAATGTTGAAACGGGCTGGCATCGGCATTGCGAACCTGCGTTTTTTACCCAACGCGACTATCGATGAGCATTCGGCGCCGTTTGAAGTCGACGTGATCTGTATTTCCGGTGAAGGGTTTGTTTCTGTCGGCGAGCAATCCTCGCCCTTTCAGGCTGGACAGACAATTGTCTGGCCTCCAGGAATTAATCACCGTTTATGGACGGAAAGCTCCGAGATGGAGACTCTGATGGTAAACAGAAACGGTGTCTGATGGGAGCGGCCTCTGTCACCTGTATCATTGCCCACCATGACTAAAAGTCTCGCAGCCGTTATTTTTACGCAATAATTGCGAGGGTTGATAAATGAAGCCAACCATTTACGAGGCCGCTGGCGGGTACAAGGCTTTTGTCGCACTTGCCCACGCGTGGCATGCCAGGTGTCTAGCTGACCCTATCGTGAGTCACGCCTTTTCGCATGGGTATCACCCGCAGCATTCAGAACGCCTGGCCGCCTATTGGGCCGAAGCGCTGGGCGGGCCGTCCGATTACACCAACTCCATGGGCGATGAGTCTGGAGTAGTTCGTCTGCATTCTGGCAACGGCGAACATGTTGAGATGGATGAACGAGCGCAAATTTGCTTCGCCCAGGCCCTGGATGATGCCGGCCTTCCGGACGATTCGCGCCTGCGGTCGACGTTGAAGGCCTATTTTCGATGGGCGACTGAAGCAATGGCCGCCTATCCGCAGTCGCCGCAGGATGTCCCGGCAGGTCTGGCTCTGGGGCGGTGGTCGTGGGATGGCCCGGTGGGCTGATGCCCGCCGGGTGTGCAAAAGGTTGATCGAAATAGCCGGTATAATCCTGCGGCACGTTCAAGACGGCTCAGCGTCTAGGTTGAGGTAACATTGACGTCGCGACAGCGCGGATGCACTTGATGACAATCTCTGCCACCGGGTTCAAAGTGCGATTCTTCAAGGTAAAGATGGCGACCGGCCTTCTCTGAAGGCCCAAATCGATCGGCAGCGATTTGACTGTCAGGTGCTTGGCATTGAAGACGCGCAGCATGCATGCCGGAACCACCGTGAGATAGTCGCCCGTCATGAGCAACGCGTCGCGGAGTTGGAAGGATGACGTCGTCACGCTCGGGCGTGGCACCGTCAGCCCCCGCGTTCGGAAGGCTTGTTCCACCAGCAGGCCAGGGGGCTCATTGGGGGGGTATAAGATCCACTTGGCGTCAATCAACTCGGCCAGTTCAAGCTTGCGGCGACGGACCCATCGGCTTCGTGCGCCTGCCACCACCAGTAGCGGCTCCTCGAAAAGCACCTCGGCGTTCAGATCATCTTCCGGAATTGGAAATATCCCGCGACCGATGATGAAATCAACGTTACGCTGGCGCAGCTGTTGAATTTCTTGCGTGATCGGTCGGCTCATCTGCGATACATGCACGGTCACGCCAGGATGCTGAGCGGAGAGCCGCTCCACCACTGCGGGAAGCATTGCGGCCGATAGCGACTCATTGCAACCGATTCGCACCTCTCCCCCGGTGGGATTGGCTATGAATTCAATTTCGCCGACTGCCTGGCGCAGCTCGTCGAACACCGCCAAGCCGCGCCGGACCAGCGCGCTGCCATACACGGTAGGCTCGATCCCCTGTGGTCCGCGATCCAGGAGCCGCACTCCGAGCGTGTGCTCGAGGTCAGTGATTGCCTTGGAAATTGCAGGCTGCGACACGGAGAGGTGCCGAGCCGCCTTCGCCATGCTGCCGCGCTGCACGACGGTGAGAAGCACGTGAAGGTCGCGCAGCCGAATTCGGCGACCTATCCGCGCCTCCCAATGCTCTACGGAAATGGCCATAACTATTTCCTCATGGGGATAACCCAAGATTGCGTATTCTGTTTATACCCTGACGCGCGCTATCGTTCGACGACGATTTGAAGTGCGGAGGCCCCCATGACAATTTCTGTGACAGCGCTACATCCCCTCTTCGTCGGCAACGTCTCAGGTGTCGATTTGCGCGATCCGGTGGAACAGGAAACGTTCCGCAAGATCGCGCTGGCGCTGGACCGCTACGCGGTGCTGATCTTCCGGGACCAGCCACTAACAGACGAACAGCAGATTACGTTCAGTTGCCTGTTCGGGCCGTTGGAGACCGCGGTCGGATCGATGCGTAAGGAAAAGTCTCGACTCGGCGAGAGGCTGCTTGCCGATGTCTCGAATCTTGATGGGAACGACAATATCCGCGCTGCGTCGGATCCCTGGCGCCTGATGCAGCTAGCCAACCAGCTCTGGCATACCGACAGTTCCTTCAAGCGTGTGCCGGGCAAGTTGTCGTTCCTGTCGGCACATGAACTGCCGCCTGCCGGGGGCGACACCGAATTCGCCGATCTGCGCGCAGCCTATGACGCACTCGACGCAGCCACCAAGGAGCGAATTGAGGATCTGGTGGCAGAGCATTCGATGTTTCATTCACGGAGTCTCCTCGGCTACACCGACTTTACGGAGGCAGAGCGCGTGGCGTTTCCGCCCGTTCCGCAGAGCCTGGTCCGTGTCCATCCAGGCTCCGGTCGAAAGACACTCTACCTTGCCTCCCACGCGTCACACATCCTCGAATGGCCAGTGGAACAGGGGCGCGCGCTTCTCGGCAGTCTGACGGAGTTTTCGACCCAGCCGCAGTTTGTTTATCAGCATCATTGGCGGCTCAACGACCTGGTCGTATGGGACAACCGCTGTACACTTCATCGAGCCCGGCCGTTTGACGACGCTGGCCACCGCCGCGACATGCGACGCACGACTGTCGAGGATACTGCGCCAACGTTAGATCAAGATCGCGCGTGGAACTCCACTGATCACCAGCACTCGTGTGTTGCGTAGGATCGAGACGCCAGAACGTAAGGGGAGCCGTGAGCCAAGTACTGCAACTCGAGGAGCTGATAAACGGGCAGAAGTTCGGCCGCTTCAATATCAACCTGCTCGTCTGGTCGTTTCTAGCGATGGTCGCCGATGGTTTCGATATGGCCGGACTTGCCTCTGCTGCACCCGACCTCGCGAGGACATGGCATGTTGCGCCGGCAGCCTTCGCGCCGGCACTGAGTGCGAGCCTGTTCGGCATCCTGTTCGGTGCACCCTTACTGGGCCACGCGGGGGATCGCTTCGGTCGAAAGACCTTGATCGTCACGGGATGCACTATCTTCTCGCTCGCCACATTGGCCACGGTCTGGGCAACAAATCTGGATCAAGTGGTGGCTTTGAGAGTTCTGGCAGGCATCGGCCTGGGTGGTCTCATGCCGAACGCAATCGCACTGAATTCGGAACTCGCACCGAAGCGACTGCGCGCAACACTGACCGTGTTGATGTTCACAGGTATTTCGGCGGGAGCCGGCATTCCCGGCGCGATTCAGGCGTGGCTCATCCCGCATTATGGCTGGCAGGTCATGTTCGTTATCGGGGGACTCGCGCCCCTCGTGGTCGCGACATGTTTGCTGTTCACATTGCCGGAATCGGTCGAGTTCCTGGCATTGAGGCCCCATCGACGCGCGGAATTCCTGAGGACCCTTCGGCGCCTTCGCCGCGATCTCGCCATCGCCGACAGTGCGCAGTTTGTAGTCGCACCCGCGCCGCAAGGCAGTGGCCTAGGTGTCACGCCGATCTTCAGCGGAGTCTTCGCTTGGATCACGCCGATTCTGTGGGTCTGTTTCGTCAGTGCGCTCATGGCAAACTTTTTTCTCAATAGTTGGCTGCCGCTGATATTGGAAAGCAGCGGACTCACGGCCATGCAGAGCGGCAAAGCGACAAGCCTTTATCACTACGGCGGCGTGATCGGCGGGCTGCTCGTCAGTCTGGTTCTCGGCCGATTTGGTTTTGCGGTCATTGCCGTGCTATTTCTGTTCGCGGCGCTGGCGATCGCGGCAATCGGGCTTCCCGGCATCTCTTACATGACGATGGCATCAGCAGTGATGCTCTCAGGATTTTGTACTCTCGGCGCGCAGTTCGGTAACAACGCAGCTGCCGCCCTGCTATATCCGACGTCGTTTCGGTCCAGAGGCGTTGGTTGGGCGCTGGGAATTGGGCGCTTGGGTTCGATGGTCGGCCCGCTGGTTGGCGGGATGCTCATTGGCCTGAAGGTCCCTGCGCAGCAGTTCTTTCTTGTTGCTGCCGTTCCGATGGCGGTCGGCCTCATTGCATCCGTCAGCCTTGCAGGGCTCTGCTATAGGAGGCTCGGTGGTGTACATCTCGACGAAATGGGCGAAAGGGTCTCACCCAAATCCAAAGAAACATTTCTGGCTGAGCATTAGGCGCAAGGAGCACACCATGCTGTCTTACGTGTATGTGGGTACCAATGACCTCGACCGCGCCATCCGCTTCTATGAGGCCGTTTTTGCGCCGCTCGGCATGAAGCGCTGTCAGACTGGCGATGCGGAATGGGATCGCGTTGCGGCGGGTTGGGGAGTCTACGAGGACAACGGTGCTCGCGAGCTCGCGTTCTGGGTTGGAACGCCCTTGAATCAGCAGGCGGCTACCGCGGGAAATGGGGGCATGGTCGCGTTCATGGCGCGGTCATGGAAAGGGGTCGACGATTTCCATGCCACCGCTCTCGCGCAGGGAGGCACTTCTGAGGGTGCCCCCGGTCTGCGATTACATTACGGTCCCGACTTCTACGCGGCGTACGTCCGCGATCTCGATGGCAACAAACTGGCTGCCGTTTGCCGTGGGTTCACGGAGCGGCAGTCGTGAGAGTCACTCATGGACGAGTGTCGGGCACGGCCGACGCGGCACGTAGCACTGGTGTACGCGCAGAGCGCAACATCGCGACAGCCGCGTAAGCGATCACGATGACTACAAGCCAGCGCATCAGTGTGAGATGCCCTCCGATCGCATTCACAAGGGGAAAGGCGCAGAGCGTACCGACAATGCCGCCCAGCGTCAGGCCAAGCGCGGAACCGTGCGCAAATCGGCCTGACCTGATGAAGCCGAGGCTCGCGACCGGAATCAGCACGCCGTCGCTTCCGATCATGATCGGATACGCGGCGATGGGATGCATCCCGAGCAGCCCGAGCAGAACCATGGTGGGTGCATAGTTGCCGATGCCTACACACATGAGCGCGCCCAGCCCGAAATTGGCGGTGACCGCCACCGCGAACCGCCAGCCTGCAAGCCCCCTTGCTGTACCCGCCGGTGGCAACACACCCAGAATCGTCATCGCGAAGAAGCACGCCGCGATCAGCAGCGCAGCTCCCATGAAGAGCTGAATGCCCCGACGCGGCATGCGGCTGACAACTCCTGCACCAAGCCATGCGCCCGCAGCGGCACTCGCCAGCATACAAGTAAGCAGGATAGGATCCACGGTCACCGCGATGACAAACATGAAAGTTCCGAGGAAGGCGGGCACGGTGCTCCCTACATTGAGCGTCCCGGGAATGAGCTCATCTGCAGGCCGACCGCGGAGTTTGAACAGTGCCGTGATTTGAGCGTACGAACCGATGCCCAGGGTATCAAGAAAGTTAGTCACGAACCCGATCGCGACGTCAGCGGGTGATGGGCGTTCGTGCAGGTGGCGCCGCCTCGCAGTCCGGATCCATATGGCGATGGCCGAGACGTTCACCAACACCAATGCTACGTATAGGAAGACCCGCGGACCCGGCATGGCACTTTCTCCCATTCATCGGTAAACGCCATCCGCCGCACCATGGACCGTGGCAAAGGCATATCATTGTCGCGTCGCAATGAGCAGCAGGCATGCCGAAGCGCACTTCGGTCAGTGATTACAACCCAAGCAGCTCAGCCTGACCAGTAAAGTGGCTTGCACGTTCCGATCGACTAAATCAGCCGGAGTGGGAATCGTGAATAAACGTGGGTTGGCGGCATTGGCAGCGGTGGGGCTTGCGGCGCTGGCCCCTGCAGGGGCCGAAGTGACTGGAGTCGAAGTTCTCGAGCGTTCGGCCTTTGCCGCGGGTGTGCCCTTTGGCGATGCAGGCGCCTACGAGAAAATCCGAGGGGTCGCAAGATTCAGTCTCGATCCAAATGCGGCCGCCAATCAACGCATTGTCGATCTCAAGTTGGCCCCGCGCGATGCCAGCGGCCGCGTTACGTTCGAAAGCCCTTTCATCCTGCTTCGACCGGTCAAGGCCCGAAGCTCGACCCTGCTTTATGACGTCAACAATCGCGGTGGAATCGCCATTCTCGGTCAGCTGGACGGCGCGAGTCCTGCCAACAACGACCCGACCACCGTCGCCGATGCAGGCGATGGGTTTCTCATGCGTCACGGCTTCACCTTGTTATTCTCCGCCTGGACTTGGGATGTGGCCCCACAAGCGCCCGGTGTCAAACCCTTGGTCTTTGTGCCGCCGGTCGCACATGAATCTGATGGCACCGCCATCACGGGGCTGGTGGAAAACGAATTCATCGTCAACGCGCCCAAGGACATCACGACGTATGCGGGCATGCGCGGCCTCACTTACGAACCTGCCACTCCGAACGATCCCGCGGCGACCCTGACCGCTCGCTCACGGCCGAGTGATACACGTGTTGTTGTTGATCGCGCGCACTGGCAATTCGTCGCGCCGGAGCAGCCAGGTGGGCCGGGGCGCGTGCAGCTCGACGGTGGTTTTCAACCCGGCATGCTCTATGATCTTGTTTACACTGCCAAAGACCCGTATGTGACCGGCGCGGGACTTGCCGGTATTCGCGATCTTCTCGCCTATTTCCGCGACCATTCATTTGTAGGCGCGCCTGCGCCCCGCAAAGTCCTAATCTTTGGAATTAGCCAATCAGGACGCGTCATTGGCCGCATGCTGCACGACGGACTCAACGTCGACGAGACCGGACGCCTCGCATTTGACGGCGCATATATGGAAGTACCCGGCGCGGGCGGTTCTGCTGGATTCAATAGTCGTTTCGCACAGCCCACCCGTCATCCGTCGCTTCTTGAGGAGCGCGACTTTCCTGCCGATGTCTTCCCGTTTACAACCGTGGCCTCCCGCGATTCGGTGAGTGGCACAACGGGCTCGACCCTTGACCATGCACGCGATGCGCAGGGTCATCTACCGAACCTGATGATCGCTAATACATCGACAGAGTTTTGGAACCGTGACGCGTCGCTAATCACCACTACGCCCGACGGCATGGGAGATGTCGCGCCCGCGACGAATGTGCGCATCTACGCGTTGATGGGCGCTCAGCACTATGTCGGTCGCTCGCGCACTCGTGCACCCTACATGAACTGTGTTTCGACAACCGATCACTATCTCGTTATGCGAGCCCTTATCGTGGCGCTCGACCGTTGGACCAGTGCGGCAGCATCGCCCCCAGTAAGTGCCTACCCTAGCCTTCGCGCCGGCACATTGATCTCGGTCGACGATTATCGCGCGGCCTTTCCACGAAACATCGGCCTATCACCCCCCGAACAGAATTTGCGCGAACCGCGACTCAACTTCGGCCCTCGCTTTGCGGGCGAGGGCATCGCCGATCACATACCTCCAGTGCAAGGGCCGGCCTTTGAAACCCGAGTGCCCGCTCCCGATGCCGATGGCAACGATCGCGGCGGTGTGCGGCTCGTTGAGCTACAGGCGCCGTTAGGCACTCACACGGGCTGGAACCAACGCGCGCCGGAAACTGGTTTTCCGTGGGCCACCGCGCGCTTTGATGGCAGCTTCGTTCCGTTTGCCCGCAACGAGGCCGAACGTCGGGCCAGCGGCGACCCGCGCCCGAGCATCGAGTCGCGCTACCCCACGCGCAGCGCGTTTGTCGTCAAAGTCAGGGCCGCTGCGAAGCATCAGATCGCAGCGGGCTTCCTGTTGTCAGAAGATGTGGAACGAGCTGTATCCGAGAATGTGGCGCTTTATGATCGAGTCATGGCGCACGCGCCTGAGGATCAAAGTTGCCAATACCTGTTCGCAAATTGAGCTCCCCGAAAGCGCTCATCGCCGAGCGCCCGGAACGCTCACGCCGGCAGACAGGCAGGCCCAATCGGCTCGAATGTCTTGTACGTCAGGATGAATTCCTGGTGTCCCAACTCTTCTGACTTGGTGCGTTCTCCAGCGGCGACGGCTTCGACGCGCTCCAGGATCTGCGCACCGACCTCATCCAGGCTGGCGCCCTCGGACAAAATGCGGCCGGCGTTCACATCCATGTCGTCGCTGAGCCGGCGATAGGTGTCCGGATTGGCGCAGACTTTGATCACCGGTGAGATCGCCGAACCGACTACGGACCCACGTCCCGTCGAGAACAACACGACATGGCTGCCGCAGGCGATCAGCTCGACGATCTCCGCATTATCGGAGATGTTGGGGAAACCGAAACGCACCTCTCCGTCGGGCACCACATCCAGCAGATAGAGGCCACCGCGCGGGGGAATGTCGCCGGGTTTGATCAAACCGACGATGGCCGACGCGCCGGACTTCGCGTATGCCCCCATGCTCTTCTCTTCCTGGGTGGTGAGGCCACCCTCTGCGTTGCCGGGAGCGAAGCTGCCATGGCCCAGCACCGTGTAGTAGCGGGCCGCCTTCTCGACGCAGGCAACGATCTCGTCGGCCAATGCTGGCGTAGAGGCGCGAGATGCCATGTGCCCCTCGCAGCCAATCAACTCACCCGTTTCCTCGAAAATACAAGCTGCACCCGCAGCGGTCAGACTGTCGCAAGCCCGGCCGATGGCTGGATTCGCAGTGAGGCCACTGGTTCCATCGGAGCCGCCACAGATCGTGCCGACGATCAGCTCGTTCAGCGCTACCGGTACGACCGGCTGACGGTCCAACTCCTCACGCGCCTGCTGCACCCACGCACGTCCTTCAGCAATCGTCGAGCGCGTGCCGCCCCTCGCCTGGATAACCAGTGTGTGCACTGACCGGCCAGTAGCAGCTATGGCCTGCTGCAAGCCTCGCTTGTCGAACCCCTCGCAGCCCAGAGATATCAACAGCACCGCGCCGACATTCGGATGCGTGCCCAACCGGCGCATCATGTCGTAGGCATACTGATTCGCGTAACAGCCTGGAAAGCCGATCAGATGCACGTCCTTCTCGCGAAGCGGAGCCACAATCTCGCGTGCAACGTGATGCGCGCATTCGACCAGGTAGGCGACCGCCACCACGTTGCGGATGCCTTTGCGTCCGTCGCTGCGCAACCAGCCTTTCATAGTTGTCATCCCGTGCGCTTCGTAAAGGCTACGCCCGCCGCCTCGTGAGTATAGGTAGGCAGGTAATCACTTCGCATGTTGTGCAGATGCACGATGTCCCCACGCCGGATGTCGGCGGTGGCGGAGCCGATGATCGCGCCATACTTGAGGATCTTGCGGCCGGAACTCAGATCGCAGCGCGCGATCTTGAAGCCGAGATGCACATCGACGCTCAAAGTCACCTGCACGCCGTCGATGGTCACGACATCGCCACGCGTCAAATTGGTGCGCGCGATGACAACGTTGTCATCTCCGGACAATAAGAGCAGCCGCGAATCAGAGCTCGCGGTCATACCGGCTCGTGTCGGTTCCGATCATCATCACCAGCAGCATCAACACTTGCATCACCACCACCATCGCCATCGTTTCATTTGCCATTGTCGCACTACCCCCTAACGTTCCACCGGCGTAAGGGTTACACCGATGAAGTGAATCAACTCCTGCCCCGGCGGAATCTTCACGGCAGTGACCGCAAGCTCATGCCGCCCGGCGGGTACCGTCAGCACGCCCAGGTCGCGGGTAACGACATCGCCCTTGTGCAGATCGGGGGTCATCTCGCCACCCTCAACCGTCTGCTTGAGGGACTGTTTGCTGGTTTGGCCGTCCACCGAGACTGCGAATTCGCCACCCCCTATTCCCTTCACGCGGTTATAGGTTGCGGTCACCTTGTAGTCGCCACCAGTGCGCGCAATCACCGGCCACCAGACGCGGCCCTGCGGGGAGGTCCAGTCGGTCGAGCCCGCGCGCGCATAGGTGTTGGAGCCGTAGCCAACACCACCGGCCAGTTGTGCGTCGAAAATGCGATAGTCATTGGCCTGAGTGCGACTCACGGGCAACGAGCCACCGCTCTGGACAGGTGTGTCGAACGTCAGCTTGATCACCGGAATCATGGCAGTACGCGCCGCGGCCGGAATAGTGATCTGCACATGATCCGCATCGAGCCGCCGCACGGGTAGAGCGGAGCTGTCCTGGCCCAGCAGGATCGCGTGCTTGGGGTTCGACTGCAGATCCCCGATTACGAGCGCACCGTCCTTGGGTGGAGTAAATACCGACAGGTACAGATCGTGACCCTTCAGGGAGGAAGTCCCCCACGGCTGTACCGGCAATGGTGTGCGCTCGGCCCCGTAGATGGCTTCACCGTTCACTTTCATCCATTCGCCAATACCGGCGAGGAGCTTGCGATCCTCCGGAGAGAATTGGCCGGTGCCCATTGGGCCGACGTTGAGCATGACGTTGCCGCCCTTCGACGCCGCGCGCGCAAGGAGTTCGACCAGCTCAGCCGGACTCTTGTGAGACTTGTCGGATTTGTTGTAGCCGTAGGACTCGTTGGTGGTCGGGATGGCCTCCCAATAACCGTCAACCGGCTGGAAATATCGCGGCTTGTCCGGTGTGCCGTGATAGTCGAAATACTTGTCCCCTGCATAGGACTCGCCGTTGCGATCGTTCATGACGATCGAAGACTTGAGTTGATTGGCACGGTCGAACATGGCGCGCGCCATTTCGTACGGAAGCATGGTGCCCGTGTCCCACCATAGGATGTCAGGGTCGTAGCCCTTGATGAGCTCCTCCAGCTGCGGCATGGCCTTCTGATTGACGTACTGCCATGAGCGCTCGAAGTGCGCCGCCCATTCGAGATTGCGCTTGCCATTGTCCGTGCGCCACCAGTTCTTCCCATCCGGGTTCCCAGGGAAATCCCAGGTGTTGTGCTGCCCGCCTGGATGACTCCAGTCCTGAGATTGGGAGTAATACACGCCGAAGAGCAGACCTTGTTTACGACAGGCGTCCCGCAACTCTCGGATCACGTCGCGATGGAAAGGTGTGGCATCCACAACGTTGTAATCGGTCACCTTGCTGTGCCACATGGCAAAGCCGTCGTGATGCTTCGAGGTGATGACGACGTATCGCATGCCGGTTTCTTTGGCGATTCGTGCCCACTCGTCGGCATTGAATTCAGTCGGATTAAACACCCCAGCGACTTTCTTGCGGTATTCCGCGACTGGGATACGGACATCGTGCATCAACCACTCGGCGTAGGCACCCGAGCGGCGCCCTTCGTATTCACCGCCGAACGTTGAGTAGACACCGAAATGCAGGAACAGGCCGAAAGAAGCCTCGCGCCAGCGCGCCAGCGCCGCCGCTTTCTGCGGTGGGGGCGTGTACGGCACGAAGGGTGGTGGGTCGGCGCTCAGAGCAGCTGGCGGCGGCGCACTTTTCGGCTGAGCACCTTGTGGCTGAAGGTCTTTTGCCTGAGGGGAAGTCACGCCGAAAAGGCCGGTGGCGAAGGCGGCGAGCACAGCTGCCGCAGCCATCCCGGCTCGAGGGGACATGCATTTCAAAGGCCGCGCTCCCTTATTACTTGAGTCTGAAAGGCGCTTCAGCCCTTCAACCCACGCGCAAACAGTGGTATACACAATTGGTCGGACCAATTGTTTCGGATTACAGACTGAATGAACGTACCAGATATCTGTCCACCCGTAAACATTGGTCAGTCAGGTGTATTGAGTAGCGGCGCGCTGACGCGGATTGCCAAAGGGCTGGGCGGCGATGGGAACCGGGTAGAGAAGCCTAAAACCGGGGAAGGATCAGTTGCGGCGGCGGCGAGGCACAGGGACGGCTCAGAGGGGTCGTCGAAAGCGGTTGCGACGCGCCGCGATCTCGGTCTGCACGCGTTGCATGGCCTCGGTTTCGGTGGCCTGCAGCAGCTCATCCATCACGCGGGTGATGTGGCCTTGCATCGTCGCGCGCGCGGCAACGGGATCGCGCTTGCGCAAGGCCGCCACGATGCGGCGATGCTCGTCGACAACCGGTTTGACGCCCTTGGATCGGGCCTTCTCCATGAGGTTGATCACCATCGGGCTGGTTTCGCGGATTTCCCACAGGTCGTCGATGACCGCAACCAGCGCGGAGTTTCCGGTGCATTCGGCAATGGCGACATGGAATTGACGGTCCGCGCTCTCCCCTTGGATCTCGAGCCGGTTTTCCTCCGCCATGCTGTCGATGATCCGCTCGAGGCGCTCCAACTGCTCATCGTCGATCAGCGTGGCCGCGAGTGCTGCGGTTTCGCTCTCGATGATCTTGCGGGCCTCCATCAGCTCGAAGGGTCCGATCGTGAGCTCGGGGCCCGCCCCTCGAACACGCTCCACGGTGCCGGGCTCGAGCACGAAAACGCCCGCTCCGACCCGCACCTCGACCAGCCCCTGCAACTCAAGGGCTATCACCGCTTCGCGAACGGTCGGCCGGCTGACGTTGAACATCTCGCCGAGCTCGCGCTCCGCAGGCAGCCGGCGGCCAGGCTGGTATTTACCCGCCAGGATCGCGGCACGCAGCTCGTCGGCGACGCGCTTATACAGCCGGCCGCCTG
>Ga0307511_10001031_pt1 | contig 29591 bp, 26 predicted proteins | sample 13_EM_MG_FD_200266 | JGI IMG/M metagenome (GOLD analysis project Ga0307511, IMG submission 200266) | Populus trichocarpa ectomycorrhiza microbial communities from riparian zone in the Pacific Northwest, United States - 13_EM | ecosystem: Host-associated > Plants > Roots > Unclassified | place... | reverse complement strand
TCGGTGCGCGTGCGGCCGGAAAGATCTCCGACGAACAGTTGGCGGAGGTGGAGCGCACAGCGATTCCCGGACCCGGCAGTTGCGGGGGTATGTACACCGCGAACACGATGGCCTCGGCGCTGGAGGGACTCGGCCTCTCGCTTCCTGGAAGCTCTGCCCAGGAAGCCGTCAGCGACGACAAGCGCGCCGACAGCCGGCGCGCCGGGGAGGCGGTCGTGCAGTTGGTGAAAGATGGGATCCGGCCCCGCGACATACTGACTCGCAAAGCTTTCGAGAATGCGATCACCGTAGTCATCGCGCTCGGAGGGTCGACGAACGCCGTATTGCATCTACTCGCGATAGCTCACGATGCAAACGTGAAACTCGCGTTGGATGATTTCACCCGGATCGGCAAGCGGGTGCCCGTGCTGGCTGACGTCAGGCCGAGCGGCCGTTACCTGATGTCCGAGTTGATAGCCATCGGCGGCATCCAGCCGCTGATGAAAATGCTGCTCGACGCCGGCCTCCTGCACGGCGCTTGCCTGACAGTCACGGGACGAACATTGGCGCAGAATCTGGCCAATACAGGCATGTATCTTGCTGGACAAGACATCGTGCGGCCGCTCTCCGATCCGCTGAAGAAGGACAGCCACCTCGTTGTACTGTACGGGAACGTGGCGCCGGAGGGTGCAGTTGCAAAGATCACCGGCAAGGAAGGCCTGACGTTCAGCGGGCGGGCGCGCGTATTCGAAGGCGAAGAGCGCGCCACCCAGGCAATCCTCGACGGAACCGTCCGGGCGGGGGATGTCGTTGTCATCAGACAAGAGGGACCCAAAGGCGGTCCCGGAATGCGCGAAATGCTCAGTCCGACCGGCGCAATCATGGGCCGCGGGCTTGGGGACAAGGTGGCGCTCATCACGGATGGCCGGTTTTCGGGTGGCAGTCATGGCTTCGTGGTTGGACATATATCCCCCGAAGCCGCGGTCGGAGGACCGATTGGACTGCTGCGCAATGGAGACGTCGTGACCATCGACGCTGTGAAGCGAGTGATTCACGTCGATTTGTCCACGGCTGAATTGCGGCGCCGACGTGCGGCGTGGAAGCCACGCAAGCCGTACACGACGACGGGAGTGCTCGCAAAATACGCGTTTCTGGTAGGTAGTGCTTCAGCGGGTGCGGTGACCGTACCCCCTGTGAATTCTTGAGCTTAGGCGGAGTTGTCAGTGCACTGGGCAGAGGTTAGAGTTCGGCAGGCATTCATAGACGTACACGGTGCGCCGTGTCGTTGTTCTGCAAGCGCACGTCGCAATCATCGAACTACTCAAGGGGATTCAAAACTCAAGCGTGCGCCAGCCCGAGGGGCCTCGCGCGCCCGTTTAGCATGTATGAATGAGCATGTCGGCCTCACCGCCGGCACGCCAAGGGCCGGGCCCGACATCTTGCGGGCAGCGACAAAGCCAGCTACTTTGCGCTGCTCCCAATGGGGCCCGTATTATCTGGGAATGTAACAGCGAACGACGCCGCATCAACTCATGGCAGCATACGTACACGACTCTCAATTTTTCACACGCCGCACGGTGGTTCTCTTCGCCATCGTCGCCCTTCATATCTTCATCGCCTGGGCACTTGCCACGGGGCTTGCACGCCGGGCCATGGAGGCGGTTATACCTCCTCTGCAGACCACCGTCGTTGACGAAGTGGTCAAGCGGGATGAGCCGCCGCCGCCACCGCCGCCGCAGCTCGAGCGGCCACCGGTTGAAGTGCCGCCGCCCGACGTCGCCATCGAGATACCCGTCGAGCCGCAGTCAACTGCGATCGTGGACACAACCGATAAGCCGGTTGTGAAACCACCGCCACCAGTCCCCTCGCACCAGGCGGTCGTCGTCGGCGGCGGACCGGGCAAGAACTTCCCATCGACGGATGACTACTATCCTTCGGCTTCGGCGCGCCTCGGCGAGTCGGGAACCGCAACGGTCCACGTGTGTACCGATGCGAAGGGCAAGCTGACCGAGGACCCGAAGATAGCCGAAACGTCCGGCACGCCCCGTCTCGATGAGGGCGCATTGAAACTGGCAAAGGCGGCCAGCGGCCGATACAAGCCCGCTACGTCGGATGGCAATCCGATTCCCGCCTGCTTTGGATTCCGTATCAAGTTCCAGCTGAGAAACTAGAACGACTATAGATGCCGGGCGCAGCCCGGCTTTTTTGTGATTCGAGGAAACTATGGAAAATCAAGCCCCAACAACCGACAATCCGTATGGCCTAGAGGCGCTCTGGGCGTCAGGCGACCTGGTCGCCCGCGCAGTCCTGATCTTGCTGGCCATCATGTCCCTGGCCTCCTGGTATGTGATCCTGACCAAGCTCTGGGATCAGCGCAAGCTCAAGCAGTCCGCACGGGTTGCAGAGAAGCAGTTCTGGACCGCTCCTTCGATCAAGGACGGCGTCGAGCGCCTGAAGAAGGGCGATGACTTCCGTCTGGTTGCCGAGGATGGCCTGCGCGCCGCCTCACATCATGACGGCCGCCTGACCGACCGCATCGATCTGCACGAGTGGATCACCATGTCCCTGCAGCGCGCGGTGGACCAGGTGAACAGCAAGCTGAACTCAGGTCTCGGGCTGCTGGCGACGGTCGGTTCGACCGCTCCGTTCGTCGGTCTGTTCGGCACGGTCTGGGGCATCTTGAAGGCGCTCGTAGGCATCGGTATCTCCGGCCAGGCGAGCATCGACAAGGTCGCCGGTCCCGTCGGTGAGGCGCTGATCATGACCGCCATCGGTCTGTTCGTCGCCGTTCCCGCGGTCATGGGCTACAACTGGCTGCTGGGCCGCAACAAGCTCATCCAGGACGCCCTGCGGAACTTCGCGGCCGACCTGCATGCCTATCTTGTGAGTGGCGCCCGTGTGGGAGCCAGCGAGTCCGGTGGCGCCCGGCCGGCCGCGGCACCCGCTGCCGCCATCCGCAAGTAAATAGCCGCGCCGGTGGGAGCTGCCAGGCAGCTGGCAATCCTGCCGTAGGCACTAGCAGACAGTGTCCGGTGAGCCTTCGACGGGGCCCACCGGATGCTCGCGAGGAATTAAAGTATGGCAATGAATGTCGGAGGCTCCGGGGAAGAGCAAGCGGTGATGGCCAATATCAACACGACGCCGCTCGTGGACGTCATGTTGGTGCTGCTCATCATCTTCCTCATCACGATTCCGGTCATCAACAAGACCGTGAAGGTCGATCTGCCGAAGGCGGTCAACATCCCGACGCAGACCAAACCGGAAAACATCACCGTGGCGGTGGACAAAGCCGGCAACATCTACTGGAACGACCGGCGCATGCCGAACAAGGAAGAGCTGCTGGCCCACATCAAGGAAGCGGCGGTGCGCAAGCCGCAGCCGGAAGTCCACATTCGCGCCGACCGCGACGCGAAGTTCGAAGCGGTGGGGCGCGTCCTTTACGCAATTCAGCGCGGTGGCGTGGTCAAGGTGGGTTTCCTCACGGAGCCTGACCATGGCGTACGCGGCTTCCGCTGAAGCGGTCCTCATCAGGAGCAATTTGACATGGCAATGAACGTTGGGGGCTCTTCGGGCGGCCCCATGTGCGACATCAACACCACGCCGTTGATCGACGTGATGCTGGTGCTGCTAGTCACGCTGATCATATCGCTGCCCATCATGACCCACGCGGTGAAGCTCGACATGCCGCAGTCCAACAACCCGCCGCCGCCGGATCAGCGTCCCGAAGTGATCGATCTCGAAGTCGATTTCGACGGCACGGTGGTCTGGAACGGTACGGTAGTGCAGAACGTTAACCAGCTGGAGGGCTATTTCCGCGAGGAGTCCACCAAGGAGCCGCAGCCCGAGATTCACCTGCGCCCCGATCGTCGTGCGAAGTACGACTACGTGGCCAAGGTGCTGGCCGCAGCGCAGCGCAACCGCATGAAGAAAATCGGCTTCGTGAACACTTCGGAGTTCCGGGATTAAAGACTTACGATGCGAAACTACATCATGAACGCGAATAGCAAGACAGTCCGGCAAGTAGCGGGACCCTGGGTCATCGGCGCGGCGCTCGTGGGCACCGTGGCGGTGATGTCCGGCAACCCGGCATTTGCCGCGGACGAGAAGAAGAAAAACACGGTCAGCAAGGAGCTCGCGAAGCCTCTGAAGGAAGCTTCGGACCTGGTGACTGCGAAGAAGTACACCGAGGCGCTCGGAAAGCTGAAGGACTTGGAGGCGAACCCGAAGAAGTCCCCGTACGACACGCACATCATCAATGAGCTGGCCGGTGTTGCCTACGCCAAGACCAACAACTACCCGGAAGCCTCCAAGGCCTTCGAAGCCGAGATCAATGACGGCTTCCTCGACGAGAAGGAAATTCCGGGGCGCGTGAAGATCGTCGCGCAGGTGAACTACCAGCTCAAGAACTATGACAAGGCCATCGAGTACGGCAACCGCGCTATCAAGGGCGGCTATGCGGACGAGGAGATGAAGACGCTCGTCGGGCAGTCGTACTACCTCAAGGGCGACTTCAAGGGCACCCTGAAGTACTACGACGGCATCATCGACAGCCAGATCAAGGCGGGCCAGACGCCCAAGGACGAGGCGATGCAGTTGGCGCTGAGCGCGTGCGTGAAGCTCAACGATTCGGACTGCACGACTCGCGAGCTCGAAAAGCTCGTGGAATATCATCCGAAGACCGAGTACTGGCAGCAGTTGCTGTATTCACTGCGCAGCACGCCCAACCTCAATGACAGGAGTACGCTGCAGGTCTACCGGCTGATGTCCGAAGTCGATGTGCTCAAGGAGGCCAGCGACTACACCGAAATGGCCCAGCTCGCCATCGAGCAGGGCAATCCGGGTGAGGCACAGCACGTCCTCGAGAAGGGCTTCCAGAAGAATGTTTTCGCCGATGCCCGCGCGAAGGACAAGAACACCCGGCTGTTGGAATCGGCCAAGAAGGCGGCCACGACGGACCTGGCCTCGCTGCCCCGAGTGGAGCAGGATGCCAACGCAAGCTCCACAGGGGACAAGAATGTCGGTGTGGGCCTCGCGTATCTGGGCTACCAGCAGTATGACAAGGCCAGCGACCAGCTGAACAAGGGACTGAGCAAGGGCAGCGTGCGCAACGAGGCAGAGGCGCGACTGCTGCTCGGAATCGCACAGCTCAAGAGCGGCAAAAAGGATGACGCCGTGAAGTCGTTCAAGGCCGTCAAGGGTGATGCGAACCTGGAGCGCCTCGCGGAGTTGTGGAGTCTGCACGCCAAGCAGGCGTAGAGTCTCCTCAAGGCCTTCAGCGGCTTGAAGGGGTTTGAGTACAGGAGGCCGGGAGAGCGATCTTCCCGGCCTTCATTCTTATGAGGGTGCGTCGCAGGCGAATGCCTGCCAGGAGATTCTGATATGGCGATCAAGGCCGGTGACCGCATGCCCGCGGGCAAGCTCAAGACAATGACCAAAGACGGACCGAAGGACGTAACCACTGACGACCTGTTCAAGGGCAAGAAGGTCGTGCTGTTCTCAGTTCCGGGCGCATTCACGCCCACCTGCGATGCGAAGCATCTGCCCGGGTTCGTGCAGCTGGCCGACCAGATTCACGCGAAGGGCGTCGATACGATTGCCTGCATGGCGGTCAACGATGTGTTCGTGATGAGTGCCTGGGGCAAGTCCTCCAGTGTCGGTGACAAGATCCAGATGCTCGCAGACGGTAATGGTGAATACGCCAAGGCATTGGGCCTCGAGCTGGATGCGAGTGGCTTCGGTATGGGCACGCGTGGCCAGCGCTTCGCGATCATCGTGCAGGACGGCGTGGCCAAGCACGTTGATGTCGAGGAGAAGGGTCAGTTCAAGGTGTCCTCGGCGGAGCACGTTCTCAGCCAGTTGTAACGAGACTAGCAGCGTGTCGGCAACCTAGTCATGCACGACGCTGGCGACCGCAATCACCGCATTCTCTTTACGCTCCGGCCGGAGGGAACCCCCGTGCCGGAGACCTTTGGTGCGGATACGACGGCGGTTCCCACGCCGGGTCCGGGTCAGTTTCTTTCGCGCACGCTTTACCTGTCACTCGATCCACTGTACCGGGCGGCCATGCGGGGCAACTCTGATGCCGCCCTGCGCCTGAATCCCGGGGACGTGATGGGCGGCGAAACGGTTGCCCAGGTACTCGAGTCCCGACATCCGGGCTACCGGCCGGGTGAATACATCGTGGTCCGCAATGGCTGGCAGCAATTTGCTTTATCCAGCGGGCAGGGCGTGCGGCGGTTGGATCCGGACAGAGCACCTGTCTCGAGCGCTCTGGGTGTTCTCGGCTTACCCGGCTTGGCCGGATACACCGGGCTCATCTATCTGGGTGAGCCGCGGCCGGGCCAGACGGTTCTGGTGTCTGCCGCGACAGGACCTGTGGGTTGCACAGCGGGCCAGGCCGCCCGGATCGTGGGGGCGCGTGCAGTTGGAATCGCGGGTTCGCAGGAAAAGTGCGACTACGCCGTGCACGAACTTGGCTACGCCGCCTGTATCAATCATCGCTCAGGGGATCTGGCCGCACGGATTCGCGCCGCCTGTCCCGACGGAGTGGATGTTTACTTCGACAATGTCGGGGGCGAGGTGCTTGCCCGTGTGGTCAGCCTTCTGGCCCCGCATGCCCGCGTCATCCTCTGTGGGATGAGCGAGGCATACAACATGGAAGTACCTCCGCCTGGGCCCTCGCTCGCTCCCGTGCTGAGTGCGCGTGCGACGCTACAGGGCATCATCGTCCAGGATCACCTGCACCGCCTTCCGGAGCTCGAGAGAGTGGTCGGCGGTTGGATCCGTGCAGGCCTGTTTCGTTACAAGGAAGACATCACCGACGGGCTTGCCGGCGCGCCTGCGGCGTTCTGCCGGCTGATGCGCGGTGAGAACTTCGGCAAGGCGCTCGTGAGGGTCGCACCAGAGCATTTGTAGCCAGCGGTTTTACGCTGGCTGTCTGGCCTGCGCCGGTCGTCGGCGCGAACGAGCAGACGGCCGGCGTAAAACCGCCGGCCGGATCCCTTACCCGATGAGCTTCTCGATCTCGGGGACGACCTGAAACAGATCCCCGACGAGCCCGATGTCAGCGACCTCGAAGATGGGCGCCTCGCCATCCTTGTTGATGGCCACGATGGTGCGCGCGTCCTTGATGCCGGTCAGATGCTGAATCGCGCCCGAGATCCCGATCGCCATGTACAACTCCGGCGCGATGATCTTCCCGGTCTGCCCCACCTGCAATTCGTTGGGGGCATAGCCTGCATCCACGGCTGCGCGCGAAGCGCCGACGGCGGCACCCAGCTTGTCAGCCAGTGAATAGAGGATCTTGAAGCCATCGGCACTGCCGAGAGCCCGGCCACCGGAGACCACGCGGGAGGCCGTCTGCAAGTCCGGTCGATCGTTCTTGGCAGCTGACACGGATACGAAGCGCGTATGCGTCGGAAGCTCTGCGTTTACGGTAGCTTTCTCGACGGGCGCCGAGCCACCCGTAGTGGCAGCCTCGAAAGATGCGCTACGCACAGTTCCCACGATCCTGGCTGCGGGGTCCGTCTCGACGGTCACGATCGCATTGCCGGCGTAGATCGGCCGTCGAAAGCGATTGGCGCTCTCAACGGCCATGATGTCACTGATCTGTGCAGTATCGAGCAACGCGGCTACACGCGGCATCAGGTCTTTACCAAACGTCGTCGACGCGGCGAATACGTGCGTGTAATCCTTTGCCACAGCCACAACCTGCGGTGCCAGCACGGCCGCCAAGGCATGCTCATTCGCAGCATTCTCGATAGTGAGTACGCGCGTTACGCCCGCTAGTTGCGCGGCCTGTGCCGCCACCGTATCGGGCTTCGCAGCGAACACGGCAACAATGATTTCGGCGCCCGGGATTCCACGGGCGCAGGTCACCGACTTGGCGGTGCTCGGGTTGAGCTTCGTGCCGTCATGCTCGGCGACGATCAGAACTTTTGCGGCCATCAGATCAACCCCTTCTTCTTCAATGCCTCAACCAACTCTCCCGCATCCTTCACACGAACGCCTTTTTGACGCTGCGCCGGGGGCTCGAATTTCACCAGTTTCAACTGCTGCTTCGCCTCGACTCCAAGCGTGTTCAGTGCGAGAGTCTCCAGGGGCTTCTTCTTCGCCTTCATGATGTCCGGCAACTTCACATAGCGCGGCTCGTTCAGACGCAGGTCGGTCGTCACCAGTGCCGGCAGGTCCACCTCCAGCGTTTCGAGTCCCGCATCGACCTCGCGTGTGACACGGGCCTTTCCGTCCGACAATTCGACCTTCGAGGCGAACGTGACCTGGGGACGATTCCACAACGCCGCCAGCATAGGGCCGGTCTGACTATTGTCGTCATCGATGGCCTGCTTGCCGACGATGACCAGGAAGGGTTGCTCGCGTTCAATGAGCTTGAGCAGGGCGCGTGCAGCCACCAGGGGCTCTACCACTCCGTCGGCCTGAACGTGCAGGGCGCGGTCCGCACCCATTGCCAAGGCCGTGCGAAGCTGCTGCTGGCAGTCCGCGGGCCCGATCGTGGCTATGACAACTTCTTCCGCACCCCCACGCTCCTTGATCCGAAGCGCTTCTTCCAGCGCAATCTCGTCAAACGGGTTGATGCTCATCTTCACCCCGTCCGTGACGACACCCGTGCCGTCCGGCTTCACGCGGATGCGCACGTTGTAGTCCACAACGCGCTTGATACCCACCAGGATTCGCTTCATTCAGACCTCTCCGAAATGTGTGGGCTACCCCGCAGGATTTAGGGTTCGGGGCGCCGTCCGCCAGTATAGGCGAAAGGGCCGGGAAGGGCCCCCAAGTCATGCCAGGAGGCCCCTGGATCTGTTCGGCAGGCCCTGGGGGGCTTCGCTTGGCTCCTGGGCCTGCGTGTGGCGACAGGCCGTCCGTGGAGCCGCGCGATCGCTGCAGTGCCTGCGCTCCGCTCTGTGAGCGCGGCTCGCGATCGCTGCAGTGCCTGCGCTCTGCTCTGTGAGCGCGGCTCGCGATGGTGGCAGTGCCTACGCTCAGCTCCGTGAGCGCGGCTCGATCGCTACAGTGCCTGTGCTTTACTCCGTGAGCGCGGCTGATTCAGCTGCTGCTCCATGAAGGTCTGCTTGATCCGCTGCGCAGCCTCGCGCAGCTTCGGGATAAAGCGTTCCACCGCGATCTTGAAGGGCACGGCAGTCTCCGCGAAGCGCACGACGACAGCGGCAAGCACCTGGTCCTCGACGATGACAGGCACGGCCATGCTGATTTCGTCCGAGACCCGCCTGGTGTGGACTGCGCTCGCGTAGCCGTTCTCGCGCGTGTCCTCGAGGGTCTTGTCCAGCTCGACACGGTTGTGTGCCAACTTGTCCACTTCGCTCGTCGAGCGGCGCAGAATCTCCAGCAGGGATTCACGTTGCTCGGCCGAACAGAAGGCCAGGTGTGCGCGGCCCGCGGCTGTAGTGAGCAACGGCAGGCGTACACCCGGCGAGAAGCGCTCGATGGCCAGGGGACTGCGGTGATCCGTCGTTTCACGAACGAGCATCTGGGTGCCCGACAGTGAAGCGAAGGCCACGGGCCACATGACTTCCTTGCCGAGCTCGTCGATGCAGGGTCGCGCGATCTGCGTGACCCACGCATCGTCGTCGAACCCGTCGGCCAGACGATGGACCAGGATTGTTAGCCGATACCGGTCGTCGGCTGGATCGCGGTATACATAACCCGCGTGGGTGAGTGTCTCGAGGATGCGGTACGTAGTCGTACGCGGCAGCCTGATCTGTTGGGCGATTTCGGAGACGGTGGCACCGTTGCGCTGATTGAGTGTGGTCAACGCATCGAGGCCGCGGACGAGAGCTCTTATTGGTCGGGTCGATTCCATGGATCAATCTTGTAGTGGTATATGAAATCAGACGAGTTGCGGAGTTTAGAAACTGTTCATGCCGCAGCGCAACGTCTAGGTGTCGAATACATATGTTTTTGTATGCGTGAAGGCCCATCCTGATGCTCCGCTACGCCTTTCGCCGCATTGCTGGAGTCGTTCCGACACTGCTGGTCATCATTACCGTGTCGTTTTTCGTCGTGCGTCTCGCGCCCGGTGGGCCGTTCGAGCAGGAGCAGACGCTTAGCCCCCAGGTGCGGGCAAACCTGGACCGAGCCTACGGTCTCGATCGGCCGATCCCGGTTCAGTACTGGAGATACCTGCGCGGGTTGGCGCACGGCGACTTCGGTCCGTCGTTCAAGCAGCACGACTTCAGTGTCACCGAGCTGATCACCCAGGGCCTGCCCGTCAGCGGCTCGCTGGGCATTACCGCGGTTTTGTTGGCAATCCTAATCGGTATTCCGTTAGGTCTGGCCGCGGCAGTCTGGCGGCAGACTCTGATGGACTACGGAATCACCGGCCTGGTTGTGTTGGGAATAGCGCTGCCGGGGTTTGTGACTGGACCGGTGCTCGCGCTGGTATTTGGCGTGTATCTGCAATGGCTGCCGGTAGCGGGCTGGGAGGAGGGTTCACCCCGCTACTTTGTGCTTCCTGCCTTGACGCTCGCACTTCCCGTGATTGCTTATGTCGCGCGGCTGACCCGCGCCAGTCTCCTTGATGTGTTTCAAGCGAATTTCATCCGCACGGCGCGCGCGCGGGGCCTGGGCCCCTGGAGAATTCTCTGGGGGCACGCGCTGCGGCCCACACTGCTGCCGGTTGTCAGCTATCTCGGGCCCGCGACTGCGTTCGTGGTGACAGGATCGCTCGTGGTCGAAACGGTGTTCGGGTTGCCGGGCACCGGACGGTATCTCGTGCAGGGCGCGATCAATCGCGACTACACGTTGGTTATGGGGATGGTCATTGTCTACGGTACATTAGTACTCCTTCTCAATTTGATCGCGGACCTCGTGTACGGCTGGCTCGATCCTCGCGTCCGCAATGAGTGAAATAGCTCTGTCAGACGTTCGTGGGTCTCGCGGCCTGTGGTGGGACGCGGTTGTTCGAATCACGCGCAGCCGCGTCGCCGTGGTTGCGGCAAGTGTCATCCTGCTGCTCACCATCCTCGCGCTATCGGGCCCGGCCTTCAGTCGGTACACATACGATGCCCTCGATTGGCAGCACCTGGCGGCGGCGCCGTTCGCCACCGCCTCTCACTGGCTGGGCACGGACCGTCTAGGGCGGGATTTGCTGGTTCGCACTCTATACGGCGTACGCATCTCACTGCTGATCAGTTTGGTGGCGACGGCGATCAGTCTTGCGATCGGGGTCACCTGGGGCGCCGTCGCGGGGTATGTCGGCGGGCGTACGGACGAACTGATGATGCGTTTCGTCGATGTGCTCTATTCGTTGCCTTACCTGTTCATCGTGATCATTCTGACGACGCTGTTTCAACGAGGCAGCTTGATGGTGTTGTTCTGTGCAATTGGGGCGGTAGGATGGCTCACCACGGCTCGTATTGTTCGCGGCCAGACCCTTGCGCTCAGGCGACGCGAATTCATCGAGGCCGCCCGGGCCGGTGGGTTGGGCACGGCGGCGATACTTTTGCGGCATATCATTCCCAACCTCATCGGTCCGGTGGTCGTCTACGCGACGCTCACGATCCCGCAGATGATCTTGTTTGAGAGCTTCTTGAGCTTTCTCGGGCTCGGTGTGCAGGAGCCGCTTGCAAGCCTCGGGAGCCTGATCAACGACGGCGCGCAGGAGATGCAATCGGCGCCCTGGATGCTGTTGGTGCCGGCCGGGTTCCTGGTCGCGCTGCTCGTGTGCTTCAACCTCCTGGGTGACGCTCTTCGCGACGCATTGGATCCCCGTGAGCACTGAGCGCGGGCCTATGGGCGGCGCCCCGTTCCACCTGGAAAACCTGAATGTGACTTTTTCGACTCCGGCAGGTGATGTGCATGCCGTGCGCAACCTGTCGCTGGCAGTCGCCCCGGGTGAATGCCTCGGGGTGGTGGGGGAGTCGGGAGCTGGAAAGAGCCAGGCATTCCTGGCCGCTCTGGGACTGCTGCCACCCAACGGCCGTGCATCCGGCCACGCACGCCTGGGCCCGCTCGAGCTCATCGGCATGCCTCAGGCCCAGCTGGACAGGATTCGAGGCGCTCGGATCGGCATTGTGTTCCAGGATCCCATGACCTCTCTGACGCCTCACCTTCGCATCGGCGACCAGATTGCAGAGCCAATTGTCCGCCACGCCGGGATCTCGTCACGGGAGGCTTCCAGTCGTGCGCTGCGGCTGTTGAACCAGGTTCACGTGACCGATGCCGAGCGCCGGATGCGTCAGTATCCCCACGAATTGTCCGGTGGCATGCGCCAACGGGTCATGATTGCAATCGCACTTGCCTGCGACCCGGCGCTGCTCATTGCCGATGAGCCTACAACTGCGTTGGATGTCACCATCCAGGCGCAAATCCTGTCGCTGCTCGCAGAGTTGAAGCGTGTGCGTGGGATGTCGATGGTGCTCATCACTCATGACATGGGAGCGGTTGCGGGTATTGCCGATCGGGTTGCCGTCATGCGGGATGGGGGGACTGTTGAGGTGGAAACAGTGAAGGCTGTGTTCAGGGCGCCACGACATGAATATACGCGGGCGTTGTTGGCGGCTGTGCCGAGGATTGATGGCGCGGGTGCCGTGTGCGAGGGCAGCACGCCCGTTGCTGCCGCGCCACCGGCGCTAGTGTTGGACAACATTCGCGTGCAATTTAACGTGCGCGGGGCGTGGTTTGCCGCGTCGCAGGTGTTGCGTGCGGTTGATGGCGTCAGCTTGGAGCTGGCGGCTGGTGAGGCTGTTGGTGTTGTCGGCGAGTCCGGGTCGGGCAAGTCAACGCTTGCGCGCGCCGCGTTGCAGCTGATCCGTCCACAATCGGGGCGCGTTGTGTGGCTCGGCCGTGCGGTCGACGGACTTTCGCAGAGTGCGCTCAAGCCTCTGCGCCGCGATATGCAGATCATATTTCAAGACCCGTTGGCGAGCCTCGACCCGCGCATGACTGCAGGTGAAATCGTGGCTGAACCCCTTCAGGTGCATCGACCTGATCTCGATCGCGCTGCCAGGCACGTGGCGGTTTCAGATGCGCTGGCGCGTGTCCGCCTCGACTCGACGTTGGCAGCTCGTTATCCGCACGAACTCAGTGGCGGCCAATGTCAGCGAATTGGGATAGCACGCGCGATGGTGCTGGAACCACGGCTGTTGATTTGCGACGAGCCCGTCAGTGCTCTGGACGTGACTGTCCAGCAGCAGATCGTAAACCTGCTCTGTGAGCTCAAACGCGAGTCCGGATTGGCGATCCTGTTCATCAGCCACAATCTGGCCGTCGTCCGGCAACTCTGCGAGCGAATCCTGGTGTTATATCTCGGACGGATGATGGAGCTCGCACCCGCCACGGCCGTCTACTCGCGACCTCTGCATCCCTATACTCGAGAACTGCTCGAGTCCGCACCCATTCCGGATCCCGACGTGCAGCCAGCGCGGCTGACACGGACGCTGCTGGGAGAGCCGCCTTCACCGCTCTCGCCGCCAAGCGGCTGCGTGTATCGCACCCGCTGCCCTCACGCTGTAGACACGTGCCGAGAGCTTGTCCCAGCGTGGGAGAGTGCAGATGGTGCTGCGCGATGGGTCGCTTGCCATCGCTGGAAGGAGCTTGCCTCACACCCTGAGCTTCCTGAGTAGGTCTGAGAAGGGCGGGTGCGGTATCCTTGCGGCACCCGCCCTGCGCCCGGCCTGTACACCGTTCTATGAAAACCGAAGTCAATGTCCGTCCAAGCGAGAGTCTTCGCCACGTCCGCTATGAGATTCGAGGCAAGCTGGCCAGGCGCGCCCACGAGATGGAGCGGATGGGATATGAGATCGTTTCCCTGAACATCGGCAATCCAGGCGCCTTCGGCTTCCGGACTCCGGAGACCATGCGCCTGGCCATGATCGAGAATCTGTCCAACGCCGAAGGGTACTGTCACCAGAAAGGTATCTTTCCCGCCCGAGAAGCCGTCGTCATGCAGCAGCAGGGCCGTGGCGTTACAGGAGTCACTGCTGAAGAGGTCTTCATAGGCAACGGCGTCAGCGAGCTGATCGACCTGGTTCTGCGGGCGCTGCTCAACGAAGGCGACGAGGTGTTGATTCCAAGTCCCGACTATCCGTTGTGGACGGCAGCTGTGACGTTGAACGGCGGTCGCGCCGTGCACTATCCGTGTCGGCCCGAGAATGGGTTTATTCCGGATCCGGAGGAGGTTGCGGCTCTGATCACGCCGCGAACTCGCGCCATCGTCGTCATCAATCCAAATAATCCGACAGGGGCCGTCTATCCCCGCGCCGTCCTCGAGTCGCTGGCGCGTCTTGCGGAGCGGGCCGGGCTCGTTGTATTCGCCGACGAGATCTACGACCAGATCCTCTATGACGGCGCGGAGTGGATTCCGATGGCCACAGTGGTGCGCGATACGCTGTGCGCCACGCTGTCCGGGCTTTCGAAGATCTACCGCGCCTGCGGCTACCGTGTAGGTTGGGCAGTATTTTCGGGGCGCGTTCACGCAGCGTCCGAATATCTGAGCGCTCTTGAGCTTCTCAGCTCGCTTCGGCTGTGCAGCAATGTCCCGGCGCAATGGGCAGTCCAAACAGCACTGGGTGGACATCAGAGCATTCGAGAGCTCGTGTCACCCGGCGGTCGGCTGTACGAATCGCGCAAAGCTATTCTCAGTGCAGTTCAGAACAGCCGCTTCCTGAAGCTGTTGCCGCCGGCGGGTGCGCTGTACGGCTTCATCGGTGTTGATACACAGGATCTGCCGGACTTTGATGACCAACGGTTCGCGCTCGACCTGCTCGAGCAAAAGCACGTCCTGGTCGCTCCCGGAGTCAGCTTCAACGTCCCGTACCGCACTCACTTCCGCGTGACGAATCTGCCGGATTCGGCCATGCTTCGCGATGTGTTCGGGCGGATCGACGAACTGCTCACTTCGTACGCCAATGCACCGGCCGAACAGGGCCAGAGCAATGTGGTCGAAGCGGGCTCCCGCTTCAAGTAATAGCTTCGAAAGAGAAGCTAATAGTTTGTTTTGATTAGACTTCCAAGCGACCTTTTTCAGATCTTCCGCGCTGCTGGGACTGTAGTGGTTCCCTCGCGCCAGAGGGCGCACGCCGCGCGTTTGGCGTTCGCCGCAGCCCAGTTGAGCAGTGGCGTCCGTGTTTGGCAAACACCCGACGTCCTCACCGCCGATGCATGGTTGCTCCGCGAAGTGGAGGCGCTCGCATCCCCATCGGGTGTTCGTTTGCCGCGAATGCTTTCGCCCGCCGAGGATTGGCTGCTATGGCGCCAGTGCACTGCTGAAGCTACGCAAGGGCTGGATCTTCTGAACCGTGGGGCGCTCGCCGAATCGTTGCGCCGGGCACGCACGCTCGCCGTTGAGTTCGGAATCGATCTGTCGAAGCTCGTTCTCGTGGGAGCGGAAGCGGAGCTACTCGGCAAAATTCAGCGAATGGTTGAGGAGCGTTGCCGCGCCCTGGGCGCCCTCAACATCGGGTCCCTGGTCGCGCAGCTTCCCGCGGTTTCACTGTCCCGCGAGGTCACTTGCGCCGGCTTTCTACAGCTGCCGCCTCGACTCCGGGCAATCGGGGGGCAGCATCGGCCGGCAGATTCCGGGTCAGCTCGTCCCAACATCGTGATTGCCGCAGATGAATCGGACGAGCTCGAGTCCATCGCTCAGTGGTGCAAGCGTCAAATTGAAATGCAGGTAGACACGCGCCTGCTGGTGATCCTGCCGGGTAGCCCAGGCGCTCGGGAGCGACTGGCCACTTTGATTCGGCAGGCCGTTGATCCAGGGGCGTGGCTCTCGTGCGCCGGTGCGAATGCCGATGTCGCAGGCCTGGTCATCATCGAAGGTGGCGCGCCGCTCGCGGGTGTACCCGTTGTCGCCCATGCGTTGTCAACATTGAGATGGCTTGGTGGATCCAGCGGAGAGTTCGAGGAAATCAGTGAATGGCTGAGGGCGCCATACTGGGACTCACCCAGTGCCGGCCTTCGCGCGCGGGTAGACTTGTGGCTTCGCGAGTCTGGGCAGATGAGCGTACATGGGCGCGAGTGGGGCGCAGTATTGAGTGCCGCGCCCGCGCCGATCGGCGCAGGCGCGCAGGAGTTGGGCCGGCAGATCGAGGCGGCGATCCGGGCCTTGGGTGATGGTGTTGTTTCGCCTCGCGATTGGTCGGAGCGGTTCCGCGCCGCGCTGGAGGCTGTCCATTGGCCGGGTGCGCGCGTGCGGGACAGCAGCGAGCAACAGACTGTTGTTCGGTTCCATGAGTTGCTGGACGAATTTGGGCAGCTGGCCTCATCCGCCCGCGCGATGTCGCGAGACGAGGCTATTCATTGGTTCAGCGAGTTAGCCTCACGAACGGCGTTTCGCCCGGCCGATGACGATGCTGTCGTTACGATATCCGCGGCACTGGCGGATCCTGTCGTTCTCTACGACGGGATCTGGGTGGCAGGGCTGCACGCCGAGGCGTTTCCGCAGCCCGTGCAGCCGGATCCGTTTCTGCCGTTGGCTGCGCAAATCGAGGCGGGGATACCTGCCGCGAGCGCCGCTGGCCGGCTTGCGGAAGCTCGGGCACTGCTCACTGCATGGCGTGCCGCCAGGCGCGAGTTGGTGTTGAGTGCTCCGGCACGCGCGGAAGACTTGGAGTTGTTACCGAGTCCATTGTTGGCGCAGTGGCTGCGTGACGTGCGCCCATCGGCGCCCGTCACCAAACCCGGAACTGGCGCCGCCCGCCGCACGACCACTGGCGCAGGACGGGCATCCGGCGTGCAACTGGGGTTTGCCTTTGACGAGTCCGCACCCGTGGAGGGACCTCCTCGCGCCGCAGCGGCACCGCCACGAGCTCCCGCATGGCTCGCTCAGCTCATGCATCGCCCCAACATGGTCGAATGCTTCGAGGACCCGGTTGGTGTGGCATGGCCCCCGGGTCAGATGCTTCCAGCCGGTACCCGTAGCCTCGAACTGCAAAACTTGTGCGCCTTTCGCTCCTACTCTGAGTTGCGCCTCGGCAGCTCCGAATTGGGCGTGCCTGAACCTGGGGTCGCCCCAGACGTCCGCGGGCAACTGTTACATGCGGCGCTGCAAGTCTTGTGGCATCGACTTCGCGACTCCGAAACGCTCGCAGGGCACACCGATCCCACACTTGAGTTACTCATCGAGCAAAGCGTTGCGCAAGCCGCCGACACCGTCTTAGGCCCGGCGAGTGGCGGCGATCGTCCGCCGCTGTTCGCGCGTGAGTGCCGCCGTACGATTCGCCTGATCAAAACATTGTGCGCGCTGGAACGCACTCGCGATCCATTCCGCGTTCAGGACACAGAGTTCGAGAAGACCGTAACGCTGTCCGGCGCACAAATGAGAGTGCGCATTGATCGGCTCGACGCTCTCGAGGGCGGTGGCCGGGCCATCCTGGACTACAAAAGCGGACGCCGCAAGACCGCGGACTGGTACGGCGACCGGCCATCGCATCCCCAACTCCTCGCGTATCTGGCTGCGATCGGCGAGGACGTCGTCGCGATGGCGACCATCAATGTTACTGCACGCGAAGTGCGGTTTGACGGTATCGCCAGTTCATCTCAGCTGCTACCCAAGGTAAAGGGAGTCGAACCTCCGGGCGGAGACTTCTCGGGTGACGCTTGGGAGATCCGCAGGCGTGAGTGGCTGGCCTGTGTTGAACGCCTCGCCAGTTCGTTCCTGGCAGGGCGTGCTGACGTGGATCCGAAGATGGGAGCCTGCGACTACTGCCACGCTGTCAGCGTGTGTCGCATTTCCGATCGGGGGATCGACGCTGCGGCTGAGTTGCTGCCCATAGAGTTCGAAGGTACCGATGGTTCAGGCGATGGCCGCAGATAGAGCGACAGCTGAGGCGACGGCCGCAGATGCGTCGGCGCGCGACCGCGCCTCCGACCCGCGGCGTTCTATTCTGTTGCAGGCGCCTGCCGGATCCGGCAAAACAACCGTCCTGACAGAACGGTTGTTGCGCCTTCTTTCGGTGGTAGATCAACCGGAAGAAATCCTCGCCATTACCTTCACTCGCAAGGCAGCCGCAGAGATGCGAGCGCGTGTGCTCAAGGCGTTGCGCGGCGAAGTGGATACCTCGAGTGTCCAAGGTGCTCGAGTGCGCCAGTTTGCCGACGCAGCGCTAGCGCGTGCCGCCGCGCGTGGATGGGACTTAGCTCAGGATCCGGGCCGGTTACGAATCCAGACGATCGACTCGTTCAATTTCCGGCTGGCAACGCAGCTGACTGTAACCGCAAAGGCGGGTGGAACACTCGTTATCACTGAGCGGCCACAGGAGCTGTACAACAGAGCCGCACGTCAAACGTTGGCCGCCGCGGATGACGACCCACAACTCGCCGAAGACGTGGAGCTGTTATTCGAGCGTCTCGACAACAATTGGGCCAATGTCCAGCGATTGCTCGCGGACATGCTGCGTCAGCGCGGTCACTGGCTCCGGTACGTGTTGGGCCATGAGCCAGGAGCCTTGTGCGCACGGGTCAGCGGGAGTCTCGAAGAGATAGTGCGCGACCATCTGCGTGCAGTGTGCGCACTTTTGCCATCCTCACTTCGCAATGAGGCGGGTGCACTGCCGCACATAGGCCTGCTCGCAAATGACCTGAGCTCTGCGCCTGCCTGGAAACGCCTTGCATCTGTCACGCTCACCGCGAAATGCGAGTGGCGCAAGCCCAAGGGAATTACCCGGGCAGCCGGCGCGGAATATGAGAGTGCGCAAGCGAGAGATGCGCTGAGAGCTGCCATTGAGCGCCTCAGCGGCGTCACAGGATTTCGGGAAGCGCTGGTGGAGTTCGCGGCTCTTCCGGCGGCTGTATTGAGCGATACCGATGCTGCGGCCATTGAGGCGTTGTCTCGAGTGTTGCGGTCCGCGGCAGCACACTTACAGGCCGAATTTGCGGTGAATGGCCGTGTCGACCATACGTACGTTGGCGGCGCTGCACGCGAGGCATTGACGGATGCCGGGCTGCCTACCGATTTGGCGTTACGCACAGGAATGTCGTTGCGACACATTCTGGTGGACGAGTTTCAGGACACCTCGCTCGCGCAGTTCGATCTGATCGAGATGCTGACTGCGGGTTGGGAAGAGGGTGATGGGCGCACGCTGTTTGTCGTGGGCGATCCTATGCAGTCGATCTATCAGTTCCGCGAGGCGGAAGTGGGGTTGTTTCTACGGGCGCGCGATGGCGGAATCGGAAGCGTTAAACTGGAGCCGCTACAGCTGACCCGCAATTTCCGCTCGGTGCCCGAGCTAATCGCGTGGATCAATGACGCATTCACAACGTTGTTTCCGGGGCAAGACGACCTTCGCGCCAGCGCTGTGTCGTTCACCCGAAGTGTTGCGGGGAAGGCTGCCGCGGCCGCCGAGACGGTGCCGACCGATCGCGGCGTATCGGCGAGGGAATGCCCGGTCAGGGTACGCCTGTTCGACAACGACAATCGTGAGTCCGAAACAGCCGCAATCGTTGAACGCATTGCTGACCTTAAGGCTCGCGATCCGCAAGCGACGATCGCTGTCCTCGTCGCCTCGCGATCACACGCGGCCCCGATTATCACCAGTCTCGAAGCACGGAAGATCGATGCTGTGGGCGTCGATCTCGTACCGCTGCGGGAGTTGTCGATCGTTCGTGACCTCGTCGCACTCGTGCAGGCGACGAGTCATTTGGGCGATCGCACCGCCTGGCTCGCCGTACTACGTGCTCCCTGGTGCGGCGTCTCGCTGGCAACCCTGACCGCACTGTCGCAACGACGCGATTCGCTCTTGGTGTGGGAAGCGATGGCAGACGAAGACCGCCTCGCACGCTGTCCGCCGGAAGATCTTCCACGGCTCAATCGCGTTCGCCAGATACTCGAGACCGCGCTAGGGTCCCGAAATAGCATGCCCATGACCGATTGGCTCGAGCTCACGTGGTTGAGGCTCGGCGCGGCGGATGCCTATGCAGAGTTGGAACTGCGGCATGCACGCGCATTCTTTGCCGCACTCAGCGAGCGTGTTGCGGGCGGCGAGTGGTCGGGACCGCAGGATCTGGATTCCCTGTTAGCGGATCTCTACGCTCAGCCGCAGACCGCCGCATCGAACCCGGTGCAGCTCATGACGATACACCGCGCCAAGGGCTTGGAATTCGATCATGTGTTTGTCCCGAGCCTCGATCGCGAGCTCAATCGTGGGCGCGAGCCGCTTCTGCGATGGCTCGACTTGCCGCGCACCGAAGGTAAAAGCGACCTCATCATGGCGCCCGTACCGACAATTGGCGATGACGAGGGTGGGGAGGTGAGCGCGTACCTCAAGCGACTCACGTCAAGGCGAGCCGCGAACGAACAGATACGCCTGCTGTATGTTGCGGCAACACGTGCCAAACAGACGCTGGAGTTTTCGGCGGCTCCCAAGGCGAAGTCGGACGGCACGATTGGCCCCCGGAGCAGTACGTTGCTGGCGTGCTTGTGGCCCGCAGTGGCACCCATGCTGACTGCCGGCGATGCCGCGTTCAGCACTGACGGTGCGGTCGCTGTGCCCGCGGTCGCAGCGCGCGATGCCGGGGACCCAGCGCTCACCAGCGGCGCAGCCGGCGTCGAGACACCTGGCCCGCCGATCCAACTGGTGCGCCGCCTGATCAACACCTGGTCTCTCCCCCGTCTCGCCACCACACCCGAATTGCCACACCTGCCCATTTCACACCAGTCACTGGAGCCACCCGAATTCAGTTGGGTCGGCGAGACAGCGCGGCACGTGGGAACGGTGGTGCACGCCGCACTCGAGAGTTATGCGGCTCACCCTGGGCTGCCCACGAAAGCGGCAATCGAGGCCGAGCGCGATTTCTACATCTATCAGCTGCGACGCCACGGAGTACCAGAGAGCGACCTGCCGCGCGCCACTTCGATTGTCATCGAGGCTTTGACACGCACAGTCAGCAGCGCTCGAGGGCGTTGGATCTTTGCGCCTGAACACCATGACGCACGCAGCGAGTGGGCGCTCACCGGCATAGCGGCAGGTCGACTCACGAACGTGGTGATTGACCGCACATTCATCGACAGCGGGACGCGCTGGGTGATCGACTTCAAGACCAGCCGGCACGAAGGCGGCGGGCTTGACGCGTTTCTCGAGCAGGAGATGGCGCGATACAGGGCTCAGTTAGAGACGTATGCAGCACTGGCTCGCGGGATCGACACGACGCCAGTCAGAGCAGGGTTATATTTCCCCTTGCTGGATGTATTTCGCGAGTTGACGTGAGCCGAAGCGAGGAGCGCTGACCCGTCAAAACGTTGCAGCTAACGAAAACGGCCGTCGACCCTGCGCATCCGGCGACCCCAGAAACTGTAGGTCCTTCGCCAGTTCCGGCGACGCCGTGGGGCGCGCGGTGACGAGACCCTCGAGGTCAAAGCCGGGTTCCGGGGTCAGACGTAGCGTGCCTTCCACCGCTAGCGGACCACCCCCCAGATCCCGCAGCTGACCTATCGGATCACCACCGGTCGACGCTGGAAAAGTGAGTGAATAACTACCCCAGCGCTGAGCGTTGCTACCCTCGCCATCCGTCATATCGTGCGCTTCCACGACACCTTGGATGGTCTTGAGCGCCTGCCCCTGAACGCGCACATGCGCAAGTTCAGCGTGAATCTTGCCTCGCAGGCTTTGAAGATTCGGTGGAAGTGCTGAGGCGAGCTCCCGGTCCAGCGGCAGGTCGGCTTTGACATCGCGCGCGATGATGCTCTTGTCGAATCCGACCTCCACGTTCCCCTGCGCGGCACCAGTAGGGCGGGTGATCACAATGTCGGCATTGAGCTTGCCGGCCAACAGCCGGGAGGCGTGCACGTCCCAGGACAGATCACCGACCGGTTGCTGCTGCACGGTGAGCCCGGTGCACGTACCGGTCCAGATGGTCCCGTCAGCATCCGAGCAAGTCACGCCGGACTTCGGACCGGGCAGCACCCAGCTGGCGGGCAGTCGCGCAACGACAATGCCACCAAAGACCAACGCGCCAAAAAATATCAGCCAGATCGTCCGTTTCATTGAGCTGCCCTGGCGGGCACGGTTCGCTTTGTCACTGTTGGGTGGGTTTCATCATTGTGTATGCAGCACGATGGCCGCATTCACGACGCCGGGAGCACCTGCGGTGTCGATGCTCGCACCGTCGACGCCAATGCCATTCTGTTGGGACAGGCGGGACAGCCAGCCTATGATTGAATCGAACGGGGCTTTCTCCATACGTACCTGGATTCCGCCCGGACCGTTGGGCTCGCTGCCGGCCAGTGCTTTGTCCAATCCGGACTCGCGCGCGGAGCGGTCCACAATGACGATCAACGACTCACCATTGCCGCCGGTATGCATAGGCGCGGTTGCGGCGAGCACGGGAGCGACGTTTCGCATCCAGGCGAGGTCGGTCTGCTTTTGCGTAATCCGCGCACGAGCTTTGGCGACGCTGCTGTCGAGCGGAATCAAAACCCCGAAGATGAGTATCGCAACGGCGCCAATGGCGCCGAACTTGAGCAGCCGCTGCTCGCGTTCCGACATCGTATCGAAGGATAGTTTCATGGCGGGCAACTCCTCATTTGGCGTGGACCTGGATCCGCCCCTCGTACCCGGAGCTGGTGGTGTTGCCCGATGTCAGGTCAGCTGGAAAGCCGTTCGAACGCAGTGATTGGGTCACATGATCGAGACTGGAGGCATCCTTCGCCGCGATCTTCATTTCAACTGTACCCTGGCGGAAACTCAGGGCCTGGAGCGTGGCGCCGGGTGCCTCGCGGCGGGCATTTACGACGGCCTGCAGCACGGGCAGAAGGCCGCCCGTTCCGCCACCGCTCTGGGCCGCCGCAAGGCGCTGCTCCATCCTGCGGCGCGCATCCAGCATGTTGCTCTCGCCAGGCATCGCTTGCCGAAACGTGTCGCCGATCGAGGCATCCAACGTGTGCTCGGTGCGCTTCAGAGCGGTCAGCTCGGCCGCTTTGCCGGCGACGTGCAGCCCGATCAACGAAGCGAGCAGGATTGCCGCGACCCGCCAGGATTTCCATCCAACAGTGCGGGCTGTCGTCGGAGCATAGGGGCCCTGCAGCAGGTTGATCGGTGTGGCGCTGGGCAACTGCTGTCCAAACAGGGCGAGGGGACCGGCGCTCAGCAGTTGTATCTTGATCCCATCGAAGCGCTCGCGCAGCGACTCGATCTTCGCAGAATGCTGGTGCCACTCGGCGGCTCCCGTATAGAGCACCAGTCCTCGTACGCCGCCGGTTGCCACCAGCTCGGGCGATGCCTGCTGCGCAATCTCGAGTGCCTCACCGAGAGCTTCCACCGGCAGCGTTACCGGTGATCCCAAGGGTGGGCGGACGACAACCACGTCCTCTTCCATCAACGCAACCGCCTGCCCCGGATTCTGGGGCAGCAGATCGCTTTCGGTGTACATCGACTCAGGATCGAGGCCGCTGGATTTCAGCGACGTCAACCATTCGTCCATGAGCGAGCGTCTGATCACGGCAACAGGGGTTCGCGCCGAGTCCGCCGCGCGTTTACCGATCGCAAAGTGCAGGTCATCGATGTCGTCAGCGAGTTGCTCTTCCAGTGCGTAGGGCACGACCTGTTGCAGCTTCGTGCCCGCTTTCATGGGCACTTCGGGCTCCGCCAACAGGACGTCCGTACCCGGTACGAGCACGCAGATGCGGCGGCCGACCGCCCGCGGTGCCGCAAGCGACAGGGGACCGCTCTGCGGCGGGCCCGACGGGTTGCCACGCGGATCGACCGTGAGCCAGGTCGCCGGCTGCTCCGGTGTGCGGGGCAACCTGATCAGTAGCCAGTCAGCCATGTGCGAACACCTTCATGTGGCCTCAATCGGGTGAGAAGCTGCGCTGAATGGGGTGGACCAGGTAACCGGGAGTTTCCATATAAAGAAGACTGTACAAGTTGAATTCCGTACTGCCAATAGTGACCAGGCTGGAAAGGCGGAAGTATTGCGAGCTGGTGCCGAAGCGCTTGTCGCCAGCCAGCTGCAGGTCGGCGGCACTCAAATTTTGAGTTTTGTAGGAAGCCAGATCCGGAAAGCACCCGGGAGCCGCTTCCCGATTCTTCGCGAGTCCCGCTCCCTGGTCGCTGCTGAAGGTACTCGAGGTGCTGAAGGCATCGAGGACCGCCCAGGGGGCCGTGCAGATATTGAGCGGCGTCCCGGGTGGCAAAGCGCTGATGTAGGGAGCGAGCTTGTCATAGTTCTCGCGGCCAAATTTCGGCAACGCCAGCAGCTCGCTGGTGCTCGTCAAGTAACGGTTCGCGGTCAGGTAAGGCGGGTTTTGGCCCAGATACGCGCTGTCTTCGGCGCCCGAGGTTTGCGGCATGTTGTCCGAATCGATCCAGTCGACGATCAGGTCGGCCCATTTCGGCTCGATGTTCAGCTCCGCGAGCAGCTTGTTGAAAGCTTGTATGGCGCCCGCATTGGGGGTGGCCCCCGTGAGGCCGGGAGTTGCGTTGGCGCCCAGGCCATTGCCCATGCCAGTGCTATTCGGATTGGTGCCGTTAGGCCCGTTACCACCGCCGAAGGGGCTCGCGCCGTAGTCAACGAGCCAATTGAGGTTGAAACGCCCCTGCATATCCTCGAGCGAGGCTTCGAGCGTGACGCCCGGAACCACTTCCAGTGGGCCGACGGGCTGCGCCCAGGGTTGCGCCGGATAGACATCAACGGTGGTGCTCCCGGCTCCAGGCTTGCTCTGTTCCATGACTGTCTTCAGACCGTACGCAGCCAATGCCTCAGCGCCTTGCCCCACGAGCAAGGCCTCATCAAATGAGAACGTCGCAGTGCCGCGACGTGCAGCCATGGCGCTCTCATACGCAACTGCTGCCGCAATGATAGTGCCAAGCGCAACGAGCAAAATCGCGACGAGCATCGCGATTCCGCGTTGTCGCCCGAATGGGCTGCTGCCCCCGCGTCGCCGGCGCGCCCCAGCTGGAATCAGCGCACTCATCCGGGCAACTCGAAGACGCGCACGACCTTCCCCCAGTCCTCGGTTTCCAGAGTGATCTCGACCGCGATCGGGCGGGTAGGGTAGTCATCGGCCCGCTGACTGAGCGGCCACTGGGGCCCCCAGGTCTGACCCTGGCTATAGAATCGCAGTGACACCGATTTCAGATGCGTGAGTATGTCCCGCCGTACGGCCTGGCTCGACTGCGTTGGATCGAGGACTGTCCAATACTCGCGGCGCAACGTACCGTTCTGAAAGTAATACGCCACGCGCTGCAGCGCGGGCCGCTGCAGCCCGGACGGATTCGTCCAGCCGGCGCGTGTCAGCGCAACAAGAGGTTGTGTCGTACTGCTGGAAGTCGTCGTCGTGGTAGACATCAACGCCGGATAGGAATCGCTTCCCACGGGTTGGCGTATGGGGCGCGGCGCAAGCTGCACGAAATCCTGCTCCAGTACCCGCACCGCCGTTTGCAACTCGAGCAGCTTCGCCTGCTGTTCCTGCAATTCGACGCGACTCTTGACGGCCTGGTTGATGGAACCGTAGCCCATGGCGAAAATGATTGCGGCAATGAACATGGCGACCAGCAGCTCGAGCAGCGTGAATCCACGGCTGCGGGATCTCACCGGACTATGTGCTGCGCCCCTCATTGCCGCGTGTTGCCCGGGGTCGTTGTATTACCCGAGCCCCCACCGCCCTGGGTGCCGCTGCCGGACCCCGGGTTGAGCGTGGTTGGGGTGTTTGGCCCAGTGTTGTTCTGACCCGGCAAACCACTACCGCCGTTGCCCCAATTGATGGTAGCCGACCCAGGCGCGGCCAGCGCATTGCCGGCGAGGCCGCTGACGGTGACATACCAGCCCTTGTCCTCATCGCCGCCACCCACGTCCTTCGGCCGCACCTTGACGTCGATGCGCCTGATTCCCGGAACCTGGCTGTCGACCACTTCCTGACGCCAGTGCCAGGTGCGGTTGGCCAGATCGGTGTCACCGTTGGTGTTGCCCGTGGGAGGTATCTGCCCCTTCTGCAAGATGATGCGCACGCTGGCAATCTGATTGAGTGCTACCCACTCAGCGAACGTTTTGTCCTGCATGTAGACAACTGTCTTTGCCGAGGAGCTCAACGCGCCCATCAACGCAGACATCCCAACAGCCACTATGACGAGAGCAACCAACACTTCGATGAGCGTAAAGCCGGTGGGCCTTGCGAGCGCAGAGCCGGTGGGCCGTGCCCGTCGCTGTCCGCAGCGGCTCATGTCCGGGTCTCCACCATGGGCTTGGCGATGACCTGTCCCTTGTCATCCAGAGCCAGCGTGACACTGCGAATGCCGCCGTCGCGCTCGAGCGTCACCTCGAACGAGCTCAGATCCCCGTTGGAGAAGATCGTAACCTGCGGGGCGACCTTCTTGGCCTTCTCGAAAGTGGACTTGCTGTCCTCTCCCAGCTTGCGGCCGGCGCTGGCCGCATCCTTCAGGCTGTTGATATCTTTGAGGGTCTTCGCCTGCGCCTTCTTCTCCTTGGGATCGGTTGGCTTGATATCGCTCGTCGCAGTCAGAACCACCGGGCGCGCGTCGACGATCAGTTTGACATCCAGTCCATCCGGGAGCTTGCGAAGCCGCAGGACGTCGTCCTCATACACTTCGCGCCACAGCCCACGGCGGGCGTCGTACGCGACGAACTGATACCCGTCATTATGGAAGATGATGCCGATTTCGCGGGTCTGAAGCTCGGCTTGTTCGCGCGCGTAGTTGACGAGGGTCAACAGGCGGTCGCTTTCCTTCTCGAGGTCATGATCCTTGCCGGTGAGATTGACCGACAGCAGCACGCCCGCGGAAATCAACCCGATGATCACGACGACGACCATGATCTCGATCAGCGTGAAGCCGTGTGATCGGGATCGTGGGAGGCCAGACCTCACGGCCGTCACTCGTCGCCGATGTTCCAGTTGCCGATGTCGGCGTTCGCGCCGTCACCGCCGGGTTGCCCGTCAGCACCCAGAGTGTAGAGGTCGTATTCTTTGCCATGAGTGCCTGGAAACACATATTGATAGTCAGTGCCCCAGGGGTCCTTGCTCACGCGCTGCAGATAGCCTCCGACGCGCCAATGGCGAATCGACGGATCGGTAGGCTGCGCGACCAAAGCCCCCAGCCCTTGGTCCGTGGTGGGATACTTGGAGTTGTCGAGCCTGAACATCGTGAGTGCGGTCTCGAGGCTCTGGATGTCCGCCTTGGCTTTCGAGACGCGCGCCTCGTCCACCTTGTTGATCACTGACGGCACGATCACCGCGGCCAGCAGGCCGATGATGATCACCACGACCATGATCTCGATGAGCGTGAAGCCTCGGTGGCGCGCGGGGCGCAGCTGGCGTTGTCTGATAACCTTTTGATCGTCCCGATATGGATTCATGCGGTTAGGTCCAGGTGTCGGCCGGAATCTGGCCGTGATGGGCGGCGGATCATAACAAATGAATGTGACTCAGCCTGTGAATGGGGTTAGACAAAGCGTTCAACGCCTGCTCAAGTCTCTCAATTGCGACGGCAAGTGGGGATTTGCGCTGCTGGCCGCGTGTGCCGTGCTGGTGCTGCCGGTCCTCGCCGGCGATGCGGGTCGCGAAGCGCTGCGATATGACAGGGCCGCACTCGCTGCCGGCCAATGGTGGCGCCTGCTGACCGCGCATATCGTTCATCTGGACTTCAACCATGCGGCACTCAACAGCCTCGGCCTGGTACTCATGTGGGCGCTGTTCGCGCGTGACTATCGACCCCGTCAGTGGCTTGCCATCGTCCTTGGCTCCATAGCTGTGATCGATGCGGGCCTCTGGCTTCGCGATTCGACAGTAACCTGGTATGTGGGTTCCTCAGGTGCGCTGCATGGGCTGATGGCAGCAGGTACGCTCGCGCACCTGCGCCGCCGCGATCTGGATGGCTGGATCCTGGCTGTATTCATCGTGCTGAAGATTGCCTACGAGCAGAGCGCCGGGGCATTGCCATTCTCTGACAGCCATGGCGGCGGTGTGGTCGTCGATGCCCATCTATTTGGGGCCCTGGGAGGCGTGGGCATTGCTGCGTTCCTCAAGCAGCGCGCAGAGCCGCTATAATTCGGTGGATTTGCGGGAGAGTCCATGTCCTTTGCATTTGTGTTCCCCGGCCAGGGGTCTCAGTCCCTCGGCATGCTCGCAGCGTTTGCGCAAGCCGACCCGGTCGTACGGGCCACATTCGACGAGGCATCCGCGGTGTTGGGCTACGACCTGTGGAATCTGATCCAGGAGGGCCCGAAAGAGCGGCTCGACTCCACTGAGTGCACCCAGCCGGCCATGCTGGCGGCAGGCGTGGCGACCTGGAGGCTCTGGCACAACCGGGGCGGCGGTGAGCCGGTCATCGTGTCGGGTCACAGCCTCGGGGAGTTCACGGCGTTCGTCTGCGCAGGTGCGATCGACTTTGGCGCGGCCATCGACCTGGTCCGCTTCAGGGGGCAGGTCATGCAGGAAGCGGTGCCGCTGGGAACAGGCGCCATGGCGGCGGTCCTCGGGCTCGAGGATGCCGACGTTGAGCAGGCGTGCCGCGAGGCTGGTGGCGAAGAAGTCGTGGAGGCCGTCAATTTCAATTCTCCGGGCCAGGTGGTGATTGCCGGGCATGCCGGGGCCGTACAGCGGGCAGGCGAAGCCGCCAAGGCCCGGGGCGCCAAAAAGGTAATGCCGCTGGCAGTCAGCGTCCCATCGCACAGCAGCCTCATGCGTGGCGCCGGGCAGCGCCTGGGTGAGCGGCTGGCAAGCGTTGAGATTCGCGCGCCCCGCATTCAGTGTCTGAGCCCGGTCGATGTCGCCCCGCACCATGATCCTGCGGAAATTCGAGCGCACTTGAGCCAGCAGCTCTCACGGCCTGTGCAGTGGTGGGCCACCGTACGTGCAATTGCGAAGGAGGGTGTCGGACAGATGGTCGAGTGCGGCCCTGGAAAGGTGCTGACAGCCCTCAATCGACGCATCGAAAAGCGTCCCGGGCTCGAGTTCATGGCACTGGAAGATCCAGCGACAGTTGACGCCGCACTCGCCGCCACACAGGCGGCCGGCCAAGGAGTTGCACATGCTTGAGAAACAGGTGGCTCTCGTCACGGGTGCTTCGCGTGGCATCGGCAATGCAATTGCGATGGCCTTGGCAGGCGCCGGGGCCACAGTGATCGGCACATCTACGAGCGCGGAGGGCGCCTCGGCGCTGTCCATGAGCCTGGCGTCGCACGGATACAACGGCCGCGGCGCGGTACTGGATGTCGGCAATGCGGGGTCCATCGATGCCCTGATGCAGGATCTCGAAGCAGCCGGACAGATGCCGACCATCCTCGTCAACAACGCAGCCATTACCCGCGACACGCTCCTGTTGCGGATGAAGGCTGACGACTGGGACCAGGTCATTGCGACCAACCTGACTTCGGTCTTCCGCCTGTCCAAGGCCTGCTTGAAGCGGATGATGAGGGAGCGTCATGGCCGCATCATCAACCTCACGTCGATCGTGGGCGTCACGGGCAATGCCGGACAGGCCAATTATGCGGCGGCGAAGGCAGGAGTCCTGGGCTTTACCAAGTCGCTCGCGAAGGAAGTTGCATCGCGAGGCATCACGGTGAACGCGGTGGCTCCCGGATTCATCGATACCGACATGACGCGTGCGCTCGGCGAGGAGCAGAGGAGCGCGCTGCTGGCTCAAATTCCGATGGGCCGCCTGGGCTCGGCCGCGGACATCGCCGCAACA
>Ga0307511_10001030_pt1 | contig 29611 bp, 29 predicted proteins | sample 13_EM_MG_FD_200266 | JGI IMG/M metagenome (GOLD analysis project Ga0307511, IMG submission 200266) | Populus trichocarpa ectomycorrhiza microbial communities from riparian zone in the Pacific Northwest, United States - 13_EM | ecosystem: Host-associated > Plants > Roots > Unclassified | place... | reverse complement strand
CGCGCGACCGCCGAACGGATGGGCCGCGCCGCCTCCTTCGACCGCGCCGACCGCGTCGCGGTCCGCTTCGGCAAGGCGTACCTCGACAAGTTCCTCGGCACCGGCAAGGGCCCGAGCCCCGCCCTGTATGCCGCGTGGGCTCTCTACGACCTGCTGGTCTACCGCCGTATCCGCAGCGAGCTCGGCGGCCGGATGCGGTACGCCATCAGCGGCGGCTCCCCGCTCGACCGCGACCTCAACCTCTTCTTCGCCGCCGCCGGAATCATCGTCTACGAGGGCTACGGCCTCACCGAGACGACGGCCGCCGCCACCATCGTCCCGCCCCTGCGGCCCCGCCCCGGCACGGTCGGCCTCCCGGTGCCCGGCACCACGATCCGCATCGCCGACGACGGCGAGGTGCTCATCAAGGGCGGGGTGGTCTTCGGCGCGTACTGGAACAACCCGGCGGCCACCGACGCCGTACTGCAGGACGAGTGGTTCGCGACCGGGGACCTCGGCGCGCTCGACGAGGACGGCTATCTCACCATCACCGGCCGCAAGAAGGACATCCTCGTCACCAACGGCGGCAAGAACGTCTCGCCCGCCGTCCTGGAGGACCGGCTGCGCAGCCGCGCCCCGGTCGGCCAGTGCCTGGTCGTCGGCGACAACCGCCCCTTCGTCGCCGCCCTGATCACCCTCGACCCCGAGGCCCTCGCCCACTGGCTCGCGGTCCGCAAACTCCCCGCCGACACCCCGCTCGCCGAGCTCGTACGGGACTCGCGCCTGCGCGCCGACGTCCAGAAGGCCGTCGACCACGCCAACCAGGCCGTCTCCCGCGCCGAGTCGATCCGCGCCTTCGCCCTGGTGGAGGGCGAGTTCACCGAGGACAACGGCCTGCTCACCCCGTCCCTGAAGGTCAAACGGCATGTGGTGACGGCGGCCTTCGCGGACGACATCGAGGCGCTCTACGCGAAGCCGAAACAGCCGTAGAAACAAGAGAAGCGGGCCGCCGAGGTGCTCGGCGGCCCGCTCTCGTGGTGCTGGTGGGGTCAGCTGCCCACGGCGCCGTTGCCCGACAGGACCGGGATGTTGTCCAGGATGTGCGACAGCGGCTCGTCGCCCTTCGCCTGGGTGGAGTTCTCGGTGCACTGCTGGTTCTGCGGGGCCGACAGGATCGGCACGTCCTGCAGAACGGTGACCGGCACGACGCCGACCAGCGAGGCCAGGTTCGCCTTGACCGGCAGGCCGACACAGGGCTTGTTCAGGGTGCCCTGGACGAGGGAGAGCTGGGGGCTCATGTCGCCCTTGGTCTCCTGGTTGCCGTACTTCTGCACGGCACCGTTGCCGTTGGTGGTGGTGACACCGTCGTCGTTGCCGATGGCCATCGCCGGGGTGGCGACGGCGGCGGTGGCACCGGCGATGGAGGCGGCAACAGCCGCGGTCGCCCACAGCTTCTTCATGTTCTATCCCTTTCGGAGGACGGACTCCCGTTGCGGAGCCGCGCGATGATCAACTGGGTGATGGCCGGTTTGGTTGCGGCCTTTGCCCTGAATGGAGCAATAAGTCTGGTGGGGTGACAAGTCGGCTCGCGAGCGGACGAGAGCGTGTCCCCGTGGACGGTCCGCGCGCGGAGAGCAAGCCGACGGGCCGCCGAGAATTCGGCGGCCCGTGGTGCGCGTCCGGGGATCAGCTGCCCGCGGAGCCGTTGCCCGACAGGACCGGGATGTTGTCCAGGATGTGCGACAGGGGCTCGTCGCCCTTGGCCTGGGTGGAGTTCTCGGTGCACTGCTGGTTCTGCGGCGCGGAGAGGATCGGCACGTCCTGGGCGACGGTGACCGGCACGACGCCGACCAGCGAGGCGAGGTTCGCCTTGGCGGGCAGGCCGATGCAGGGCTTGTTCAGCGAGCCCTGGATGAGCGCCATCTGGGGGCTCATGTTGCCGTACGTGGCCTGGTTGCCGTAGATCTGCTCGGCGCCGTTGCCGTTCGTCGTGGTGACGCCGTTGTCGTTACCGATCGCCATCGCCGGGGCGGCGACGGCAGCCGAGGCTCCGACGACGGAAGCGGCGACAGCCGCAGCAGCCATAACCTTCTTGATCACTTCATGATCCCTTCTGGAGTAACCCCGTCCACCGGAGCGACCTGAACAACTGACAGCCGGACCGCATGGTTGCTCCGATTCACTCCAATGGCCCAGATGAATCCAACCGGGTGAAGTCACGCAACCAATCCGGCTCACCCTGGTTGATGGGGGAGCAGGAATTGTGTCTCTGCCAGGAAAGGACCGCAGAAATGCTCAAGAAGGCAATGGCTGCGACGGCTGTCGCGGCTTCCGTCGTCGGCGTCTCGGCGACGGCCGCCCCGCAGGCGCTGGCCATCGGCAACGACAACGGCGTCACCACGGTCAACGGGAACGGTGCCGAGCAGGTCTACGGCAACGCCAAGACCACCGGCGAGATGAGCCCCCAGCTCTCGCTCGCCCAGGGTGACCTGAACAAGCTCTGTGTCGGCCTGCCGGCCAAGGTGAACGCCGCCTCGATCGTGGGTCTCCTGGTGCCGGTCACCGTCCTCCAGGACGTGCCGATCCTGTCGGCCCCGCAGAACCAGCAGTGCACCGAGAACTCCACCCAGGCGAAGGGCGACGAGCCGCTGTCGCACATCCTGGACAACATCCCGGTCCTGTCGGGCAACGGCGCCATCGGCAGCTGATCGTCCGTCAATGCAGTGGCCGGGGCGGCTCGTCGGAATTCTTCCGTACGGGCCGCCCTCGTCGTTTTTCGAAGTTGTCCTCCTTCTTCCTCCCCTTGAAGAGAAGCGTTTCTGCGTTGGTGCGGCCATCGCGTCAATTCAGTGCCGACGATCGAGTGAATTGTCAGGTGACACGCGTTCTTCAGTTTCTTCCTGTGTCTATCCCTCGTTTCACAGGCTGCAGGTCATGGTGCGAGCCGCCCAAGCTGTGCTCGCTCGGTTTCGGCCGTCATAGGGCATGACCGCAGAGAAGGGAACGTTCATGAAGAAGAGCGCTGCTGTTGTCGCTGGTGCGATCATGGCTCTCGGTATGGCCGCCCCGGCCTTCGCCGACGCCGGTGCCGAGGGCGCCGCCATCGGTTCGCCGGGTGTCCTCTCGGGCAACGTGGTCCAGGTTCCCGTGCACATCCCCGTCAACGTGTGCGGCAACTCGATCGACGTGATCGGCCTGCTGAACCCGGCGTTCGGCAACACCTGCGTCAACGACTGACGACGCAACGCACCAGCCGCTCCGGCTGTGTCACGGCCGGCCTTGGACACTTTCCTGTTCCAAGGCCGGCTTTTTTTCCCACTTCTTCAAGCAGGAAGACAACGAGATTGCGACAGACCCTGGGTAAGGGAATGGTCGCGGCCGCCGCCGCGACAAGCATTCTGTCCCTGTGCGGCAGCCCCGCCATGGCCGAGACGTACACGGCCGGCGCTGCCAAGGATTCGCCGGGCGTCCTGTCCGGCAACAGCCTCGAGGTTCCGGTCGACGCGCCGGTCAACGCCTGCGGCAACTCCGTCGACGGCGTCTCCGGGCTCAACCCGACCTTCGGCAACTCCTGCGCCGGCGGCAAGGATTCGCACCGGCACGGCGAGCACACCGGACACCACCGGTGGACCGAGCCGTCCTACGGCGACTCCGACGACGACTCCGGCTACGGCTCCGGGGACGACGACTCCGGGTACGGCTACGGCGATGACTCGGGGTACGGCTACGGGGGCCACTCCGGCCATGGCTACGGCGATCACTCGGGCTACGGCTTGGGCGATCACTCGGGTTATGGCTCCGGTGACCACGGGGGTTACGGCTCCGGTGACCATGGAGGCTACGGATCCGGTGACCACGGGGGTTACGGCTCCGGTGACCATGGAGGCTACGGCTCCGGTGACTCGGGCCACGGCAAGCCGGACTGTGAGGAGACACCGCCGCCTCCGCATGGCGGTGACCACCACACCCCGCCTCCCACTGGTGGGGATCACCACACCCCTCCCCCCACGGGCGGTGACCATCACACGCCTCCGCCCACCGGCGGCGACCACCACACCCCGCCTCCCACTGGTGGGGATCACCACACCCCGCCTCCCACAGGCGGTGACCACCACACCCCGCCTCCGAGCGGTGGGAATCACACCCCTCCGCCCACGGGCGGGAATCACACCCCGCCTCCGAGCGGTGGGAATCACACCCCTCCGCCCACGGGCGGGAATCACACCCCGCCTCCGGCCGGAGGGAACCACACCCCGCCGCCTACCGGTGGCAACCACACCCCGCCCCCCACGGGTGGCAACCACACCCCGCCTCCGCACGGTGGGAGTCACACCCCGCCGCCCGTTCTGGCGCACACCGGCAGTGAGGCCATGCTGGCCACTTCCGCCGTCAGTGCCGCGTTGATCGCGGGTGGCACGATCCTCTACCGACGAGGCCGGGCCGCGTCCCGTAGGTAATGCGCACGGGGTGCCGGACGTCATCGCCCGGCACACCCGCGCCGCACTACGCGGTCAGCGTCGTACGAAATCCAGTGCGCCCCGCCGTCCAGGCGCCGGGATCATCCCGCCGCGCGGCTCCGAGCGCAGCCGGCGCCGGACTCCCCGGACCAGCGCTCCCGCCGTGAACGTCGCACCGTGCACGAAGCGCATCGCCGGGCCGAAGCCCGAGGCCGTCAGCAGGCCCGCCATGAAGAGGCCGGGGTGCGAGGACTCGAAGTCCCGGCCGACCTCGGGGGAACCGTCGCCCACGGTGGCCAGGGATCCCCTCAACTCACTTGAAAGCAGCCCGAGTCGGCCGGTCGTGGCCTTGAACCCCGTTGCTGCGATGACGTGTTCGGTCTCAAGGGAGCGTGTCCCGCCCGCCCCGCCCACCGTCTCCAGGCGTACCCCGCCCGACACCACGTCGGCCGCCGCGACCTCGTGGCCGAGCAGCACCTCCACCGCCGGTTCCACCCGGTCCCGTACCCACCAAGCACCGGCCGGACCAAGGGCGTTGGCCGCGATCCTGGCCCTGGTCGACTCCGGGAGCCGGCGGAAGAGGTCGGGGCGCTCGGCATAGAACCAGTTGCGCCAGCCGGGGCCCAGGCCGCTGTGCGGGGAGCGGGCCTCCTGCCACCACGGGCGCTCCCAGGCCGGCGGCACGTCGTTCCAGTGCAGTTCGTCGGCCCGCGCCAACACCTTTACCCGGGTGCCCTGTTCGGCGAGCAGGGCGGCCGTCTCCAGCGCCGCCTGGCCGCCGCCGATCACCGTGACGTCCTTGCCGCGGAAGTCGTCCAGCGTGCTGTGGTGGCTGCTGTGCGAGACGAGGGACCGGCTCAACCCCCGTAGCGCGGACGGGATTTCGACGAACGGCATGACACCGACGGCGAGGGCGACGGTCCTGGCGTGCAGCACTGTGCCGTCGTCGGTCACCGCCTCGAAGCCGCCGGGCACCGGGGCGATCCGCTCCACGGTCCGCTCGTCCACCTCGGGCACGGCGTTGCGCGCGAACCACAGGCCGTACGAGGCGAACATCTCGACCGGGATCGGCTCGCCGTGCCGGGCCTCCACGCCCTGGCCCGCGCAGTACACGTCGAGCGGCCAACGGCCTTCGGGGTCGGACAGGTTGGAGGCCCAGGGCTCCGACTTGAGGAACATGCCCCGGGGCATGTGGTCGCGCCAGGACGCCATCGGCCTGCCGAAGACGCGCAGGTTCAGCCCGGCGGCCGCGGCGTGGGACGCGATGGACAGGCCGTACGGGCCCGCGCCCACCACCAGCAGGTCGTACATCAGCAACTGCTCGCTTTCTCGTCGTCGGACAACTCGGTCAACTTGGTCAACTCGGCTTGTTCGGCAGGCTCGTTGAGCGGGCTCGTGCCCGACTGCCGCACCACCCGCGCCGCCGTGCGCGCCGGAACCGGTCCGCCGCCCAGCCGCCCCCGCAGCTTGCGCAGCACATGTCCGGCCCACAGGCCCCACATCGCCCGGCCCGGCGCCCGGTCGTCCGGTGCGTACCAGGCCAGCTCGCGTCCGGCGGGGGCCGGGCGCAGCGCGCTGAGCGGCGCGTAGTTCTCCACGACGAAGGAGCGACCCGGCCGGGGTGACCCGTCCGGCAGCGGACGGTGGGTCAGGTCCAGGTGCTGCGCGCGGACGACGTCGAGACCCGCGCTGTCGGTGAAGAGCCGGAACTGGGCGCCGGGCCGCGGGTTGAAGTCGAGCAGGTGGTAGCTGCCGGTCGTGCCGCAGCGGCGGAAGTCCAGGTCGAAGATGCCGCGGTAGCCGAGCTCGGCGGTGAGGCGTTCGGCGAGCGCCTGCACCTGCGGGTTGGGCGTCCAGCGGCCCACCGCCGTCAGGCCCGCCCCCCGCGGCCACGCCCGCTGCTTGCGGCCGGGGCCGCCGCCGCGCACGGCGCCGGTGCGGTCGACGTAGCCGTGGAAGAACCAGTCGCGGTCGGGCCCGGACGGCAGGAACGCCTGCAACAGCAGTCGGCTGCCCGCCTCCTCCGCGCGCACATACAACTCGCGCGCCTCCTGCGCGCTGTGCACCACCACCGTGCTGCGCAGCCCGGTCCCGCACGGCACCAGCCACGGCCGGCTCCACTTCGCGACCACCGGCAGCCCCAGTTGCCAGGCGGCGCTCGCGGCCTGCGCCGGGCTCTCCGGGATCAGCGTCACCGGGTGCGGGATGTCCGCGCTCGCGCACACGGCGGCCAGTTCCGCCTTGTCGGCGACCCGTTCGGCCAGCGTGCCGGGCTGCTGCGGCAGCAGATAGGAGGGCGCGAGTTCCGCGCGCAGCCGGCCGACGGCGACGGCGCTCGCGTCGTCCATCGCGATCAGTACGGCGGGACGCGCGATCCGCGCGGCCACCCGGCGCAGCGTGGCGGCGATCTCGGCCAGGGACGCGCCGGGTGCCGGCGGGGGATGCATCTGGCAGACAAAGCGGGAGCTGCGTACGGGACTTGCCGAGGAATCGGCGACCACATGCACCTCCACTCCCGCCCTGCCGAGTGAACGCACGGCCCCCAGCGTTCCGTGGTGAAAGGGATTCCGGTCGATCCGCAACAGGACTGCGGGGACACGGATGTCGAGCAGCGACACGGACTGTTTCCTTCGGTTCGGTTCACCCGTGCGGGCGATGGAGAAACTCGGAAGCCGTAACGGCGGTGGCGTAATTCATATTCATATGACTGAGTGTCAGTAGAAGGAAAAGCAAAGTCGGAACGGAGTACGAGAGTGGAGAGAGGAGCAGGCATGGCCCCACAGCAACGACGGTCCCGGACCGCCCGGCTGGCCTTCGTCGCGGCTACGGTCGCCGCGTCGGCGGCTTTCGCGGCGGGTCCCGGGTTCGCGGCGGGAGCGGAGGTGGCGCGGGCCACCGACCCGCCTGCTCCGGTGACCACCGCGCCGACGACTCCGGCCGTGGTAGAACCCGTGAAGACGCCCGAGGCCACCAAGACCCCCGAGCCGAAGCAGACCCCGGCTTTCGGTGCCTTCCTCGACTCCGGTGCCCGTGGCGTGGCCCGCATGGCCGCGCTGAGCAGCTGGCTGGGCGGTGCCGAACTGCGCGTCGGCCACACCTACCTGCCCGGCAACCGCTGGAGCGACATCGAGGGCGCCCCCGGCCTCCTCGACGTATGGGCGGACTGGCGGACGGAGAGGTCCGACCGGATGCTCGTCCTCAACGTGCCCATGCAGGAGCACAACGAGGACGGTGTCTCCGACTGGCAGGTTCGGCGGCTGCTCCAGCTGGGCGCGGCCGGCCAGTTCGATCAGCACTTCAAGGCCCTGGCGCAGCGGCTGGTCGACCTGAGGGTGCCGGACACGGTGATCGTGCTCGGCTGGGAGATGAACGGCACCACGTACACCTCTCGCTGCGGGCCGGACCCGGAGGCCTGGAAGAAGTACTGGAACAGGATCGTCACCACGATGCGCTCGGTGCCGGGCCAGAAATTCCGGTTCGATTTCACTCCGAGCCGCGGCCGGGACGCCGTTCCCTGGACGCAGTGCTATCCGGGGGACGACACGGTCGACATCGTCGGAATGGATTCGTACGACCAGCCTTCCGGGCTGACGTTCGACGAGCAGGTGAAAGAGCCCTACGGACTCCAGGAACACGTGGACTTCGCCAGATCCCACGGCAAGCCCATTTCCTATCCTGAATGGGGACTCTTCCGCAATGGCGACAACGCGGAGTACATGAAGCGCATGCTCGCCTGGATGGACGAGCACAAGCCGCTGTACAACACGGTCACCGACTACTGCCCGCACGGTGTGTGGCAGTGCTCCCAGAACCCGAAGTCGTCCAAGGTCTACCGCTCGGCCCTGTTCGGCCGCACCGAGGAACCGACCCCGACCACACCCACGACTCCTACGACACCCACGACACCCACGACACCCACGACCCCGGTCACCCCGGAGCCGCCCAAGCCGACCACGCCTCCTGCCCCGACGCACCCGGCGAACTGCTCGCCCGTGGAACTCGGCGACTGGGTCGAGTACTGGCTCGGCGGGAAGCTGTGCGTGAAGTTCGACTGGTGGCAGCGCGACCGCTGAACCAGAGGTGGCGGCGGGCCGCTCACGGTCCGTCGCCACCGCGCTCCCTCCACTTCCGCAGTAACGCCTTGCCCCGCCGGCGCGCGGCGACATCGCAGACGACCGCAGCCATCAGCGGGGCAGTGCGCTTCCGCGCCAGCAACAGCCGCTGGTTGACGACCGGTTCGGGCCGCCAGTGGTGCTTGTACGGTTCGTTGCCCCGCAGCAGGCTGAGCGTGCCGGGCCCGTCGGTGCCGGTGTGCTCGGCACACGCGTCGAGCAGCATCACCGCCACGTCCGCCTTCCGCTCCCGCAACCGCGGATGCGCGCCGTACAGATACCCGCCCGCGAGCCGCCGCGACAGCAGCGTGAGATCTACGGCGACCACGTCCTCGTCGAGCCGGAACTCGGTGACGACGGCGTCCCCGGAGCGGACCATCGGCCCGACCGAGCGGACCAGGTGTTCGCAGAACCGGGTCTGCAGGTGCTCGGACGTCACCTTGCGCCCCTGCCACTGGAGTTGATGCAGCTCCAGCAGCCGCCGTAGCGCTCCGTCCACCTCGTCGGGTCGTACGACGGTGCGCTCGACGCCGAGTGCGGTCAGCTTGCGGAGTTTGGCGCGGACGCGCTGGGCCTTCGAGGAGGGGAGACGGGCGACCAACTCGTCCATCGGTACGGCGGGGAGCTCCAGGCAGAGCGAGTCGTGGACGCGGCGGCGGGGGCCGCGCCAGCGGTCGTAGACCCGCTCGACCGCGCCGCCGGGCCGCACCTCGCGGAAGTCGATCAGCGCGGTGCGGGCGGCGGACGCGAGACCGTCGGTGAGTGCGGCGACCGCCGGGTCGCCGTGGTCGTCGTCCAGCAGGACGTCGCCGTAGTCGGAGATCGCGCCGCCGAGCGGGACCAGCGAGGGGACCGGGCGACGGACGAGCATCAGCGGTGCGGCGGCGACGAGTTCGCGGCCTTCGCGCACAACGAGCAGACGCAGTCGGCCCGTTCGGCCGTACGACAGCCACCAGGAGTGCAGCCAGGCGTGGGACTGGAACGGGGTCGCCGCGCCGCACTTCTGGTACAACCGGCCCCAGGCCGGGGCCAGTTCGGCGAAGGCCTGGGCGTCGGTGACGAGTTCGGTCGAGTACACCGGTGTCACAGGACGTCGGCCGCGGTGGCCGGGCTGGGCACGGAGGCCGGGCGGCCGGTCTCCTCGGTGGTCCGGCGCGGCCGGACGAGGAGCAGCAGGCCGCCGAGGAGGCCGCCCGCGCTCGCGCCGACCAGACCGGTCACCGAGGCCGAGGCCGAGGAGGGCCCGGCCGGCTTGATGGCGCGGGCGAAGGTCTGGAGTGCGACGTGGGTCGAGTCCTTGGAGTCGTTCGCGTGCACGGTCAGCGAGCGGGACACCGCGTTGGCCATGTCGGCGGCGAGGTCGGCGCGCGAGGAGGTGGCCGTGACGGCGACCATCGGTGCGTCCGGCGAGGTCGCCGTCTGCACGCTCGACTGGAGCGTCTTCACCGGGACGCCCGCCCACACCTGCGCGTCCCCGAGCACCGCGAGCTGGGTGGCGACCCGCCCGTAGGCCTGCGCGAAGCCGAGCGCGGTCGAGGAGTCGGCCTTGTCGGTCGGTACGGCGATGACGTAGCTGGTGGCCGTGTACGTCGGCGGCTTGGCGAGGCCGTAGCCGGCGCCGAGGAGTCCGCCGGTCACGGCGCCGGCCGCGAGGAGGGACCAGGCGGGGAGGGTCTTCGCGCGGGCGAGCGGGCGGTGCTGTCGGATCTCGGTCATGAGGAACTGGCTCCCTGGGGTGCGGGGGACGGCGACGAGGTGGAGACCGCCGCGTACACGTCCATGAGTTGGGCGGCGCTGCGGGTGATGCAGTAGTGGTGGGCGGCGTCCGGCGCGGTGCGCGGACGCGGGCCCCGTGCGCGGGCCGACGCCAGCGCGCGGGCGAAGACCTCGGGCCCGCCCTGGACCCGGCGTGCTTCTGCGGCGGCCTGCGGCGGGAGGTCCTCGACGGCGGGGCAGGAGGCGTAGAGCACGGGCAGCCCGGACGCCAGACCTTCTACGACGGCCAGGCCGAAGGCCTCCTCGGGGGACGGCGAGGCCAGCAGGTCCATCGCCGCGGTGAGGGAGGGCAGATCGGGGCCCGGGGTGCCGTCCGGGACGTAGGGGCGTTCGCCGGTGAACAGCACCCGGTCGGCGACTCCGCAGTCGTGGGCGGTGCGGCGCAGGAGGTTCTCCTCGGGGCCGCCGCCGACCAGCAACAACCAGTAGTCGGAGGGGAGTTGGGTCAGGGTGCGGATCAGGACGTCGAAGCGTTTGCCGGCCGCGAGCCGGCCGATGCCGCCGACGACGTACGCGTTCTCGGGCAGGCCGAGGCGCTGGCGGGTGCGCAGTCGCTGGACCGGGTCGAAGCGGAAGCGGTCCAGGTCGATGCCGTTGGGGACCACTTCGATGCGCGGGCCCGGCACACCCCACTGCTTGAGGCGTTCGGCGACCGTGGGGGAGACGGCGACCGTGGAGCGGCCCAGCCGTTCGCTGGCGAGATACAGGGCGCGGACCCCGGCGTTGAGGCCGCGGCCCTCCATCTGGGAGTCGCCCAGGGAGTGTTCGGTGGCGACGACCGCCTTCACGCCCGCGATCCGGGCGGCGAGCCGGCCGTAGACGCAGGCGCGGTAGAGGTGGGTGTGGACCAGGTCGTAGCCCCCGGTGCGGATGATTTTCACCAGGCGGGGGAGGGCGGCCAGGTCGCGGTTGCCGGTCATGCCGAGGTGATGGACGCGTACCCCGTCGGCCGTGAGACCGTCGGCGACCGCGCCCGGGTTGGTGAGCGTCACGACATCGCAGTCGACCGGCAAGTGGCGCAGGAGCAGGCGGAGTTGCTGCTCGGCGCCGCCGATGCCGAGCCCGGTGATGATGTGCAGGGCCTTCATGCGAGCCCCTCCACCGGGCGGCGGCGCAGGCCGTGCAGCCGGTACTTGAGGAAGAGGCGGACGGCGGTGTCGTTCTGGCCGATGTGCACGCGGGGGAAGGCGTGTTGGCCGTTGAGGTCGCCGGGGTCGATGGCGCAGGCGTACGTGTATCCCGCTTCCTGTACGGCGGCAGCGGCGCGGGCGTCGATCGTGCCGTACGGGTAGCAGAAGCCGTCGACGGTCGTGCCGGTCAACTCGGCGAGTACGGAACGGCTTTCGGCGACCTCTGCCTTCAGAGTGGCGTCGTCCGCCTTGGTCAGGTCGACGTGGGTCAGGCCGTGGGAGCCGATCTCCATACCCTCGGCCGCCGCGTGCCGGATGCCGTCCGCGGTGAGGAGTGGTTTGCGCGGGCCCAGTGGGTCCCAGGCGTTGTCGCCGCCGAGCCTGCCGGGCAGCACGAAGAGGGTGGCGCCGCAGTCCCAACGGGCCAGCGCGGGAAGGGCGTTGTCGACGAAGTCGGCGTAGCCGTCGTCGAAGGTCAGCCCGACCAGACCGTCGCCCTCACCCCGGGCGCGGGCGGCGAGCAGCTCGGCCATGGACACGCCCCGCAGACCGCGCCGGCTCAGCCAGCGCAGCTGCCGGTCCAGGCGTTCGGGGGTGACCGTGATGCGGTAGGGGTCGTCGGAGCAGTCACCCACGGAGTGGTACATCGCCACCCACGGGACCGGGCCCGTGACGCGACTGCCGGTGGTCGGGGAATCAGCGGGAGCGGCCATGGATGAGCCTTCGTGTGACGGAGCGGACGGATTCCAGTGCGGGTGCGAAGCCCTGGGCGCCCAGGGCCCGGCCGAGCAGGACGAAGACGACGGCGACGACCGCGCCGCCGACGGCGAGACCGAGCAGCGGTGAGGGCATCGCGCGGGCGGCGAACGCCCCGGCGACCGTCGCGACCGCCGCCGCGCGCACCGGCCGGCTCAGCTCGACCAGGACCTGCCGGGTGCGGATCGGGACACTGCGCGGGCCGCTGCCGCACAGCAGGAGTACGGCGGTGACGGTGATGCCGGTGGCGTTGGCGATCGCGATGCCGATCACGCCCCAGGGGCCGACCGTCCAGGCGCCGATCCAGGAGGTCACGACGATGCCGGCGGCCATCGCGCCGACCGGGTACCAGGTGGGGCGGCCGGCCGAGAAGTAGGACCGGACCAGGACGCCGACCAGGGTCTGGCCGAGCAGACCGAGCGCGTACACCCGCATCACACCGGCCGTGGCCGCGGTGTCGTGAGCGGTGAACGCGCCCCGCTGGAAGAGGAGTTCGATGATCTGCGGGGCACAGGCGATCACCGTGGCGGCGCCCAGCAGCACCAGGCAGGCGGCGAGCGCGAGGTCCCGCTCCACCCGGTTGCGGGCCGTCTCCGTGTCGCCCTCGGCGAGCGCCCGCGCGACCACCGGGAAGGTGACCGTGCACAGCATCAGCGACAGCACCATCGGCATCTGTGCGACCTTCTGCGCGTAGTTCAGATGCGAGATGGCGCCGGCCGGGAGGTGGGAGGCGAGGAACCGCTCGATGAGGACCTGGGACTGGCGGCAGAGGGCGAAGAGCAGCACCGTCGCCATCAGCGCGAAGTTCATCGGGCGGGGGGTCTCGGTGGTGCCGTCGGCGACGGTGTCCGGGGTCGTCGGCTTGTGGCTCCTCAACTGGCCTACGAGTGTGGGCAGTTGGGTCAGCACCATCAGGAAGCCGCCCGCGGCCACACCGAGCGCCGCCGACCGTACGCCCCAGTGCGCGCCGAAGGCGTACATCCCGGCGATGATGCCGATGTTGTACGCCACGTAGATCGCCGCCGGTGCCACGAAACGGCGGTGGGCGCGGAGAGCTGCGCTGCAGTAGCCGGCCAGGCCGAAGCTCAGGACGCAGGTGGCGGTGATGCGGGTGCAGCTGACCGCCAGCGCGGGGTTGGGCAGGCCGGGGGCGAGGGCCTCGACCAGGTAGGGGGCTGCCGCGATGAACAGTGCCGATACCGCGATGAATGCCAGCGTGAGCCGGGGGAGGGTGGCTTTTACCAGGATGCGGACGGGGTCGCCGGGGGCGCCTTGCGCTCTGCGGGCCAACGCCATGCTGAAGGCCGGGATCAGGGCGAACGCGAGGCCGTCCTCGATGAGGAGGGTGGCGGCGAACTCGGGGATGGTCCAGGCGATGAGGAAGGCGTCGGTTTCGCTGCCGGCGCCGAAGAGGCGGGCGAGGGACTGGTCTCTGGCGAGGCCCAGCAGGGAGCCGGTGATCGAGAGGACGGCGGTGATGAGGGCGGCTTTGGCGAGGAAGCGACGGGATTCGGCGGGGGGGACTGGGGTGGTGTCGGTGGGTTGTCGGGTGCTGCGCCGTCGTGGCTGGTCGCGCAGTTCCCCGCGCCCCTCAAGGGTGTTGTCCTGCTCGGCGTTGCCCGTCACCGTCATGGGGCCATGGCCCCTTCGGCGGTCGCCCGGACCGGTGCTGCTGCCGTAGGCCGCACCTCCTCATTCGCCCCCGCCAACGACCACCACGCCGCGACCCCGAACACCACCGCCGTCAGGACCGTCGACGGGCCGCCGATGTCCGCGTACATGAAGTCGATCAGTTGCCAGATCAGGAGGCCGGAGGAGACCAACGCGCAGTCCAGGCCCGGGAGTCCGGCGCGGTGGGTGCGGAACAGGCCCCGCAGTGCGCACACCAGCAGAGCCAGCCAGCTGCCTGCCAGAGTGAGGAGGCCGATCAGGCCCTGTTCGCTGAGGACCAGGAGGTACATGTTGTGCGGGGAGAGCAGCGGCTGCTTGAGGTACCCGGCGCCCGCGCCGTCGGTGTCGCTGCCCGAGGACAGGGCCAACGAGGCGTTGCCGTCGCGGTGTTCGGGGAAGCCCTTCAACCCGACGCCGGTCAGCGGGTGTTCGCGCCACATCGCGGTCGCCGCCGCCCACATGGTGTAGCGGTCGGTCACCGACTGGTCGGGGGCGTCGGTGACTTGGGTGATGCTGCTGATCCGCTCCTGGAGCATCGCCGAACCGACCCCGAAGCCGCCGACCAGCACCACACCCGCCGCCGTCACGGCCGCGGCCACCTTCAGTGCGCGCCGCAGTCCGGCCAGCGCCAGTTGCAGCGCGCAGGTCGCGGCGGTCGCGATCCAGGCGCCGCGGCTGAAGGACAGGGCGAGGGGGAGGAGCAGGGCGAAGGCGCAGGCCGCGGCAACTGCCCGCTGCCGTACGTCGTTTCGGCCCAGGCCCAGTGCCAGGGCTACCGCACAGATCAGGCCGAAGGACACCACCGTCGCCATGCCCATCACGTCGGTCGGTCCGAAGGTGCCCACGGCGCGGATGTCCTCGCCCTGGTAGGAGGCACCGGTCGCGGTGACGTACTGCTTGACGCCGATCGCCCCCTGCCACAGGGCGAGTGAGACGAACGACCAGGCCAGCACACGGAAGTCGCGCCGGTCGCGGACCAACAGCACGACCGCCGCCGGTACCAGGACGAAGATCTGCAGGTAGCGGCCCAGGCCGCTCAGTCCCGCCCCCGGTGAGGACGCGCCCATCGCGGCGATGGACAGGCCCAGGACCGGAAGTCCCATGACCGCCACGGCAGTTGGGGTCAGGGGGCGCCTGCGCTCCCGTAGCAGCCGGATCCCGCAGTACAGCACCACCAGCCCGGAGACCGCGTCGGCCGGCCCCGCGCCGCCCGCGCCCGGGGCGAGCGGGAGGCCGAGGAGGGCGATCACGGCGATGACCGGCAGGACCGGGGCGAACGTGCGCAGGCGGTGGTTCACGGCTCAGCTCCCCGTCGGACGTACGAGCGCGGTCGCGGTGCGGGCGAGGATGCAGATGTCCTGCCACAGCGACCAGTTGTCGATGTACGCGTTGTCGAACCGGCAGCGGTCCTCGATCGAGGTGTCGCCGCGCAGTCCGTGGATCTGGGCGAGGCCGGTGATGCCGGTCTGCATCCGGTGGCGGGCCGCGTAACCGGGGTAGGTCTGGCTGAACTGCGCGACGAAGTAAGGGCGTTCGGGCCGTGGGCCGACCAGGCTCATGTCGCCCCGGAAGACGTTCCAGAGCTGGAGCAGTTCGTCCAGCGAGGTCTGGCGCAGGAAGCGGCAGAAGCGGCTCATCTGGTGTTCGCCGGCGACGCTCCAGCGGGTCGCCGCCTCGTGCTCGTCGACCGGACGGTGGGTGCGGAACTTCAGCAGGGTGAAGGGGCGTCCGTCCTTGCCGATGCGCTCCTGGCGGAAGACGACGCCGCGTCCGCCGGTGAGCCGGAGGACCGTCGCGCAGACCAGCAGCAAGGGGCTGACCAGGAGGAGCAGGGTCCCTGACACCAGGACGTCCAGCGCCCGCTTGCCGATGCTGCCGCGCCTGCGTGAGCCCAACTCCAGCCGCCGACAGGCGAATCCGGCGAGCTGGTCGCGCATCTCGTACGAGGGGGAGTCGGCGTCGACCTCCCAGACCGTGCAGCCCGACTCCGCCAACGCCCGTAGCAGCGGCCCGCGTTCGGACCGTACGGAGGGATGCACGGTGAGGACGGCCCGTACGCCGTTCTGGATGAGGGCGCGTTCGACCTCCTCGCCGGTGGTCAGCACGGGCAGGCCCTCGGTGCCGTCCGGGTGGTCGGCGACGATGCCGATCGGTTCGATCCCGCACCCCGGGTGTCGTAGCACCGCCGCCGCTACGCGCTGAGCGGTGGTCGCCGGGCCGATGACCAGGGCGGTGCGGGGATGGTTCAGGAGGGCTTTGCGGCGGCGGTGGTGGACCGTGCCGCGGGTCACGCAAGCGGCCGCCGACTGAAGGGCGAAGCCCAGCAGCAGGGCGCGTGCGGACAGGGCGCGGTCGGGGGCGTAGGCCGCCGTGAGGGTGCCGAGCGCGAGCCAGGCGACGGCGATCCGCCCGCAGACGGCGGGCAGTTCGTCCAGGACGCGCGGTACGGCCCGGGGCAGATGCGGGCGCAGCAGTATCGAACCGGCGATCAGCAGCGCCACCAGCAGCGGCCGGCGCCGGCCGCCGGTCAGCGCGAGCGCGCCCAGCACGGCGGCGGCGAGGTCCGCGCCGAGCAGCGGCAGCGGTGAGGCCGGGCGCGCGGGCGGGCGGCGGACCGGGAACCGGAAACCGCCGCCGGTGCGCCGGGGGATGACCGAGACGTTCGAGGATCCGCGGTCCCGTGGCTGTCCGCCGGGGGAGGGGACGGTGCTTTCCGCAGTCACGAGTGGATGGACTCCCTGCACTCGGTGGGCACGACGGGTTTGCCGCCGAGCAGGTCGCGATAGACCCCCGCGACCGCTTCGGCGGTGTGCCGCACGTCGTGCGTGGACTGGACGTACCGGCGTCCCTGGTGGCCGAGGGACTCGCGCAGCAGCGGGTCGAGCAGCAGCTCGGCGACCGCCCCGGACAGCACCGCCGGGTTGTCGGGCGGGACCAGGCACCTCTTCCATTGGCCCGCCTCCGAGGCGCTCAAGCCGGTGTCGAGAGCCCGACCGTGCTCAGCGCTTCGCGCCTCCGCGCTCCCCCACTCTCGACTTCGCTCGACCGGGGGGACCCCCATGGGCTCTCGACACCGGCGCGCCTCTCCGGCGCGCGGGGCGAGACCGGGGGGCAGGCTCTCGCGGGCCCCGGCGACATCCGTGAGGACGACGGGCCGGCCGCAGGCCATCGCCTCCAGCGGGGCCAGCGCCATGCCCTCCCAGCGCGAGGGCAGCACCACCAGGTCGGCGGCCTGGTACCAGGGCACCGCATCGGCGACCGCGCCCGCGAACAGCACGGAATCCGGGGCGAGTTGGCGCAGCGCGTCCCGGTCGGGCCCGTCGCCGACGAGCACCAGGCGCGCCTTCGGCACCCGCCGGAGCACCGCGTCCCACGCCCTCAGCAGGACGTCCTGGCCCTTCTGCCGGCACAGCCGCCCCACGCACACCACCAGCGGCGCCGCCGGATCGACCCCGGCGAGCCGCTCGATCCCGGCCCGTACGGTGTCCACGGCGGCCGGGTGGAAGCGCTCGGCGTCGATGCCGTTGGGGATCACGCTCCAGCGGCCCCGGACCCCGGCCCGCAGTCCGGTCGTGCGCTCCGCCTCGCTCACGCACACCGTCCGCGTCGCCCACCGCGCGCCCCACCGCTCCCAGCCGACGGCGAGCGTTGCGGTGACCCCGCCGACCGCCTCGAACGACCAGGCGTGCGGCTGGAACACGGTCGGGATCCGCCCCCGCACGGCGAGTCGCCCGGCGAGCCCGGCCTTGGCGCTGTGTGCGTGCACCAGATCGGGCCGCACGTCCTCGACCACCCGGGCGAGCCGCCGTACCTCGGAGACGAGCGCCGGACCCGGCGAGCGGGTGGCCTCCCACTGCCGTACGTCGGCGCCGAGCGACCGCAGGCCGGCCGCCAGGACGCTCTCGGGGCAGGCGACCGTGACGTGCAGGCCGGCCGCGAGCTGGGCCCGCGTCAGATCCGTGACGACACGGGCGACCCCGCCGTCCACGGGCTGGGCGAGGTGCAGGACCCGTGGCCGATGGTCGGTTGCTGGCTGGTGCATTGCGCGGTTTCCTCGCTCACGGGTGGCGCTCGGGACTGCGGGCGGGAACGCGCCTCACTGCTGGGCGTCGACGGCGACGAAGAGCGCCCCGAACCACGCCGCGTCCCGCTGGGAAACGAGCCGGAAGGCAAGCTGGTCACCGCCGGGGCGCAACGCCTTCCCGAGATCGAACACATCGGAGTCGTAGCCGAGCGTGTTCGCATACGCGGGCGCACGCTCCGAAGGCGCCGCCCCCGGGTCGCTGATCGTGGAATTCAGCACGTCGTCACGGGGATTGGCGCCGTCACCGAGCGCGGTGGCGTTCGTACGACCGGTCGAGAGCGTGAGCGAATCCCCGGTCCGGCCGCGATCCCCGTTGTACGCCACCACGCCCGCGCGTCCCCCGGCGTGCGCGGGCGTGCGCAGGCCGCGCAACCGGATCTCCGCGCCGGTACGGGAGTTCAGCGCGCCGAAGCCGTCCCACAACTGCAGCCGGCGCAACGGCTCCTGCGGCTTCTCGTACGCCACGACGAGGGTCCAGCCGCCCCACGCGCCGGCCGCCGACCGCCCCATCGCCGTGTTGACCTGGGCCACCGTGTAGAGGCCCGAACCACTCTCCCGGACCAGCCCGGTGACGTCCGCCGAGGCCTGGAACGCGTCGGCGCCGTCCGCCACCCGGTGTCCGACGACGGTGTCCGCGAGCACTTCTTTGTAGTCGCCGCCGGGCTCCGCGATCAGCACCCGCCCGTTGTCCCTGGGCGGCTTCTGCTCGCCCACGCGAAGGTTGCCGCCCCAGTACAGGCGTGCGTACGTGGCCCGGGCGCCCTCGGGCAACCGGACCTCCGCGCGGGAGGAGTTGTAGGTGTTGGGATCGCGGTCGACGTCGACGTAGAACATGTCGAAGTCGCCGTTGACAGCGGCCTCCCCCTCACGCACGGCCGGGCACGCGGCCGAGTCCGTACGGCAGCTGATGGAGGTGTTGGCCGCGCGGACGAAGCCGCCGTGCTGGAGGGCCTGGTAACGCTGGGCCGGGGGGATGCGTTCCGTCTCGGCGGGCGGGGCGGAGGCGCCGGAGGCGGCCGGGGCCCAGATCGTGGCGAGGGCGAGGGCGACCGTCGACGCCCGGCGCAGCAGCGGACCCTGGGAATTGCGCATGACCGGCGGTGCCCTTTCGGGAAGTACGGCCCCTATATGCGATTTGCTGGCTATAGGGGTACTTCGGGAGGTGCGCAACTCTAGTAGCTATCCGAATTAATCCGGCGAAACGTGACAAGTGTGTCGGAATGGTGAAGTTCGGCCCTGTGGGACATCACCCCATTGGCGGCACAACCCCCGTGGGTGCCGCGCGTTGACACAGCGCCGGGCATCCCCGCCCGGGTGTTTGTTTCAACCCCAAGGAGCACCTCTCCATGTCGCGTATCGCGAAGGGCCTGGTCCTGACCTCCGTTGCCGCCGCCGCCATGGCGGGCACCGCCGGCATCGCCGCCGCCGACAGCGACGCGCACGGCGCCGCCGCCCACTCCCCGGGCGTGCTGTCGGGCAACGTCGTCCAGGTTCCGGTTCACATCCCGGTCAACGTCTGCGGCAACACCGTCAACGTCATCGGTCTGCTGAACCCCGCGTTCGGCAACACCTGCGTCAACGGCTGACGTCCGCGCGCATCCCTTCGGCCGGCCGTTTCCCCGTGGTCCTTCCACGGAGGGACGGCCGGTTGGCGTTGGGGCGGCGATGCGGGCCGTTGCCCCGAATGGGCGGTAGCGGCACCGGTCCGGCGGTCCGGTCTTGACATGGCCCTCACCAGGCACGACGGCGTCCGTACGGCCGACGGGCGGTCACCCGGCGCGATCGACCGGTTGCAGATGGTGGTGAGCGCTTTCACGGTGGGCTCAAGATCCGAAGCACCACCGAAAGGAACCCCCCATGCGTGGTCTGCCCGCACGGCGCATCGCGTCCTCCGTACTCTGTGCCACCGTCCTGATCGGAATCGCCGGCCCCGCCGCCGTCGCCGCCGACAACGACTCGGCGCGGAAGCACGTCCACGCCGCGTCGAGCGTGCCGGTCCCTGGAGCCGACGGGCTGCTCGCCCAGGTCAAGGGCCTCGGCGATGTCGGCAGCGTGCTCACCCCGGTCACCGATCTGCTGAACCAGGTACTCAAGGCCGACAACGGCCAACTCTCCGCCGACCAGGCGCAGAAGCTCGTCGACACCGTCAACGAGACCGTCGCCAAGATCACCGCGGCGGCTCCGGCCGCTCCGGCGGTTCCCGCGGCCCCGGCCGTTCCGGCGGCTCCGGCCGTCCCCGCGGCCCCGGCCGTTCCGGCGACGCCCGCCCTGCCCGCCACCCCTGCCCTGCCCGCGACTCCCGCCCTGCCCGCGCTGCCGAAGAGCGGTGACGACTCCAAGGGCAAGAGGGCTCCCGCCGACCTCGCCGGGGACGCCCTCGCCTCCCTGCAGAAGGCGGTCGCCAGCCTGCTCACCGCCGTCACCTCCGGCGATGTCAGCGCGGTCGTCCCGGCGGTCACCGGTGTGGTGACGGGCCTCGTCAACGTGGTCGCGGCCACGCTGCTGGGCGGCGGGCTGCCCGCGCCGAGCCTGGCCGGTCTCCCGGCGCTGCCCGCGCTGCCGTCCACGTCCTCGCTCCCCGCGGTGCCCGCGGTTCCGGGAGTGTGAGACGAGCAGTCGTAGAAAAGCCGTTGGGCCGATCCTTTCCGGGACCGGCCCAACGGCCTTTTCATATGAGGATGGGAAACGCCGATGAGACACACACCGCATTCGGGTGGGGGAGCAGAAAGTTTCTGCGTACGGGTTTCCGGCCCGGCCGGAAGTCGTTACACACGGCGACAGAATTCCCTCTGGTGACATGAGTTGCCGAAGAAAGGAACACGATGAAGTCCCTGAAGGCTGCCGCTGTCGTTGCCGGGTCCGTCGCGCTCGCCGGTGCCGCCGCGCCCGCGTTCGCCTACAGCCCCGCCGACGTGACGCCCACCAGCCTCACCGGCGCCGTCAACACCCTCACCAGTGGTCGGATCCAGCCTGTCGACGTGATGCCGCTGCAGCACCAGTCGGACGCGCTCGACACCGAGAACAAGCAGTCCCCGCTCAGCACCGTCAAGGGTGCGGCCGGCGCGCTGAACCAGCACAACCCGCTGCTCGGCGGTCTGCCGCTGCAGGGCTGAGTCCCGCCGGTGGTGTTCGAGGGGCGTCGCGAGGCGTCCCTCGTTCGTGTGGCGGGTCGACCGCGCCATCGGCCGGACGGGTGAGAACGCGTCCGGTGGGCTTCCGGCCCGTCGATAAGGTCGCGCGGTGACCTCAACCTCAAGCGAAACGCGCCCCTTCCGCGTCGCCGACCTCGGCACCCTCGTCGTCCTGGCGTGGAGCGGCGAGGCCCCCGACGGAGACATGCCCTATCTCCTCGCCTACACCCTGGGCGACGCCGCGGACGGCCCCGAGGCCGCCAGCGCCGCGGTGGAACGACTGCTGACCGACAACGGACTCCCGGTCGGCGGCGACGTCGTCGACGGAGCCACCCGGCCCAGCCTGCCGATCACCATGCTCGTCGAGTCCGGGCAGGCCGTCCTCAACATGCCGCAGCTCAACGCCCAGTGCGTGCCGCCGCCCGAGTGGCTCGCGGCGGTCGGCGAACGCGGCTTCGCCTACCTGGTGTTCACCACCCGCCCCTGGCCCGAGGCCGAGCCGGGCAAGCCCGTCACCCCCGAGGCGCTGGCCGAGTTCGCGGGCGCCGAGGAGACCCTGACCGCCGCCGCGCACGTCGTCCTGCCCGCCCGCAGCCTGCGCGGTTGACGACCGGACAGCGGGCGGGAACGCCGGTTCCGGCCCGCTGACGGGAAGTCGATTCCGGCCCGCTGATGGGAATTCGGGAAAAGCTGACTACTGCGGCACTCGGGGGAATCTTGAACTGGTCTCCTTCCCGGGATCGTTACCCGGTCAGCAGACAGTGCCTCCGAATTCCGAAAGGGACCGTACTCGAGATGAAGTCGACCACCCGAGGAACCATCGCCGCCGTCATCACGGCCGTGGCGGCCGCGACCGGCGCCGCCGCCGCGACCCCCGCCGCCGCGCTCGGCACGGTCCCGGTGCCCGTGCCCCTGGAGGGCGCGGAGAGCGCCCTCGGCATGGAACTCCCCAAGCTGGGCGGCGAGATCCCGGTGCCCATGCCGGGCACCCCCGAGGGCCCGCGGTACGTCGAGGGCCGGCTCATCCCGGAGCACGCGCTGCCCCAACTCCCGGTCCACGGCGGCCTGCCCGGCATCGGCCTGCGCGCCCCGCTGCCGCACATCCTCGGCGACGGCTTCGACCACGTCGGCGTCAGCACCCCCGCCTCCGACCTGCGCACGCTGGCCCCGGGCCTCGCCCTGGACGCCCCGCTGACCCCGCCCAACCCCGACAACTTCGGCCTCCCGGACCTGAAGGTGCCCCAGGCGGGCGTCCTGGCCCCGGTCCTGCAGACCGTGCCGGGCGCGGACCTGGTCACGGGGGCGGGCCTCTAGGCCGTAGCACAGGAGCGAGGACGGTCGTACGGCTGGAGCGAAAGCGGTCGTAGGACAGGAGCGGACATGGGGCCCGGGTGGTGCATCCGGGCCCTTCCGCATGTCATGGATGGTTTCGGACGGTGACCGTGCGGGGGGTCGGACGGTTAGCCCCTCGAACAGTCGGAACGAACGAGGGAGTTGGGCCATGAGCGTGAGCGTCGGTGGAGTATCCGTGGGCCGGGAGCCGGCCAGACCCGGGTCGGTGCGCAGGACGCGGCGGGAGGCGCTGCGCGGGGCGTTCGGTGCCGTGCTCGCGGTGGCGCTGGTGCCGGTCGTCGCCGCCTCCCGGCCCACCCGCTCCGGTGAGGATCCCGGGGACACCGCCTTCGACGAGACGTACCGGGGCCGTCGTATCCGCGGTGTATTGAAGGGCAGTTGGGAGGTGACGGTCGACGGGCGGCCGTTGCATCTGATGCGGCGGGCCGACGGCACCTGGCTGAGCATGGTCGACCACTACCGCTCGTATCCCACCGCGCTGGAGGCGACCCGCGCCGCCGTCGACGAACTGAGCCCCGGCCGCGAACTGCGGGAGGCGGACGGGCCGATGCACATGGGGGGAGACCATGGCGTACACGCGTAAGAACGTCAGCACACTCACCGCCTCCGAGAAGCGGCGGTTCGTGGCGGCGATGCTGGAGATCAAACGGCGGGGCGAGTACGACGAATTCGTGCGCACGCACATCGAGTACTTCGTGCCCGACGGGGAGTACGGGCTGCGCTCCGCGCACATGGCGCCCTCCTTCCTGCCCTGGCACCGGCAGTTCCTGCTGGACCTGGAGCGGGCGCTGCGCCGGGTCGACTCCTCGGTGACGGTGCCGTACTGGGACTGGACGCGGGACCGCTCCGCGACCGCCCTGCCCTGGACGAAGGACCTGCTCGGCGGCACCGGGCGGCGCTCCGACCACCAGGTGACGACCGGGCCGTTCGCCTACGCGGCGGGCAGGTGGAAGATCACGGAGAACATCACCGACGAGCCGTACCTCACCCGCGACCTCGGCCGGGCCGGCTCCCCGATCGCGCTGCCGACGAAGCACGACCTGGACGGGGCGCTCGCCGATCCCGTCTACGACACCGCGCCCTGGGACTCGACCTCCCGCACCGGGTTCCGCAACAGGCTCGAAGGGTGGGGCACCGGGTCCGGCAGCGCGTCGTGGCGCAATCACAACCGGGTCCACAAGTGGGTCGGGGGCGTGATGCTCGGCGGCGCCTCCGTCAACGACCCCGTCTTCTGGCTCCACCACGCCTTCATCGACCTCCAGTGGTCCCGCTGGCAGAACCGGCACCGCGGCGCCCGCTATCAGCCGGCGAGGCCGCCGGGGCCGGGCGACGACCAGGAGGGGCGGATCGTGGCACGGCAGCAGCGGATGCCGCCGTGGGACATGACGCCGGAGCAGCTGGAGGACGTCAGCAGGATCTACCGGTACGGCTGATCGGCGGGGGCAGGGAGCAGGAGACACGGGGAGAGCCCCGGCGCCTGAGGTGCCGGGGCTCTTCGCGTACGTCCGTCCGCGCGTGCGGTCGAATCAGTGGCCGTAGCCGTTGTCGCCGTAGCCGCCCGGGCCGGGGTGGCCGCCCTTGTCGTGGTCGCTCACGTTGGCGCAGGTGTTGCCGAAGGCCGGGTTCAGCAGGCCGATCACGCTGATGGTGTTGCCGCAGACGTTGACCGGGATGTGCACCGGCACCTGCACGACGTTGCCCGACAGGACGCCGGGCGAACCGACGGCCGCACCCTGCGCACCCGCGTCCGCCATGGCCAGACCGGCGCCGCCGAGCGCCACGGCGCCCGTGCCGAGAGCGACCACGGCCGCCTTCGCGATGCGAGACATCACGTTCTCCTTTGGTTTCGATGAGTGCGGCGGCAGGACTCGCCGCCGCACTTCGGGTTCAACGCGGCGGTCCATGCCTGGTAACGGCGCCGACCGGGAGATCACCCGTTTTGAACAGGACTTCGAGCGCCGGGAGTGGATGTTCGACGGCAGGAAATTCGGTGTTCCCGGCGGGCGCGTGTCGATTAGCCTCCCGGCATGGCAACCGACCAACTGTTCCGTCTGTTCGCCGAGCAGAACCGCGTACGTGCCTTCGCGGCGGTGGCCCTGGGCGCGGAAACCACCGAGCAGGTCGCCGAGGTGGCCGGCCTGACCCCGAAGGGGACGGCCCTCGCCCTGCTCAAGCTGCGCGAACAGGGCGTGCTGAAGACCATGGACGACGGCGAACTCCGCGTCGACTACGACCTGTTCAGGAACCTCGCGCGCGAGAGCGAGGAGCCCGCCGAGGAGGGCCCGGTCACCGGCGACGAGCACACCGACATGATCCTGCGGACCTTCGTCCAGGGCGGCCGGCTGATCCGGCTGCCCGCCCAGTGGACCCGCAAGCAGGTGGTGCTCCAGCACATCGCCGAGCAGACCTTCGCCCCCGGCGTCGAATACCCCGAGCGGACCGTCAACGAGAAGCTGCGCGCCTGGTGCGACGAGGGCGAGGTCGACCATGTGACGCTCCGCCGCTACCTGGTGGACCTCCACCATCTGCGGCGGGGCGACGGCATTTACCGGCGCGTCGAAGCGTGATCCACGGCAACTGCCGTGCGGGCGACCGGCTTTACGGCCGCTGACGCATGGGCGCTCGGTTCTACGGCAGCTGTCGTACGGGTGACCGGCTTTACGCCAACTGCCTTACCGGCTAACGGTTTTAGGGCAGCTGCCGTACGGGCGAACCCGCCAGGTAGGCCCGGATGTTCTCGACGGCCTGGCCGTAGTACGTCGTGTAGTTGGCGTGCGACACATAGCCGAGGTGGGGTGTCGCGAGCAGGCGGGGCGCAGTGCGCATCGGGTGGTCCGCGGGGAGGGGCTCGATGTCGAAGACGTCGATTCCGGCGCCCGCGATGCGGCCCTCGTGCAGTGCGGCGAGCAGGGCGTCCTGGTCGACGATCGCCGCGCGCGAGGTGTTGACCAGATACGAGGTCGGCTTGAGGAGGGCGAGTTCGGCGGGGCCGAGGAGACCGCGGGTGCGGTCGCCGAGAGCCAGATGGACCGAGACGAAGTCGCTCTCCGCGAGCAACTCCTCCTTGGACACGGCGAGTTGTACGCCGATCTCGTCCGCGCGCTCCTTGGTGAGGTGCCGGCTCCACGCGGTGACGCGCATACCGAAGGCGAGCCCGATCGCGGCCACCCGGCTGCCGATCTTCCCGAGTCCGAGCAGTCCGAGGGTACGGCCGTGCAGGTCGGCGCCGACCGTCTGCTGCCAAGGGCCGCCCGCGCGAAGGGAGTTGCTCTCCTCGACGATGCCCCGGGCCAGGCCGAGCAGCAGCGCCCACGTCAGTTCGACGGGCGGGGCCGAGGAACTGGCCGTACCGCACACGGTGACGCCGTGCGCCTCGGCGGCCGCGTAGTCGATGACCGTGTTGCGCATCCCGGAGGCGATCAGCAGCTTCAGCCGGGGGAGTCGGGCGAACAGCGAGGCGGGGAAGGGGACGCGTTCGCGCAGGGTGACCACGATGTCGGCGGTGGCGAGGGCGGCGGCCAACTCGCCCTCGCCGTCGAGGTGTTCACGCAGGCTGACGACGTCCACGGTGTCTTCGACGGGCGACCAGTCGGCGAGACGGGTCGCCGCGTTCTGATAGTCGTCGAGGACAACACAACGCAGGCGCACGGCGGTTCAGTTCCTTAGGTCGGGTCCTGGAAGGTTAATCCTTCGCGTGGGACATCGCCGCGCGGGTCGGCTTGCCCAGGGCCCAGAACAGGATGCCGAGGAGGACGAACACGGCGAGCGGTACGGCCTCCGTGAGGAGGTACTTCCAGCGCTCGGCGTGGGTCCAGCCGTCCGGGAGGTAGTCGGCGCCGAACCAGGCGTCAGGCGCTCCCGGGGCGAGCAGCTGCACACTCGCGAACACGATGAGCAGGGTGAGCACCACGCTGATCAGGATGGGGGCGGGTGCCTTGTAGGGGCGGGGGACGTCCGGGGCCTTGTAGCGGAGTACCGCGAGGGCCGGGAAGATGCCCAGGTAGCTGATGAGCGTGGTGGAGATGGCGAGGCCGAGGACGGCGCCGAAGAGCTTGGCCGCGCTGCCGTTGGTGAGCTCGTGGGCCAGGACCAGGACCAGGGTGGAGACCAGCCCGCTGAGGATGTTGACCCGGACCGGTGTGCCGAACCGGCTGGAAATCACGCCGAGGAAGCGGGGCGCGGCGCCGTCGTAGCCGGAGACGGCGAGGGCGCGGTCGGAGCCCATGACCCAGGTGACGCCGGAGGACAGCACGGTGAGGATGAACAGGACCGCGGCGATGTCCCCGAGCACCGTGCCCGCGCCGCTGCTGGTGATGGTGCCGTCCGCGGCCACGTTGCCGCCGTAGACGGTGAAGACCTGGCGGATCGCGTCGAGGAAACCGCCGAGGCCGGTGATGGCCTTGACCGGGAGGACGAGCAGGATGCCGAGGATGGGCAGCGCGTAGAGGAGCACGGACAGGGCGGCGCTGCGGAAGATCGCGAACGGCACGTCCTTCTGCGCGTCGGTCATCTCGTCGCCCGCCGTGTTGGGCAGCTCGAAGCCGACGTAGTTGAACATCAGGACGGGCACGAGGCCGACGAAGCCCGCGTACGTCGGGGAGAAGTCGCCGGGGCCGAAGCCGTGCAGGCCGTGCTTGATGCCGTAGATGACGACCGTGAGCGTGAAGAAGCCGAGGAGGGCGAAGCGGCTCCAGGCGCCGATGGTGGGGATCCACTTGCCGACGTCGAAGGAGAGGATCGCGGCGAGGACGCCCACCCAGATGAAGACCAGGGCGAAGACGTAGAAGGCCGGGGTGCTCAGGTCCTTGCCGTCGTTGAAGAAGGTCGTGAAGGCGGTGACGGCGGCGACGGCGAGGGTGCCGCCGAGCCAGACCGGGTTGGTGATCCAGTACAGGAAGTTGTTGACGGCGCCCGCGAGGCGGCCGAAGGCGCGGCTGGTCCAGATGTAGGGGCCGCCCTCCTCGGGGAACGCGGCACCGAGCTCGGCGATCAGCAGCGCCGAGGGCACGAAGAAGACCACGGCCAGCACGATGAGCCAGGTGAACGCCTCGGCGCCGGAGGAGGCGACCGTGCCGATCGTGTCCACGCCGACGATGGTGCAGAGAAGGAAGAAGAGGATGTCGAAACGGCCGAAGTGCTTACGCAGCTTCTGCCGCTCCGTCTGTGCTGCGGCCGGCATGTCGGCCGGCTCAAAAGCTGTCTGACCAGCGGCCACCGGGGGCTCCTGCGGGGACGAGGGGCGGGATTCGGCCAATGATCGGTGCCCATGGGGAACCCCACAAGCGTTCGGGGGCAAGTCTTGACCATTGCGTGTCCATTGGGGCGTAACGGAAATCGGGGGGAAACGTGGGGGTGATCGGGGCGCGGGCGGAGGAACGTCCCGTGCTGGTGGGGTTCCAGCTACCGCGCGTCTGCTGCGGATCGGCATGCTGCTGCTCTCGCGGGTGGTCACAACAGCCGCGCCTTGATAACCTCACCGCCCTTGCGCGCTCCCTCGGCGCCGCGCCGGCGGACCACAGTGGGAAGGCGGCCTCGTGACGGACCCCGCGGACCTGGCGCTGGCGCACCGCCTCGCCGACCGGGCGGACGCCATCGCCCGGCGCCACTTCTCAGCCGCGGCCGTCGCATCCCGGACCAAGAGCGACGGGAGCCCGGTCACCGACGCCGACCGGGAGATCGAACTCGTCCTTCGCTCCTTGATCCGCCAGGAGTGTCCCGACGACGCGTTCCTCGGTGAGGAGTTCGGCGCCCGCGGGCACGGCAGACGGCGCTGGATCATCGACGCCATCGACGGCACCGCGAGCTTCCTCGCCGGGGAACCGGAGTGGAGCACACTGATCGCCGTCGAGGAGGACGGCCGCGTCATCCTGGGCCTGGTCTCCGCCCCTGTCCTGGGCCGTCGGTGGTGGGCCGGGCCGGGCTCGGGGTCCTGGACGGGGCCGTGTCCCTGCGACCCGGCCGTACCGGCGCAGCGGTTGGCCCTCGCCGCAGGCGGTCGCGCCCAGGACGCAGCCATCGGCATCTGGCCGCCTCCGTCCAGACTGAACCAGCAGGAACGCCGCGTGGCCGCGAGACTGGCCCGGGGCGTCTCGCAGGTCCTACCGCCGCTCGACTGGACCACGGCGGATCCCACCGTGCCGGCGCCGCGCAAACCGTCCGCCGGATCCGGCACCTGCCACGGCGCCCTCCTGGTCGCGACCGGTCAACTGGACGCCTTCCTCCTTCTGGGAGCGGGCCCCTGGGACATCGCCCCGCTGATCCCCATCGTCCAAGAAGCCGGCGGCACCTTCAGCGACCTCACCGGCCAGGACCGCACCGACACCGGAGCCGCGCTGTTCGCCCGCCCCGGACTCCACCGACAACTCCTGGACATCGCGGCGACCGCCGACTGAACTGTCCTGTCCCTCGGACACGCCGTCGTCGACGACGGGACGGCGGCCGTGCCGCAGGAGCGGCGGCGCCGTCGTAGGAGGGGTTCCCGGTAAGTGCCGGGGGTGAAACGACGCGTGGGCTTCGCCCTCGCCGGGGTGTACGTCCCTGTCGCCCACACGGTGCTGCACAGAAGCACTGTCCGCGGGCCAATGGGCCCTCGTCGCACCATTCCCCTTCATCGTTTGGGGAGCCGACGAAATACGCCGCTGGTACCGGCGCCGTTCTGAAGCCGCGCCCGTCAGCCGGGCCACCGGTCCTGACCGCGCGCAGCCCGGCTCAGTGGCCGGTGCTGTTGCCGGGCGTGACCTCTCGTAGGCCGTAGAGAGCGGCCCCAAGGGCGAGGACCGCGGTGCCGGTGGTGATCCCGCGCGCGATCGGGATCGCGCGCGGGATGGATCGGAGCCCCTGGTGCTGACCGGCCCGCTCGTTGTCTGACGTGCGCCGGGAGTCCTGGACTTGCCGGGCAGTGCCGCGTGCCGGGCATCAACTGGTCTTGCGCCCCCAACTCGGCCCCACGAGCTTCCACTCCGTGTCCCAGGAGTCGATACGGCGCTGGTCCAGCCGGTACCGTGCGACGGCTCCGGTGCCGAACGCCAGGCCGGCGAAGGCGAGTGTGGCGGTCAGGCCGAGGACGGCGGATTCGAGCGTCGCTTCCTTCGAGCTCAAGGGCTCGATGGTGAAGTTGCCTGCGGAGTTCAGCCAGACCACGACCTTGGTTCCGGCCTTCTGT
>Ga0307511_10001029_pt1 | contig 29612 bp, 39 predicted proteins | sample 13_EM_MG_FD_200266 | JGI IMG/M metagenome (GOLD analysis project Ga0307511, IMG submission 200266) | Populus trichocarpa ectomycorrhiza microbial communities from riparian zone in the Pacific Northwest, United States - 13_EM | ecosystem: Host-associated > Plants > Roots > Unclassified | place... | reverse complement strand
TGCGTGAGGAAGGGCGGAATCCAAGCTACAAATCACATGATACAAATCACATAAATCTATTCTACCCAAGTTCGAGGGTTTGTTGGTAGAAGGGGGTAGAGTTTTGGAAGGCACGATGTTATCTTTGGGAGCCAGAGGTGATGATGGGAGGAGTATAGAATAGGGTTATGCTTGCTTGTATCATGTGCTCTCTCTCTCGATGACCAAAATGTCTCGGGGAACTAATGTCTTGTCGTGCCCCAGGCCTAACTATAAGTATGTATGTATGAGAAAACAGCAGTACATACAATATTCATCGGAATCGGCTCTGAAAACAAGTAATTGTGGATGGGGGGGCTTTTCAAATAGGGGGAGTAACGGAACTAGAACAGGGAAGCCTAGATTTAAACACCCCCCGGGGACTAGAGAGGGGTAGACTATAATATAACGTTTTCTTTGTATCGAGGCAGGCATATCTGGCAGGATCCAGGGACCAGTTCCCTCTCTCGACAAGTTTCTTGCGTCGGAGGTTTCTTGTATCGAGACAACTACTGTAACTTGGAACTTGATTTTTTTTTCATCACAAGCTTTCTATAATATATAAAAAACGACGTTTGTTATAAGCGCACATGGAAAGCCTACTCCCTACTCCCGCATCTACAACCAAACTAGAAACTCAAGCCGTACTCTCCACATATCCAGGTCGTTCACTTCGCCCTCCGCCAAGTTCACCATTTCTCTCCATGGCTGGCTGGCCTTCAACACTTCCCACAACCTGACAAGCCTCTCATGTTCCGCTGAATTCACTCGTTCTATACGATTATAACTGAACCACCGCAGGGGGAAGGGAAAGATAAGCGTGTTTATCAAGACTACAAATGCAAGGTAGTCGTGGGCGGCACGGGGTTCATAGAGGAGAGTTTCGAATGGTGAATTCTCGTCCCCACCATCGTCATCACCATGGTCGAGATCCATATGGCTAGGTGAGTGAACCTTCCTCGCTCGCTGGAGCAGTTCCAACGGACAAGAAATGTACCCTCCCTCGTAAACGCATTCGGTCCCAATTTTCGTCGCTCTATCAAAATCAATCAATAAACCCCTAAATCTCCATTTCCTGTCCATCTCGCCCACATCCTCAGTATCCCAGTCCTGATAAACAACCACATTATCCGTCCTCACATCCCTGTGAACCACCCCTCCCCCATGCACCCACCCCAGCGCTTGGAGAACATCCTCCAAACAAACCCTAAACTCCGCAGGGTCCTTAAAAAGCTCCAAATGAATACACTGTCCTGCAGGTGTAATTCCAAACTCGGGCAACTCGCCGACCACATTGTGATTATGTGTGTAGACCAGCTCCGGGATAGACTTGGGTTTTCCTGGCGTTTGAAGGAGTTGCAGAATATTGATTTCAGAGCGGACTGACTCAGTCCAAGCGGGTGTGGAAGCGGCTTTAACAATCCGGTTTATTCCTAGTGGAGAACGGTAAACTGCAACGACGGCGTTGGACTGTCGCTGGAGGACATGGACTAGTTCGCCAGCACTAGCATGGAATGGAAGTGCCGGTGGGTTTGCAATCTCCGCCGTAAGCTCAGAATACAGGTGTCTGAGAGCAAGTGCGAGTGTGGTTTTCTTGTACTGCACTAGCCTGCCTGTATACGAGCTAGGCTGTTGACTACGTCTGCGATGCTGGCCATGCGTGGAGCCAATGGTGTATTTCACGATAATCGCGTCTTTTAGGTTCGTCAACATGGCGAGGAACACCCGCCTCCCAGGTTGACTGCCAACCATTTCCATGAGGTAGTCCCAGATTTGGCCCAGGTTGTTGGCGGTACCGAGTTTACCACCAGGCCCAGAAGAGGTGCCTTTGAGATCGAGTACGGAGGCGACGTTGAAGCGGTCGGCGGAGCTCGTATTGCGTTGGATGGTGATGTCTGGGGCGAGGTCGTTCAAGTAACGCCGTTCGTGCGTATCAATGACATGGGTTGTGCCGAAGCCGAGGGAGCTTTGCGGGGAGAAGTATTCATTTAACAAACGGACGACGGAGGGGTAGTCGATGTTCTGCTCTTCCTCACAGGCGAGCCTTGTGAGTCGCAAGACCAAGTTCGCGTTCGGGTCGATCCCCTGCCGTGCAGTCGGTGGAGGATCTTGGTTGGTGGCTGAGGTGGACTGGGAAATCGCCTTCTGCCATGCCTTTGCGCGCGTGACTGACCCAGCATAGCGCGGGTGTGGGTTAGGTAGGGCAGGCGGGGTGGTGACTTTACTCAGGGCTGCGGACAGGTGGACGATGGCGCGTTGCCCCAGACTTTCAGTTTCGGAGCGCTTCTCAAGAAGGCTGTGAATGCGACTATTTTCAGCGAGTAAGGCGGCAAGCTGCTGATCTCGGGTTGCGATTGCGGTAGCGAATACATTTGCGACCTGCACGCGATCGTTAATAACAAGGAAGCGACACTCGTGAGGAAAGGAAGGGACAAGACAAACATCACCGATGAGCTTTCCCAAGATTACATCCCACAATTCATCGACCTGTGTTTGTTTCAATCTTTGTCGTGTCTCTGCCCGACGCACACCAGTGGCAGAAAGTTAGTAGTGAGCGTGACAGGAACAGAAGCGCGGGACTTGCGTGCAACAAAGTACTGCTCCATCTCAGCAGTCAGGAGTACCTGCGCAGGTGGCAGTGTAGGTCCCGGCGGATCCATGGCGGACGCGTTGGATGTGCCGACAACGACGGGCGCCGCAGCGGAGCGATCCCGACAAAAACGCCAGTGGCCAGAAGCCCCAAAATATGTGTGGGCAACAACAAGTGTGTCGCAAGCGGGAGTCAGGGGTGGATGGCCTCGCTGGCACCCGAGGGGACGGGTGTTTGTAGTGTGGTTGGGGGTGTTTGTTGTGATTTCGGTATGGGAAGGCTGCGTGTGGGCCAAACCACGCGTCTTGCGATGAAGAGGCGATGACTAAGCTAGCTATCACGTGCCGAAAAAAACATATACCTGTATTGTCCGAATAATTTTTATTTTTTTATTTTTTTATTTTTTAAAAAAAAAACTCATTACTCGTATGCAGCTCTGTCGGAAGCCCCGCCCCGTAGGATTCACGGAGATGCAAGTTCATCTGGAACCCCACGCTCTGCATGTCCGAATACGGTTGCTTGGAAAACAAAGTTTTGTCGCGTGGCGATTTAATCATGTACATGCAGTGTATACCGGTAAATGTAAGCCCGTGATTTTGTGATCCCCCACATTATACATGCAATACGGCCAACAATACAGGGGATCACGGCACTTGGTTGGTTGGGTCGGTTTACCTTATTTTGAACTGTGCAACCAGCACGCAGACATTTCGCCATTGCGATGCCTTCGGGACCCACATAGGCTGGATATTGCCAAGGCAATCACCCCTGCACCCTGCAATGGCAGAATTACGAGGACTTGTGCAAACACAAAAGAGAAGAACGTGATCAACATAGTGGATTTGAGCGCGGGAGGGCAAGTGGAAGTGTATGAAGATGGGAAATGGACCAAATACTGAAAAGATTGGGTCCGAGGCTACGCTACAAGGAATTCTGGCGGTTGGGCTCACGTTATGTGGCAGGTATCACTCTCCTCTATTTATTTTGTGCGACCGCGACAAGGAAACAACACACAAGACCACATCATTCATATTTGTACCAGGTAGATAGGTGCCTACTTCAAGCACCGCATCTCCCCTGTGTGGCCATTCCCCTGGTATACATAACTACATGCCGGTAGCTAACACAATCCCACAGCCCCTCCCACATGGACACCAACGTCTCCTCATGCGCCCTCCAGGACAAACTCCAAGGTGTACACAACTGGCGCCCCCGCTGGAGTGACATCCATGGGATCCGAGCCAACACAAAGGGGAGTCGGGACCCCAAAGGCTTCATATTCACTAGTGAGTAAGAAGGGAGTTCTGGGATTCATGCAAGCGGCGAGACTACACAAGGTACCGGTGCTGGTGTAACAAAGGGTGGAGATGAAAAGCTGGGGAGTCTGGAGGACCTGGATGTTATCGTATCTCTAAAGTAGCGACCCACACTTGCAAACCCGTCGGGACGCGGCAGATGTGGGGAAAGTAAATCAAAGAAATCTAGCACCTCCATGCCAAATCAACCCTCCTCTCGTGCTCCTGTTACGCCTACAATCATGCCGTACTTCCCCTCCACGCCAGCGCTGTTGATGAAAGAAGTGCCAGCGGCGCTGAGCACAATCTATCCCTCCCAACCTCCGCTACTAGCCCGCGACAAAAATCAAACCAAAACACTAAACATCCGGCCCCAGAAGTCAATATCGAACCTCCGCCAGGGCCGCCAGATCCACCGAAGGATGCATCCTGACCTCTATCATCCCAGCTAAATCCGGCTCTACCACCATCACCACTACCACTACCACTACAGACCCAGAATGTACCACTTGCGCGATAAGTGATTTGGCAATTACCTGCGGAGATATGGAAAAACCGGATATTGCAGTCTGCGACTCCAACTTTGACCTCACTGAGTCTCCCATCCGGACTCATTTTCCCGAACGGGGGTTCCGCGCTCTTGACCATTCTGAATTGCTATGGCAAGGTTATTTGGATTGCTTCTATCTTATCGCCACGTGGTACTTTTTGTTTTTGAGAGTCAGAAACAAGCGCAGACGTATCACAGAGGAGCAGCAGAAATTCACGACGCAGTCATGGACGGATTGGGGGCAACAAAACTGTTCTTCCGATGTTAGCTGGACTATGTAGGAAGATGTGTAGAGGAACAGAGAGTAGCCCAAGGGTGCATAGAGAGCCGCCTGGAGGGTACGGTACTCCTCAGAGGATGCGCTCCGTCGTTACAAGCCAGATAGCTCAAATACGGGTAATGATCGACAACAAAAAAGAAATAAAGTACAGGTTACCCCGGACTCCTGATCCAGGTCAGTTTCTTGCATGTCATGATATTATCCCAGCGTTATTGTCTGCAGCCAGCTTACCCTGCAGGCGTGTATATCCATTGCACCCATAGGTGCCCACATCCTGTCTGTCCCTGCTCTATACCATTAATTAGCTTCACGCCTACATCTCTACCTGTTGCAACCCTCAGTCTTCTATCAATAGAGATACTCTCCGACTTTCTTATGTCTAACGAAGCAAGCCCACACTAGTTATACTCTTATTTATTTCCATTGCAGTATCTGTGTATCCTAGACCTGAGCATTAAGGCTCGCTACACCAATGCATAGAATTAAAAAGGTCTATGCAGCCTTTCCCGTTTATTCGTTCTCGCCCAAACAAGAGATCTTGACTGCAGCTTACAATGCACTTTCACCAAATATAGGTTTAGACCAGATCCAATATCATGGGTTCGACGGCATATACTTGGGGAAGCACAAGCCACGAGCTGACATGGATGCCTGGATCATGGTTCCTTCATCCTGGTCGAGATTCATTGATTCCGCGCTCTTTTTTTTACCCCCTTTTTTCTTTTACAAAGCCTCACCTTCAACCTCATAGCGGAGATCAATACGCTAGATACATTCACTATAACTACATGGACCCTATATAAGATACATCTCGGTCAGCATTTGAAATACGTTATTTTTTCCAAAATGCCTATACTGGGATTCCGCATCAGGTGAAAGTCGAATACAAAACTTTGCATGCCATGGCGCAAATCCTGCGAAAATTGCATAACAATCTCCTGGCGAGATAATCAGTTAGGGGAGTAACAAGTCAGCGCGGGAGGAAAACTACATAGCAGTGCATTGAATGCATACAAACTGAGTTCTTCCTGAAGTTCAGCTTGGGATATTGAGGCACTCTGAGATAGCATGGCTGAGGTATGCATACAGGCCGATATTCCATTAGTTAGTGGGGGCCGGTTATTGGCGACCCACACGAGTAATAGTATATATTACGGCATCAGTACTATATAAATACACCACTTCCGATCTAAGCTTGGGAACTAGGTGATTCGCCATTTTTCAAGGAGGCTTGACTTTTAGCATATATGTTTGGGCTCGAGTTGATTACTTCTCTAATCAACTGAAGGTCAGACCTCAATATCGAAGTAGGCCTAGCCACAGTCGGAATATCATATATTTTTTTCGTTTTTTAATAATGCAGTTTATATATACATACTATGGTAAATTAAGAGGGCGCAAATCCAAATGTAATATCATTCCTATAATTGGTGCATCATTAGATTTAGTTTGGCTTTGATGTATCTAGTTCAATATCGATCAAGGCTTTACTCATTTTCAGCTATACAACTAAAACCTTTACTTACTATATTGAAAGTAAACCTGTCAGATTTCATATATAGCAATACAACTTTCCACTATAATTCAGATGTATTCCCTCATTCTAAAGGCCCCCTACTGTGAATATTCGCTATTCCAATACTCACATATATACCATAAAACCACAACATATCCCCAAACTTATACAAGTTAAAAATCTTTAGGAGTTTGTATAGGTTATGGTACGAAAAATAAAAGAGATTAGAGTGGAAACATATTAAATACTTGGTTGGAAAAATATCTTTGAGTATAGTGGCTTCGTAAGAGTGCCGGACTACATGAGGATAATTTCTTGGGAAACTTTGGTTTTATAGGGTTCCGGAGAATCACTTTCTGGATCTAGTATGATGCTGTTGTTTATATATGTAGGTTGTAGTTACATATACCCTGAACAGCTAAAAGGTAGCATATGCCTTCTCTAGTATACTCTGCCCTGTTGGGTTGCAGGTACTGAATATAATTTTACACAATTTTGTAGATCTCAATCAAGCAAATTATGCCACCACACCTATAACTCCTACTAAAATTATTTTTAATTGAACCCTCTATCTATTATTACATACCCTTCTTATCCTTTTAGTTCAAGAGAGAAACAGAGTAGATTAAAATAAAAAAAGAAGAAATTCTGTACCAAGATTACTTCACATCCTTTTATATAGAGAACATAACTGATACCAGTAACAAACTCATCATCTTTCACCATCTCACAAAGTCTTCACATGAAGAGAAAACATGATAGAGTTGATTTTTTCTAAATCATAGAAACTTATAAATATTTTCCCAAAGCAATAAGCATTTGGGAATTAGTTTTCTTATCCATTATTTTCTATTTTAAATTTTTTAGTTTTCATACTTAAATATCAGTTAAGTAAAAGTCTAGCATATTAAGGCTTTTATTTTTATTTTAAATTTTTATATATATACTCCATTATACATGTGTGGCTGCTGAAGGAGGGGAGAGTGGGGGATGGGGGGCTCATGATGAGGGCATTTGCAATACTTGAAATAGATTCTGGGTTTATTAGCCTTATTAATGTGACTGTTTATGGGTGTTATATATAAGGAAAATTCAAATAAGCAGAAGGAGAGACAGGGAAAAAAAGTAGTAGAAACAGGGTGCGAACTAATATGTAAGGTGTGTGTGTGTGTATATGTGTGTAACAATAATAAATTAAAAGAGGAAGCACATGAGATGGATGAAAAAAAAAACACTTCTTAGCTTTGCAACATGCTCGCTGTAGAGTCCAAGACACCATAATTGTTTTTACATACAGTTGTATAAAGCCACGTACATGGAGAACTGCGCATTTTTTTTTTTTGGACTTTTTCTCTATAGCAACCATGACACTTCTGTTATTATTATTATAGACACCTTACCGATATGTGCTGTATTTATGTTACGGTGACCCTACAGTACGGTAATTGTGCAATACTTACATTGCTATACTAACGTTTGCTGTAGTATTGCAGATTCATGGTTTGGTTACTATAGTATTGTAGATTTCCATCATGGTCGCTGTGGCATTGTACAAATGAAACCCCTCGCCGTGGCTCCCAAAGCCTTGGTCCTGTATTTTATCTGGAAGCTATCTGGACTTGTACGTGACTTGGGGCTGCAGCAGCCCAGGGGTTGGAAAATCCAGCTGACAATCCACGCGGGATGCGTTCTCTCATCATATATTCAGCGTGAATACAAGGACTAATGTTTTATTAAAATTAAACTTAAAATGTATCGAATTTAGCCTATTATTATAACCACACCTGTTGCAAGCGGTGCCGTGTAGCCCTAAGGGCCTGCCTATAGTGCCCGCTAGAGCAGTAGGCCTACTTGGTGGTTATTCCCCAATCTATCTACATACTCCGCAACAATATTGATCCTCCTTAGAGCATAATAAAAGAACCCAGACACTTATCATACATCAGTAGTTCTGGGCAGGGTGAAGGATATCGAAACGGGCAACGATATTTTGGGAACCAGCGGATAGAGAGACACCGTGGGAGACTTTTGTCTAGTGCATGGAGAATAGTAATATAGGAACGTCATTGATTCTTCTAGTAATAGCGGACATACACGTGATTAAATACATGATGAGCCGACACATGTAAGGAAACCAATCTACAAAGATGGAGGAATAGCATAATAGTAGCGCAATGCGTCAGCCATGTAGACCAAAAAATTAGGATTGATTCCCAGGACATATGTTGAAATCGTTGAGGTGAAACCCACATGTTAGTGCTTCTCGCCGAAAGACACCAACATAACTAGAACATCCGAAACACTGCCTTATCTGTAAGATTATTTCACATGAAGTAATGTAGAATCTGGGTATCTGAATCCACCCTGCTCGAGCGCTCCGACCACAGGGTGTGGTTCCCTACTAGTCTGGTGAACGAATCGTACTCTGACCTACGATAGGTAATATGGCTTTGCTCCCGTACACGATCTCTTTGTAGTACTCCTTTAGGACACCTGGTTTCGGATGAATATAAGGTGCACTCCTAGCGCTGACTGGTGGCGGCGGACTGCGTGAATAGTTCGTATTCCCTCAAGGCCTTTAATACCCACCCAAGCTCCTCCTCTCACAGCATGGACAGTGGACAATCGCCTTCCTCCTCCTCAGCCGGAATTGAGAGTGGACATTCGTCCTCCTCCTCCTCCTCCTCCCCGCAGTAATCGTCCGCCTGTTTCTACCCACTGGCACCGGAAATGCGAACTACCCTTGAGATTGCTGCATGGAGCCGCAGTCAATAAGTGTGGGGGGGCGGAACCCTTTCGGATCCGGGCTCTGCAAGTGCCAAATAGTCCCACTGATTAACCTCTCCCCTGTGTGCTGATTTATGAGCCAAGTGGTTGAGATATCCTCATCTTCAGCCTCCGTCATCTAGGTGGTTAATTCCAGAACTTGTGGAGGCTCCGGGTGAGCGCATTGGCGATGTCGCTGAAAGACGATTTCGAATCCCTCCAATTCAACACCAGATGTGAGTGGATCTCCCCTTAGTGTCTTTGAACATGCATTGGTCCCACATGCGATGCAGGAAGGGTGTAAGTGTAAGCAAGTTTTCAAGGCGGTGGATCCTCGTCCGGTATGTCCCGTTCCGATAGCGGAGAGTGAGAGGAGATAGTTTTTGACGGAGGAGGTGATTGATACTCCGGCAAAGTGGAGCAAGAAAGTATGGTGATTCGGTTTGTTATTAGACAGGCTACTGCTGGGGCTAGGATTCTTCCGGCCGAGGGAGTACGGGAAGATACGGGCTACAATCGAACCTATGACTTTGCATCCCATGTGGGTGCATATCCTGCGATAACGCATAGAAAGCTCCTGACGAGTTATTTTGTTAGCAGAAACGACAGCTAGGGGGGAAAAACTGCATACCTGTGCATTGCATGCATACTCGCTCGTGCCTTCCCCAAATCCAGATTAGTATTTACAGGCACTCCGAGATAGCATAACTAGGGTCTGGGATTAGGCCAAAAAGGCGGATATTCCCAACCATTCTTCCGACAGCTGTACTGTCGAGGGCTTCTGACCGCATTGACGCACATACAACATGGAGCACATCCAACCCCATTATATGGCATTACCACTACCTCTACTGGACGCCTACAAAACCCTTCAATATATTCCCGATGTTCTCAATGCAATTCAGACCGTATTGCAAGCATTGTCAAAGGTGTCTGCGGAGACTGTTGTTGCTGCAGTAAGGCGCACCTGCGTTAACAAGGTCTAGTGGAACCCTTCCAACTTGCTGATGGGGGTCCTTACTATTAGCTTGGTCAAGTCTATGATTCTATCCAAGTTCAATTGTGTGCAATCCCATCTGTTCCCTTGCTCAACCAACAAACGAGATTTTGTAGCTCCCCCTGATGAATATATTCCTAAGAATCAGACAAACCTCACTATTGAGGAATTGCAGCTGCGTACTCACAGTCATCCGATCCCCCATCCTACCCTGACCAGGAAAATTCCTCGGATCCGTTGGATGACTCTGAACCACGACCATTGTTAACCAGGGCGGAAGTCCACTATCGACATGGACTCCTTCAACTGTATGTTATTCAGACCGCCACCAGTATCGCAACGCTGTCAGAAACAGCATTCTTGATTGCGTCTATGACCACGCTGACCAACCGGATGTCAGACCTCAGCATTAAACACAAGCAGTAATCACACCTTGAAAAGTGGCTTAGAGCTGAGTAAGGTAGAAGGGTCGGGGTATCATGTATCTAGTTCAATATCGGCGGTTTTTCTCTTTCCCGGCTGTATCGCATAAACCTGTCTTACTGCATCAAAAGTGTCCTCACGGACATTATGCTTAAGACAGGTTCCGACTGTACTTCGTTCAAGGCAGTTTTGTGTGGGTAAGGATGCAGGTGGACTTCTGGCGGGGAACTGCCTGGAGCAGTTAGCAGGGGTAGTGAGAGTATATCATAGACCTTACTCGCAGTGTTTGAATTTTGGAGCGGGGTGTATCTACACGACTTGGGTGTGAGTGGGCAACCCCCGTAATACTACTGCTTGGTAGGGAGCCACTGGATTCATTTTGTGGTACACCGTGTGTTTGAAGTGACAGAAAATTGGGGACTAATCAGCAACTTGCTGGTGGTATTCTGTTACCACGTCCACTCATCCACCAGGGCTTCCACCGCTCTCTCCACTTGACTGGGGTGGGAGGTTACAACGTCAGTCCCTAGAAGCAACCCGGCTTGTACCATATACACCGCGTGAAACCAGCCAGCTGGTACCAGGATGGTTTGCTATTTAGGACTGTACACAACTAGTGGATATTCTAGGGTGTAGTGCAGCCTGTCAAAGAGTGTCGTTTTAGTTTTCTTGTTTTGAGCAAGTTGTAGCAGTTCACTAGCATTGATCTCTTGTTGTGAGTGAGTACTGGGGTCCATGCCAGTGTCTATGTCGTTGTTGGTGGTTGAGTGTGCCTTGACCCAGGATTGTTGGTTGGCTGGTGTTGGTGGGTAGAAGATCCATACTTTCTGGCACTCAAAGTGAGTTGCCATTCCCACCATACTTCTATCCAAATGAAGGTCAAAAAACGCTCCAGCTAGTTTTGAATTCATACTGAATCAAGGTTTTTCGGTGATGGTTCTGCCAATAGCCCGGTTCTCAGCATCCACTGCTATATCGATGAGCTGTTGGAGCCGGTCCTTCTTGAGCTTCTATCCTTCGACCATGGGAACTGGAATCTCAACGTTGGCAAGTATATTCCCGCCCCCATGTAACCCACCCCTTGCCTAGCCTTGTAGTGCTTCAAGGTGAGCCAAAGCTTCTTCTGGCACAGTACTGGGCCCCATAGTGCCCGGAGTAGGGCCCTCAGAGGGCAATGCAGGTCCACTTGGGTGCACCTGGCCCCTAACCTGGGAATTACTCCCTCGGATAGCCTGTGCCATGTAGAGCATTTGTAATTCGGTTATTGTTGGAGGGTTGTCGAAGATATCTCCTATTGGTGTCGTTGCTGGGAGAAATGGGAAAGATTGGTTGGCGTGGAACAGCTCAGCTCCGCTCTGAAACTGCTTTGAAGGGTCTCAATGATTAACCCCAGCACACCCTGTAGAGAGAAGTATAGGTGAGAAAGAGCCATACAGAGAAATATGGAGGCTGGGACATTACCTGACATTCTCTTTTGACCTGACCATAGTGCCGGAGTTCAATAATAATCCCACCCGGTACAATCCATGGTCATCAAGCCTGGGTTCGAGTCTCCGCTTTGTTTGTCCACTTTTTGGTGTTTATCGGCATCTAGGCAGGAACTTGTCAAACCTTTCACCGTAAGTATGCCGAGGAAGGGGGTTGGGTTGCAGTTAAGGGTTGTACGAGGGAGTTGGTTGAAGCGTGGTAGGATAGTCTACTTAGCAAAAGCTCTCGTAGGTGGGAGCCTATTCGTTGCAATGTTCAGGGAAGGAGTTGTTAAAATTCAAGAAGATATGAGTGTAAGTATCTCAGGGGTGGGGCGAAGCTCGGTTGTAAGGAATACACTCTACCGATCACACCCGAGATGATTATACGCATGAACCGCATAGAGCCTATATTATGGTGATTATACGCATGTACCGCATAGAGCCTATATTATGGTGAAAGTATAAAAGCAGGGACCGCCTGAAGCCTATATTATGGTAAAAAGCATATAATGCCGGGATATGATGTATGCAGATATATTCATGTATATATATGGTGGTAAAGACCACCGATAATTCAATCAATCAATTTCTACCACAAGTCTATGAAACCCATTCTTCCGCTCATATCTTAACAGGTATAAGCCATGTAGGACGTGTAGAGGGAGAATATCGGATTCGCCATCCCACCTGGCATTCCCCCAACCAAGCATCACCTCATTGCTCATGCAAACATATTTCCAACCACATACCCATCCTCCAATATCTCCGCATCTAATACACGTTTCACATTACAGACACCGTATCAGGTTCACATGGCCAACGTCCATTGCAGACAGTATCGGGAATATATCACGCCGTACACAGGCATTTTTACCGATGCATGACTGCCCCAGAGCCTATGCTGTTCCCATAAGCCTGGTTTAGGGTCGGTGGGCTTCCGGTAGTAGTCGAAGGGCTCACAAGCTCCGAGACCGTGTATACTGTCGGCTCTCATGGTTTCGGGCATGGATGGATCTAGAGCAGAGTCTGGCCACGATCGCAGCAATATCCTTTGCCTCAGCAAGGTACTACCATGACCCCGGTTGAGAACTACGACCGCAAAATTAGTTTGTGTCGGAGTATTTTATGTTGAACGGCTGTTGCCAACTTACAGTCTGCAAGTCCCCGCTGCACATCCTGGGCAAGCGCTACCAACTGCCTACCGGACATGGCTTTTAACCTGCGCTGTATCTCCTGGACTTTATCCCCATTGACCAAGTCCAATAGATTGTAGTGACAGAGCGCCATAAAGGCAACGTTAACTTGGTGGGGAAGGTCGAATTCGTCAGCTATAACACCTTATAGGGTGCCGTGACCCGGTTGAGCAATGCGTAGGCATACGGGGCCGTAAGGAGATTTGGTATAGGCGGTGGCAGTAAACATGAGTAATTATTCGGGGGGCGTCCCTGGCCCCCCCCCCCTCCTCCACGTTTTTCAACCCCTCCCTCTCCCTCACTCTGTGCCGCTACTGCTCTATGTTTTTGGACACCTTGGACACTCGCTTCTGGTGGTCGTAGTGCTACCAGGTTCCCCCCCCGCTGCCGGCTTATTTTTGTTCTTGGTCCAGTTGCGGCCGGGTTTGTCTCCGCACCCTGTTTTCCTTGGTTTTTCATCCACTGATGTACTGTTGCTTACAGCATGGCAAGGTCCGTCACCTCGAGTTTGAGGCACCTTGCACGCCGGGCAGAGTTGGCCTATATAATAATCGGTTTTGTTAGAAGAATTGATGCTGAGGTGCGACTTGAAAACATAAACTCACTTGGTTGTTGACTATACCCTTGATCAACTCCTTACCCATCTCCAATTCCATCACTTTGGCAATGGCGGCCATTCGTTGATACACTGTCCGAGACCAGAGGGGGGCAATGCTTCCAAGCTTCGCACGCCAATCGATTCCCCAATACGCTTGTATCTCCAAGTGTCTTCTGTCTATAAAGAGGTCTGTTGCATTATATGCTTCTCGATATTTTACTAATATTGACACGTAGCCCTTGATAGTTTCTCTGGTAATGTCGTCCAGAGAATCAAGCTTCCCTTCTATGATCTCAACGGCTCCGGCAGCAATCGCGAGGATTGGGTGGGTCTAGCAGTAGTATTGAAAGTAAGTAGAAAATAATAGCCCGTCGTAGGCAAGTTTATGTACCTTGTCACAATATTGTGCCACCGAAGTTACGAAGTTGCGATGAAGTCAATAGTGCGGTAGCGCGAGGTGGAGGGGTGGAACGTGCATCGACAGGTGGACAAGGGGCTGTGATTGGTAGAAGCCTACGGGCACTGTGGCGGTGACCACATACTTGGCCGGAGGCTGGCAGTGGAGTAGTCTGGTTGGCACAAGCCCCTCGGAGCAGTGGGGCATCCTCGAGTGGCAAGCCAGCCGGAGTCACAGTCGCTTCTTAACCAGACTAAGTCGCTTCCATGGTACAAGATAGATATTTGTGGCCTTGGCGCGCAATTTCGATCGTTGTGCAGATTGTCTGAGTTGTATGACATGTTGTTGAGATTGCTGGTAACAGGTATACAAGCCAACTGAAGAAGCTCTGAGCTGACCAAGCCGGTAGGGGGAATGCTGGCGTAGTTGGCAGTGCGCAGCTGGATGACCTGGGTGGGAGTGGGCGGCCTCTCAAGAGGTAGTGGGTTCGAATCCCGCTCCCCCAAATAGTGCTGTCAAAGAGGAAATTCGGGGAGATGGGGGGATGAGGCAAAAACAGGGATACATGTACCTAGCATCAAGTAATTTTCCTATTGTGGTTGTAGTATAGCTTGACGTTCTTTGGAACCGCTTTGTACATGAGTATATAGATTAGTGCAGGTGGCCGCTACACCACACCTGCACGCAAAGAGATTAGCGGTGTTGTTGGGTACCGCATGCACAGGGCGCAGTTGGTCCAGCCTCGACAGGCGCAATAGGCGCACACACCCAACCAGACTAGCACACACGGGGGTCGGCCGCTCCCAATGAAGGTTTCGTCAAAGGTTCCAAGGCCGCCGCATAGTCTAAGGCTGATTAAGGCGTAATAGACTGGGGAAAAAAGGAGAAAAAAGGACCAAGCCGGTAGTTTTTGCATCCCGAACGGATTTACTGTCCAGTCTGAACAAGTGCATGACGTCCGTCACAATACCTTTTGATGCATTTAGGGAGCTTATGCAGTTAGAGCAACAAAATATGACTTTTGCTGAACCAGTTCCCAACTTATAGGCCTATCGTCCTCATGTTTCCAAAACTCCTCCAATAGTGCCAGTTCTACCCCTGAGCATTCAACCTCTCGCTTCCTTATTGCGGACTTCTGAGTTTTTCTGCTGCCAGAAGCCTTTATCGAATCTTCGGAGGATGTGTGATACTGTACTTTGGGTTGTTGACTGTTCAAAAGACCTTCATACCTAGTTATATTGTTAGTTATGAATTTTTTTCCATTACAATGTACCGTCTTTATACTACAGCATGCCCACAGTGATTCAGATATTTGTTCCCTAGAAATAATATAAGGAAATAACACAAGGAGATAGCGATCCATCTGTCCGATCTACCACCCTTCACCTGACATAGCCATTAACCTAGCCGCCGCCCTACATAGACCATGGCCTGTGGCACCACGGAGCCGTAGGCCGATCACTCCCAACACCAACACCTCAGACACATATAAGTTTTAGTCTATTAATTATATTAAATTCACTACCAAACAGTTGTATGCCCAAAATAAAATCCGTTTTATATCTACCTCTATAATTTTGCCTTACGAACCTAATATCGACGTCTCTATGCAGCTTTCCTCTACATTTGTCGTTTCCACTCCACTCCCGGAACCTAGTAACCGAACGAGGAACTCGGCAAAACACCAACATGTGACTTATGACCATTATTATTTTATTAAGCGGCCGTTGTGGCACACTACAACCAAGGATGATAAAGGACGGTTGAAAGGAGGGTAATTATGATGTATCAGATAGCTAGGGGGTTGTGGATTTCATGTTACCACATCGAAGATATTTCCATTATCGATTCCTCCCTTCTCTTTTACACCCAACCCTCATCCCACATTACAAAGCCATCCTGTTCTGCTCCCCCTCTCCCTCGTCCCTCCCTCCTCTCTCTCCCTACTACTACCTCGCTCCCCTCCCTATTCTTCTCCACTTGCTTCACATCCCGCCAATCTCATAGTCCCCATCTACTATCAGCTCCGCAAGGTCAGCTGTCCTCCGCTACCTTATTTCATAAATGGTTTCATCATCCTTGGTTGTACATCCCTGCTCCCCAAGGTGAACAAGATTTTCTGGTGGGCGTAGTGGCGAGTTGGGGGAATGCGTGAGAAGATGGAGGGAGGAAAGGAGGGTGTGGTATTATTGTTAGCACTGGTACCAGTAGTGGGGGAAATCGGTAGGAGCGGACCGTAGAGTTCGGCGATGAAAATTGAGATATGTGAGGAACAGGAGGAAGCCGAAGCCGCAGCGGAAGACGAAGAGGGAGGGGAAGAGAGGGAATAGGTGTTGTTCCTGAGGAAGGAATGCAGGTGATCTGGTTGGCGCGGTGGCGTCACTTTTTTCTTCTTCGGATGATGCTGTTGTTGTTGATGGTGATAATGGGGGTTTGACGTTGGCTTCTTCTGATTTGGAATTTTCATCCTCGAAACCAGTATTGGCTGCCTCTGTATTATTTTTTTCCTCATCCTCATCCTCCGAATATTCATCCTTTTCATCCTTCTTCTCATCCTCCGCCTCCTCCTTCCCCTGATATCCCGCTCGTCCTGCTCGTCCTGCTCCTCCCCTTGCCCTCCTCCTCCTCGCCTGTTTGCTCCTCCTCGCCTGTTTGCTCCTCCTCATTGGCGTCTATTGCAAGTTGTTTGCCACGATGGCATGGTTGAAGCGGCGACACATGACGGTTATTCGTAGAGTTCTCCTCAATGAATTCTGCATCCATTTTGTTCCCTGAAGCGCCATCACCATATTGATTCGATCTGCTGCTGTGCAAACCTCCAAACCATCTTCTGTAGATCGACCGCCTTCTCGTCCCCTTCCACTTTCCTGGTGACCCACTTCTTCATCTCCGGCACAAGCTCGTTTGTCAATACGACTTCTGTGCAGCGCTGTATGCTGTCGCTATGGAAGCTTCGGCTAGAAAATCGGTCATCCCGCCAACAGAACATTGTCCTTTGTGTCCTTAACTCCGAGATAGTATCACCAAGGGCAGCCTCTTTGGGATGACTTCCTGGATGTTCAGTAATATTACCAAGTGTACCTGGTCACGGGTATCTAGCAACCACATGTCAGTTCGGGGAAGGAGGGTTCACCGCAGGTTTGGGCAAACCGACTTCGGAAACAACACTCCCGCGCGTTCCTATTTGAATGGCGGTGCGCAGCAGGACCTTGATGGCGGTGTCCACAGTGCCTTTTGTACCACGCTGAGCAACGAGAATATCTATGGAAGTCAATGTCAACCCATGCGATATTTGCCCCAGGGGACAACAGCACACCTATGTTTGTCCCAACGGAAATAAATCTCCTCCTGGATCCCATCAGCATAACCGTTCTAATTTCTTCGTTAATAACAAAGTTGCATGCACAATGAATACCTTGTGAGTAGGGGAGGGTATACATTTAATAATAAATACCCTCTCCCCGCCACCACACCCCTAAAGGTCCGACAACTTGTTCAACGGGTCTGGCGTGAGAAGATGGATTGCCGATGGAAGCTTAATTGGGGACTGTGGAGCAAGGTGGGCATCGTGGAGATTGGGATGATGGAGGAGAATGGAACCCTGACACAGGAGGGGGCGTTCCGAGTCAGAGATGAGGGTTTTTCTCGTTGCTGCTAGTGACCGGGAAAGGCTGTCGCGACCTGGCGATGGCATGTTTTGGTGGCATGATGATTATTGAAGAAGGGGGATGTGGATGCTGTGATGAGGCCTTGGATGTCGTTGACTGAAGCCCAATGCGACCAGTGTATTGGAAGGCTATGAATGTGCGCGTTGTTTTGGTTGTTCTGGTTTGTTGTGATGTTTGCTGTGGTTGTGGGTTACATAAGCAGATTGCGGCTACTATGTTCAATACCAACTATGGTACTCGGTGTTTCAGACGATAGCGAAAAACGCCGAGAATACACTAATCTAATTGTCAAAGGTGGCGAACGACAAAACCTTTTAGCCTCGAACCCTCGTGAAGAGGTTGAGTCGCTTGGTCATGTCATATTGTGATGTTGCTTGTGTTTTTTTTTTTTTTTAGTCTGTACGCTAGTTCAACATCATATTATGCGGTCGCCCCATTGCCTCCCCTTTGACTGTTAAGCGCCCACGGAACAACGAGCAAGAAAAGCTACGTACACCTGTATCCCGCCAACCCAATACCACCATCAGAGACCCAATTACCAATCTGACTCTACCGGTCGCTTCCGCCCTCTCTCAAAATCATATATTGCCACTGGAAGCCAGCGCCCCCAGGCCTTTGCCTGCATCTGGCCTTCCTGTACATGAAATGTGATGATCCTGTTGAGGAAGATGACCACCAAGCTGGTGATCTCCCCTGCTCTGCTCTGGCCCCCTACGAGCCAGCATGCTCCTTTGATCCCCCTCATGCCTGTCTTCATATCCTGTATTGTGTCTGCTATGGTTCTTTGGCAGGGGATTCCGTGCACCACAAAGGCGCTTGTGTCGACATACAGGCAAGCACGTAGCCTTGGTTTGCACCCATGGGGAGGATATAGGGCGGAGATAGGGGACGTGGGAAGATATGTATGATAGGGCGAGGTGGGCCAGAGGAAGGAGAAGGATGCGGAAGTGTTCTACACGGTGGATCTGGTGGAGACTTTTTTCTCCAAGATGGACCTGTACTGATCCGTTCATGCTGACTAATTACATCGGCTGTCGCACCTCCAGCGTGTGTGACAGGGCTGGTAGGGGCGTGGCGGCGGAGGCATACCTTTATTTGGGGACGGGCCGGTAGAGGGTGTGGCGGTAGAAGAGGGGAATATCCTTGGATATTTCTTTGGCTTGGAAGGCTGGACGTTTATGTAGCCCGTTTTCCCGTGGGTGTACCAAACCTTTAAAGGGGAGGGAACGGGGGCGCCGTATAGATCAGGCGTATAGACTCAAAAAAAAAACAAAAAAAAAAGTGCTTCCTCGCCATATAATAGATAGTCTGCTTGCGCTATTGATTTCATATTGTCTGGTTGGCCCAACACCGTATCAAAATGCAGCTCACAATACATACTGTTTGCAGGACAGGGACACAATCGGCGGCCCATCACTATTGCTTCTTTGCAGCCTGAAAGATCTTTGCTAGTGCGAGTACTGCCCGCTCGCGAATCTCCTCTTCCCGTTCCCGCAGTACTCCGTCCACCGTCATCTTGTCGACAATTTGATTTTTCCCCAATTCTGGGGTTGCCTCGTTCTTTAACCACCCGCTAGCCACACAAGGCTGGATGGGTGGGGTATGTCTGCGTTCCTCCAGAAGCCTGTACATGGAATATAGGCACCCTAGGGCTGAGTCCGGGTCCACAAGCACCCCGGGCGGAAGTGGACGTCCAAAGTTAAACTGGGACCGAGACTTGTTAGCTGCGGGCATAGGGCACATGGGGGGACCGTGAGGAACCATACCCTGTGATTGGCAGCACCGAGGATCTCCATGCACTGCTCGAGTTCTTTAGTGCCGGCGCTTTGAGGGAAGTAGGAATTGCTGGTCTTTGTGCTGGTCTTTTCGCTGGTCTTTGTGTTCATATCGGGGTCTTTACTGTTGTGCTCAGGTTGTGTAATACAGGTAGGGAGCGATAACGTATTTGACGGGGATCCGGCAAACTAGCGGGATCCGGCAAACTACCGGGATTCGGCGCACTTTCCGGGATGCATGTATTTAATTGTTAAAAAATCGAATTATCGTGCAAATAGGCTAAAATTAAAACCAGAGTTATAGTGTATACATAGAAGTCATCTGCAAGTGCCGCCCTTGGGTGAACATTGATATATGAGGTGATGAAAAATGGAGGGTAGGAATTGGAGTATGTTTGGACTTACTATTGATGTGACTGGGTTGTGTCCTCAAAACACTTGTAGGGCTCAATATATGTTATACCTGATGTGAAGTACATATGGAGTCACTATTAGCACCAGATGCCTACCATGGGAAGAGAAGTAGTAAACTACATGGCGGATTATGTTAAAAAAGAGATATTCTGAGGGATCTTGGGATTAAGGAGCCTTTGTATTGGGTATGCATATAGACATATAGTCTGGTAAAACTTACTACATATAAGGAAACTAGTAATATGCATGGAGGGATCATGGGGGCACTTGTACAAGGTAACATACATGAGGGTAACCAATCCATTTCTCCCGATATCCAGTAGGTCAGCTGACTCAATCCGAGACATAGTGCTACCGTGTTGTTAGGACGGCACCCTGAGCATGTAAAGAGGCGTCTTACAAAGCCTTGGTACCATTGACAAGCTACAACATGCGTTGAGTCAAAATAGCCCCCAAAATATGTAAAAATTGCTACATATTTTGAAATAACTCAAGCTAGAAGGTAGATAAAATACCTAGGCTGTTAATCAAGGTACTTTAGAATGCATAAAGGCGTTTGCAATAAACTCATAGCCATTTCCTTCATATTAGACAAGTTTACTCTATGTGATATCAGTACAAGCATACCAATTATCCTCCACTCCACCGTGCCCCAAAAGGCCCACTATACCCTCATAACGTATAAAACTTACTTACCAATGGTATGCATATGTATCTCAACCTAAGTCCGCATATAAACCTGATGTAAAGATTACTTGATCCCGATGTCCATCAGGATATGTACGTTTAAACACAATACGCTATGTAGTGTACTACTTCTTTTAACACAGAAAGCCGTTGGTCTTCATTCTGAGTCCACATGTATGATTCATCAGATATAACGTATATTGAGCCCCACAAGTCTTTTGAGGCCATAATTCAATCAGGTCAATTTTTAGTCCATACATACTCTAATTCCTACCCTCCATTTTTCACCACCTCATATATCAATGTTTTCACCACCTCATATATCAATGTTCACCCGAGGGCGGCACTTGCAGATGACTTCTATGTATACACTCTAACTCTGGTTTTAATTTGAGCCTATTTGCACGATAATTGGATTTTTTAACAATTAAATACATGCATCCTTAAAAGTGTGCCGGATCCCGGTAGTGCGCTGGATCCCCGTCAAATACGTTGGTGGTTGCAGACCAGTCGGCTGCCTTTGTGCGCTTATATTTGGTAGGTTGGGGTCTATCTGCTGGTCATTCCATCTGACGTCTGGTGGTCTGTTTATTATTGATTGGCGGTCACCGGAGCCATTCCCTGCATTTCCTTCTCATCCGCTGACAAGTCCTCATAAGGGGAGAACCTGCTAACATCCAACATGTCCTTATCGCCGTCCTTGGCCCTTTTTTTCCTTTCTTCTTCTGCTTCCTCTATTGCTTCCTCTCGACCAATGCCTCCTTCTGTAGTTCGGTTGCGGCATCCACTACGTCCGGAGATACCTGTACACGAAGTTCTACCACCTCTGCATCCTGACCTAATTGCACTGCTGGGGCTGAGGCCTCCTTCATCTGTTTCAGCTTTCACCTCAGAGAGAAAATGACCTCGTCCTGCTCCTTCTTCTCATTATCCAACTTTCTCAACTTCTCCCACTTCCTCTTTGTCTCAGACTGGATATTTTTAATTCTAGAGACCTCCCTGATCCTTAATTCAAGCCTCCCCAAATGGAATTTGACGACTCCAATCAGTGTTTCAACTGGTCCTCCTCTTGAACACCCTTTAGACCTTGCAAGATAGTCCACTAGTTTCTCAACCCTGTCCTCTCCCACGGTGTTCCTCCTGTCCTCCATTAACCCTTCGTTAGTGTTTCTTAAGTCATTGTTCCTTTTCTTCTTCTTTCCAGCCTTTCCCTCAATTCCTCCACCTTATCCTCTAGTTCGTTGACTCTATCAGTATTATGCTGAACCACCCTTAGTTGTTCAGAGATACTATTTTTACCTCTATCCTCCTCTTTTCCATCAAACTTCCCTGGAATCTAATCCACTAGACATATCTCGTCTCCTGGTGCTCGAGTAGAGAAGAAATTCTCCTATCTCCCTCTACTACTCTGGGGATGTATAATAATCCTGTCTCCTCCAAAGCTCACACCAAGCCACCTGCTTCAGCTCCGCCTTATCCTTTAAGTCCTGGAAACCTGGTGGGTTCCCTTTGCAACCTGTGGACCTACCAAACCTGCCTTAGAAAATTCATCTTCTGCCTGGCAATCCCCATTACATTCCAAGGGTCCTCGCTATCACTTTCTTCAGTGCTACCACCACTACATTCCTTGTCTTCATCCTCTTCCTCTATCGCCGCCACTAACCCTTGTCTCTTAAATAGTCCTAGTAGAACCCTTTCCTGGACTCGGCATAGTGGTTGTTGCCTTATGTTATTGCTCTGACAATTGGTGTTGCATAGTCTGGTTGGCCCAAGGTCTCGAAGGTGTTGCAACGTGCCGCTTTTGTACCCTTTCGTTTTAGAATAGAGGTGAAGCAGCGTCGAAAATCCTTGACAGAAGTCGCCTAGTCAAGCTAAACAGCAATTGGAATTTGACCCTCCGGGAGATTTGGTAGTTCTCAGGTATTTCTGGCAAGAATCAGATACTGTTGCTCAGCTACTCTTTCTGCATCGAATGCTGTAAATTCAGACATCGGAAGCCCACTGGTTGTCGACATCGACCACGTGGGCTCGTTCTGCATGGTGTTGTCGGTGCGTATGCAATCTGATTGTGATATTGCTTAGTTTAGCTAGTAGTGATTCACTCGGAGGCTTTGGATATTATAAGTCTGGTTGGATATTATGTCAATTGGGGATGCTAGTAAAATTGTCTATTAATCATCAATCGAAGCTCAGGTCGCTAATATGGGATGAAATCTCATCCAATGACCTGTTCTCGTTCCCGCCACCTTGGCATCTGCAATTTAATTGGCACAACATGAGTCTTGGCACGAGATTACCAATGACCGACGGTCGACTAGTATAGATTTACGAGACAGTTACGCTCGATACGCTCGCACGGGTCCCGGGGGCTTCAGGAATAGCTAGTAGAAAGTTAAGGTTTATTTGATTAACAGTTCTGGATAGACAATATTAGTAGTAGTAGATGAGAGAGCTGGTACTTGGAATATTGCAAGATTAGCAACATCAGTAACTCGTGACATTGCAACATAAGGATGGCCATGTGAAAATGCAGTAGTGTGTAAATCCAACCCCACAATACCCAATGTTTGACCTTGAGATTTATTGATAGTCATAGCAAAGGAAAGTCTAATAGGAAATTGTTTTCGAGTTAAAATAAATGGTAGTTCACCCTCCATAGAGACTAAAGGAATGCGAGGAATAAGTTTTCGCTGACTAGGAAAGTTTCCTCCAAGAATTTGAACCTCAATACAACGCTGTCCTAAGCGACTGACAATCATGCGGGTACCATTGCAAAGTCCTTCTGAAGGATATAAGTTTCGTAACAACATAACTGGACATCTAACTTTTAAAACTAAGTGTGAAGGAGGTAAACCACCAATATCCAAGCTTTATAAATATTCAGCAGGGAAGTGTACAATATCTGGGTCTCCTTAATTAGTATCAGAACTATCTACCAAATGAAAAACAGATGACATACCAGGAAGGCTCTCTAATATTAGAGCATTGAATTGATTGACAGTATCATTATGAAATGCAAGAATACATCGATTGCTAAAAATATTAAAATCTGTAGATGCAGTTTGAAGTAGAGTAGAAGGATATACAAAGTCAATTAAATCTGAACATTGGGTATATATTTGAAGATAAGAAGGTAAAATAAAGTGGTTATGCATAGTCGGATCATATGACATAGTAGACAGCCAAGTAGTAAAGGCGTGATTATTAATTTCAGCCTGAACTCGCATATTATGAGTTAACGTAAGTAACTTAAAATGCTGCCAAAGAGGTGAACTTTGTAATGATGCACGCACTGTAGCTGCATGATTTTCATGACGAACAACTAGTGCTATTTGTGGAAAATCGCCTCCAAGAATTATAGGTATATTACCAAATAAATCTTCTTCGATAGAGGTAGTGCAGATATCATTTAGTGTTCGATTTACTGCCTCAAAGCAGTACTGGTGTTGCATTGGTACTTCATTCCATATAATCAGTGCAGTTTGACGAATTAAATTCCTGACTTGACTATTTTTGCTAATTCGGCAAACTGATTGTTCATGAATATTCAACAGAATAGCAAAACTTGAGTGAGTAGTACATCCACCTGGAAGTAGAAGTGCAGCTATTACAGATGAGGCTACACATTATACAATTTTGCCTTGTGCTCGATAATAGTGACAAAGACATTTATAGAGAAATGTTTTTCCTGTACCAGCAGGACCTTGAATAAAAAACTGAGCCATCGATGAAGCTGTATTGATCTGGTGAATAATTGTATCGTATACTGTGTTGTTTTTGGAATTGAGTTGAGTAGACTGCCGAATACTGTTTTCTTATTCGGTTTGAATATTATATATTAATGCTATAGTAATTAATGCATTTTCATGAGCTATTTCCGTCCAAGTCCCTAGAACTGAAGGAAGATGAAAATCCTGTAGAGTTTTTCCAGCATCTTGTAGAATAAGTGATAAAAGATGTAGACCATAATCAAAATGTGGATCTAGTAAGTCAGGAGGTATGATAGCTGGTCGATGTTGTAATTGATAAGAGATATCAGCACAAATATGTTGTTGAAACTTTATCCATAGAGAGGTAGGATTAAGAATACCACCATGCATAATTGCTGTAGCAAATAATGTATATAATGCAATCCTGTAAGTATAGAGAACAGTTTCCTCAAAATATTGAATCCACTCGCGATCATCTTCTAATAAACCCAGTGCTAAACATGCTTGCTGATAGGTAGAATATTCGATTCCATGAATGGTACGAAAGTTAACATAAGAGGTAGAACCACGACAAACGGTTAGAAGAAGTCGTAAGTAAAACCTTTCATCCTGGAAAGGGTTGCAATGATACATACATCCAATAGCCATTCCGCGTTTTCGTTTTTGCCATCGTTCATGTTTATCATGAAACACATAGTGTGTTGGAAAATCTTGATAGAGATATTGAAGTCTGTCCGCTTGTGCTGTATTATATGCAAACCATGCCATTAATTTGGAATGGGCTTGGTCTAGTTGAATCTGAAGTTCTGCTCGAGTTAATCCTTCTGCAAAGAATACTGGTTGTTCGCCGTATAAATGAACAGGTAAATGGTACACAGGTGGGAATTCTTCATGTACGCGATATTCCAAAAGCGTCCACACAGCCTCACATGGTCCAATATATCGTCCTTGTAGGTGTTGTTGTACCTCGTCTGCATTTGTAGTTTCCTGTAGTAGAAGTGTAGCACAGTCTGATCCTTTATAAATATATTTGTGAATATATTTTATAGCTTGAATTGAAGCATGGACTTCCACATTAATATGTGCTTGATATCATCAAATAAGGTATGGATTATAAGGAACAACCCAGCGATTGTCGTAGGTAAATCCACATTGTCTCACATAGGTATCTCCATTATTTCGTCTTCGATACATTGGATAGCCATCCTCTTCTACCAAAGTATTCTCTTGATATGCTTTTGGAAAGTGTTTGCTATATTTACCAAGAGACTTCGGTATAGCATGTAGGCAAGGTGCTCGAGGATATCCTGTACCACATGGACCATGAACCATTGACGTTCCAATAATATGTCGTAGCTCGCCATTAGGATCTTGTTCTTGTAAGGGAAGTTCAGCACAAACAATCTCATCGATCCGCTCTGGTGTGAGAAATCTATCCTTAATATGTAAAATCAACAATAAATTCATATGTGGTAGACCTCGTTTCTGATATTCAATTGTCCATATCATTCCTAAAAACCTTCCAAATATCTGATCCTTTCGTAGCTGACACAACAAATCCCACTGCGTGAGATAAAAAATGCGAGTAATTAAATCTGGCCGATCCATTGCTGATTGATAAGGGAGGAGCTCGTCTTGAATCTCTTTCTATTTGGGATTGGAAGTGAAGGTAATGAATAGAGTAGGGCGACCGAAATGGCGTACAATTGCCATTGAATCTTGAAATAACTATTGCATGAACCGATCTCCCCCAAGGAAGCTACTTGGTAGTACTATTCTTCTACCAAGTGCTGCCACATCAACTTCATCTCGAATAATAGTATCTGCAAGCCCATTATATAGATCTGATCATAGTCGGGATTGATTCAATTTAATCGACTCTAGCTTAGTTTGATCGACAGTAGCAAATGCATCTACTAAGTATTTTTGGAATAATCGACCACCTTGAAATAGTGTTGCAGGTTCAAATAGTCGGAGATGGAGGCGAAATTGATAATATTGCCGTTGTGATAATCGTTTTAGTGTACTATCAGGATTTGTGCTATGTTGGAGACGAAGAGACCAATTCCAACCATGATCCCCAAAAGGAAAGAAAAGTACATAGTGTAATGGAGTATATATAGCATGACTTAAACTAATAATTTGAAATTGATTCTCATTAGGTACATTTTTTTGTGCAAGTACTATATCTCGATAGCTAGCCATACTATACTCATCGAGAATAATAACAGCCACCTCATTGAATGTTGGTATATTATACCTGTGAGAAAAGATTAATAACTGCCACCTCATTGAACGTTGGTATATTATACCTGCGAGAATCTTTTCCCTGATCCAAAACTAATTCCATTCGGGGGTTGAGAAGTTAATGTACTTCATGAGTCAGAAGTCTCTGTATGGCTTGTTAAAGTCGATCATGTGCAGTTCGATATAGATGGAGATATGGGTTGTGTTCATGTAACAGCTCTAATAACTGTTGTAATAATATAATATCAAGAACAGAGGGGAGAACAAAACCACCAGGACGTTGTTGTATTTGTATAATTGCATCTTCCGGATCATAAAGAAAGATTTGAGCAAATTGTGGGAGAACATTTGTGGCATGATCAAGTGGACCTCCATGATGATATAGCGCACCATGAATTTGAAAACATTGTAAACCACCCTGAGTGCGGGCATCAGGTTTATATTGTAAAGAAACAAATGCTAAACTTGAGTTATATTTTCTAACATGAGTACGAAAGTGTCTGGCTAAAGTACTATTATTATAGAATAAGGAATGTAGAAATGGTGGAAGAGCTCGCATATAAGGAATAGAAACATCTCCTTTACTACAGCAAGAACTAAATAAAGGACGTTCTCTTGTACTTCCAACTGTTGAAATCTTTTTATCAAACCAATGTAAACCTATACAATTTGTACAAACAATAGACATAGTACCATGATATGATTGTATTTTGGCTTTTGTTGAACTTTTAAAGGCTAGTGGAATATCTGGTTGAGCTCGCTGTCGTTAGGCCTGTCGTTTAGCCTAGAATAATTAGCTGTTTATAATTATATTAAATTATTCTTTCTTACCAAGCAGGCAATACAGGATGTACATTGCTGCTCAACATTATTGCATAGGAATGTGGCAAAGTAGGTGGTATTCTTCTCCCGTTGGCATAATTGACATAATGCTGTATCAATACTGTCCTAAGGATTGTGGAGACCGGTAAGAGAGATTGTGAGGGAGTATGAAGGGCAGATGTAGATGGGAGAATGGAGAATGGGAGTATAGAGGATGGAGATTAGAGTATGGATCATGTAGATAGCATATAGTATGGAGTATGTAGAACATATAGCTTATTGTGTAAAGTATGGAGAACGTAGATTGGAGTGTGGAGGGTATATAGAGTATATAGATGGGAGTGTGGAGGATGTAAATAGGAGTAAATAAGAGTGTGGAGAATATAGATTGGAGTGTAAAAGGGGTAGATTGGAGTGTGGAGGCCATGGATGGAACCGTGAAAGAGAAGGGAGGAAGTGTAGAATAGAACGGAGGAAGAGGACATAGTGGAGGAAGGGGACATAGCGGAGGAAGGGGATATAGCGGAGGAAGGGGATATAATAGCGGAAGGGATATAGCGGAGGAAAGGGATATGGCGGAGGAAGGAGATATAGTGGAGGAAGGAGATATAGCGAAGGGAGGAGATATAGCTGAGGAAGAGGATATGGGACTGGAAAGCAAAGGACCTTGAGATAGTTAATGCTAACTAATTAGCCAATAATTAAGAATAACAAATTAAGAAGTACAGAAGAGCGTAAAAAGAGTATGAGGATAACTAATAAAAAGAAAAGAAAACTGTATAAAGAGCAGAGTATTATCAACATACATACATATGATTACTTTCTACAAATCCTTTTATTAGGTGTATCCTTTCCCTGTTCCTCCTCCTGTTCTTGTTCTGGATTCTTTCTCCATGCATAACTGTTTCCAACTGCCACTCCTCCATTCCTTTTCCTACGAGTAACTTGATCTCTACGTATCCAATCCATGTTACTTTTGTGCGTAAATAAATTAACACGGTTTCTAATACCACTTGTAATCTTGGTATTACCATGACAAATTAATGAACCCATAAATAATAGTGCATCACCTGGTCAGAGCTCGATTATGCACTTAGCTTGCCAAAGGACCAAGTCGCCACCCTGATAATCTCCATATGGTACCACTGCATTTGGAGCAGACTTACAATCCTTCAAATCCTGATGATGCTGTAATGTTCTTTAAGGAGTCATAGCTTGATTAATTGCGGCACCGGCCCATGGGTAGCATAGAAGTTGAAGTGATTGAGGAAGGACAATGTTAGTGAGTTTATTGTAAGCCTCCGAAAATATTAACTTTAGTGGGTCTCCTAAGTATTTCCATAACAATTGATTGCGTTCAATCCAAGTTTAAGAAATTGGTAGTTGATCACGATACTCTTTGGAGTAAAATATATCCAGACTACTATCTGCCCAAGTTGCATAGTGGCGGATAGGGAAAACTCCTCGTGGATCAGCTTTGCGAGCATGATGTATATTGGACGATGGTAGTAAGCTATTACTTTCAACCAGACTTTGAACCAAGAGTAGAGGGATAGGAAAGCGATATGCTAATAAGCAACCATCTTTATCTCGAATCTCTAAGTGGTGTTGAGTAGATGGGAAACGTTGAAATGTTGATAATAGTTGATTCTAAGTAACTGGTAAAGAGTATTGACCTGACTATTTAGTAAAAGTATACCTTAGAATGTTAGAAACATACCTTGTGAATTCTTTAAGGACATCTTCAATGTATGAATACTTGTAAGACCCTTAAATAATACTCCCTGATTTCTTTCTTTTTCCCAAGATTCCAGCAGCCTTTTAACATGAGCACGTAAACCTTTGGCTCTACGTGGACTATCATCATTGAATACACCAGTAGCAACTAAATAATTTAATTGCTTGACAAACTCTTCTGGGTATTGCTGTTTAGATAATCCAATAATGCTTTGTGGTTTGGACTTTGCTTTCGTCTTCTCCTTCGTCTTCTCCTTCGTCTTGTTCGTCTTCGTCTTCTTTGGTGTCTTAAGTATTGTAGCAGGCAAGTCAGCAGGATAGGTAGCCGAATGAGGATCGAAATCAGGGTTGGAATCAGGGTTGGAATCAGGGTTGGAATCAGGGTTGGAATCAGGGTTGGAATCAGGGTTGGAATCAGGGTTGGAATCAGGGTTGGAATCAGGGTTGGAATCAGGGTTGG
>Ga0307511_10001028_pt1 | contig 29627 bp, 37 predicted proteins | sample 13_EM_MG_FD_200266 | JGI IMG/M metagenome (GOLD analysis project Ga0307511, IMG submission 200266) | Populus trichocarpa ectomycorrhiza microbial communities from riparian zone in the Pacific Northwest, United States - 13_EM | ecosystem: Host-associated > Plants > Roots > Unclassified | place... | reverse complement strand
GACGGGAAATAATGCGTAACAAGACAAACGATCGGTGACCCGAACAATGATGGGTGACAAGAGGGATGATCCGTAACAAGAATGAGAATCCGTGACAAGAACGATAATCCGTGACAAGAACGAGAATCCGTGATAAGAACGAGAATCCGTGACAAGAACGAGAATCCGTGACAAGCACGAGAATCCGTGACAAGCACCAGAATCCGTGACAAGAACGAGAATCCGTGACAGGGACAATAATTCGTGACAAGAGCAGTGATCAGCGACAAGAATAGGGATCCGTGACAACAGCCGTATTCCGTGACAACGATGGCATTGCAGGATAAGGACAATACTCCGGCACAAGAGGCATGATCTGGTACAGGATGCACATGACCAGGAAGAGGAGCAATGCGTGGGGAGGTGGAGGGTGCATGAGCGAGGGTAAATGCTATAAGGTCGAGCGGGATCAGGGAGCAGTGGAATAAGGACGGAGAACGCGAGTATGCCGGAATGAGAACAATAGGGAATGGGTAGATATGTGATGAAGAAACAAATACCAATTCGGAAGCGGTGGGGCTAGGCATAAACAAAAGGACAAAGGAAGTTAGCGTGAGGGCTTGGCGAGGGATCTGTAGATCACCGATTAATCGCCGATTCGGCGCGAGTCGAGTTGGTGCGAAAGCTTACCGAGGCGAGGCGATACCCGAGCGAGTTGTTAGGTGGGGAAACTCGGACCAACTCGACCCGTGGCACACACTAAACATGGCCGTACCTTTCATGTAGGCTGATAGCCAATTCCTTCCCTTTCGCTGAGTTTATCCTTGCCTTGCCATCATATGCCTCTGTCTTGATCCATAATCCATTTTCTTGCCTCTCAATCTTGTACAGAACCTTCCCCCCGCTTGTTATTGTTGATTCTGATCCTCGAGTCTTTTGATCGTAGTTTTGTGGCATCCGGAGTCCGCCGATGATGTTGCTATATGTGGGTTTATACAAGCATTTCTCCAGCCTCATGTTGACTCCGTTGTGCTTGATAAGTAGTGTTCCCATAGTATCACATATAGACGTCGAGTGATCATGCCCTGTAATCTTCATGCTGAGGTTGTTTTGTACGTCGGTAAGGAGGTCGAGGTTGTTAGTGGTATGATGGGTCGAGGCGGTGTCGAATTCGAAGTATCCTTCTCGTGCTGCTGTGGTTTTCCCTATTCTGATCATTTTGATGGTGGGTTCCTCAGTGTCCGAGTTTTCGTCTTCGTCTGCTTTGGCTTTCTTTTCCTTCTTCTTTTCCCTTTTCTTAGTGAAACATTCAGACTCGGTATGGTTCAGTCCTTTCCATCCTTTTCCTATACAATAGTCACAACGTTTTCCATTGTCAGGCTTTGCTTCCTTTTCTTTTAACACCACTGGGTTTTCCTTAGTTCCATCGTCAGTAGTTTTTCTTCGCCCTTTCTGTCTTCCTGGAACATAAGTCTTAAGGTGCGTAGTGATGTCTCCATATGTCAATCCAGATTTTAGTTGGATATTTTCGACTAGGGAGTTGTAGTATACAGGTAAGGTAGCTAGTAGGAATATTCCCTTAGCTTGGTCGTTTTTGCTGAGGTCTACCAGGATCTTCCCGAATTCTTTCAGGTCATCTGGTATTCCTCCTCCGAGAGTTGATCGCATAAAACTCCATTTCTTATCGAAGTCACTAATATGTTCTTCTATTGTTTGGGTTCTGCCATCATATGATGTTTTTATGACGTTTATCAGGAGTGCTCCCAGGGTAGAGATTGTCTTTCCTTCGTATTTGGCTTGCAACTCCAAGTATGCCTCATTAGCCGTCCTAGCTAGCCCTATAACGTCTACAGCCTCGCTCTCACAATTTTGCTTCATGGTTAAAATAACAAAATTATTATCTCTTCTCCACTGCTTGACTTTTGCATCTGCCGACTTCCCTTTTGCTTCGGAGTCTGGGTCTTTTATCTTGCCTGTCACTATTTCCCATATCGTTTCCTCTTCATGTTCGTAACTACTTAAAGTTTGTTCAATGGATAAAATCCACTGTGCGTAGTTATTTTGGCCCACTAATTTGGGCTCGATCTTTGGTATTGATCGTTCTTTGGACATTTTGGGAGGCGGAGGTGGTTGGGTGATTGTATGTGGGCTTGGGGGTCGGTCAGGGCTTCTTGGTCGGGTTGGTGTATGTGGAGGAGATGGCGATGGTTCTCGTCTGGGAACTAACTGTTCGAAGATTTGTTGTACGGTTAGGTTGCTGTCTGGGCTCTCTGGGCTTGGGCTTCTTGGTGCAGGTCCGGCTTCTGGACTAGGGCTTCATGGAAATTCTCCAGGTGCTGGCCTGCTCATTTATTGTAGCAGCGCTGGCCAGAAAATTTCTAAGTCGAAGGGTTCTTGTTCGCTTATCTTATCGTCAAGTAGCGATGGGGGTGATGGTGGAGATTCGATATCTATTTCTAAGCCTGCTAGTTGAAGCTCTAGGTTGGCTTTGCAGAGTTGTTAGATTTCTAGCTGTTCGCTTGTTGCTAGTGTCCTTGGGGGGTCCGAATCGGTCACAGGTGAGTCGGTAGTGTATATCGCCGTTCCTGTTCTTTCGGTCTTTCTCTTGTCTTCTTTGTTCTTTTTCCTCTGGAGTGTCGTTATACTCGTTACCCCACGATGTTGCTGGTCCGACAGGGAACTGGCTCTTATTTTGTTGGTTGATCTTTCTGGACCAGGATCGGTGTGTAGGCATGGATGTGTATGTAGCAACGGTAGAGTGGCTTCGTGCGTCTTAGCAATTCAGAAGACAAATGTTACTGGGTCTATGCCACAGATATCTCAACTGGTTCTTCTTAGGTGCGTTTCAGCAGAGCGCCGGGCTCATAACCTGTAAAAGATTATGAGGTTATTAAGCGGAGGAATCTTGGTAGAGAGAGAGAAGTAGAGATATATTCGTGAAGACTATGTAAAGATCGCTATAGTATAGATGCTATGGTTCTACTGCCTTGTCCGTCCTTTTTCCTCGCTGGATTTCGTTCCTTATATCCCTTGATCCTAAATTCAAACTTGCCTCTTTGGTCATCCCAGTTACTACCCGCATAATTCAAAGTTGCCCTTTTCTGCCCATGATCGACCTTCCGTTCGGCCCTGCATTCATCCGAGAGTATTTCCTACAAGTGGCAATTGACCACGTGGTCAAACAACTCAAGTTCCAAATAGGAAAGCTGGTCCCCCTCCACCATAAATTCTAGGATCGGGGTTGTGCAGGGCTGAGGTGGAGGAAATGACATACGTGACATTGCCAAACCTTCCCCCAGTGGGGCGCCTTTGACCCCTTGCGTCACCTGTAGGTGTTCTAGTCCGTCCCGATCCTCCCGCTAAAGTTGCTACCAATGTGGTGGAAGATGGCCGAAAAGATGCCTAGCTGCTTACTTATTCTGGATGTTCGGTCGGAACTCCTCTGCTGGGAGCCGAATACACGTGATTGTTTGTATGCAACTGTCCCCTTACATTGAGGATATGCAAATGCAATCTGGCCCCAAGCATGACCTGATTGAGGATTCAGATGACTTTGTAATTTCAGAAACTGCTCAAGGGTCTTTTCAGTAATTTCTTCAGTTGTTCCCTTTTATCATATCATTAGTGGTCGGATTTTTTATTATTTTTACCAAGTTTTTACTGTTTGGCAATATCTTTGGAATTGACGATTTAGTTCTAGTACCGTAGGGGCAGTTCAATCATCCTTTGTCTTAGAGTTAAAAAGCGCCCGATTACCTGATGGACAGCTGTGAGGAAGAAGCCCAGTTGAAGATACGAGCTGCAATAACAGCTGCAGAAGCATGGAAAATCCTGGGGGGACAATTATGAAAGGCAGCGTCGAACACATTCTCACACCTATTCTATAGCGTCACCGGCATCAAATCAATCTGATACATATCTGGTATTGGAACTTCAGGGTAACTGCTGCCCTACCTGGCAGCCAAACATATACCCAGGTTAGGCATGAAAGAACCAGAATAGCTAGGTCTAGGTGATGCAAGCTTCTCTACATGAGGTAACTCGGCCATCTGTTTCTTCCCTGGTACACCTGAAATCCCATGCTCTTCTTCTACACACTCAAAATCCTATGCTCTTCTCCAACGTAATATCATTTCCCCAAATCACCTGCAACCTCAGTTGTTATTTTGACACAAAGGGTCCGAATTTATACGCCCTCCCATATTTTGCGCTTGTTCTTGCTGCCACTGTATTTTGTGCAATTTGTAAGAGATCTCTATTATTATTCTAGCGACTATACGGATATTCTAACGCTATATATAATGGCTCACTCTATTACCCCTATGTTGCCTCCTACTCGCCCGCTAGGCTATCCCTTGCAAAATTGCTATTTTGAAATTGGTTCCCTATTGAGTGAGCCCTGGGAGAGGTATTAGGTAATCGCCACCTCATGTGCTGAATGCAGAACTCTGTGAAGGGCAATAAGTCTACCTAGTCATTCTGGCCCTAATACCTGATTGATACGTGACGGTAAGCCAATGGCTTGTCCAGTTCCACGCCTAACAGCCGCATAACTTCTGCCCAAAACGATCTGATACCGCCTTGGCAATAATAAATCCTGACAAGCTAGCCACTTTATGATATAGTATACAGACTATGTCATCCAAAGCCGCGGGTTCTTTGCGCACGCCCAATTGCAGGTGCTAATGCATGTAGAAACTTAGTTTGGTTGGGTATCTGCTTCAACCGACGGCAATTACGAACGCTATGATGTTGCAACTGCAACCGTCTTTTCCACCGCGGCCGCCTTTGGAGAATAGAAGTCAATCCTCCCATCCGGACCAATAACCCCGGACCTATCATAATACGTCCTTCCCCTAATGTATTTATCCATCTTCCAATATCCCTCTCTCAGAGACTTAGCAACATCCAACCTTTCAGCCTTTATCTTAGAGTTACTCAGAACCTCCAGTGCGTTTCGAGTTTCCCCAGCTGATGGCCCAGGAAGCTCATTTACCCACGCCCTAGTCAAATCCTCGTACCTTTTGACAGACTCGGTACGCTCTGCTTGGAGTTTTGCTAGTGACTCCTTATCTTCTAGTGTAGCGTCCTCACCAGCAACTGGCTCTTGAAACATATATTCCCAGTCCTCCGGCCCTCCGAGCTCCTTGATGATATGCTCTTTGGGGATGAATTGCTCCAGATCTTCATTAGTTTTGGTGAAATGAATTTTTGAGGCTACAACAGGATCGAGCCATCCTCTGATTATGCTCCAGATTCCTACATCAAAACGTTAGGACTATCACCTGGCCTGTGGAGAATTCTGATCTGTTTCCCACCTTGGAAGATCCATGGTGCCTTATGAACGAGGCAGACACCTAGGCTCTCTGGATAGTGTGCTTCGAAGCACTTGATTAGGAATTTGACTGGGGCATAATCCTATTACCCATGTGTTAGTTAAACATTCCATTACACCCATCCCGCCCTAATATCTCAAGAAGGGTATCTAACCATATTAGCCATAGAAAATCCAGTCATATCAAACACCACAGCCTATGAAAATCAGCTTAAATCGACAGGAATGAAGTATGGGCTACGAGACTAGGCATGGGGCCCTTACAGCAGTATCCACCTGACTACTAAGCATCAGTCTCGCGGTCTCCATGATGTATACTGTATATCGTTCCAAACTCTCCTCGCTCTGTTCACCGGCCTTGTGGAGCTTGACTCTGACATGGCAGATTGGCCGACCCGCTTTATCCCATCCATGCAGAAAGCTCTTGCCCATCCGTAGCTGGGTCATGAAGTCATTATCGCCTGTAGCTACTGGCCCACTTTCACCCTTATAGACCACTTCATGGACCTAAAAGATGCATAAATATCCGAACCCACGATCAATCGTCATGACAGAGCATCCCTCCTGCATACCTTCATCTCATTGGCTCTCCACTGCATCGTAGCCACCATCATGACCAGCGCTTTTTCAACATCCCATTTCCTAGCTCGGAGAAACCGCAAAAGTAGTGCATCGGGGTTGTCACTTTTTACCATACTCCAAAATGCCTCTCTCAATTCCGCTGGTGTCTGGGTTGCTAGGGCGGCCTTGAAATCTTTTGCTTGCCCATGCTTGTCATCCCCCTCGTCGATTTTCGCAACTACCGTAGCTGGGTTTGAAGCCAAAGCTGCAGTGGCCGGGGCCGGGGTGGGTTGCTGTTCTTTCTCCTTCTTCGACCTGTAGAGTAGCGAGCCTATCTTGCTTTTCCTACTCTCCTCTTTCTTCTTCTTCGGGTCCTCGGATATCGTAGTAGCAGAAAGGTCTTCAGCGACTTGCTGCACTGTCTTATCGTCCCTCCCAGTCCCCCCAGTCACGGCTTCCTCGTTAGCATTTGCTACTCCAAACACTTTCAGTACAACAACCCAGAATTCCTTTAATTTGGCCTCCTCCTCCCCCGTAAGAGTCTCTGGTCGGCCAGGGGCTATTGGTATCGTAGGATTTGTAGATGCGGACATTTCTCGGGGCTTGATCCTCTCTAACTGCGGCTGAACAGCCCACGATGAGGGCCAAATACTGAATGTATGTGAAAATTGCGTCCCAAGCCCAGCGTCCTCAAGACTTTGAGTATTGTAGGCAAAATACGCAAGAGCAGTAGGCCCGAGATAAACAGCGAATGACCTAATGGTATGCGGGCGCGGCTTCGGTGGATTGTTGAAAACTCGAGCTTTGGCGGCGGAAGGATATCTGGATCTTGCAGCTCTCGCAGCTTGTCGGAAGAAGTGCAACGAGAAGGTCCTAAACATTCAAATTCTTACTCCGTAGTCTCTACGGCCTCGGAGGTATGCGTTTCCGGGTAAGCTGTCAAGGCTTACGGTGCTGAAGTGAGGAGCTGAAACTGACACTTTATCCTTGCCATCGTGGGGGCTCAGCCACAGGGAACAATAAAACATCGGAATTCGCTAGAGATTGTACTGAGCTAATTTTTCCCGCTACAGCGCCCTATTTTTCAAGGTTAACCGAATGATGCGATCAAAGACGACACCTCATCTGGTTTGTGAGTTTAACCTTAAGCTTGCCGACTGCATGGCTACCTTTATCTAACGACTGCAGGACGAATGATCTTAAGGAACAGAACGACCCCACTCGTTCGGATAGGATTCCCCTGCACACTTAACGATATCGCCGTCCCGAACATCATAATACAAGCATCCAAGCACTCTGTTTGTCCAGCATCCCACAGATAATGGAAGCCATGCCCAGGTAGCGAAGAAAATGAGGGCCATCCACGTGGATACGCTTGCAATTTCGTTAAGGTCCACTAATCACTGTAGAAGTTTCACCCCACAACCGGAGAACAAGCAAGCAAAAGAAGGCAATCGGGCTGTATACTATCGCAGGAGGCTCTAAGGAAGCGAGGGCTGCAGATGCCTGTCTTGGAATGGGCTGGAAACGTGCTTTACGGGATTTGGGAGGGTCAGGGCTTATCCGCGTCCAACAGACACTCTTGCTTCTGTTAACGGCCACACGTCGACGAGTTGTCAACTCACTCGGGGCAAACCCCAAGCCTTTCCCCTTGCCGAGCGTCCATGACCTGTGTGTCGACCTATGGGGCGAGACATGCCGCCGAGTTGACCAGTCACACCTTTTCTTCCAGTCACATTAGTTCTCTTGCCTTCTTGGGCAAGCCACTTTCGACCGTGTGACGGCTTGAGTCCTATTGTGGATCAAGGGCTCAGGGGGAGCCGCTCGGCTGTGGGCCTCCTCTGTCAGGGGACTTAAGGAAAACCCAACCTGGCCAATTTCTGGAATCCCATGAGAAAAGGGCCAATTCCCATGTCAGCACGATGGGGAAAGTTTGGATGCACAACCCCCGGTGCGATGCACAACAGGGTGTCAGGACTTGCAGAATCCGGTTTTGAAGAGGGTGTGATCCCTCGAGTCAAGGGCCACAGGCGGTAATGTTTATGTTCCTGGTATTATTGGGTCCCTTTTTGTCCTCGGAGTGAGTTAACGGCTGCTAGTGAATGGGCACGTCAACGGGCACACCCTTTGACCGATGGCCAACCTTCGTATAGCACCAATGGAAGCCAAAAAACAAACAGTCGCGAATTGATGTTGATGAGGTCACTTCTCTTCTCACACCCATTGCCTCAGGACAAAATGAATAAAAACGTGCCCCACATGGATTGGGTTCTGGACCATACTCATGTGTTGTCAGTAAATCTATAACTGTCAAGTAGTCGTAAATCTACCGAGAGAGAGTAGATCCCATGAAGAAGCTTGATGTGACCTCACATTACCCGGAGTTCTTGGCATAGTTGAAGTGGGGTTCCGAAGAATAAACATTGAGCTGTAAACCATCACCACATAAACCGAATTCCCCATTCTATACAACTTATTACTTTGCCAACGCATAAATAATCTCCAAGTAATGGCAGCCTGCATTTTCTGCAAGGTTATCAAAGGGGAGATCCCGGCTTTGAAGGTTCTATTCCACAACCCCAGTACCCCACAATCTTCAAGCTGCCAGTTTCATCTGAGCCCTCATTCGAGCCAGACTACCTGTAGCTAACGTAATTTTTTTCTTTCTCAGCTTTTTGAGAGTGAGAAGGTCCTCGCCTTCCTCGACATTCAACCCCTCAGCCGAGGCCATGCTGTACGTACTCTCGTAACCTCTTTAGGTGTTTCATACCCTTACAGAGCTATGGAGCAGCTCGTGATCCCCAAATTCCACGGAGAAAAGCTCCACGATATCCCCGATGATCAGCTTGCCGAGCTTCTCCCAGTTGCAAAGAATATTGCCATAGCGTGTGGAGCTGTGGACTACAACATCCTCCAGAACAATGGAAGGATTGCCCACCAAGTTGTTCCTCATGTGAGTATACCCATGGTTACATCGATAAATTTTTTTGGAAGGCTCACAGCGGGCTTTGCTTCTAGGCTCATGTTCACATGGTAAAACCCAACATGTAGAAAGCAAAGTTGTGCATTATGCTGCTAACTATAGAACTTATAGATCCCCAAGCCAAACGAGCAGGAGGGATTAGGTGTCTCCTGGCCAGCTCAGCAGACCGATATGGATAAGCTAAGGGCACTTCATGTTGAAATTAAGGCAAAGATGTGAATACCATTCATGATATAGCCACTACTCTGAGAATAAAGAAAATATAACTTTTACCAACAACTGGTTGCAGTCTCTGGTAATTTCGTGCCATTGGCTATTGGCGGTTGCCACGGCCACGGTCTGGTTCTGAACTTCTGGTTAGCTTTGATCTACCCACAAGATCATTGGGGAGCAAAAAAGGACTCCGACTCATCTAATTGTTCGCTTTCTGCTCTCCGTCTCAAGCTCGGAGAAGTTCCGAGGCAAAGTAAGGACTTCTTTCCGGCCCCGAGTCTATATATACTTGACAAAGGGTATCTTGCAGAAACCTGATTTCGTGTGAAGACAAGCTCAATCAACAATATCTCCTTTTTAGTTATGTGTAGTCATCGACAACATGCATATGTACTCAATGATCCTATACAGGTCAGTGGGGAAATGCTCATTGTTCCACCAATCATATCTGCATATAATAACGCGCATGCAGGATCATGAGCATCAGTAAATTCCATACATGGCAACATCGGTATTTCGTTGAGCAACAATCTGAATGGGCTTGTCTACCCTACAGATAATCTAGGTAATCGGGTTGGATCAGATTACCAACGTTAGTTGCTTAGGCAACAAGTATTCACAAAATAAAATAACCTAGGTATGAGGCTAGCCATTACTGCTGATGTGTGATGCGCAAGTGGATCGTGCAGACTGTTCGACCGAACTGTTGATATCGATGGACTCAGTTCCGGAGCCGGCTGCTCAGTGGAAAGCTGGCTCAAGTTCTCTATCTAGGCTTCTACCTACTGAATTAAGGTGTAATCTGCTTGCACTGGGCCTCTTCAAAATTACCCGCGAGCCTGCAAACTTCCAAACCTTTGTACCATTGTCAGCGGCTGGTGTTCGGGAATATCATCCGAATCCACTCCAATCTAACATGCATTACGTTTCGACTTAGTCTGGTTGGTTTCGGCTTCACCTTTCTTAACCTTAGCTCTCCCGAGAGTCAGGGCTGTCGGTAGAATTCCAAAACTCCTACGATCCCAACCCCACTGTAAACGTCAACCGATCGCGGTAATCATATTCCCTGTTGTATCCTATGAGAATGCTTGTGCACTGCCGTTGTAATCAAAGTAAGCAGCATTTGTGATTACCATCACACTTTTCCAGACGACGTTCCAAATTTCCCAAAGGGAAGCTGGTCGGTGAAAGTCATTGGTTTTCGGAGGTCGGCAATGCCGCTTGGCATAGCACGAGCGAGAATCCCTGTGAGTCACTGTCAGTTTCCCCGGTTTTTATATGCATTGTGATTCGGGCAATAAAGTTATCTCGGATTGATATCTCAGGCAACTTATACTGGGAGGTCATATATCATACATCTCATGGCCAGCCCAGCAGCTCCCGTGTGCCTCTATTAGGGCAACCATTAAGTACTTATGGAACAAAGCACAGTGGTCGGCGGTAAGGGGCAAAGAGCAAGCGAATAGTACAGTACGAATAATCAAGTCACTCCGTATACTGAATTGCCTCCTACCACCGATCGACACTCTAGCCGCTAGTTTGAACCGGTCCCTCCTATTCCCAACAGCAGCCAAACTAAGCTGTGTTCTTGTGACACCTACTAGACCTCCTGAGCGGCACAAGCCAACGCTGCTCTTTCCTGTAACAGTGAGGGAAATATATTAATTCGCTATGCATGTATTAAAGACCTAGTTACACAAGATATGACTAGATTAAGTTCTCTGGAAATGTTTGGGCAAGTGGTATTTTCTCCTGTACAAATAATTATGGGACTTACATCCATCCACACACGAACCCAAACATTGCTTAACTGTGAGCAGTCGTAAAGAAACATCTTACTCTCGGCATCATTTCTCGCGATTGTGCTAGTCGCCAAGAAATCAAAGATCGGCATTGCGTCATCTTGCAGTCGTGTGACTGCCAAGTTACTGCCAAGCACGCTGAGAGACGACGTTATTGTGACGTAATTGATACACATAGGTGGTAAATGTATCGAAAGCTTTCGAAAGGATTCCGCCTTGGGAATGCCCGATCGAGAAAAAATTTGTGTTGGGAGCCGTTTCGTACTGTGTTTTACCAAGGCAGATTGGGACATGTAAGTGTATCTATATGTAGCAGCGTATGTACGTGTAGGATGCAAACGGTCTTGGCCCTGGCTCAAGGTATGGTAGGGCTGGACATTAACACCAAATGTACGAACAAAAATAGGAGCACGAAATGTGCTCAAGAATCGGGACTGAAGTGTTAAGGTTGTGTCTAGCAGAGCGTTTTCGCTAGAATGACCTAAGGTGCGTCCCGATTGCTTGCTTTGACGTCTAACTGTCCGGAATATTCCTGCTCAGAACTTGCAGCAAAAACAATAACCATCAAAAGTGATTGACATCTCCTATCACGGACACAGAAGTAATAATTATCACAATGCCGCCGATCAAACCATGCCGGCATAAGAGGGCATAAGCATTTCGTCGCAAAAGTCAGCCAATACATATTTCGATTAGAGCGGGCTGCGTCATCTAATGCGCTTGACAGGCGACAATTCAATGAGCTGATTTACCATAACCATTACTCCAATGGGAGGGGCCACCTGCAGATCGAATTCTTGGCAATACCACAATCGCAATTGCAGGGGCTACCGTCGGCAATAACGAAAGAGCCTCGATCTTTGTATTTTCTAAGGCTAACTATCCAAGAGGCTGATTACCGGTAGTGGTGCCGTGGGTCCTACTCTGAGCTACTAGTCTGGTTGGCACAAGCCGCTCTCATAGACCAACGTGCCAACCAGACTACTGAGCTACCTATGTCTCGCCTGTCCTTGAGGCGAAGGCCACAGGTGGGTGTGGGTGGTTGGTCGGAACCAGACTAGTTGGTCGGGACTTTCCCATACGCAAAAGCAAGGGGTAATGCTACCAAATATCGGTATTCAAATCATCGACTATTGGCAAAGTTATTCAGTAAGAGAGATATGTTTGTTTTGATCCAAGTTCTGTAGCACAAGGGCACTTATCGTTGAGGCTGTTTCAGCCCTTCCAGGCGCAAGGCGACTTAACCTTTTTCTTCCGAACGGTGCTGATCAAAAAAACGTTTTGTTTGTGCCGTATCACAAACAAACTAATGCCAATTGAAAAGAGGGGGAGGCAGCCAGACTCTGAGCACAGAGGCAAAACTGCATCAGCAGCCATATCAGAAAATGATGGCCTGAGGGTGCGCAGACCGCATGAAGCCGGAGCATGGGCTAGTATTCTTGCCGTCCTCATGGCGGGAGTCCATTGCGTCGAATCGTGCTGGGTGCCGGGCACATATATAGATCGATCCGGGGCGTGAATGGTTGGGCACCACAGAGCTAGCAGAGGTGGGGACACACCCATTATCACAGGGTTGTAGCTTCAACCGCCCACAGGCGGTGCTAGACCACCAAAAAAATATCGGCCGGGGGCCTGCAGCCTCAAAGTGCTGGTGGGGTGAGGAAGATACCGTAGGTACAGTAGGCTGTTGCCCAGCTCGACGTTCAATGTCTCGAGGCGGGTAGGAACCGACCCGCCTCCCCTGCGCGTCCCAAAATACAATCCCATGCTACTTACTCTACTTATTAGTTTACGTCTCATCCGTTAGAGAGAAATATCGGGGACACACGCCGCCCCCTGCACACCATCAACTGCGCTGCAGCTTGAATTTCGCTCTAACCAATTGCAACTGCATCTCTGACGCTCCAGGTCCACGGTCACCAGAACGTTCGCTCGATGATGATCATTCCTTGCTTTGTGGCACAGGAAAGACGTAAGAGTTTGTTCGGAAGATAAAAAGAAAACTCCCATCTCAATACCCATGCCAATCTGCCCTCCTCGACAAGTCCATATCTTGCAAAAGTTCCATCCATAACTTGTTCCCGTCGCACTTTCGTTGAAGATCAACTTCTGCTAGTTATTTCACAACCCATCTGTCACTCTCATCTGCTTTTAAGAACCCTGATTTTGAACGACCAAACCTGCAAGTTCCTTCAGCGCCCTGCTGCAGCAAAGCATACAACAAACCGATACAGTCCGAATCTTGCTACCCCACTGAGAATGTTCCGCAACAGGTAGCTTTACCCAACCCAGTGCTACTTGCTATTCCAATTCCAATCTCTACAGCAGCTTGTTACACATGGTCGTTTGGTCTCTTGGGTCCCCGAAAACCTGTTTACATTAGTATGCAGGGCACATGGAGGTAGTTTCGGGTCACGATTAAGCAGTGAATACAACAACTAACAGCATTGTGAATATACAGACAATCGTCCCAACGGCCATCAGAAGAACTATTCGAAAAGTTCAAGAAATCATTTCCAGATGTCAGATCAACTACAGGCACCTCGGAGGTGTCCAACACTGCAACGGCAGGCAACCTCCAGGAGGCACATTTGAATCAACAAAGGTCCGATTCTACCTCTGCAATGTACTGGAATTTGGACAGCAGTCTGACGATGCATGGAAGCACTAGTGGAACTACCAGGTATCATGAAGATCTCGACCCGACACCCAGGGCTCCTGGAGAGCCGTTCAGATTTACACCTTCCCTGCTGGATCCCAATTCATCAGCGTTTGCTGCATTCGCAAACCAACCCCCTGGCTATTACACCCCGACACCTGGAGCTCCAAATGCAGTTTTTAGCAACCATGTGAATGAGCTGCCTACCCCAAACATGGGTATTAGCATTGGGACCCCTCTCTCAATGTCAAATTGCATGACCATGGCTCCAGTAACGACCTCAGACTTGACATTTGCCCCGCAAACCATTCAACCCCACCAATTTCATACTTATTTGGGATTTGCGCAACCCTTGCAACCCTTGCAACCACAGTACGTAGAGCCTGCATTCGGTCGACAAGAATCAGGTACTGGAAGCCCCATGGACTTGGGTGGTGAGCTGGAGATGCATCCAATGTTGCCAATGTACGGAAGCAAGTACGAGCACGAACATGCACCATTGTCTGTAGAAAAGTGCGTTCACCCGCAATCCGAACTTCTTAGGTCTAGTACTAAATCTCGTTTAACTAGGTTCCGATATCATGTGACTCTCAATGCACCAACAGCAATGATTAAGCACCCAGATGAGATTCCTGTGACCTACTTAAATAAGGGTCAAGCATACACTATTTCTATTGCCGACACAGCTCCACATTCACCAGGGAGCAATGCTCGGTATCGAACTTACATCCGAATTTCGTTCCATGATGAAGGCCAACGAGCAAAGCCAGCTCAATGCTGGCAGCTATGGAAGGAGGGTAGGGGTACCAATGAGGCCCACCAACGTGGTGGCAGATTACAGGCGGTCGAGTTTGTGGAGAACTCTGCCAATAGTGAAGACGAGAAGAAAAAGGTGAAGGTGGAACTTGAGAGTGCCTCTTTCGATGGATTCGCGGTTACCTGGTCGGCGTCTACTTCAGGGCAGACAGACACTCTAATATCTGTTCGTTTTAATTTCCTTTCTACGGATTTTAGTCACTCGAAGGGTGTAAAGGGGATTCCTGTACGACTTTGCGCAAAGACAGAACTGTTGACTCCCGGGTCTCCACGATCTTCCTCAGAAACCCCAGAGGTTTGTTTTTGCAAAGTCAAGCTATTCAGAGATCACGGAGCAGAGCGCAAGCTTGCGAACGATGTACTCCACGTCAAGAAGACAATTGAGAAGCTTCGCCAACAACTCCAACAAACTGAGGGTTCTGGGATGAAGCTATTCGGGAAGAAAAAGCATAATAATGATGATTTGCTCAAAGGCGCAAAACCTGGGAAAGCTCTTAAACACAAGCGTACCTGGTCAATGTCCTCAGCAGGCTCTATCGCCGGAGGCAAGACCGCCGAAGAAGAAGCCAATGAAAAGCTGCAAACCATGCAAGATATGTTTACTAGCACCAGGCCTGTGAGTGTACTGTACCTCAGAGGCACTGACCTCGATGACCCGGATCTTCACCCTGTCCAGTTGTCTGGGGAAACGCAAGACTTAACAGAAGAGATTTGGGCCAGGAGGCGATCAAGCGTTGCAACCACAGCATCCTCCTTTATCTCTCCAAGCCCGAGCTCTACCTCACTAAGTCAACAAGGAGACCACTATTCACCTGAGAAGCGAGAATGGGTTGAGAGGGGCTACCACCCGCTACAGCCTGGCCTTGGATCATCTACCAATCTCGAGATTCCTGTGAAGGTCAAGCAGGTTCAGAATGATACTAGCATGTTATCCGGCTGGATTGAGGCAATAGGAATTGACCCCACCTACCAACCTTCAGAACACAAGCCGACCCCAGCTTGTAAGTGTTGTACTGCTTCGTATTGGATTCCCAATTACTAATAAAAGTCTAAGGCATGTGTGTCTATATTCTTCCCACACTCCCAGGCTCTCCAACCACCAACTCTACAATCTATAGAGCTGTTTATCTCACACAGAGGACCCAGGCATGCTTTACCGCCGCAGTTGCCGCAAAGTGTGGAATTGACCCTATCAGCGTTCTCCAAACTACTATGGTAAATGCTCAAGGGCTGGTCGTTCTCGTCGACGATGATGTCATTCAACAAATGAAGGAAGGTCAAGACATGAAGGTTGAGGTCATTGAAATGGAGGATGCCTCACCACCAGAATGGAACACCAACGGCGATGTTAAGCATATCGAGCCCCGTGGTTACGAATTGAAACTCAATTACTAATCAGCCAATCAAATCACAAAAAAACGCGGCTTTGGGTTGCCCACTTCCTTCCCACATCTGGATGTTTGGGCTCGGGCATTTATTCCCTTTATCCTATTGTTTCATCAGTTTACATTGGGTCACATGATGTCCGTTTGCGTGTTTTCACAGTCGATTCATTTGGAGTTGGTACAGTGGTCTCTTGGTTACGTTTTCATTTCAGCTACCATATCAAGAATCTCTTTCTCTTTGTCTTTGGGAGCAAAAAATAACATTGGTACACGACGGCCGGCAGTTTCTTGAGTGTTAGCTTGTTGCAGCTATTCCTGGTGATACATACCTATTTGCTTTTGGTTGCTGTAGCTAATACTGATATAACTTGATATAATGTCTTTTTTCGTGTCTCTCGCTGAATCTACTTTTACTCTGCTTTATGCAGACAAATATTTCTGTTTCCTTCGTTGAGTACACTGAACTATGGTAATGCTTTTAATGTTCTCGAGATGTTTCCTACGTATATTCATGTCCTGACATTTCAATCTCTGGTTACGGGCGAAAAGGAATACATCAAAAGTTGCTTCAAGTCGCACTGAAATTTTGAGCGGTGGTCACATTGGTGCACGTGATGTAGGTACATAGTTGAACTCCCTGGGTCAGCAAGGGTTTCATGATGGGTCTTCCTTGCATTCAATGAAATGACTCCCGAGATAGCCTAGGTGGCCATCCGAGACCAAGAGCGAATGCATCGAGCCGGGCAGCAGGGGTGTGTTGGCGTCCAATTGCTACGTGCACCTTAGTCTGGTTGGCGTGCACCTCGAATTGGGAGCAAGGAGCTGCTTGGCGGGAATATTTGCATCACTTTAATTGGTCCTCCAGGCTTCCGTGCATTAAGTAATCTACCCTGTGTCACACCGATGCATGCGCCGCTAGCCACCTGTGCAGCCTTAGGGGCCGTGAAGGGAAAAGTTGCGAATCTAACCAACAATCCCGTCTCGAACAACTCCGATTACCTTGTTTCTCACCAGACTTTTCGTTATACTTAGGAAGCCCTGCGAGAGCCTCAGCCTTCTTCTCCTCCTTTCGTTTCGATTCTTCTGCTTTCTGCCCTTTGCACCCTCAAACGAAGCAGCTATCGAGTCTCCGATCAAGTGTCATTCTTTTGTTGCTAGCTCTCATTCATATCAGCTATCTGCACCTCTGTCATTCTTATCCTGGAGTTGTGCTACTCCTGGTTTTCCCCAACAACGCCTATACAAAACTGATAGCTGTCATCTTTGAATTGTGGACAAACAAAGTGCAGACAGAGCCTTCAATATCGAATCGGGGTTGTTGTAGTCGGGACTGCTTTGTCGTCGGCCGATCTTGTGGAGAAGCGATCAATGGCCAGTTCTGAGCCGGCATGGAGTGAACAGGAGGCAGTTCAGAAAGTGCTTCGCCGAGCCGAGGTCTCTAGGGTAAGCAGCACCACATCTCTCATTCTCATTCAATCATTCCTTCCACCATGCATTATCATTCATTTATAAATTACTCTAACAAAGCTACGCAGATTGCTCGAGTTCTGCAACACCGACTGGCATTGGCAACCTACAAGACAAAGCATGGACTGGAAAAGCTGGATCTTGACACCATTGAGCCAAGAGTGGAAGAGGATCTGAAGCGAAAACGCTCTGCAAATAGAAACTCTGAGCCTCCTGGACATTTCGGGGAGGTGGATTTGGAATGGCTCAGGGAGAATGGAGGACGTAGCACTTCTTCGTTTTCAGAATATGGCCAAACTTCCAGGGATGTTTCCCCGAGGAAACGTCCCAGGCCCAGCACCTCAGATCTACAGCTACCTCATCCACCACCACCACCACCACCCCGGCGGCCGGTAACGTCTTGGAGGGAGAGTCCACGCCGAATGAACTCTTCACCAGCCGCATACGGACCAGGGCCACATGACGATCATCGGGGTTATTTCTATCGGGACCCTCTGCTCCGAGATCAATATATAAAATACAACATGGAGTTTAATTCCAGCCCACCACAAACACCCCCTCCACAGTTTGCTGAACCAGTTGTCGAGAGGCAAACTGGAGAGGATGGCGAGATTGTCATCTTCCTATCGGCATCCCCATCACCTATGGATACGATGCCAAAAACCATGCCCTTTACGCCCTCCACTCCTCCCTCAAGGCATGCAACCTTGCCTTCATCCGTCCTTCCACAAACCCCCCAGGGAGTGTTCAACTTTGCCGATTTCGTGAACATAACCCCTTCACCAGCTCAGGCAGCCTTCCCACCCAACACAGTGAGAACACCACTCACTCATGCTGCACGGAAGAGGTTGAACTTCGACAACATGGGCCCCCCTGGATCACCCGGGATGAATGTTGCTCATGGTGGACGAGTGACTGCAATCAGCGTCCTCGAAATTGGTGGAGAATTGGTGAAGTAGATTGCACCATAACTCGAATCTACAGCCCAAAAGATGACGAAAGATAATGTAAAATATGATGACCATTTCCTTTGTTTACTTCATACGTTCTTTGGTATTATTGTCCCCCCCTGAGTTGTTTGCTTAATCGAATCGGTGATGTGACGTTTAGCGACAGTTTCTTTTGATTCATATGTCTATTTTTGAATACTTCATTATATGGGATTAATGGACTGTTTCTTTCCAGATTTCTATTTGCATCACGAAAATATATCCTTCCTATTCCTATTCCTGTTCCTATTTATTGTTTATTGCCATGTTTACGCACTTATTCTTACCCTACTTTTTGCTTTTGCTTAGCATACATATGATATGGTAATGGAAGGATTAACGAAACGTCAATGATAATCTTACTCCTAACAAGGAGCCACCCGTCCAAATTACCCATACTTGCCCGGGTTTTTTTTGAGAGTGAATTTCATTCCAGGCTGCAGCTACGTTCGTTTGCTCCTATCGAATTTGGGAGCTTGAGGCGAAGAACTAAGCATACATGTCTCAGATACATCTCTTGCATCCATCGGGTCGGGGCCAGCATAGTTCCGAATAGGCAAACCATTGCACCTTCTCCTTGCTTCAAGTAGTGAAATATCTCAGTCGCAAGTTTGGAACATCCTCACATCGGTAGTCCAGAAGTATTCTTAGATCCCACGATGTTAATTGCTGCGAGTACTCAACCTGCAGGAACATTCAACGGTGGAATCGGCAAGTATAGGTTAGGTTGGGGGAAATAAGCAGGCTTCTTGTTTCGGTGCTGTTGGGTCTCTGTCCCGCATGTTATAATTGAGAAGTGAAGCTGACGGAATCGATTGCATGGGAGCACAGGCTAAGTGCAACCTAGCTTGGGTAAGGGTGATATGTTGCCCCAGAAATCGTCGTTAGCGTAAATTAAAGAATGGTAAACAATTAAAAACACATTTTTTTCGTTCATCCCCAGGAACTTCACAGGCGTCTAGTAAGGTCTACATGTCAACTGTCAACAAATGGGAGGTTTGTCCCTCAAAATAAAGCCTACAGCCACAGAATATCATCTCTGTTTCCGACGTATCCTAGCCGGGGCTTTGGTCTCTTGGCCCTACGATGGCGGGGTCCGGAGCTGGTGACGAGATTAGCTAGCCGAAATGTGGAGTAAATAACGGGCAATGTTTTGCAGCCCACTGTGCGCACGGCCAGGCTGAACCAGTGTTCCGGGCATCTGCCCCGCGGCCGCGGCCGCAGTCTTGCCGTATACCATCGATGCCGTGTTGGAATCGATACTAGTAGCCGGAGAGTTACACGCCCCGTATGGGACGGAATGAGGTGAATCTGGTCTCTGTGGAGAAGCCTGAGTTACTTAACGGGGTGACCGGAATATGCCGAAGCTTCCTGCTTCTTCTCCTTTCGCTCCTGCGCTTTCGTGAGATAGGAACTATATATATTTGCGAAGTGGTGCCACCAATATCAACCCTACCTTCTGAAACTGAGTAGTCTCAAGGGATATTATCCCGCTTTTCGTGTTTCATAAACGAGTATTCACTGGTACCAAGACTTAGGACTCTGAATCTCGCCTGATCGCCCCGTTATGAACTACCCTCCATGCTGTGGAAGGCGCAACAGATATATCTTCTGCCCCACCCCCTCCTCGTGATCGAGCACCTTGAAGCCTAGGCCCCGCCTCTGACATGTCCTATATTTATTACATAGGGCAAGTCCTGCTTTATACATGCCCCTCAATAGCGAAGAGTGGCTCACAAATTTGCGGGAGAAAGATGACCCATCTTGTGAGCTTCGCCAGCCACGAAGCACAGGCGCATAGATGACCGAGCTTCGGCCTTTGAGAAGTATAGTTAGCGCACACCAATGTAGGATCAGAAAGTAGGTTATTGCCATGGAAGGCCTGCTGTGAGGTTTGTCTACGTCCAGAAATCCTACACGAAAGTCATGTGATAAGTGTATGTTGTGAATGTAAAACCCCATAAACTTGCTTATACGTACCACTGATTTTGGTATGTAGTATTAATCCAAGGGGAATCGGATGCAGAGGTGCAGCTTATGAAAACTCAACTCCTACTCTTCCTCCCTCAGCCCTATATTCACATCTATAGGAGGATGTAGGACATTCGCACGGGTACCCAAGAATAACTTCTTAGCATAGCTTGACCCACAGCCCTGCAGATATGTATATTCCTCATGCCGGTACTTTTGGTGTTTCTCCAATCTTGGACAGTCATTTTTTATACTTCCTTCTCATTGCGACTCAATTTTGGTAGTTTGTTAGTGGCGAGCCATGACAAAATTCGGCTAAGTTGTAGATTTTGGCAAGGACTTCCTCATCTCAGACCTGTCATTACATCCCATTCTATTGTTCTCTTCTGTCCTACCCAATCCTGATTCACAGTAGCCTCAAGGTGCGTGAGTACGGATCTTTTCCCTTTCCTATTTGAGAATACTGGGCTTGGTAGAATATGCGCGTATATATTAGCATATATGCATTTTTATTTCGCATATGCAAGACAATAATGCATCGCCCAGGCCTCCTCCTGCTCAATTCTCTAAATATCACATGAACTCCCGCTGAATTCGCCAGCTATGCTTTCCACTCAATTAGCTAGCCACCCTAGTCTGGTTTAGCCACCCCTGATGCTCAATTCTCCAGCTCTCCCTCCTGCTCAATTTCCCAGTTATCCCTCCCTTTCCATTCCTCCGGGTCATTTCACAGATACATGTTGACTCATACTCAGGTGCGATTTGCGGTCTCGTGGAGAGACCTTGGATAGCTGAAGTATTGGATTGGACGATAGTTGGAGACTTGTGTAGGAGGCAATGGGCGAGGAGAGCCTGGTCAATGCAATAATACTTTGCATAAGCCAAGCCAGGATGCATATTTTACTTGTATATGCGTGTATATGCTGCCAAGCCCCATATTCCGAAATAGGAATGGGAAAAAAATTTATTTCTGCGCCTCCGTACGACCCTCTTTATATATAAAAACCAGTGTGGTATAAGGAAAACGTCCTGCTCATCGCTTTCATTGGGTCCGGACTCTCAATAAGGCCTGGGCTGTAGGGTATCTCCTACTATTGGGATATCGCCTGAATGTTGCAGCTTGCTGAATCCATTCCAACGGGTCAGGTAACTGAGTGAACGTCGCGTCCAATGCCTCTGACAGAGACGTCAGTACTACATGACCCAGAGCCTCAACCGCTGACACAGCTGGGTAGCAGGAACAGAGATTGCTGACGTTCTTCATAATCAGCATTGAATGCCAACCCCCAGCAAGGGAATTAATTCCCACGTTGCCAAGCCCTAACTGGCATAGGCGAACTGCCAAGGCCCCGCGAATGCCATTTCCGGTTTTTGTGTGACACGTAATAAGATATTCCAAAATCAGCCAAAGAATGCGTAGAGGGTCATGAGAACAAGAGGCATGTATCTGCACAGGTCAGACTCCATGTAGGTCAGAATGTATTCTGTACACCCGCTAAATCATCCATATTGTAGGTAGTCGTGCGAGCTGGGAGTGCCATCCCATAGCCTAGGATTATCATCTGCATGTTCGATCTAAGAATATCGCAAGTGAGGTGTTGCTGTCACCCTGCGACCTATCTGTTAGTTTGTCCTGTGTTGAAACCTCTCTAATGTCTGGGAGTTGGGATGTAAATTGCCTAGGTATCGCAATCTGGCGACGTTAGGTGATCATTCCTTCTCGGCTTTCATCCTTATCGATGCCCTGGCCCCCAACCTCCCCGGGACCCGATAGCAGCATCCGCAATGTCGACCAGACCGGGACTTGAAGCCTGATAAATATGTTGCAATTGAAATGTGCCTGGATCTACTTCATAGTGAGTACCCTTGATCATGAGCATCCCATAGCTGACAGAGACCCGGTGTGGCTGTGGTCGTTCGTTTAGTATTCCAGTTAACCCCTTTCGTTTCGAATCTCAATCTGAACCCTTGCCATGAATCAATCACCCCTGCGTCCGCTGAACTCTGCAGTGCTGGACATCCACTGAAATCCACTGAAATCCGATGAGGAACGCTCCTGAATTTGGCCACTTCTAGCACTCCAGAGTACCTATCCCCATACCGTCGCTGTAGGCACTTGTTGGTTTTGCTCCCTATGATCTAGGAGTGCACCTCTGCGAAGTCGATATCCTGCTTTTGCAATTGCGGTCACGGCCTGCACGGTCTGGTGCTGGTCTCTGCAAGCTCTCCCTTTCCTTGTACGTGTACGTGTGCGTGTGGATGGATACTCTGTAGTTTAATTCTCGCGAAATACCCCCGACAATTGAAGAAACCGCCGCTGTGAGCTGTGCTTCTTTTACATACCTATCGCTCCGGCCTTTGTGCTTGTCTTTTTTTGCCCTCGTCCAGGCTGTCGTACCGTCGTCCATTGAAGATTCTAGGGGTTTTCATTCGGCCTCGAGATCAGTGCCTGAGAGATCACCCCCGTCCAGCGCCTCGCCCCCCAGTCACCCATCCCCACCACATCCATAACGACCACACCACCACGCACCACTCGGCACCACCCCCCCCAAGACAACCTTCTTGCTTTCGTAAGCCCCTCCGCTTCGTCCCCAAGCTCGTTGCTTTTGTTTCGAAGTTGGTGCTCTTACCAGTCCAGATTTGTTCTGTTCCTTCTCTCCCCCAACACCCCTCAGCGAAAGAAAAATCACAGTCTCTTCCCGACCACCCAACGCTCTCTCAACGGGTCCGGTATATCTAAAAAACGCCTTACTGATCGTTTGGACTGCGAGCAGCTTCACGATTATTTCACGTTCGTTATAGTTACTTCGTCGCCTTCGCGAACTTAGTCCCTCTTTTGTTTTTGTCTACGCCGGCCCCTTTCGACAACATTTCGGCTCGCCTCACAAGCGCAACGGGTTTAGGAAGCGACGAGAAAATTACGACGTAAATAATTCAGCGCAGCCACGACCGTTGACTATTCTCCCGGTGAAGCCTGGGTTCTTGAACCGCGTCCCTTCGCTGCCAATTTCAATAGATTAACACTAGTTGTTTTGCACAGAAAGCCATCTGCAAGGTTATTAGCTATTTCTTTTTGTCCGGTCCCCTTGGGACTCATCTGATCACTGGGCTTTTGATTATGTATTAACAAGTCCTTTGCAGCAAATCAACCCTCCCTTATATTTTTCTCGACAATGAAGTCCTCAGCGCCATTAATTCTCGCGGCTGCTACCATTGCCTTTCTTTCTACTACAGTCAATGCTGCTGATCAAGCCCCTCCGGATTACAAAATAACCCTGCAAGATACCTATATTGGTTGCTTCAAGTCTGCGGGAGGTTTGAAAGCCGAGTCGGACAAAGCGGTGTGGCAGTCTTCAGGACTATGTCGAGAAACGTGCACAGGATTGAAGAAGAAATATTCTGGTCTTACGAAAAAGTTCTTCTGTTACTGCGGAGATACATTGCCTTCGGAGTCTGATCAAGTGAGCAATGATGATTGCAATCTCAATTGTGCAGGATATCCTGAAGATCCATGTGTGTATACTTGACGTGATATCAAACGGGGCTACATACTGACAGCATGCTCACAGGCGGTTCAAATTCTGGGGATTTCACTATTTTCTTGACCGACCCAACTGACGCTGACGTCGAGGACCGCCTATACGACCCAAACAAACCCCTCCCTAGTGCGAGTAGCACCTCATCATCATCCTCAAGTGCAACAACTAGTACTGTTACCAGACAGGGTAAGTGATACTTCACATGTCACTATACTTGCTCATTGCTGATTCTTATCTCGTACGACTAGAAACCACCACCGTTTCACAAACTCCTACCGGAACCTCAGAATCCTCACTAAAGAAATCGGAACCTAGTGGGATAAACAAAGCAGGTGCAGCGGCTGGTGCGGTAGTTGGTGTTTTGGTTGCTATTGCTATTGGCGTAGGGGCTTTCCTCTTCATCCGAAAGCAGAGGAGGAAGAAGCTAGAGGAAGAGTACAGGCGATCATTGGCCGTTCGAGAATTCCACAAAAAACCGGATACTGACTTGCGACTGGATCCGGTGATGCTCCAACGAAGAATGAGCGATGGTAGCATTGCTGATAACCAAGACTACTCGAGAAGGATACTAAAGGTTTGTGTTGAATGAAACTGCAGCTATTACTCCCTAGCATAGTTAACTAATACCCACATTTTCAGGTTACCAATCCAGACGGCATGTGATGAGGCCATCCACTAGTCTCTCTGGGAAACAGCCAATGCACCAGATAGCGTCTTGTCACTCACAGGCATTATTATAACTGGTTAGAGGCTCAAATGGGTGGTTATGGTTGTTTTTGCTGGTTCTCTTGGGTTACACTTTCATAGCTGTATGGTTCGGGTCTTTTTTAATTGCTCCCTACCTTTCGGATTGGTCTGGAGCATCTTGCAATACGAGGGGTTTTTCTATTCTAGGCTGGGCGTTGCTGTTGCGAGGGGCGAAGTGAAGTCACATATCGGCTTGGTGGAGGAGATGTCGCTAGGTGGGGGTTCGGTGGGGCCGTATGCTCATCATGATAAGGGATGAACGTTTTTGATCTGAGGAGTTCTTTCTACCATTTGCTGACTATATTGACTTTTGACCTTCTTTATCCATCTTTACTGCATGAGACTCCTGTCCAAGTCTTGTCTGCTCCATGGGTCTGTTAACCCTGACCCGTGACGCATGCTTAGGGGTCCCATACAGGTCCTCTCGTCAGAAGGGTGAGGCATGTCAGATTTAGCCAAACGAGTCAGCTGCGGAGGTTTCTATTGTTTCTATAATTCTGTATCTGTACCTCATCATTACACTCTGTTTTCTTTGTCAAGGACTTTTTATTACCGTGTTGTCTTTTTTTGTGTTTTTCCTACTAGTTGAAGGTTGGTCACTAGAAGTAGCAGTTTTTTCTTTCTTTTTTCTTTCTTTTTTTCGTTAGTTATCATCTCTATATATACCTTGGCCGTCTCGTTTTTTTCCCAACTTTTCAAGGTTGCTGTTTACTCTTTGCTTATGGGGTTGGGGGTTCAAGTGGGCATGTATGGATCATAGGGGTGGAAAATGGTAATTTGATATTATAATTACAGAGATTTCGGTGTTTTGTGACGTGAGGCTTTGAGATATATTATGTGGGGAAGGTGATTAGTAGTCAGTGTTACTAGTATAGATATGTTTATATCATGTGCTTGGTAGAAGTGGTGCATATATCGGTTGAAGAAGTCAGTCCATCTATCGTCACATCACATTACTGGCTTGTATCTTCACATCTCACCATCATCGAATACAGTCAGACAATGCAGAAGTAGTATTAGATTATTCTACTCAACTAAGTGGCTGCCCTATTCTCCGGCACGTAAATGGTCATGACATGATATTAGAAACATGAGATACAGATATTTCCCTCCCCGCTCCAGTTGAACCCACTCCGTCATTTGCATTGTCCACTCTAGTCTGGCTGCACTGCCCCTCGTAGACCCCAGTGTCTACAACTTCGGTATATGGAGGCGTTTCGAGATCATTGCACATCCATGGACCGCAAACATCAATATCACTGGGTGGAACTCTGCAATTGTTCCCTTACCCCATACACCTAGTGGGATTTGATCCAGATACCAGCCCTGACTACACCAGTATGCCATGACGCTGACCAACGATAGAGTTGTGGGAATTGGCGTGCCTTCGAAATATTTACTTTTCCCCGTCTGGTCTTTTGGGAGAGATGCAACGGAAACATTGAATCTGGCGAGACGGGAGAGGCCGCAGAGAACGAAGTAGGTGAGAATGATGGTGTCGAGAGTGGTGCGGAAGCCAATGGAGAAGGCGGCCGCCGCGGGGGCCATACCGAAGGAGATCTGCGTGAGGTCAGTGAGGAGGTTCTTTTTTGTGAATATGGGAAGCTGTATGGCTTACCAGGTCAGCAAGGGAATCAAGTTCCTGTCCCATTAAGGAGGATTTCTTCCTCCACCGGGCAACTTTGCCGTCCATGAAGTCGAAAAACAGGCCGAATGGCATGAAGCCCATCGCTAACCATAGGGAGGAGAGATCCTGAGGGTGACCGAGGCAGTAGCGGAGGGAGGAAAATATGGACATAATGCCACAGAAGCCTGTACATCTTGTATTAGCTACCAAGGTTCCTACGTAACAGCAAGATGAGTCGGCTATTACCATTCAACTGCGTGATGTAGTCGGCCATGTGTAGTTGTCTATAGATCCAAGCCCCATCAGTTCATTAGGGACCCAGGCAAATGAGATAATAGGCCATACCGTATCATAGAGAATGACCGAACATCTTGTTCTAGCTCTACAGTCTTTTGCATCTTCTCTGCGAAGCAGCAGGGCACGCATCAGTAAAAACCCGAACCGGCAGTTAATAGCGACAAGAGCAAGACGGATAGGATCAATCGCACGTTGTGGAGTGGCTCCAGCACCGTTCGTCGCGGACGACACGGATCTTCGTGACATGACTTCGCTGCTTCTTGGATATCTTCTGAATTATTCTACACCGCGGAAAGTTGGGACTGGGTATGCTGGTATATGGGGATATCAAAGGATGAAGGAGCAAGAGGAAGTGGAGATGGTGTTCAAGCGAACATGCACAAGTCGAGGTTCATTTTCTCGTAGATCGTCATCGGCTGGGTTGTTGGACACCCAGAAGCTGGAACTGGGTTGGCGATGCCAAGACTATTGAAAGTGCCTGAATATTTTCTTCTCGCTCACCATTCTATTTGCATACGGGGCTGGACTGCCAACCATCTCTGTGGTCTTGTGCTCGTCTGCTTCTCTGTAAATAGACATAAATCTGTAAACACCGTCAAAAAAAAGCAACATGTGAGAAAGCAACCAACCATTGTTAAAAGGAATACCTATCAATGCTCAGTGGTGAGTTACCTTGTTTAATTATGTGAACAGTTCACAACTTAACCCCATCGCAGAATCGTTACTCCGAACCTCCGGACTGCTTGCATTTCCCTGCATCAAAGACACGCCACCACTGCTTGCACATCGTTGACACTCGGCTTCAGCCTTCGCCTTAATGTGATTTTCAGAGTGACGGTTGTCTTGCACGATGTAGATTCCGACACCCAAAGTTACCAGAGCATTAAGGGCACCAGTGTAGGAGTAAACTGCACTAAAAGATAACTCTCGCTCTTTGGTAGATAGTCTAACCTGGGGTCGTGCATAGAATTTTAATCTTTATTTTGGATTCAGAGGATTGAGCGGAGCATCCTGTGCTCAACAAGAAACTAATCTAGTTAGATATAGGCCAAGGTCGCTGGTGAAAGCCATTTCCTCTTGCATGTAGATTGTAGTGGGCTATGTATGTACCAGGTACAGAGAAGAGAGGTCGCCTTACTTTGGGTGGCGGCCCTAGCAGCTCGCTTCTTTATGAGACCGTTGTATTTTTCTTGAAAACAGGATAAAATAGTACAGAAATCCACCGCATAAATGACAATTAACAACCAAGGTGAGAAGCCAACACAGAAACAAAAAACAACCGAAACAAGTCCACGTATTTGTACAGAAGCAGGGCAATGACTCCGCTGAATTTTACCTCCTCGTCACCAAACTCCGTGGGTACGAACTGCAAATGGTAATGTGCGTGAAGAGACCGAGAATGGATGTGTGATGGAATTTTAACCGCGCCCACGGCCCCCGAAGCCACCTCGACCACCACCTCTGCCTCCCCGAGGAGTAAACCCTCCACTACCTCGTGCACCACCCCTACCGCGGGGAGTGAACCCTCCGCGGCCCCTTGGGGCACCCCTACCTCCTCGGGCGCCTCCACGAGCACCTCCACGCCCACCGGGCTTAGTCACCCTGGGTGGCTTAGGGCCGACAACCTTGGGCTTTGGCAAGAACCTGTAGAAATATAGAATCAGCATTGCTCCGGATCCCACCATAAGCCATTGAATCAGCGTACTTCTCCTTTGGCAGCACTTTGTCTGCGGCAATAAAGAATTTGTCTCCAGCCCTGAATGAGTCCGCCTTAATTCCTTCCTGGGGCTTGACACTAAAGTAGACATTGTTCAATGGACCCATGATCTCGTCAACCTTGCCAACAGGAGTCTGTCTAATAATCAGCGCTTGAGCCACGGTTTTGTATGGGTCGACTAGTCTACCTTATTTTCCAAGAAAATAGGTGCATTAAAATATGGGACTTTGGGATTGATGGATTGACAGAAAATGTCCCCTTCGACGCCGTGGACGAAAGTCCCCATTTCTAAAGTCAATTAGCCAGAGTTTGTCTCAATTGATAAACATATGCGTACCAATGACTGTATCTGGAGGGCCCGACGTCTGGAAACCACCTCGTCCACCTAAAACCCATGCCATCGTCAGCATCTACCCGGAACTGCTTCCTGGATGACCGCGCCGCACCTCTGGATGAAAATCCTCCTCGACCTCCACCGGAGCCACCACGGCTTCCACTGCCTCGACTGCCACCTCGTGGTCCTCCTCTGAACGACATATTGTGCTATTGGTGTATATGTTGAATGGCGTTGGCGGATCGGCTTGTAGCACAGACAGTGAACTGCTCTTGCGATTTCAACAAAAATTCAGTTCGACGCCAAGATTTCCTGCCCTAGCTCGCTCCATGATTGGGAATACCCGCGCACATACTCACACTTACCTTGCGGAGGTAGGTAGGACCGGGATAACAAATTACAGACCCTGTCATTATCGAACTCTTGGCGTGCCCCACCAAAGGGATCCCCCCACCTAACCGAAATTTCGAGCCATATACATTCTACCAGGCATCAAGTTCAGGCCAGCGATACTCCTCCCATCCTAAGCTCGCTGTCTACCTTGGTTAAACCGCAACATGGAGGCAATTACAGATAAAGTCAAGGAGATTGCCCTTGGAAATGCCCCGCAGACAGCTCCTGCAAAGAAGGAAAAGGCTAAGAAGGATAAGAAGGGAGGAGCGGCAGCCTCAGATGCTACACCTCTTGAGGTATAAGCTTTCCATCTGTTGTGAAATCACTATTCTGGGTTACGGGGATTGACCTTTGCAGTTGGATCCCCCTCCACCATACATTGCCCACAGGATTCATATGTTTGAGTCATTGAAGGCAGAATATGACAATGAAGTTGCTGGTAAGTAATAATTGTCGCCCTAGTAATTCCAGCCAGCTCTGATGAAAAATTATAGCGAAACCCCGCGAGGAAATTACAATTACCCTCCCAGATGGAGCTACAAAGGTCGGCAAATCCTGGGAGACCTCCCCGATGAACATCGCAATGGGCATTTCGAAGGGCTTGGCAGAGAACGTTGTGATTGCGAAAGTTGATGGGCAGTTGTGGGATTTAGAGAGGCCGTTGGAATCATCTTGCCGCTTGGAGTTACTTAAATTTGAAGACACTGAGGGTATGTTGCAGTGATGGATCCGGATAAGTACACCGCTAATGGATCAATAGGGAAGCGTGTCTTCTGGCACTCTAGTGCACACGTTTTGGGAGAAGCTGCTGAG